>ERZ1649853.1002-NODE-1002-length-11257-cov-6.224335_pt1 | contig 11257 bp, 9 predicted proteins | sample MGYA00575353_ERZ1649853 | MGnify/ENA primary metagenome ERZ1649853 (study PRJEB40853, sample SAMN11349654) | freshwater sediment metagenome | isolation source: river sediment | host: Sediment | place: India: Okhla Barrage, New Delhi | collected 2017-02-21 ...
GTCATCGAGGTGAACGACGAAAGCATCCTCGTGGACGCGAACGCACCGCTGGCCGGAAAGGCCGTGGTCTACGAGATCGAGCTCCTGGAGATCATCCCCGGGAAGAAGCCCCGGTAAGAAAGAAGTTTCCGCTGCACGGCAGGAGGAGATCGTCCATGGACGCAAGCACCAGTGAGAAACACCTTCCCCGGCATGTCATGAAATTCTGCCCCCGGTGCGCATCCGGGGAGTTTGCCTGCCGGGAGAACCACTCCTTTGCCTGCGGGGCGTGCGGCTTCGAGTTCTTCGTCAACGCCGCTGCCGCAGTGGTGGCGCTCATCGAAGACGGGGAGGGAAGGCTGCTCCTGACGAGGAGGGCGCGCGACCCGAAGAAGGGCATGCTCGACCTGCCCGGCGGGTTCGCGGACCCGGGCGAGAGTGCGGAGCAGGCGCTGGTCAGGGAGGTGAAAGAGGAGCTGAACCTCGAGGTGGAGGGGTGCGGCTACTTCTGCTCGTTCCCCAACACCTATCCCTACGGCGGCATCGTGTACCACACCCTGGACCTGGCCTTTACCTGCACCGCAAAGGGTCTGGACGCCATCAGGGCCGCCGACGACGTGGGGGGGTACCTCTTCCTCCCCCCGGACCGCATCCCCTTAGAAGAGATCGGCTTCGACTCGATCAGGCAGGTGGCCCTGCGTTACCTCGCCTTCAGGAGAGGGCAGGCAGCGCGCGGCTGAAAGTCCCGCGGCCCTTTCGGCGGCACGCCCTTCAGATGCGGCGGGCCGGCAGGCGGAAGGGCGTCCGCACGGATCTGCAGACCCCCCGGGATGCCTACAGCGAGCACTTGTGGTGCTTGATGTTCTTCCCCTTGACCATGTAGATCACGTCCTCGCAGATGTTCGTGGTGAGGTCGGCCACCCGCTCGAGGTTGGCGGCGATCTTCATGAGGTGGAGCGAGCGCTCGATGGTGGCCGGGTCGGAGGTCATGAAGGTGATGAGCTCCCGCATGATCTGGTCCCTCAGGCCGTCCACGATGCTGTCGCGCTCGCACACGCTCATGGCCAGGTCCGCGTCTTCGTTCACGAACGACTCTATCCCGTCGGTGATCATGGCCTTGACCACGTCCCCCATGCGCGGGATGTCGATGAGCTTCTTCACCGGGGGCTTCGAGATGAGGAAGAGCCCGCTCTCGCAGATGGTCACCGCGTGGTCCGCCATCCGCTCGAGGTTGCCGTTGATGCTGGACATCATGAAGACCGTGCGCAGGGGCTTGCCCGCCGGCTGGTGCTGGGCCACGACCGCGATGCACATCTCGTCGAGCCTGATCTCGAAATCGTTCACCCGGGGCTCGTCGGTGAGGATGACGTCCTTGAGCATGGCCTCGTCGTTTCTCGTCAGCCCCTCGATGCCCTTGCCGATCATGCCCTCGACGATGGTGGCGTACTCGAGGAGCTCCTTTTTGATCCGGTTGATCTTTGCCTCTTCCAGCATCGGTCTCCCATTCCTCTCAACCGAACTTGCCCGACAGGTAGGATTCGGTCATTTTTTCCCGGGGCACGGTGAACACCTTCTCCGTTTCGCCGTACTCCACGAGCTCGCCCAGGTACATGAAGGCGGTGTAGTCCGACACCCGGGCCGCCTGCTGCATGTTGTGGGTCACGATGACGATGGTGTACTCCTTCCTGAGCTCCAGGATGAGCTCCTCGATCTTTCGCGTGGAGATGGGGTCGAGGCTCGCGCAGGGCTCGTCGAAGAGGATGACCTCGGGCTCCACCACGAGGCACCGGGCGATGCAGAGGCGCTGCTGCTGCCCCCCGGAGAGCATGAGCGCGCTGTCGTGGAGGCGGTCCTTCACGTCCTCGAAGAGGGCGGCCTTCTTCAGGGAGCCCGTCACCTTCTCCTCGATGAACAGCCGGTCCCGTACCCCGTTGATGGTGAGGCCGTAGGCCAGGTTGTCGTAGATGCTCTTGGGGAAGGGGTTGGGCTTCTGGAACACCATGCCCACCTTCCGGCGCAGGCTCACCACGTCTGTTTTCGGGCTGTTGATGTCCTCACCGTCCAGGATGATGCTGCCCTCGGAGCGCGCCCCGGGGATGAGGTCGTTCATCCGGTTGAGGAGCCTGATAAAGGTGGACTTGCCGCAGCCCGAAGGCCCGATGAAGGCCGTGACCTTCTTCTCGTAGATGTCCAGGGACACGTTTTTCAGGGCGCAGGCCTTTCCGTAGAAGAAGTTGACGCCCCTGGCGGCGATCTTCACGTCAGGCTGCATAGGTGCTCCTTTGCCGGGACCGAAGGACGATGGCGAGGGCCGATATGGCCAGCACCAGGCACAGGAGGATGAGGGCGCACCCGTAGGCGATGCCCGTCTGCACCTCCGGGCGGGTCCCTTCGGTCATGAGGGCGTAGATGTGGTAGGGCAGGGCCATGACCTCGGAAAAGACCGAGTCCGGGTAGCCCCGCGTGTAGAACGTGGCCGCGGTGAAGAGGATGGGTGCCGTCTCGCCGGCGACCCTGCCGATGTTCAGGATGACGCCCGTGAGGATGCCCGGCAGCGCCGCGGGGAGCGTGATCTTCCGGATGGTCTGCCAGTGCGTGGCCCCCAGGGCGAGCGAGGCCTCCTTGAACGACTGCGGCACGGCCAGCAGGGCCTCCTGGGAGGCGGAGATGATGCCGGGCAGCGCCATGATCCCCAGGGTCAGGCTGCCCGAGAGGATGGAGACCCCGAACCCGAAAACCTTCACGAAGACCGCGAACCCGAAGAGCCCGAACACGATGGAGGGCACCCCCGCGAGGTTGTTGATGCTCAGGCGGATGACGTTCACCAGGATGCCCCGGGGGCTGTACTCGCACAGGTAGATGGCGCAGGCCAGGCCCAGCGGCAGGGAGACCGCCAGGGCCCCCAGGGTGAGGTAGAAGGTTCCCACGATGGCCGGCGCGACACCCCCCTTCGTCATGGCCCTCCGGGGGGCCTCGGTGAGGAACTCCCAGGAGATGGCCGGCAGCCCCCGGACGGTGACGAAGTAGAGGATGAGCCCCAGGAAGAGGAGCGCCAGCAGGATGGAGAGCCACAGGAGGAGGAACCCCAGGGCCTGGGTCACGTCCCGGCGCAGCGCGCTCACCCGGCTGCCCGTTCCCGCTTCCCCAAACAGGGCTAAGTCACGGCGCGCCATGCTTCTCACCTTCCCAGCCCCAGCTTCAGGCGGTATCGCCTGCTCGCCCACTCGGCCAGGATGTTGATGGCGAGGGTCATGAGAAAGAGGGTGAGCCCGATGGCGAACAGGGCGTGGAAGTGGAGGCTGCCCATGACCGCCTCGCCCATTTCCGCCGCGATGGTCGAGGTCATGGGCCTCACCGGCTCGAACAGGCTTCTGGGGATGACCGCGGCCCCCCCCGCCACCATGAGCACGGTCATGGTCTCGCCCACGGCCCTGCTCATGCCGAGGATGATGGCCGTCGATATCCCCGAGCCGGCCGCGGGGACGATGACCTTCGTCAGCGTCTGCCACCGGTTGGCGCCCAGGGCCAGGGAGGCCTCCCGGAAGCTCCGGGGCACGAAGCTCAGCGCGTCTTCGGCGAGGCTCGCCACGGTGGGCGTGGCCATGATCCCCAGGATGACGGAGGCGGTGAAGGCGCAGAGCCCCGTGGGCAGGTGCAGGGTGTCCTGGAGGAACGGGGCCATGACCACCATGCCGAAGAACCCGTAGACGATGGAGGGGATCCCCGCCAGGATCTCGATGGCGGGCTTGAGGAAGGCCCGCTGCCGCGGCGAGGCGAGCTCGTGGAGGAACAGGGCGGTCCCGATGCCCATGGGCACGCACACGAGCATGGCGCCCAGCGTGACGAGCAGGGAGGCCAAAATGAGGGGCAGCATGCCGAACTCCGGGGGCTCCGCCGTGGGGTACCACGCCTTCCCGAACAGGAGCCCGGACAGATCGTAGCGGGAGAGCAGGGGGAGCGACTGGATGACGAGGGTGAGGATGATGCCCACGAGGAACGCCAGGGACGCGAAGGCCAGCAGGGTGAACAGCCACTTGTAGAGCGTTTCCCTGAGGCGCCTCGCGACGGGCCCTTTCCCGCGGGCAGTGAGGAAGGTCTTCACCGTGTCCTGCATGAAACGCATCCTACGGGTCGTCTGTTAACTTTTCATGAAGTTTCCATGAATTTTCCATGAAGCCCGGCAGCGGCGAAAAGCCCCGCGTACCCCGGCTGCTGGGGATCATGGGCATGCACGGCGGGCCTGCCCGCTCCCGCAGGCCGCGCCTCGCGCTCCCGGGGGCTCAGGGTGGGAGGTCACCGGAACCCGGGGATCTCCTCCAGCGCCCCCCGCCTTCAGGGGCTCACGCGCCCAGGGGCAGGGTGACCGTGAAGGCGGTGCCCCCGCTGGGCGTGCTGCTCACCGTGACCGCGCCATTGTGGAGGCCGGCTATGTGTTTGACGATGGAGAGGCCGAGCCCGGTCCCGCCGAGCCTCCTGGACCGCGACTTGTCCACCACGTAGAACCTCTCGAAGATCCGCTCGAGGTGCTCCTTCGGGATGCCGATGCCCGTGTCCGCGACCCTGACTGTGGCGCTGCCGCCCGACCTACCCAGGGACACGGTGATGCTTCCCCGCTCCGTGTACTTCACCGCGTTGTCGACGAGGTTCGAGAAGAGCTGCTCGAGCCTGAAGGGGTCGCCCCAGACCAGGAGGCCCGGGGTCGCGGTTTCGACCCGCACCTCGAGGCCCTTTTCCCGGATCCGCGGCCCGAAGGTGGCGAGCACGGTTTCCAGGAGGGCGGCGAGGTCGACGTTCTCGAAGGAGAGCCGGGGCTCGCGGTCCTCGAGCTCGGAGAGGTCGAGGAGGTAGCCGATGAGGTTCATGAGCCTGTCCGTGTGCCGCTTGATGATCTCGAGGTACTCCCGGCCGCTTCCCGCCGACTCCTCCAGGAGGGTCTCGGTGAAGCCCTTGATGGCGGTGAGCGGGGTGCGCAGCTCGTGGGACACGTTCACCACGAGGTCCTTCTTGATCTGCTCGAGCCTCTTCATGCCCGTGATGTCGTGCAGCAGGATGATCCGGGCCATGCGGACGCGCAGCGGGGTGACGCTGCAGAGGTAGGTCAGTCCGCCCAGCTCGAGCTCGTCGGCGACCGGGCCGGCTTTCCCCCGGTCCGCGAGCGCGTTGAGCTTCGGCGACCGGATGAGCTCCCAGTAGTGCCTGCCCGTGGGGTCGCCGGCGCCGGTGAGGGCGCGGGCGCTCCGGTTGGCGAGCACGATACGGCCGTCTTCGTCCACCACGAGAAGCTCTTCGGCCATGGACGAGATGATGCCCTCGAGCTCCTCCTTGCCCTTCGAGAGCTCGAAGAACGACTTCTGGAGCTTTTCCGCCATGTCGTTGAAGCTCCCGGCGAGCTCCCGGATCTCGTCGGCCCCCTGGAGCTTCACGCGCACGGAGAAATCCCCCCCGGCGATGCGCTTCGAGGCGCGGGAGAGCTCCCGCACCGGGGTGGAGATGACGTGGGCAAAGAACAGGGCCACCAGGAGCGAGGAGCAGATGATCATGGCGGCGATCTCGAAGGTGTGCTTTTTCACCTTCCGGAGGAGGGGGTCGATGTTTTCCACGGGCACGCTCATGCGGATGACCGCGGTGCCCCCGGCGGACTTCATGGGCAGCGCCACGTAGAGCAGGTCGTGCCCGAGGGTGATGCTGTAGCGGATGGCGCTGCCCTCTGCGCCGGACAGGGCGGCTTTCACCTCGGGCCGGTCCAGGTGGTTCTCCATGGTCGCGGGCCGGTGCTCCGAATCCGCGAGCACCCTGCCCGCAGGGTCGATGACGGTGACCCGCACCTGGATGTCGCCTTCGACCTTCCGGGCAAGGGCGTTGAGCTCGTCGAGGCTCCCCCGCTCCACCATCGGCCCGGCCAGGTACTCCAGGGCGAGCCCGAGCTTCCTGAGGTTCGCGGTGGAGGTTTCCACGGCGTGGGAGCTGTAGGAGCGGAACACGAAGGCCAGGATCACCCCGGACAGGACCAGGATGAGCAGGAGGTAGGAGATGAAGAGTTTGAGGAATATGGGCCTTTTCATTCTTCCATCTTGTACCCGACGCCCCGGACATTGCCGATGAGCCTGCCGTGGGGCCCGAGCTTGTCCCGCAGGTTCTTGATGTGGACGTCCACGGTCCTGTCCAGAACCGCCTTCTCGTTTCCCCAGAGGTGGTCGAGGATCTTTTCCCGGGAGAACACCTTGCCCCGGTTCGAAGCGAGGAGGTGGAGGATCTTGAACTCGGCGTGGGTCAGGGAGAGGGGGGCGCCCTCGACCCGCACCTCGAAGCGGTCGGTGTCGATGACAAGGGAGCCGTCCACGGTGACCGGCCTTGCCTCCTCGTGCCCGCTCCGCCTGAGCACGGCCTTCACCCTGGCCACGAGCTCCCGCGGGGAGAAGGGCTTGGTGATGTAGTCGTCGGCCCCGAGCTCGAGGCCGGCCACCTTGTCGGTCTCCTGGCCCCGGGCGGTGAGCATGATGACGGGGACCCGGGAGAGGCTCGCGTCCCGCTTCAGGCCCCTGCAGAGCTCGAACCCGTCGGAGTCGGGGAGCATGAGGTCGAGGATGATGAGGTCCGGCTCGCGCCTGCCCACCGAGTGGAGGAAGCCCCTGGCGTCGGTGTGCCCGTCCACGTGGAACCCGGCCCGCTCGAGGTGCAGGGTGACCAGGTGGAGAATGTCCGGCTCGTCGTCGAGCACGGTTATGTGCATGGGCATACGCTGTCCCTTTCTCGAGCCCCGTATTTCCAGCCGTCGGGTATAGTGTAATTGTTCACCCACTGAAAGACAAATGCTTTTTCCAGGAAACGCCGTGAACGGGTTTGCATTCCCGTGACAGTTCCTTGATGGAGTTTTCACACAAGAGCTTGTGATGCTGTGGTAGGAGGTGGACATGGGCATAAGGGAAACCATGGCCGCCGCTTTCTCCCGTTTCAAGGACCCCGTCTCCGGGCTCACCCATTTCGTCGGCGTGCTCCTGTCCCTGGCCGCCCTCGGGGCGCTTCTCTGGAAGACGTCGCACCCGCTGAGGCCCTGGCAGCTCGCCTCCTGCGCGGTGTTCGGCACGGGCCTGATCCTCCTCTACACCGTGAGCACCCTGTACCACTGGCTTCTTCTGCCGGAGAAGGGCAGCGCGCTGCTGCGCAGGCTCGACCACATCATGATCTTCGTGCTCATCGCCGCCACCTACACCCCCTTCTGCCTCGGCCCGTTCCGGGGCGCGCTGGGCTGGTCCATGTTCGCGGCGGTGTGGGGCATCGCCCTGCTGGGCACGGTGTTCAAACTCTTCTGGATGGACGCCCCCCGGACCGTCTCGACCCTCCTTTACGTCGGCATGGGGTGGATCGTCGTGCTCGGGGCCGGGCCCGTAATCAGGGGGCTCGAAGGCGGCGCCCTGTTCTGGCTCGTGGCCGGAGGCCTGCTCTACACGGCGGGCGCGGTGGTCTATGCGACCAGGAAGCCGGATATCTTCCCCCACTGGCTCGGGTTCCACGAGGTCTTCCACGTCTTCGTGATGCTCGGGAGCTCGGCCCACTTCTGGGCGATCTACCGCTACCTCACGGTGTGAACCCCGCCGGGGCCCGCGCCGGGGTGGGGCTCTCCACCGCGTGCCTTCCGGATCCCCTCGACAGGCATCCGCACAGGAGGAGAGGCCCGGGTCCGGTTCTCTACCGCGAGCGCTTCCGGAACTCCTCGATCCTGTCCAGAAACTGGCGCTTCCTGCCTCCGGCTCCGGCACAGAAGGCCCGCACGTCGGAAACGGCGGCCTTCAGGCAGTCCACCGCGAATTCGACGTCCCGCTCCCCGTTCTCCCAGCCCAGGCTCAGGCGGAGTGCGCCGAAGGGGAGGGAGATCGGCATGGCCGCGAACACGGGGGAGAGGTCTTCGGAATAGCCCGCCGGGGAGGGGGTCGAGGCGGCGACGACGCCCAGGGCGTCGAGGCGGGCGGCAAGCAGGTCCGCCGGCGCCCCCTCGAAGGAGAGGCTCGCGATGTGGGGCAGCCTCAGGGCGTCGCAGGCGTGCACCGACGACCCGTCCACCGAGGCGAGGACCTGCTTTTCCAGCGACTCCCGCAGCGAGGCGACGAGGCCGGCGTCCCCTTCGAGGTTTTGCCTGGTCATGGCGCAGGCGATGCCGAAACCCACGATGCCCGGCACGTTCTCCGTGCCGGGCCTGAGGCCCGACTCCTGGCCCGCCCCGAAGAGCAGGGGGGAAAGCGGGGTCCCGGCCCTGATGAAGAGGGCCCCCACACCCTTGGGCCCGTAGAGCTTGTGGGAGGAGATGCTCAGGAGGTCGACGGGCAGTCCGTCCACCTTCAGCTCCACCCAGCCCGCGCTCTGGGCCGCGTCCACGTGGAAGAGGGCCCCCCGGGCGCGGGCGGCGGCGCCGATCTCGAAGATGGGCTGGACCGTGCCCACGGCGTGGTTCCCGTGCATGATGCTCACGAGGAGGGTGTCGTCCCGAAGGGCCTCCTCCACCGCGGCCGGGTCCACCCTGCCGCACCCGTCGACGGGCACCCGGGTGACCCGGAAGCCCTCCTCCTCGAGGCGCCTGCAGGCGCCCAGCACCGAGGCGTGCTCCACGCCCGAGGTGACCACGTGCCCGCCCTTCGCCCCCCGGGCGCGCACGGAGCCGAGGACGGCGAGGTTGTTGGCCTCGGTGCCCGAGCTCGTGAAGAGTATTCCCCCCTCGCGGGCGCCGAGGAGGTCCGCGACCTGGACCCGGGCGTTCTCCAGCGCCTGGCGGGCCCTGTCCCCGAAGGAGGAGGGGGAGCTTGACGAGCCGAAACGGTTCCCGAAAAAGGGCAGCATGGTCCCCAGCGCGTCGGGGTGGAGCGGCGTGGTGCCGGCGTAGTCGAGGTACAGCTCTTTGCGGTGGGTCATGGTCATCCCCTGCACGTTCTTTGACGTTATGAATAGCCGGGTGCGGGGGGCAATTCAAGGGATTTCCCCAGCCGGGGGCTGTCGACGATCCCCTTTTGTTGCCCATGCTTTCATGGTATAGGCACAGGCTGAGAGGGAGTCATTTTGCCATGCAGGGCTTGAAACTCTTCGCCGGCAACAGGTTGGAGACCCTTGTGCGCACGCTCTCCGACCACCTGTCGGAACCCCTCGCGTCCCCGCTGGCCCCCGAGGTCATCATCGTGCAGAGCAAGGGCATGGAGCACTGGCTGTCCATGCAGCTCGCCTCCCGGCACGGCGTCTGCTCCAACTGCACCTTCCCCTTTCCCCACACGGTGATGAACAGGCTTTTCCGGCAGGTGCTCGACGGCCTGCCCGAGGCGTCCGCCTTCGAACCGGAAAGCATGGCCTGGCGGGTCATGGCCGTGCTCCCGGGGCTCCTGGACTCCCCGGGGTTCGAGACGCTGAAGTCCTACCTGGCGGACGACCGGACCGGGGTGAAGCTCTACCAGCTGAGCAGCTGCCTGGCGGACCTCTTCGACACCTACCTCGTCTTCCGGCCCGGGATGATCCTGGGCTGGCAGTCGGGAAGGCTGTCCATGCCGGGGCCCGCCCGGCCCGTCGAAACCTGGCAGTGCGCGCTCTGGAGGGCCGTGTCCGAAGGGCGCGGGCACGAGCACCCGGCGGCCCTGAGGGAGCGCTTCCTGGCCGGCCTGGGGCCCGCAGTTGTCCCGAAGCTCCCCGAGCGCATCTCCCTGTTCGGGATCTCCTCGCTGCCGAGCTTCTACCTGGAGGTGTTCCACGCCCTGTCGCGCTTCATCCCGGTGAGCTTCTACCTCCTGAACCCCTGCCGGGAGTACTGGGGGGACATCCGCTCCCGGGGGGAGATGGCGGGGATGCCGCTCCTCCGCCGGGAGACGGTGCAGGACCTCCACCTCGAGGAGGGCAACGGCCTGCTCGCCTCCCTGGGCGCCGTGGGCCGCGACCTCTTCGACATGCTCCAGGAGTACGAGGTGTGCGAGTTCGACGCCTTCGAGGACGTGGAGCCCGACACGCTCCTCAAAAGCGTGCAGCGGGACATCCTCGACCTCGTGAGCCCCGGGCCGGAGGACGGGCGCGTGGTGAAAGAGGGCGACCGCTCCATCCAGGTCCACTCCTGCCATTCCCCCATGCGGGAGGTGGAGGTACTCAGGGACAGCCTGCTGGCGCTCTTCGACAGCGACCCCGGCCTCAGGCCCGAGGACGTCCTCGTCATGTCCCCGGACATCGAGCTCTACGCCCCCTTCATCCAGGCCGTGTTCGACGTGCCCCGGAAGGATCCAGACTTCCTCCCCTTCGCCATCGTGGACCGCTCCCTGAAGACCTCGAACAGCATCGCCGACGTGCTGATGGCCATCCTGGACATGAGCACGAGCAGGTTCGAGGCCACCCGGGTGCTGGAGCTCCTGGAGTCGGAACCCCTGAGGAGGAGGTTCGGGCTGGCCGAGGGAGACATCACTCCCATCGAGCGCTGGGTCCGGGAGACGGGCATACGCTGGGGCATCGACGCTTCCTGGAAGAGGGACAGCGGCCTGCCCGACTATCCCGGAAACACCTGGGAGTTCGGCCTCGACCGGATGCTCCTGGGGTACGCCATGACCTCCGAAGGCGGCGCCGGGTTCGCAGGGGTCCTTCCCTACGACGACATCGAGGGGGACAGCTCCCTGGTCCTGGGCTCCTTTCTCTCCTTCCTCCGCTCCCTGTTCGAGCGGGTGAGGGACTTCGGCCGGGCCCGCACCCTCCATGAGTGGTCGGCGCTGCTCGAAGGCCTCCTCGCGGAGTTTTTCGCCGTGGAGGAGGAGGCGGCGTCCCAGGTCAGCGGCCTGAGGGCCCTGTTTAAGGGCCTCGGGGACATGCAGGACCGGGCGGGGATGGCGCAGCCCCTGGGCCTCGACGTGATCCGGGCCCACCTGAAAGGCAGAATCGGGGCCGTGGCCGAGGGGAGGAACTTCCTCTCGGGGGGCATGACCTTCTGCGCCATGCTCCCCATGCGGAGCGTGCCCTTCAAGGTGGTCTGCCTCCTGGGTATGAACCACGACGCCTTCCCGCGGCATCAGCGGGCCCTGGGGTTCGACCTCATCGGCCGCCAGCCCAGGAGGGGCGACTGCAACCAGCGCAACAAGGACCTCTACCTCTTCCTCGAAGCCCTGCTCTCCGCCAGGAGCGTTTTCTACGCAAGCTACCTCGGGCAGAGCATGCAGGACAACGCGCCCATCCCCCCGTCCGTCGCCCTGAGCACGCTCCTGGAGCACGTCGAGGGGGCGTACCGGGACGGGGAAGGAAAACCCGCGGGCGACCGGATCCACACCCGCCACTGCCT
>ERZ1649853.1005-NODE-1005-length-11228-cov-4.242728_pt1 | contig 11228 bp, 9 predicted proteins | sample MGYA00575353_ERZ1649853 | MGnify/ENA primary metagenome ERZ1649853 (study PRJEB40853, sample SAMN11349654) | freshwater sediment metagenome | isolation source: river sediment | host: Sediment | place: India: Okhla Barrage, New Delhi | collected 2017-02-21 ...
CCCCGAGGCGGGCGGGTCGGCTCGTCGTTCAAGGTCATCCCCGATTCCGAATTGGTGTACGGCCCCGCGAGCGCGCTGTTTGACATCGAACAATTCATCAAAGAGCGCAACGGATATCTCGCTTCGTTCGGGCAGGATGTGAACGGCGAGTATTTGTCCGCCGCGCAGATCATCGAAATGGTGGCGCAAAATTATTCGGTCAACCCGCGGCTCCTGCTCGCGCTGATCGAACATCGCAGTGGATGGGTGAACAGCGCCACACCGTTCCAGACCGACTACGCCCTCGGCATCGCCGACCCCAGCCGCCTCGGCCTGTACCTGCAACTGACCTACGCCGCCAACGAACTCAACCGCGGCTACTACTTGTGGCGCGCCAACGCCGTTTCCAGTTGGGTGCTGACGGACGGCGCGGTCGTCCCCATCGACGCGGGCATCAACGCGGGGACAGCGGGCGTGCAAAATCTATTCTCCAAACTGGACGACCGCGTCACATGGACGACAGACGTGGACGTCTTCGGCCTCTACCAAACCTACTTCTTCCTCTTCGGTTCTCCCTTTGACCTTGCAGTGGATCCCGTCATCCCCGACTGGCTCCACCAGCCGCGTCTTGCTCTGCCCTTCGAGCGCGGTGTGCCATGGGTCTACACGGGCGGACCGCACGGCGCCTGGGCCGATGGCTCCGCCTGGGCCGCGCTCGACTTCGCTCCCGTCGCGGACGTGCATGGCTGTTTCCAGACCGACTACTGGGTCACCGCGCTGACGGACGGAGTCATCATCCGCACGGGTGATGGACAGGTGGTGCAGGACATTGACGGTGACGGCTACGAACAGACGGGCTGGGTCATCCTGTACATGCACGTCGAGACGCGCGACCGCGTGGAACCAGGCACGCGCGTCAAAGGCGGCGACCGCATCGGACATCCCTCCTGCGAGGGCGGCGCGTCCAATGCCACGCATTTGCATCTGGCGCGCAAATACAACGGCGAGTGGATCAACGCCGACGGTCACATCCCCTTCGTGCTGGACGGTTGGACCGCATCCAGCGCGGGCGTGGAATACGATGGTTACCTGACGCGCGGCGAGGCCAAACTCGAAGCGTTGGAGGGGATCAGCGAATTGAATATGATCGCTAGGTAGGGCGGAATGGCATTCCGCCCCACAATGGAATATGATAGCAAGGTAAGGCGGGATTCCATTCCGCTCCACAAGTGTATAATTCCGCCAGCATGAAACGGCTCATCACCCTCCTCGTCGCCTTCGCGTTGACGTTATCCGCCTGCGCCACAGAAAACTCGTTGTGGGGAGTTCAGTCCACACCGACGGCGCGCATCCCTACATTCACACTTCCCGCATCGCCCACCGCCTCGCCACGTCCGACCGACACCTTCGTCCCGACCGCGACGATGACGCCCACCGCGACCGATCCCGCGCCGACGCAGACGCTCGTGCAGGTCTCCATGCCCGATCCACAAGACCCGCCGATCCTGTATTACGCCCAAAACGGGGACAGTCTCGATTCGATCGCGCGTCGCTTCAACGTGAGCAAAGACGAGATCACCTCGCCGAAGGACGTCCCGCAGGAGGGGCTGATCGAAGCGGGCACCCTGCTCATCGTCCCAGACCGAATCGAAGCGGCGAAAACGCCCAACGACAAGATCATCCCCGATTCGGAAGTCATCTTTTCCGCCTCCGCCAGCGACTTCGACATCGCGGCGTACATCCTCGAAGCGGGCGGATTCCTCAGCACCTACAAGCAATGGGTCACCACCTCGGGGACGACCAGCGGCACCAACGTGTTGAAAAAACTAGCGCGCGATAATTCGGCCAACCCGCGTCTCCTGCTCGCGCTCCTCGAATACGAAAGCGGCTGGGTGTTCGGCCAGCCCACCGACATGTTCCGCGAAAAATACCCGATGGGATTCCAAATTCAGGATGATGACCAGGGTCTGTTCAAACAATTGCAATGGGCCATCAACCAGTTGTTCACGGGATATTACGGCTGGCGCAGCGGCACGTTGACCGAACTGACTTTTCCCGACGGCGAGACGATCCGCCTCAATCCCGAACTGAACGCGGGGACGGTGGCGATCCAGTATTTCTTTTCCCGACAACGCAACCGCGCGGACTGGGAGCGCGTCCTCGACCCCGATTCGAACTCCAGTTTCGTCGCTTATTACAATGAAATGTTCGGCGATCCCTGGGTGCGCGCCTCCACGGTGGAACCGCTCTTCGCGCCTGGCATGACCCAACCCGAAATGACCCTGCCGTTCGACCCGAACGTGCAATGGAATTACACCAGCGGCCCGCACGGCGCCTGGGACCGCGAAGGTCCGCTCGCGGCGATAGATTTCGCGCCGCCTTCCGATCACAAGGGCTGTGACGTTTCTTCCACATGGGTGACAGCCGCGGCCGCGGGCATCGTCGTCCGCGCAAGCGAGGGCGTGGTCGTGATCGACCTCGACAGCGACGGCAACGAACAGACTGGCTGGACGCTTCTCTACCTCCACATTGCGGAGGATGAACGCGTCTCCGCGGGGACCTGGGTGAGGGTCAACGACCGCATCGGGCACGCCTCCTGCGAAGGCGGGATCTCCACAGGCCGCCACGTCCATTTCGCGAGAAAATACAACGGCGAATGGATCCTGCCCGATGGCGCGTTGCCGTTCGTGCTCGGCGGGTGGACGATCCACTTTGGGGCCAAACCGTATCAAGGCACGATGACGAGCGGTGCGCGCACGGTCACGGCAGACCCGTACGGGCAGGCCTGGTCAGTCATCATACGCGAGCCGAATGAGTAAAAAAGTTCTTTCCTTCGCCCTCCTTTTCATCGTCATCCTCACCGCCTGCGCTCCCTCCGCCCCCGTCGAAATCGTGATGGCCGCGGGCGAATCCCCGTCCACGCCGCAGGTGGTTGTCACTCCTCTGCCGACGCGTCCCAATTACAAACCCGGGGAACTGGTGGATTACACCGCCCAAAGCGGCGACACCCTGCCTGCCCTCGCGGTGCGCTTCAACACCACCGTGCAGGAGATCCGCACCGCCAACCCGATCATCCCTCCTGACGCAACCACCATGCCGCCCGGCCTGCCGATGAAGATCCCCATCTACTACCGCGCGTTGTGGGGCAGTCCCTACCAGATCGTCCCCGACCACGCCTTTGTGAACGGTCCCACCGCCATCGGGTTCAACAGCGCGGCCTTCATCTCCTCCCAGCCTGGCTGGCTGAGAAATTATCGCGAGTACGCCGGCGACACGTGGCGCACAGGCGCGGGCATCGTGGATTACGTCGCCACCAATTTCAGCATCAACCCGCGGCTGTTGCTGGCGCTCCTCGAATATCAATCGGGGGCGCTCTCCAATCCCAACATGCCCGATTCGTCCTATGTGCTCGGCTATCGCAGATGGGACCACGACAGCGTTTACCTGCAACTCGTCTGGGCGGCCAACACGCTCAACAACGGTTACTACGGCTGGCGCACCGGCCACCTGACCGATTTTGACCTGCTCGACAGGACCGAATACCGTCCCGACCCGTGGCAGGATGCTTCCTCGGTCGGACTGCAATTCTACTTTTCACAGATCATGGGCGGGGACGAGTTCGCCGCCGCCATCGGACCGAACGGGCTGGCGCGCGTCTATCGTGAACTTTTCGGCGACCCCTGGCTGGATTCGTTCGTGCTGATCCCCGGCAGTCTCCGTCAACCCGAACTGCCCCTGCCCTTCCAGCAGGGACAAGGGTGGACGTACACCGGCGGTCCGCACACCGGCTGGGGGACGGGCGAACCGTTCGCGGGCATCGACTTTGCGCCGCCCTCCCAAAGTTCAGGCTGTTTCGCCGCTGACAGCGAATCCTACGCCATTGCCGTGGCAGACGGGATGGTCGTCCGCTCGGAACTCGGCACCGTCGTCCTCGATCTCGATGGCGACGGGAACGAGCGCACGGGCTGGACGATCTTCTACCTCCACCTCGGCACCGAGGGACGCGCTCCGCTCGGCCTGCAAGTGAAACGCGGCGACCCCGTCGGCTGGCCCTCCTGCGAAGGCGGACGAACCACCGGCACGCACGTCCACATCGCGCGCAAATACAACGGCGAATGGATTCCCGCCGATGGTCCGCTCGCGTTCAATCTGGATGGCTGGATCGCGCACAACGGTTCGGAACCTTATCTCGGCACTCTCACCAAAGGCGGATTGATCGTCACTGCCTGTGACTGCTCCGATATTTACAGTCTCATCCGCAGGTAACCAAAATTAAAAAAATGGACGGTCACTTTGAAGTGATCGTCCATTTCATGCTTCACAAATGCGCGGCTCTTTATTCAGCCACGTACGTCCCTTCGGCAATCTGCCGCCGCGCACCGTTCCCCTCATCTTCAAAAATAATATACCGCTCGGTGATGGGGAACGACTGACTCAGCATGGCGTGAACGGGACAATATTTCTGAACGGATAGTTCGATGGCCCGCAAGACGGCCGCCTCGTCCAGCGCATGTCCCGTCACTTCGTAGACGAGTTCCGCGCGCGTGTAGACTTTGGGGTAATCCTCCGCCCGCTCCGCATGGACTTTGACCTCGAAATTGGTGACATCCTGCTTCTTCTTTTCCATGATCGAGATCACATCCATGGCGGTGCAGCCTGCCATGCTCATGGCGACCACCTCCATCGGTCCAGGGCCGAGACGTTCCGCGTCGGAACCAGAATCCAGCACAATGGTCTTACCCGAATCGGCAATCGCTTCAAAGGCCAGTTTCCCCTTCCAGGTTACTTTTGCATCCATTTTTATCTCTCCTCATTCCTCAATGATCGGTACAACATATTCTTCCAGCATGGCGCGGCTGATGGCGCCTATCCACTGCAGGCGGACCTGTCCCTGGCGATCGATCACGTAGGAGGAAGGCAGGTTCATGGTCCCGAAAGCGGATTCGGTCAGGTAGGTGGGGTCCGCCCAAATCGGGAAGGTCAATCCAGTGCGGGTGACGTAATCCTTCACCACCGAGAGTTCCTCGCCGTCATTGACCCCAACGAGAACGAATCCATTGGCGGCGTAATCGCGGTAAAAATCGTTCAGCGTGGGCAATTCCTCCACGCAGGGCGGGCACCAGGTGGCCCACAGGTTGACGAGGATCACCTGCCCGCGATAATCCGCGAGGGAATGCGGGTTGCCATCCAGATCGTTCAGGGCCAGTTCGGGCGCTGAGTAATTTGCCGCGGCAGGGATGACCGAGGACGAGTCGGCGCGTTCGGCTTGCGCCTGTCGCATGGTGAGCAAGGCCATGGCGGCCACGCCGAGCGCGATCAGGCCGATGCCGATCACGATCAAACCGAGGGTGCGTTGAAACGGGGTTTGCTTCTTCATCTGTTTTGATTTCCTTCAAACAATGCTGACGGGAGTATAACCCGCTATCATACCTTTTTCATAAAGATATGGGACAAATGTCTGTGCATTCAGGAAATTTGCCACTGTATGGTACTTTACAGTTCCGATAATATGAGGAAGATGCTGGAAGATCTGCGCACCATCCCGCCTTTTGACGACCTCAGCGAAGATATCCTTCGGCTGGTGGAGCCTATGTTCGAACGGTTCACCTGCCCTGCCGGGGCGGTCATTTTCGAACAGGGTGAGCCGGCGATGTACCTCTACCTGCTTCTGAGCGGATCTGTGACTCTTCGCTACAAACCGTACGATGGGCCAACCATCAACCTGACGCAGGTTGCCGTGGGAGGCGTCTTCGGCTGGTCGGCGGTGGTTGGCAACCCGTCCTACACGTCTGGGACGGTGGCGAAGGAGGATGTGGAGACGATCCGCATCCGCGGCTCGAAACTGCGCGGACTGGTGGTCCATCATCCCGCGGCGGGGCGCGTCATTCTGGACAAACTGGCGGGGAAAGTCTCGAACCGCTGGAAGGACGCCAACCGACAGGTACGCGACATTTTGGAGGAAGCCATTTCTGCCGAAAAGGAGAAAGGAACAAAAGTCATGGCAACACCAAGAGACCCTGCGAAGGAAATTCAGCTCAAGGCGTTGATCGAGCAGGTCAGCGCGTACATCGAACAATTCCACGGCGGATCGGTGGAGTTCGTTTCCCTGGATGGAGACCGCCTCTCGGTCCGATTGGGAGGCGCCTGTTTGGGGTGTCCCCTGCTCCCGTCCACACTGCATGGCTGGGTGGCGGGCACGGTCCACCAATTCTTCCCCGATATCGAAGTGGTATCGGCAGAGTAACACGTCCATACACAGAATCATAATGACCCCTGTCTATTGACAGGGGTCATCGATTTATTGCACGATCAAGCGCGGCGGAAGTAGCGATAGAGCAGGAATGCTCCCGCCCCGATGAGCACTGCCGCCATGATGTAATTGGCAATATCGCCAATGGCCAGCAGAACCACCAGACCCAACGCCCCCAGTGCCGCGGCGGGATACCAGGCCCAGCGCATACCGGTCAACAAGGCCACCAGCGCAAAGGTGACAGCCAGCCCAAAGAAGAAGAACGCGCCGGTCTCAATGCCGCCGACAAACTCCGGCAGGAACGAGACAATAGCCAGAGTGGTCAGCGTGCCCGCGGGGATGATCGCCCACCAGCGCTCGCGCATCGCGGTGACGAACACCAGCCAGAACGCCAGGCTGATCGAACCGAGGAAGAGCGCGCCGCCATATTTCTCCAGCGGATCGGGCAGGAGGATGAGCACGCCCAGGCCCGCCAGCGTCAGCCCGGGGATCACAGCCCACCACGAGCCAGTGATGAACGCGAACAGGAACAAGGCTCCCGCGGCCAGAAAAACGCCGCCCCAGAAAACGTCACCGACGTTATCCAGGATGCCCATGTTCTGAAGGATAAACAGGCCGCCTACCAGGATCAGGATCAGGCCAATCACAAAGGAGGGTTCAATTCGTTTCATTTTCTCTCCAACACATTACAGAACGCTTACCTTGCCCACGCCCGCTTCGATCGTCAGGTCGACGCGGTTCGGGGAGGTGGAATAATCGGGCGACTCGTACCCACCGTCCCTGCGCGGGAAGCGGGTCGTGTCCACGCTGATATCCGCCAGTCCCGATTTCGAACGGATGCGCGCCGCCAGTCCCTGCGGGATGCGCAATTTCAATTCGGCGGCTCCCATCTGAACTTCGGTCACGATCACGCCCTCGGCAGGCAGGGTCACATCCGTGGAACTGGCGCCCGTCTGTACGCGCAATCGGTTCACGCGCAGGCCGCTGAGATCCACCGTGGACTGATTCGCACCCGTCTCCAATTCGAGGGAAAGCGGGATTTCGTTCGACAGCCGCAGGTCCCAATCGAGGCCGCGCGAATTCCATCCGAACGGGATGAAAACCACATCGCCGCTCACACGGACCTCGAGGCGGTCTCCCGCCAAACGAGAGCGGACATCCACGTTATCGGAGCACTCGCCTTCGAGCGCCTTGCCCATCGACGCGCCCGGGCGGATGCTCAACTGTCCCGCGCCGTGATTGACCTTGATGGACATTTCGCGCGCGCCCTGCAAATCCACGGACACGTGTTTTTCCTTGGCGGCACTTCCGCGAAGGAACGCGCCTGCGATGATCCACACTCCAACGCCGATCAGGACGATCGGCCAGAAGTATTGGATACCGCCGAACAGGTATAACACGCCCGCCAGGATGAGCACAAAGCCCCAGAACAGACTTCCGTTACGCATTGCCTTCATCCTTTTTTGAAAAATTCTTCAACAGGCTGCGGATGAGGAGCCACAGTCCAAAACCGATCAACAGGATGGCTAGGCCGTAATTTCCGAGCAGGTTCAAGCCGCCGAAGAAAGATGCGAAAATGAGGAACATCACCGCGCTGAAGAGCAAGGCGTTGAAACCGCTCCTCAGATTTTGGCGGGGATGATCTCCCAGCAACCCTGCGATGATCGAGCCAACCCCCACGAAGCCGGGGATCAACGTCCACAGGTAGGACCAGGCCTGCCCGCTGGCGTAGGTCTCGATGTAATAGAAGATACCGCCGATGCCCGCCACAATGGCGGCAGGGACGGCCATGCCAGGGTTGCCCGTGAGCAACCCGATCAACAGGATCAACGCGCCGATCCAGATCAGGGTGAACGGCCACTGGAAATACTGGTCGGCAAAATCCGAGAGGGAGGGGACGGTCTTTTCGGCAAAGAACCAGACGCCCACTAAAATGAGGATGATGCCCAAAACCAGTTGGGAACGACCTTGTCTACTCATTGCAATCTCCTTATGAATCAGTCTTTTTTTAGTGTAAAACAAATCCTGCAAAAAAGCAAAACCTGATTCATTTACGAGGGATAAGCGTCAGAGTTTCACGGATCCTTGCGCGAACGCCCGTGGAGGAACGCCAGCCCGATCAAAGCGAACGGGACGACGGCCGCGCCGCCACAATTCAGCCCGCGGCGACGGGGTTCCTCCTCGGCTGGCCCGGCTGGAGGAACGGGCAGGGTGGCTTCAGGCTCCACTACCGCGGCCGAACCAGCACCGAGCAGGGAAATATCGTCCACGCGCAACGATCCGACGTTGGGCGCGTCTGGCGGGGTCGTCATCCCAAAAGCCATGCCGACCACCGCGTTCGACCTGGCAAACGGCGCGCCGGCATTCTCCTCCCACGGGGCGCGGTGGAAATCGTCCCAGCGCAGTTCCATCCGCACCCAGCCCGCCGCGCTATCGGCAGGCGCCTCGATGGTGAAAAGATAGGTCTCACGGTTGTCCGCAGCCCCCGCGTACAGGTCCACGTCGAAAAGCACGCCCGCCTGTTCCACGGTGAAGTAAAACACAAGGCCTTCACTCGCGCTCCAATCCTGCGGACTGTCGTACATGAAGGCGCACGTCCCCCAACTGTTGGCGACAATGTCGAAATCGATTCGGAGGGAACTGCCCGCGCGTCCCGAACCCGATTCCGCCGCGCAGGTCATCGTGCTGGATGTGGACTCGTCGTGGAATGCCTCCCAGCCTGACGCGCCCGACTCAAAATCTGCGATCACCGAGGAGACGGGGGCGCTTCCCGCAGGGACCTCGGGCGGGGTCGCGGCTTCGGGAGCGGGACCCGCCCCGGGTCCGGGCTGAGGCGCAGAGGCCGTCTCGAGGAAGCGCGCGTAGAAATAGTTCAGCATCGGGACGAATTCCTCGGTCGCCTTCTGGCTTCCGCGTTCGTTCGGGTGATCGTCGCCCGAGGGATAGTCCAGCGTGTTGCTCCTCGCGCTGACGTGTTCGATCTGCCCGTTGACGATGCGATGGTGCGCGTTCTTGTCGGTGAGCACGTTGTAAAAATCGAAGACGGCCACGTTGTTGAGCGCATAATTGTTTTCGCGCAGCCAATCGTTGACCAGCCAATCGTTGAAGGCGCGCGCGTTTTCAGCATGGGTGGAATCGGACAGCGGCGGCGCGGTGATGACAACGAAAAGTTTATCGGGACGCGTGGCAAAATATTGCAGGATGGTGTTGTAGACGTACTTCGCGCCTGCAACGGTGAGTTCTTCATACGTGCCCGGCGGGTCGTTCGGATTTCCCTCCAGCGCGGAATTGGGGAAGCAGGATTTGAACATGATGATCGTGTTCTCGCCGCCCGGGTCCGCGAGGGTGCGCGTGTACGAGGAGTGCTGCTCCGCCTCGTTGAAGAGCGCGTCCATGTAAGTGGGCGTCATGCCGCTGGCGAACCATTCCGTCCAATTGGGGATGTCGGTGCGGTCGCCAATGGCTTCGGGACCCCAGCCGTAGTTCGTGTCGCTGACAAAATAGTTGTTTTCGCCGAGCGTGCGTCCAAGATCGCCATAACCATCGGTGAGCCAGTTCTCGCCCGTGGAATGGTGGATGAAAATGAGTTTGACGACCTGGTCGGGCGGATCGGTCGTCACGGCCTGCGACGCGGGATTGGGCAACCAAGCCGAGGCAGTGAGGGTCAGGATGGTGGTCAAGGCGATGATCCATCTTATCCATGCAGATTTGGAAATGCGGTTCATGTCTCTCTCCTCAAAAAAACATGGCTTGCTCGTTCTTCATTCCATGCTATGGAACATAATACGTGATCCACAACACCGGCTTGTTCGCCGAATTGCCAGAGTAGAACAGACGATAGTCTGCGCCGTTATCGTTGTTATCGTCCGTTGAGAATCGCAGGCGCATTTGGGTGATCCCAACCAGATTGAACACGTTGAAATTGGCACTTTTGAACACCGCGTTATGCCAAAGGGTCACATTCACCTTACTAAAGGAGGCGGAAGCCAATTGCGTGGCAGGAGCCTGAAAATCCACAATTTCCAACGCAGAATTGTCATGGAATCGGCCAGAAATGACATCCACCCTTAAAATGCCGTGCGTTGTAAATGGGTCTGTGCCAACAAGACTTCCCCGCTTGACCTTCAACGTGGCGGAAAGAACGACGGCGGTATCGGGTATGGTCGAGGTATTGAACGACAATATTGCGCGATACTGTTTATCTGCCGCGTTGTCGCCCAGACGGAAGGTTGTGGCGGCGGAATCGATGCTGCCCCCCACATTGCTGGTCTCCGCCGATTCCAGGACCCAGCCATCGAGCGTGCCGTTGGATTTAATGGCGACATTGACCGCTCCCGCCTTCCAGCGGTTGTAATAGACATTGAGGAGCGTGACGAATTCCGTTGTTGCCTTTTGACTCCCCGCTTCAGATGGATGGTCATCCCCAGAGGGATAATACAGCGTGTTTTGCGTTGCGAAGTAGTGCTGAATGTCTCCGTTATAAAAACGGTGGTGGTGTGTGGAATGAGTCAGCACGTTGTAAAAGTCGAAGACCACCACATTACTCTGGGTGTAATTGTTTTCATACAGCCAATGGTAAACCAGCCAGTTGTTAAAAGCGCGCGCGTTGGCGGCATACGTCCCATCAGAAAGCGGAGGGGCAGTGATGACTACAAATAGTTTTTCGGGGTGCAGGGCAAAGTATTGCAAGATTTCATTGTAGACATACTTGGCATGTCCCACCGTCAGGCCTGGATTGGGGTCGGGGAGATCATTGGGGGAGCCTTCCAGCGCGGAATTGGGGAAGCACGATTTGAACATGATGATCTCATTCTCCCCGCCCGGGTCCACCAGCGTGCGCGTGTAGGAAGAATTTTGAGCTGACTCGTTGAACAGCGCGGTCATGTACGTGGCCGTGTCATCGCTCCGAAACCACTCCAGCCAGTTTGGAATATCGGTGCGGTCGCCGATGGAATTTGGCCCCCAGCCATAGTTGGTGTCGCTGACGAAGTAATTGTTC
>ERZ1649853.1006-NODE-1006-length-11224-cov-6.696839_pt1 | contig 11224 bp, 8 predicted proteins | sample MGYA00575353_ERZ1649853 | MGnify/ENA primary metagenome ERZ1649853 (study PRJEB40853, sample SAMN11349654) | freshwater sediment metagenome | isolation source: river sediment | host: Sediment | place: India: Okhla Barrage, New Delhi | collected 2017-02-21 ...
GCCAGGAATACCAGCCCGGCGACGACGGTCTCCCAGTCTTCGAGCGTGCCGGTGATTGCCCAGCCACCGATGATGGCGAGGATCGCCATACCCAAACCAAAGCAGGCGAGGGTTACGAGGCGGGATTGGATGGCGGTGATTTGGGGCTGGGTTTTCATAGCGGCATGCGCACGGCGGCCGATTTTCTCCAAATAAAAGCAATTATTATCCCCAGGCCGGCCTATAAGCCGCATTCTGTGCACGCAAGCCGCTCTTGCATTCGCAAGAGAGCTTGCGCCGATGACCATCTCTCTGGGGCAGGCGTCTCCACCTGCCTCTAGCAGCCGACCCGGGAGTGTAGAGCGAGCAGCTCACTCCCTGCTTGGCCTTGCTCCCGGCGGGGGTTACCTGGCCGCGCAGGTTGCTCTGCGCGCCGGTGAGCTCTTACCTCACCTTTTCACCCTCGCAGAGCGCAGCTTGCGCTGCGCCATGCACTGTGTCTCTGTGGCCCATTCCGTAAGGTTGCCCCTACCCGGGTGTTACCCGACGCCGTGCTCTCTGGGGTGCGGACTTTCCTCCAGCCAGATTGTCTGCCTGCGCCGTAGCGCCTTCACAACATCCAGCCGGCGGCCATCCGGCCTGCCTGGGGAATTTCATCATAACATAGAAGTCCGCCATTTAGACCATCTCTTTTGATGTATACTTAAATGATCATTGTGTAGATAATCACACATATAGCTGTGCCATGCTTCTGGCCAGACGTGCAAAACGAGGAATAAACGGGGAATGTATGGCAAAGATACGGTCTGACAGCGAGACACATCCTACGAGTTCAGCCTTGTTGTACGCGCTGAACGCGGCAGCAACCCAGTTACAAGGCTCGATCCAAAATGAGCAACAGGTGTATAGCGCGTTTCGTGAGCAGATCATCGGCCTGGGCATGCGCGGCGGGATCAGCTTGCTGGATGAAAAAGGCGAAGTCCTGGAGTTCAAGGTGATCGCCCAAACCTCGTTCTTGCAGAGAATACTGCGCTCTGCCGAGAATGAATCGGGTATCAAAGCGCAGGGTTTCCGCATTCCCATCCGCAAGGTGGATACCTATTACAAGATGATCACCGAATGCAAGGCCCAGTTCGTGCCCGATACCAGCCTGGTCTCGGCCCAGGTAGTGCCACCCATTGCTCAGTTGGCGGTGAAAATGCTGTTAAGCGTGTTGGGCAGCCCACCGGGGGTCTTTGCCCCGCTGATCCGGGATGGTAAGCCGATTGGTATGCTCAACGTGGTCGGCGAGCATCTCACCGCCGAGGATGTGCCCGCCATACAGGCTTTTGCCAATCACATCACGGTAGCCCTGGACAATGCCTCTCTGGTGAGCAGCTTGCAACACGCAAAGGACGAACTCGAAGCGGCTTACAGCGCAACGCTGGATGGCTGGACCCGGGCGCTCGAGCTGCGTGACAACGAAACCGAAGGTCATACCCGGCGGGTAGCCGAATTGACGGTCAAGCTATGGCGATCGATGGGTCTGCAAGAAGAAATCTTGCCGCACATCTACCGCGGCGCGCTGCTGCACGATATCGGTAAGATGGGTATCCCGGACCATGTCTTGCGCAAGCCGGGGCAGTTGAGTGAGGAGGAATGGGGCTTGATGCGCAAGCACCCCGAATTCGCCTATGAGTGGATGAAACCGATCGCTTTCCTGGCACCCGCCCGATCCATACCCTACTGTCATCATGAACGCTATGACGGCACAGGCTACCCGCGGGGTTTGAGAGGCGAAGAGATCCCCCTGGAAGCGCGCATTTTTGCCGTGGTAGATGTTTACGACGCCATGCGCAGCGATCGTCCCTATCGTCATGCGTTGAGCGACGATCAGGTGCTGGCGTATATGAAAGAGCAGTCAGGCAAGCATTTCGACCCATTTGTGCTGCAAGCTTTTATGGAGCAGCACTAAGTCTATAATTAATTTGACATTAATAATTTCGTCTGTATAATATCCTCATAGAACCGGTTGTATCCCATTTATTGATGATAATTTAATACGAACTTTACATCGGTAGACCAACATTCGGTAGTATCCTGGCAATTCTAAAGGAGGTTCTATGGCTTCCGTTCGTGATGTACTGGTTGATGCGCTGGATGTCAGTGAGGTCGTCAAGGTAACTTCTGCGTTGGTTGCCATCCAGAGTCACCGCGACGCGCCCGGGCGTGAACGAGCCTGCGCCGAAAAGATCGTGGAGATCTTTTCCCATTGGGGGTTGCAAGCCGAGTTGGTCACCGTCCTGGAGGACCGTCCAAATGTTTACTGCCGCTTGAAGGGCACGGGCGGCGGCGCCACCTTGATGTTGAACGGGCATATCGATACGGTCCCGGCTTATAACATGGATATCCCCGCCTTTGATCCACAGGTGCGGGATGGTTTGTTGTACGGGCGAGGCACGGTCGATATGAAAGGCGCGCTGGCTTGTATGATGGTCGCCATGCGCTTGCTACATGAGCTGAAGGTGCCTCTGAAGGGGGATGTCATTTTCGCGGGGGTGATCAACGAAGAAGACCGCTCGGAGGGGACGGAATTTCTGGTGCGCAACGGGCCTACGGCGGACCGCTGCGTGGTGGGCGAGCCGACCGGACTGGCGATCATGGTGGGGCACCGCGGCCTGGAGTGGCTGGAGTTCGAGTTCATCGGCAAGGCAGCGCATGGAGGTACGCCGGAAAAGGGGATCAATGCCATCAGCATGGCGGCGCGCTTTATCCGCAAAGTCGAGGAAAAGCTGATGCCTGAGCTTGCCAAGCGTGTACACCCGATCATCGGCCCGGCAGTGATGAATTTTGGGGTGATCAAAGGCGGCACGCAGCCCAGCACCGTGGCGGATCGCTGCATCTTGCAGGTCGACCGCCGCTGGGTGCCGATGGAAAAGCTGGAGCGGGTGCTGGGGGAGTACACAGATATCATTCAAGAGCTCGAAAAGGAGGTGCCAAACTTTAAGTGCACGATGACACGCATGGAAAGCAACATGGCGACCATGGATCACATGCCGGTGGATATCCCACTGGATGATCCGCTGGTGACCGAGCTGAGCGCGGCGCTGCGCCAGCTCGGAATCGAGTCGCCCAGGATCGCGCCTTTCGGCGGTTGGACAGATGCCTCGTTGATCGGCAATTTTGCCCACATCCCCGTCTTGAATTTTGGGCCGGGCGACCTGGCGGTGGCGCATTCGCGCTGCGAATACGTACCCCTGGAGGAACTGCGCCTGGCGCCCCTGACTTATGCGCTGCTGGCAAACCGGCTGTGCAACCAAACATTGTAACAAGCGGGAGGTCCCCGCTTAAAATAATCTAAGGAGTAGAAAAGGAGAGTAAACAAGTATGAAGAAGTTCCCGCACGTGTACGTCATCCTGTTCCTGATCATTATCATCTCAGCCCTCCTGACGTGGATCGTGGCGCCCAATTCGTATGATTTTCAATTGGACGCCGAGGGGAATCCCACCCGCTTGATCAATCCGGATACCTACCACCCAACCGAGCGGAATGGCTTTGATCCCTGGGAGCTCATGCTGTCCATCCCTAAAGGCATGGGAGAAGTCGCCAGCATCATCTTCTTCATCTTCATCGTAGGTGGCTCGTTCAATATGGTGCAGGCCACCGGCGCCGTTGATGCGGGCATCCGGGCTACGGCAAACGCTTTGAAAGGCAAGGAGGTGGCACTGCTGTTCGTGATCGTGCTGTTGTTCAGCATCGGCGGCACGACCTTCGGCATGGCGGAAGAAGCGCTGGTCTTCATTCCAATGCTGGTGCCATTGGCGCTAGCGTTGGGCTATGACTCGCTGACTGGCCTGGCGCTGGCATTGGTAGGCCCTTGCGCGGGCTTCACAGCCGCTTTCTTAAACCCGTTCACCCTGGCAGTGGCCCAGGGCATCGTCGGCTTGCCCATCTTCTCTGGCAAAGAATACCGCATCGTGATCTGGGTGGTCACCACGCTGATCGCCTTTTTATTCATCTACTGGTATGCGCGCCGGGTGAAGAAGAACCCTGAGATCAGCATTATGTATGAGGCAGACCAGAAGCGCGAGAAGGTGGACTTGAACTTCAATACCCCCTTCACCCTGCGTCAGAAGCTGGCTTTGCTCCTGATGGCGTTGACCTTTGTGTTGCTGGTTTGGGGCGTCACCAAGTATGGCTGGTACATCGACGAGCTGGCTGCCCTGTTCTTGAGCATGGGCATCGTCTGCGGGTTGGTCGGCGGGGTGTGGCCCAGCAAGCTGGCCGAGGCGTTTGTCGAAGGCTCGACAGGTTTGGTGGTAGGCGCATTGGTAGTTGGTGTGGCGCGCGCCATCCTGGTTGTGCTGCGTGATGGCGGGATCCTGCATACCATCGTGCACGGAGCTGCCATGGTAGTCCAGGGATTGCCTGCGGCTTTGTCGGCGATCGGCATGTATATCGTACAGATTCTCATCTCGGTGGTCATTCCATCCGGCTCGGGTATGGCGTCGGTGACCATGCCAATCATGGGTCCCTTGGCTACCCTGTTAAGCCTAACCCAACAGACTGCGGTACTGATCTACCAGTTTGCGGATGGGTTCACCAACATCATCATCCCCACCTCGGGCTATTTGCTGGCCGGCCTGGCTCTAGCCAAGGTGCCTTATGAGAAGTGGGTCAAGTGGTATTGGCCGCTGTTCTTGATCATGCTCGGGGTTGGCGCGATCTTCGTGATCATTGCCCAGGTGATCAAGTTCGGACCGTTCTAACATTTTCCTGATGGCTGACCCTGGGTCCCCCCTGCCCAGGGCCAGCCTCTGATAGGGAAAACCTTATGGAAATCAACCAACAGCAACAGAAAATCATCCAGACGATCGAACTGGCTGCGGAGAGCATCTTTAGCATCTCGCATCGCATCCATGCCAACCCGGAGCTGGGCTACCAGGAGAAATTCGCCTCGGGCTTGCTGTGCGAGGCGTTGGAGCAGCATGGCTTCCAGGTAGAAAGAGGCTACGTGGGTATCCCCACCGCTTTCTGTGCGCGCAAAGGAGGCGGGCAGGGAGGGCGAGTGGCATTCCTGGCAGAGTATGACGCGCTGCCAGAGATCGGGCATGCCTGCGGGCATAATATCATCGCCACATCTGCGCTGACGGCGGGCATCGGGCTGGGTGGGGTGGTTGAGGAAGTGGGCGGCGAGGTATACGTGATCGGCACGCCGGCGGAAGAAACGGACGGCGCCAAGGTTACAATGGTACAGAAAGGTGCATTCGAGGGGATCGATGCTGCGCTCATGATCCATCCGCACGAGGGGACGTACTATGTGACCGAATCGCTGGCGATGGATGCCATCGAAGTGGAGTTCTTTGGCAAGCCCTCGCACGCCGCGGCGGCGCCCTGGGAAGGAGTCAACGCGCTGGATGCCATGTTGATGACCTTTAACTCCTTGAACGCACTACGCCAGCAAGTCCGCCCGGATGCGCGCATCCACGGGGTCATCGTGAATGGCGGCGCAGCGCCGAACATTATCCCAGACCATACGCTAGGGCGATTCTATGTGCGTGCCAAAAAGCGCACCTACCTCAACGAGCTGCGAGAAAAGTTCATGGCATGCGTGCAGGGAGCCGCCACTGCCACGGGCACGCGCTGCGAAACGCGCCTGTACGAGAATTCCTTCGACGACATGCAAAACAACATGGTGTTGGCAGAGCGCATGCGCGACTACCTGACCGAGGTGATTGGCGTGCAGGACGTCAGGCGCGCTCCGGATATGTTCGGCTCGATCGACATGGGTAACGTATCGCATGTCGTGCCGGGGGTGCATGTGCTGGTGGATATTGCCCAGGGTAATTTGCTTTCGCCGCACACGCGTGAATTCCAGGCAGCCGCCTGCACGCCCTACGCAGATGCGACCATCCTGCGGGGGGGCAAGGCGTTAGCGCTGACCGGATATGATGTGCTGGCAGATGCAGCATTCCGCGAGGCTGCCTGGCAAGAATTCAGGGCTGCCCGGTAAGTTTAATAACCTGCTGTAAAACAGGGACGGAACGATCAACCGTCCCTGTTTTATATTAAAGTGTTCCCCCCCTTCTCAGGGGATAGAAGGGGGGGAAGGACGGGGGGATGGGATGTGAAAACTGCTGTGTCCGGATAATCATTTCCCACTCCTGGCAGGTCAACCAGGAGTGGGGCTTGAGGAGACTATTTCTTGGATTGTGGGTTTTTCCCTGGTTCCTGGGTGGCTTTGGGGCCAGGACCGTAGCTGCTGCCGGGTTGTTCGGTCTCGTAGGGACCGGGGCCATACTGGGCGTCTTCAGTGCTTTCGGGTGTGCCGGTGCCATAGGAGCCGCCGGGTCCGTAGCTGCTGCCGGGCTGCTCGGTCTCATTCGGGCCAGGGCCGTAGCTCGAGCCGGTAGCCTGCGGGGTGGCGGTGGCATTGGGGCCGGGACCGAAGCCAGTTTCCTCGGGTGTACCGGTGGTCTGCTTCTGAGGCCCGGGACCGTAGCCTGCGTCGCTGGGTGTGCCGGTGCCGCTGGGAGTACCTGTGCCGCTGGGGGTGCCGGTACCGGCGCCAGGACCTTCACCTGCATATTCGTAGCTGTGCATGTAGCGATTGCGGAACTCCTGCGGGTCGTCCAGGCCGAGAGCGGTGGCATCCCAGCTATCACGGGTGGTCTTGTGGATCTGAACCATGGACTTCACCTGGAATTGATCCTGCAGGCGATCCTGGTCGCCATTGGTGCCCTGGTATTTTGGTTGGAGCACATCCTGCAGTTCAGTGAGCGCCTTCTCCATATCAGTGTCATCCATGTTGGCGGCGAGCTGGAGCATCGATCCAAGCTGCTCGCTCAGGCGGGTGGCGGTGCTGTCGGGAACCTCAGAGCCTGCAGCTTGCAAAGCATCGATCTCACTGTAACGGCGCTCGACGTAGGTGGCTAAAAGATCGAATTTCGTGGACTGGTTAGCGGTCACGGCTAAGTGAAAATCCTCGCCAAGGGTCTTCACGGCGTAGAATGTATCACCGGGAAGTGTGCCTTGCGAAGCCGCAGCGACACCCGCACCACTGCCGATGAGCATGACCAGCACGATCATGATGCTCAGTGCGAGGCTGGCGAAGCTCTTCTGGCGCAGGAAGGAGAAGGGGCTTGCTTTGGCTGCTGCCGGCAGAGGTCCACGGGCGAGGAAGCTGTCCACCTGCTGCATGAAGCGCTGGCGGCCAGCTGCAGCGGTCTTTTCATCGCGCTGCGGGGTGCTATTCAGCACACCCAGGGTATTTTTCATTTCTTGATCGTATTCTTCATCAAATTTGTTCACTTCATTTCCTCCTGAACCAGCAATTTGCGTAAGGTTCCTAATGCTCTGTGTTGTAGGGCTTTCACAGCGCCTACCGGTTTGTCCAGCGCCTGAGCAATCTCATCGTTCGACCAGTCTTCGATATAACGCATGACCATCACCTGGCGCTGATCCGGGGTGAGCAGGCGGAGTGCGGTTCTCACTCTTTCCTGCTCCATACGATCATCTGCCACCTGGGTTGGGTGGGGTTGGTCATCGATGATCTGCTCGGCTTCCAGGGAAACTCCTGGCGGGGCCCCCCTCCGGTATTGGTCGGTGATCCAGTTATGCGCCGTACGGAAGAGATAGGCTCTCAGGTAGTCTTTGGGTCCTTGACCGTGGTAAAGTGCTTGCAACAGGCGGGTAAACGTTTCAGAAAGACACTCTTCTGCCTGGTCGGTCGAGCCGGTCAAACGGCAGGCATAGCGGAAGATCTCCGGGCTGTAAGTATCGTAAATCTCAGCTAGTGCTTCCCGATCGAACTCTCGAGCGCGCTGCAGCAGTGATTTCTCCATTGTTTACACTCATCCTTTAAGACGCAACTTTATCCATCCAGATACGGCTTACACAAATTGGTGGAGGAAATTATTAGAGTACATTATAGACCTGTTATTGCTTGAAAACAACCACCCCCGCTTTGATTGGCGGGGGCGGTCAAATTCAAATGTTCAATTGGCGAGATATTTACGGCACACAGTTTGGGAACTGGAAGGAACCGATGCGGGTCTGCCAGTTCGAGCCAGTGGTCACGTAATACTCTGTGGTGTACCAGAAGGTGCAGCCGTTGGGATCAACGACCATGGCGGAGTAGTCGCCCCAGCGGTTGTAACCGCCGGATTGCGAGCCGGTGCCGGCGATGAGGGTGGTCTCACCCTGAGCAAGCGTGCCCAAGGCATCCGTTGCCAGACGACCGGCATAGCGGATGGCAGGGTACATGCTGCTGCTGGAGACCGAGTAGCCCACAGCAGCGTTGCCCATCTTGTCCACTGCAATGGAGCCCATCCAGCGGTGATTGGTGTCAGGCTGGTAGGTGCCCTGCTGGTAAACGGTGGGCGTACCGCTCAAATTGCGGATCTCATACCAGCGGATGCCAGCTACGCTGTTGGAGACGACGGTGTGGTTGACCCACAACGAAGGGGTGTTATTGATGTTGCGGTATTGCAACTGCACCATCAGGCGATCGCCTAGCGCATCCAGGGTTTCCGACGAGCCTAACTGCGGAATGCGGGAGGTAAATTTCGTAGCAGTGGCGACGGTGATACTGGTCGGGCCGGTGAAGGTGGAAGAAGACGGAGTCACCCAGTTCACCGTGAATTTCCACATGCGCATGATGGTGGTGCTGCCGTAGTTCGACAGGAAGTAGTTCGGTGTGCCTAACGTAGCACGAGATGTATTTGTATCAGTGGATGGAATCAAGCTGAAGTACGAAGTTCCCAAGGTGAAGGCGACAGTCGTAAGCGGCTGACCGTTGATTAATTTATCTCGGTTGATTGCCCAGACCTTGACGCCTGCATAGCGAGAAGCGCGTGTGAACATGTTGGCGCTCATGTAGATACCATCCGGCCAGACACCTAGCTTGGGATAGTCGTTGAGCTGGTTGCTGGAGGCTTGCAGTGCATAGAACCACCAGCCGCCGTTCACCGGGTCTGCAGTTTTGGAGACAGCGATACATTCGTAGAAGGGGCCCTTGGTGGATGACCAGGCAAAGTCGGTCAGTATCCAGCGGCCGGAATAATAGTCATACAGTACGACGGGGTCGCCCATGTTCTTGTCATCGCAGGGGGTGCCGGTGCCGCCGAACAAGTTGTTGAAGGTGATCCTTGTCAGAGCAGCGCCGGTGGCTTTGTCATAGATACCAATGGAGGTGTTGACGGTCTGGATATAATGATTGGGACCGACATCACCGTTGGTGTCGGGAGGCCAGCCGGCGCCCCAGGAATTCAGATCAAGCCCGGCAAAGCTGGTGATGGGATTGGGCATGGCATTGATAGAATTATCGATCTGCAACACGGCATCAGGAGCGGAGCCGTCGGTGACCGGTTCGCCAGAGAAGGGCGAGAGCATCTCGCGCATGGGTTTCTTCTCGGCTGGGCCGATCTGCGGCAGACTGGTGAGGGAGCCGTCAAATGAGGCGGGCGGAGCGCTGACTTCGACGAAGGGTCCGTTAACGCTGGTGTTGGGCGCGCTGGGACGCGACGCCACGTTGGCCAGCTCTCCGGCTTCCAAGAACTTGGGAGCTGGGACGCTGCCAGCGCGGGTGAATTCTGTGTAGAACGCACCGGCGGCGAGCGTCAGGATCACGACAAGAACCAAAACACTACGCATTCTCTTCATATGATACCTTTCTCCTTTTACGACCTGAATGGTTGGATGGGATGGTGAAACCCCTGTGCATCGTATTATAGCGATAATCTTCCACTTTGCAAGATTGTAAGGTGGGCAAGTTGTTGGCCTGGATAGCCTAAAAACCTAACAATTTTGTAAGGTATCTGAGAGGGTAATTATGCGTCTTAACAAGAAGGAAGGAGTTGGAAGCTTTCAAATTTGTAATTTGTAGATGGCACGTTTTGTGCTATAGTTTTGTTGAACATCAATGATTTCTTTATCGTTTTGGTCATCCTGTAACTGTTCATGAAATGGAGGTATCTGATGATCGTACTTGTTTTCTTAGCCAGCATCGTCGTGTTACTGCTTGTACCGCAGAAATTTACCTGGTAACTCTGGTTTAGCCCTTCAGGTCGCAAGCCTGTTAAACACATCTGGACTCCCGAAGTCGCTTATACTTCGGAAGTCCAGATGCGTTTTAAGTCAAGGGTTACAAAGCGCTAAGAATTTTTTTTCTGCCTATTGAGCGCTTCAGGAGCATGCCTCCTATTTTATTTACTCAGCATTGGCACAAACATGGCGAAGGCGGTGTTCGCCACGGTAACAGTCAAGATAACGGTGGTCGAACCGCCGTCATCGTCTTCCACGGTCACTGACACGGTATATTGGCCTAAGACGGTATAGGTGTGCGTGCCGATCACCGTGCCTGCCTCCTGGTCGAGTGTAGCAGCTTCAACCGTGCCGTCTCCCCAGTCCACCAGAGCGGTATGTGTTTCCTGTACGCCCGAGTCGATGAATGTGGAGAGCTAGAATGCAGTTGGGTCATTCACTGCCGCGCGTACGTCATCCCCCGGCGTGACTTCCGGCGCCAGGTTGGCTACTTTCATCAGCAAACCGTCAGCGCCTATGCCTCCATCATCGTCGGTTACCGTGATCACCACGCTGTAATCGCCATTATCCCCATACGTATGCTGACCGCTGACGGTGGCCAATCCCGGGTCGATCAAGCCGGCTTCCAATGTGCCGTCGCCCCAGTCGATTTGCGCCGTGTGGGTGTCCTCAGCTCCGAGGTCGCTGTAGATCGCCAAGGTGCCGCTGAACGCTGTGCCCTCCTCCAGCTCACGATCGCCCTCGGCGATTACCTGCGGGCTGGCGTTGGCAACCGTGATCTGGAAGCTGTCATTCCCCACGCCGCCATCGCTATCTGTGACCGTTACGGCGACCTGGTACATACCATTATCTGTGTAAGTATGCGACCCGCTCACCAGATCCGTCTCCTGGTCCACCAGGGCGCTTTCGACCAGCCCATCACCCCAATCCACCGTGGCGGTATGGGTATCATCCAGCCCAGGGTCAGCAAACCCTGCCAGGGTCAGCTCGAGTGCTTGTCCCTCCACGCCGGACTGGTCCGGGCTGGCGGTGACTTGCGGCGGGAGGTTAACCTCAATCTCCACTGTGCTGGAATTGTTGGCCAGATTCACTTCATCGATTGCGCTGATGATACTGGCTGTGTTGGGTATGATAACCTCCTCCGTCAATCCGGTGCTGATCGTTGCGGTAATGGTGATCAGCCCACCGTCGCACATGCCCAGGTCCGCCACTTGCCAGACA
>ERZ1649853.1007-NODE-1007-length-11223-cov-6.019699_pt1 | contig 11223 bp, 7 predicted proteins | sample MGYA00575353_ERZ1649853 | MGnify/ENA primary metagenome ERZ1649853 (study PRJEB40853, sample SAMN11349654) | freshwater sediment metagenome | isolation source: river sediment | host: Sediment | place: India: Okhla Barrage, New Delhi | collected 2017-02-21 ...
CACGAGCCTGGAGATCATGGATATTTTTCAGAAGCTGAACCGGGATTCCCGCATCACCGTCATCCTCGTGACCCACGAAACGGATATCGCCTCTTATGCCGGCCGGCGGGTCGTCTTCCGGGACGGGAAGGTGATTCTGGACGAGAGGGTCCAGCCGCGCCAGGCCTCGACGTTGGCGGGTAGGCGGGCCTCTTCCGGCCTTATCTGCCCCGCGGCCACGGACACCGATCGGCCCAGCCGCGTCCTGGACTTCTTCGTCAGCTCGTTGATATCGCCGAACTGCAGCGCGCCCACCTTGCAGGTCTCGACGCAGGCCGGCGTCCTCCCCCGGCGCTGGCGTTCGATGCAGTTGTCGCACTTGATGGCCACCGTCCTCTGGGGCCGGACCCTGGCCGAGTGGTGATAGGTGATGACGTCGAAGGGGCAGACCATGGCGCACATGCCGCAGACGATGCACCGGTTGCCGTCTATCAGGACGATGTCCAGGCCCGCGTCGCGGCTGATGGCCGCGGTGGGGCAGACCGCCTGGCAGGGGGCGGGGCTGCAGTGGCGGCACTTGCTGGGGAAGGACGAGTTGCGGTGCCGGCCGGGCGTGGCCACGATGAACCGCCGCGGGGTCGGGGTCTCCGAGAGCGCGTCGTACAGGCTCTTGCTCTGCGAGTGCTCCACCAGGCAGGCGATCTCGCACTGGTGGCAGCCGACGCAGCGCTCGGGGTTGACGAAGACCGTCTTCATAGGGATGCCTCCTAAATTGCCGGATGGTCACCCGGACAGAAAGGGAGCGGGCCCGATTCGGGGATGGGACAGGGCCGGGTTGGAGAAAGAAAAAGCGATCCGGCACACCGCATCCACCGCCTCCCCTCCTCGGATCGTTTCTTCTCCGATAGTAGCATCGGGAGCGACAGGTGTCAACGGGCCCAGAACGCCGCCTCCCTGCGATCTTTCTGTGACGTAATGGCCGGCCTCCGAGACAGCGTCGTCAGACGCCCGGACCGGTCTGATACCCGATTGTGAGCGGACAGAAATACCATGACTGGTGCGGCACTTATGATGAGGGTGCAGCCGCTGCTCGTTGCCTGGCCCGCCGGGGAAGCTGTGGCGAAGAGACGATTCAGGGGAGGACGGGTGAGATGGCCCAGACGCCGAAGAGGCGCATAAGAGTGCTCCTGCTCATCAAGATATTCGTCGTTTTCTCCATGGTGCCCGCTACGTACGCCATCTACCTGGCTGCGCTCGGCATGCCCAGGATGGAGGCGGCATCATGGGGGCAGGTGGAGACCCGGGCGCAGGAGCAGTCGGACGTGGCCTGGAGCAGCCTGGAGCACTACTACGGCATGGAGCTGTGCGGCGAGATGACCCGGGCCGAAGCCCAGGCGGCGGCCTTGGCAGCGGTCACCGACCTGAAGCACGGGGAGGCCGGCTACTTCTGGGTCAGCGACTACCAGCCCGTGCTGCTGGCGGACCCGCTGAGGCCGGACCTGGTCAACACCGATGTCAGCACCTACCGCAGCCCGGACGGCAAGGCGGTCTTTTCCGAGCTCGCCGGCATCTGCCGCGATGCCGGGGCGGGGTTCTACCGGCACGAGTCGCCGTATGGCGGTGACGGCGGCCGGGTCGAGCCCATGCTCTCCTACGCCAGGTCCTTTGACCCCTGGGGTTGGGTGGTGGGCAGCGGGGTGTACACCGACGAGGCCATGGCCGCCTTCCAGCGGACGGAGGCCCAGATGTGGTACGTGGCGGTGGGCATCACGCTCTTTGACCTGTTCCTCTGCTGGCTCATGATGCACCTGGTCCTCAGGAAGCCGCTCACCGCGCTGGAGAAGTCCAACAAGGCCCTGGCGTGCGGCGACCTGGCCCAGAGGGTCGACGTGAAGTCGAGCGACGAGATCGGGGACCTGGCCGAATCCTACTCCATGGTGATGGAGTTCATGAACCACCTGGCCGAGGTGGCCGAGCGCGCCGCCGATGGCGACCTGACCGTCGAGGCCACGCCGCGGTCGGAGGTGGACGTCCTGGGCCGGGCCCAGGCCAAGCTCATTGCCAGGCAACGCGACCTTATCGGGAAGACCAAGACGGCGGCGGGCAGTGTCGCCGAGGCCAGCTGGCAGCTGACCCGGGCGGCGGAGCAGACGGCGCAGGCGACGCAGCAGATCACCGCCACCATCCAGCAGATGGCCCGGGGGGCCTCGGAGCAGTCGGCAGCACTGCAGCAGACGGCGCAGACCGTGGAGCAGCTCTCGCGGGCCATCGGCCAGATAGCGCAGGGGTCCAGCGAGCAGTCACAGGGCGTGGCGGAGACCACCGACATCGTGAAGAGGGTGTCCGGTGCCATAGCCGAGGTCACGGCCAATGCCCGGGCCGGCGACGAAGAGTGGAAGAGCACGGCGGCATCGGCGGCCGAAGGCGCCCGCAAGACCCACGACGCGGTGGAGGGCATGAGCCGGATCAAGAAGGCCATGGACGGCGTCTCCTCCAGGGTGATGGACCTGGGGAAGAGGTCGGAGGAGATCGGGAACATCGTGGGCACCATAGACGACATCGCGGCGCAGACCAACCTGCTGGCCCTGAATGCGGCCATAGAGGCGGCCAGGGCCGGCGAGCAGGGGCGTGGTTTTGCGGTGGTGGCGGACGAGGTGCGGAAGCTGGCGGAGAGGTCCTCGGCGGCCACCAGGGAGATAGCGGAGCTGGTGGGCGGCACCCAGAGCCATGTGCGGGAGGCGGTGTCCGCCATGCAGCAGGGCAGCCAGGAGATTGAGGCGGGCTACAAGCTGGCCAATGATGCCGGGACGGCCCTGGACGACATCCTGACCAGGTCCGGAAGGGTGGGCCGGCAGGTGGACCAGATCACCGCTGCGGCGCAGCAGCTGCAGGAGCTGAGCAGCAGCATGGTGGACGCGATAGTGCGCATCAACAAGATAGTGGAGCAGAACGCGGCCGCCACCCAGGAGATGACGGCCAGCTCGGGCATGGTGTCCATGACGGTGGACAGCACGGCCGCGGTGGCGGCGCAGAACAGCGTTTCCGCGGAGCAGGTCTCAGCGTCGGCCCAGGAGATGTCCACCCAGATGCAGGAGTCCCTGGCGGCGGCGCAGTCCCTGGCGGCCACCGCCGAGGACATGGAGCGGACCGTGGCCGTTTTCAAGACCCAGAGGGATGACCAGGCCAGCCAGCGCCGGATTGACAGCATCGTGCCCCAATGATATCGTGTAAGACACATGCCACGGGGTGGGCCGTCACTCGGCACGGCAGTGGGCGCGGGTCAGAGGCATGCCTGCAGTAGAAGTTCGGGGAGTCAGACTGCACTACGAGGTGCAGGGCCGCGGGGATCCCGTCGTCCTCTCTCACGGCTTCCTGGACAGCTGTTGCATCTGGAAGGGGCTGGCGGAGAAGCTGGCCGAAAATCACACCGTGGTGGCCTACGACCACCGGGGACACGGCCGATCGGACAAGCCCCGGGGCGACTACTCCGTTGGCAGCCTGGCGGAGGACCTCCGGTGCCTGATCGAAAGCCTGCACCTGGGCAGGGTGGGGGTAGTGGGCCATTCACTGGGCGGCATGACTGCCCTGACACTGGCCCTGGAGCACCCCGGCATGGTCTCCAGGCTGGCGCTGGTCTGCACCACGGCCAGGCTGGTCCCCCAGGTGCAGCTCGCCGGCAGGGTCATGGCCGGGATGGGCTATCTCGTGCCCTACAGGGTGTTTGCCGAGAGGGTCATGAAGCTCAAGGTCCTGGGTCCCTCCCGGGAACCGGGCCATAGCGCAGCTGACAGGGTGACCCAGACCCCCAAGCACGTGGCCTATGAGTGCGGCCGGGGCATGCTCATGGGCTACGACCTCACACGCAGCGTGTGCCGCGTCCAGGCTCCCACGCTCATTCTGGCCGGTGAGAAGGACCTGGGGGCCCCGGTGGCGATGAGCCGCTTCCTGCACCGGGAGATCGCGGGGTCGCGGCTGCAGGTGCTGCGGGGCTGCGGGCACGTCCCCATGATCGAGAAGCCCCGGGAGTTCACCAGGATACTCGTGGACTTCCTGTCGTGAGCCGGGGGCTCCCGGCCGGCGCCAGATCCCTCAGGCCCGAGGCGGTATCGAGCGGGTCATCCCCCACTGGTCCGGGTACTGCTGGACGTATCCCTGCAGGGAATCCAGCATGCTCTGAGTGAAGAGCGGGATGCTCTGGTGGAGGTTGCTGCCCGGGCCGGGCGATACCCTCTCGCCGATGAAACCCTGGAACCTTCCGTTCGGCAGGCGCAGGGTGCATGCCGGAACGACCGCGGCTTTGGTGCGCAGGGCCAGGGTGGCCGGCCCCGCCGAGAACTGGACCTGGCCCCCGACGAAACGCACCGGCACTGACTTCCCTTCGGTGGCCCCGTCGATGAGCAGGGCCAGGGCCTGGTTGCGCCGCAGCGCGTCCGCCGCCTGCCATATGCCGTCGCGGGTGGTGATGACGCCCACGCCGGCCTCGGTGCGCAGGATGCGCATGAAGGCGTCCAGCCCGTCGTTGTCTTTGGCGGAGAGGACCACGGCGCTCATGGGGTAGCCGCGGTGGGCGAGGTACGCCGCCCCCACGTCCCAGGAGCCGAGGTGCAGGCCCACCAGGATGACCCCTTTGCCTTCGGCCAGGGCGGCGTCCAGACGGTCCAGCCCCTCGAACGAGACGGTCGTGTCAGCGTCCGCGGGCCGGCCGTTGTACCGCAGGAGGTCCACCACGTCCCGGGCGTAGTTCCTCATGCTCCGGCGGGCCGCCCTGGCCACCTCGCGGCTCTCCCGGGCTTCTCCGAGCATGTAGGCGGCGCTGGACTCGGCATCGGCCCTCAGCGGTGGGGAGAGCGCGTGCAGCCCGCTGGCCAGGGACTCGGCCACGGCGTAGGACAGGCGCGGCGGCAGCGTGGCGCCAACGAACTTGCAGAGGCCCGCTATCCGGTGTTCCCAGCCCATGTCAGTGCGCTGATTATACCTAGTAATGCGATGCAAAGCCAGTGGGCCCGGCGGGCCGCCCGGGCGCTTTGCGGACGCAGGGTTGACCCGTCGTTGCCCCCGGGCCTAGCATGTATGTGAGGTGAGAGGGGTCACATGACGCACCGGGACTGTGAGTCGTATTCGGAGACAAGGGTGGGCGCGGTCACCCGGTTTGACTGCGCCGGCGTGAGGGTCTATCAGGTCCCGGTGCAGAACCTGGACCACTATTTCACCAACACCTACCTCGTCCTGGACGGAACGACGGTCAGCCTCATCGATGTCGGGTTTCACGGTGAGAAGCCCGTGGAGGACTTCATGGCCGGCCTGGGCGCTGTGAACCGCGACTTCGGGGAGGACATTGGCCCGGGCGACGTGGCCCACATAGTGGTCACCCACGGGCATGATGACCACTTCGGCATGCTCTCCTGCGATGCGCTGAAGGGCCGGCCGCTCTACATGGCCCTGCCCGACAGCCTGGTGGTTGCGGACTACGCCGGCGAAGACCGGAAATGGCGGGAATCCTGCAGCAGGATGATCAGCGAGGCCGGTTGCTCCCTGGCGCCGGACGGGCTGTTCCCCGGCATCGAGTTCGCGGTCCGCCCGGGGGACTATGACCTCGTCACGGTGGCCGACGGGGAACGGATCATCAACGGCTATGGCGTGGTCGGGACGCCCGGACACACCCCGGGCCACATCTGCCTGCGCGTCGGCCCTGTGCTGTTCCTGGGAGACCACATACTGTCGGTGACCAGCCCGCACCAGACGCCGCGGACCTCCTGGGGCGGCGCCGGCCTGGCCGTCTACCTGGAGTCGCTGCGGAAGGCGGCCGCCCTGGGCGTGGCGCTGGGGCTGCCGGGACACGAGGACACCATCTACTCCGTCCGGGACAGGGCCGAGGAGATAGAGCGGTTCCACCGGGCGCGGCTGGCAGAGCTCGAGGAGCTGTGCCGCGGCCGCCAGAGCCTCTACGACCTGACCGGCGCGTACTATGGGCGCCATCCGGAGCTGATCGGGGCCTCCAGCATTGGGGCGCTGGAAGACGGCGAGCTCGTCATGGCCCTGGAGGAGATCAAGGCCCACCTGGAGTACCTGGTGGATGAAGGGCGCCTGGTGAGCCGGAGCGGCCGCGACGGTGTTGTCACCTATGGCTCGTGTTGATCTGGTCAGGCGATGGCCTGGCTGGGCAGTCCCTGCGATTCTTCCGCTGGGAATGACTAGCCGGGGCGCTGAAGCGGCCTATTGGCCTCTGCCACCAGCCACTCCTTGCCCTCTTCCTGGGTCTTGAAGAACTGCGCTTCGACGTGGATCCCTTTCGCGATCAGCTGCGCCGTGGACTTCTGCAGCGCGGTTAGACCCACGAAGGCAACGCGGTTCCGGGGGTCCTGCCTGATGACTGACGCCGCATCCTTGGCCTTGCTCACCGATGCGGGAGCGATGGCGATGTTAGAGCCATCAACCAGGATGAGGTGGATGTCCTGGTTTCTCAGGAGCTCGCGCTTCATCTCCTGCCAGGCCTCGATACCGCCTTCCTCGCTCACCCCGGCCGTGTTCATGAACATAATCTCCTTGCCCTTGTAGGTAATCATCTGCAAGTATTTGCCCATCCGGCTCCTCCTCCAGGCTGCGCCATGGCGACATGGCCTCTCAGCGCGATTATACAACGGCGCGGCGAGTCCTGCGCCGCTCCCGGCGGCCGTAGTGGCACGTGGTATCCCCACCTGGCCTGGTGGGCAGGTGCGGGCACCGGCAGGTAGATGGGGCCAAAGACCCTACCAATGCGTGGTGTCTTGCCGCTGCGTTTGGCTTAGAGTAGGTGGCTATGACGGCGAGCGAGCTTGAGTCACTGGCCATATACCGGACACACAAGAACTGCCAGTGTGTCCATTGCCAGGAGGCCCGGCGGGCGCTGTCCGAGTACGACAGCCAGCCCAGGGTCTGCCGGGTCTCGCCCGCGCCCCCTCCCCCTTGATGCCGCAGCACCACGCAGGCACGATTCGCGCGTGGCCCTGTCCGGCGAGTCGGGCTGGGGCGTGGAACCCCATTTGTCAGGAGCCCAGCAGTCCCTGCTGCGCGAACTTGAACGACCCCTTTTCGAAGACCGCCAGGCAGGCATCCACCACGCCAGCATCATAGAGCTTGCCCTTGTGGCGGGCGATCTCCTTCAGGGCCTCATCCAGACTGGACGCCCGCTTGTGTGGCTGTTCTGAGGTCATGGCTGCAACAACATCCGCCACTGCAACGATTCGGGCCTCCAGACTGCTCTTTTCCCCCTTCAGCCCCAGAGGATAGCCCGACCCATCCATCCTTTCGTGATGCTGTGCCACAATGTCTACTATGGTCTGCGGGCAATGCTCGTCTGTCAGCATCTGGGAACCGGACCGGGGATGTGACTTCACCGCCTCCAGTTCCGCACGCGTCAGCTTGTCACGCTTGTTGAGTAACTCAGTCGGCAAGAGTGTCTTGCCCACATCATGCAGCGCGGCGGCTACCTGCACTGCCCGGCTCCGCCGGTGGGAAAGGCCAAGTTCAGCTGCAATGGCCAGGGCCAGACCAGTCACCTTCTGCTGGTGCCGCGCAACATTTGGGTCTCTGGCCCTCACCCTTGATGTCATGGTCTCAACCAGCTGGTCGAGGTTCTCCTCCGACTGGCTGGGTGTCGGTACCGGTACTCCTCGCCGTCCAGGGCGACGATGACGCGACCGGAAGTAGAGCCAGACGGCACTGCTCAAGATGACAGAAGAGGCCGCCAGCCCGATCATGACCGCCATTCGCACATTGCGAGCGGCGTCCACAATGGTCCCGTCCTTGTTGATGATGAACCAGATGAAGAAGAAGACAGCGAGGGACAGCGCTGCCAGATCAACCCACCATTTCCACGCGGCGAGCTTGCCGCCGTCGAGGAACGTTATGGGGAGCAGCATGAAGACCAGCCCTTCCAGACCCGCAACACAGGTACCGGACAGGGCATTATCGGCCACCAGAATGCCGAAGTTGCCCTCTTGCCTGGCGGCCGTGGATATGAGGCCCCGGGAGTAGAAGGCACCGACAGCTATGGCCATGACGAGAACGGCGCTGGCCAGGATGACGATGGCCTCCTGGCGCTCGTTGGGCTTCTGTGCTGACAGGACGGTGGCTGCCCCGACGAAGCCGAAGATTACCCCCGGATGGAAGTCAATAGCGTTGGATGTCCCGACGCAGATGAGGGCGACCAGAAGCGCTATCCAGTATACCCGGAATCCTGCCGGAATGCGGAAGTGGCGCGCCATCAGGGCCGCCTGGATTCCGTCATACGCCAGCGTCATTATTCCCACGGACGCAAGCAATGCGAGGAACAGCGCCAGTCCTTTGAGGTTGAAGGCGAATGCCGGATCGATGAGGCAGTACATCATGGCAGAAATCGTCACGACAGTCCCCGCTGTCAGGCAGATGCCCACCCTGAGCGAAAGGCGGGGCAGTCGGCGCGTCCTCTCTGAAACGTAGCGTTCGACGGACCCCAGTCGCCTGGTGATGCCTCTCACCCATTCCTGGACGGTCTGGTAGTTCTCCTTGACCGTTCCATTGAACAGCGTGGCAGCGAAGTAGAAGGCCAGCACGAAAGCCGCGGTCAGCAACAGGTTGGTGCTGACGACCTTGGGATCGGTGGACACCTCGCTGGGCAGCGGGACCGAGCCGGTCAGGCTCTCGTCTTCTCTCCCCGGAGGGGAGGGGTCAGTTCCCGCGGGTCTTCCGTTTGCCGCAATCGTGTATCCGTACTCCGGAAAGGCATATGGCGACCAATAGTAGCTGCAGTACACCAGCACGTAGTAGTAGCCCGCCTGTGTGTCGGTCAGAACCAAGGCCTGGTCCGGGCTGTCTGCCAAGATGCCTCTGAGATCGTACGTATCGGTGGATGGGAGGTCGCCGTACCTCACGTATAGGTCGAAAGTGTTCCGGGTCGCGTCCTCCGTGGCATCGAGTTCAATCGACAACGTCTCACCTGCTGCCATGGCCACCTGATACCAGCGGGCATCACCGCCGCGCGACACCTTGTCGTCTGTCGGTGAGCCGGTCGCCAGACCGGGCATGGTGCCCTCGGTTCGAGCTGCTACGGTGTACCCGTACTCGGGTCGTCCGTAGGGAGAAAGGTAGCTGCTGCAGTAGACAAGCACATAGTAGTATCCTGCCGCGGTGTCTCTTACGAGCAGGGCCTGGTCGGGGCTGGCCGTCAGTACGCCCCTGGAATCGTAAGAGTCGATCGACGGGAGATCACCATGCTTGATGTACAGATCGAAGGTGTTCCGGCTGGCGTTCTCGATGGCCTGAAGGTCGATGAAGAGCTCCTTGCCTGCTCCCGGCAGGACCTGGTACCAGCGTGCGTCGCCGCCCCGGGCCACGGTACCAGTTGAAGGCGTGCCGAGCTCCAGGGTGGACATGGTGTCCGTGGTGTGGGCGGTGATCGTGTAGGAATACTCGGGCTTGCCGTAGGGAGACCAGTAGTGGCTGCATTGAACAAGGATGTAGTACTCCCCTGCCCGGGTCTCTTCAACGAGGAGCGCCTGGTCTGCGCCCTTGGGCAAGATCCCCGCGTAATCGTATGACTCGGTTGTTGGGGGGCCGCCGTATTTCACGTATAGATCCAGCGTATTGCGGCTGCTGTCTTCCGCACCGTCCAGGAAGAGCGACAGCGTCTCGCCTGATTGGGCCGAAACGCGATAGAAGTCAGCCTCACCGGCTCCCGTGACAACACTCGATGATGCTACGCCGGAGGTGAGGAGGGTCTGCGCGCTGGCCGGGTGCACATCCGCCAGGACAATCAGCGCTGAGGCCAGCAGGCTGCTCAGCGCTATGACAAGGAATGTCACCGTGCAAGCTTGTCTGACGAATGGCGGCCTTCTGCCATGTCGACGAGCGGAGCTGTAAGGTCGCCGTGGGGACTGGTGCATCGCGCTCTCACCTTATCACGCGTTGTGCGAGTCTGTCAAACTTAGACGATTTATGTCTGCATTACCATTTGATCGATGATCGTTACCGAGAGTGTATTGGCAGGTCGCGACAGAGTAGGCTGTCCTTGCATGAGAGGCTGCCCCCAGCCGGATTTACAGGGTTGACGATGGTTGTGGCGGATCACCCGCCCTGCCGGTCGTCGTGGCCATGATCTCAGGGTTCACTTTCTGCGTGGCTAGCCGGATAGCAGCGCCGGCCGGCGGCCACGCCAGCCAGCGCCTTCTACCGTGGTGCTTCACATCGCGGCAGCTCTCAGGGTTGCCCGACCCCGACCAGTCGATGCATCGAACCCGGCACCGCGTATCCCCGCGAGCTCCCCACTGAGGACTTGTACGGCCCGTGAAGGGCGAGCTAGAATCTCAGTAGAGGGAGAACCATGGGCTCATTCGGGTACGCCGGAAGGATTCTGACCGTCGACCTCTCCGCGGGCAAAGTGGGAGAGCTTGCCACATCCGACTACGCCGGGAGGTTCGTCGGCGGCAGGGGCATGGCCAATGCCCTGTATTGGGACAACGTCGCGCCGGAGACCGGTGCGCTGGACCCCGGCAACTGCCTGGTGCTGGCCACCGGCCCGCTGGCCGGGGTGCCGGTCATCGGCGGCTCCAGGCTGTACGTGTCGGCCAAGTCCCCTATGACCTCTCCGGAGCACCTGGCCTACTGCAACCTGGGCGGGGACTGGGGTACCAGGCTCAAGTCGGCGGGGTACGATGCCGTGTTCATCCGGGGCAGGGCCGAGAAGCCGGTGTACCTCCTGGTGGAGGAGCAAACGTGCAGGCTTGAGGATGCCTCGTGGCTCTGGGGAAAGGGGGCCATCCAGGCCCGGGAGATCCTCAAGGGCGAGCTGGGGGATGCCATCAGCGTGGTGGCCATCGGCCAGGCGGGGGAGAACCGAGCCAGCATGGCCTGCCTGATCGCCACGGACGATGCGGCGGGCGGGGGAGGCATGGGGGCCGTGATGGGCTCCAAGAACCTCAAGGCCATCGTGGTCCGCGGCGTGAGAAGGCGCACCAGCGTGGCCCGTCCCGAGGCGCTGGACGGCCTCACGAAGGAGTTCCGCCGCCTGTTCACGCGCCATCCCACTCTCAAGATAGGCAACGCGCCCCTGGAGGTCACGGGGCCCGGGACGGCCAAAGCGCCCTGCTGGCTCTGCATGGGCGACTGCCTCAGGAGGACCTACCAGGCGCAGGACGGGAAGAAGGGCAAGTTCATGTGCCAGCCGGCGTCGTTCTACTATCCGTGGGTGGAGAAGCACTACGGCCCGGGACACGAGGCCCCCTTCCAGGC
>ERZ1649853.1008-NODE-1008-length-11220-cov-5.991133_pt1 | contig 11220 bp, 6 predicted proteins | sample MGYA00575353_ERZ1649853 | MGnify/ENA primary metagenome ERZ1649853 (study PRJEB40853, sample SAMN11349654) | freshwater sediment metagenome | isolation source: river sediment | host: Sediment | place: India: Okhla Barrage, New Delhi | collected 2017-02-21 ...
GCAGGGCCATGGTGTGGCTGCAGATGCCCTCCGAGGCGAAGTGGTGACAGGAGCATGTCCACCGGCCGTCCCGGTAGGTGAGAACGTAGTCGTCGTTGTCACCCCGGAAGCTCACCGTCAGCTCGGCGAACCTGACCCTTCCCTTCTCCTCTGCGTAGCGCCTGGCTTTCTCGATCTTGCCGATCAGGCTGGACTGCATCGCGCTCCTTGTTGGGGACTTCCTTGATGATTCTAGCCCCGGACGCAGCGAAGGTCAACCCAGGAAACCCGTGCCGGAGCGGAATCAAGGCGTTGCCGGCAGCCTCCGGAAGGAGGCTGCCGGTCCACCTCAGCGTACCCGAGGGCCCCGCCACAGGAACCGCGAACCTGCGGCACGTTCTCCCTTACAGGCTGCCCATCATGCCGTACATGGTCTGCATCATGGCCATGGCCAGGAATCCGACGAACCCGCCGATGAGTATGCCGCTGATGGGGGTTATCAGGCCGGTCATCGCGGACGTCTTGTCCTCGGCCTCCATGCCGTAGCTCGCGGCCACCGTCTCCATAGTACTGTCCAGGTTACCGGTGTTCTCCCCGACGGATGCCATTTGCACCATGAGCGGCGGAAACACTGGCCTCTGGGACATGGGCCGGGCCAGCCCCTGTCCCTGCAGCATCTCCTGCCTTACATCGGTCAGCGCCTTGGCGATCACCCTGTTCTCGCAGGACTGCGAAGCCAGGGTCATGATTTCGGGCAGGGGTACCCCGGCGCGAAACAGGGTGGCAATGGTGGCTGCCACTCGCGAGAGCTCGCTCAGCACGATGACCTGGCCGACCAGCGGCAGCCGCAGCATCACGGAGTCCCGCTGGTACTTGCCCTGCTCAGACCGGGTGGCAGCGAAGGCCGCGATCGCGGCCAGGACGATGCCGGCCAGCAGGAAGATGCCGTAGGTCTTCAGGAAGTCGGCGAAGGACATCAGCAGCCGGGCGGTGATCGGTATCTCGGCCCCCATCGAGGCGTACATCTTCTCGAAGGACGGCACGATGAAGAACACCATGGCCAGGACGACGATGACACCCAGGACCATGGTCATGGCCGGGTACATCAGGGCCCCTTTCACCTTCTTGGCGGCGGTGGCGTTCCTCTCGATGTGCTCCGCCATCTGCCGCAGGGCCTTCTCCAGGTTGCCTGTCTCCTCCGCCACCGCGATGGTGCGGCAGTACAGGCTGCTGAACGCCACCGGGTGCTTGGCGAAGGCCTGGGAGGGCTTCAAGCCGTTCCTGATGTCCTGGGTGATCTCACCCACCACCCTCTTCAGGTTACGGTCCCCGATCTGGCTCTCCAGCAGGTCCAGTGAAGCCGCGATGTCGAAGCCCGACTCTATCATGAGGGCCAGCTGCCTGGAGAACATGATGATCTCTTTGTTCTTGATCTTGTAGGTCGTCCCTCTGACCTTGTTCATGTCCAGCAGGGGCTTCGACTCCTTAAGGCTCACGGTCTTCAGGCCGCTGTAAGTCAGCATCTCCTGGGCCACCGTTTCGCTGGGGGCATCGACCTTGCCGTTGACCAGCTGCTTGCTCTGGTTGTAGGCCACGTACTTGTATTGCATGTCTACCTCCCTATTCGCGGTTCTTCCCATTGAACCGCCAGCCTATTGACCCCCAGGGAGAACACGCCCGGACAGGGACCACCAGCGGACCGAGCCACCAGTCCGCTACTCGATCGAGTACGCATTGCGCATTACCTCGGACACGGTTGTCTTTCCGGCCTTCACTTTCTGCATGCCGTCTCTGAAGAGGGTGACCATTCCCTCCTTCACGGCCTGATTCCTCAACTCAGTCGTTGTCGCTCCTTTCAGCACCATGGCCCTGGTGGTGTCGGTCATCGCCAGTATTTCGTAGAGGCCCAGCCTTCCCTTGTAGCCGGAGAAGTTGCAGAGGTCGCATCCGCTGCCGGATACGAAGCTCTCCAGCTTCTCACCCATGACGCTCTCGTAGGCGGCTGCCTCCACCTCGGTGGGCTTCGTCTCCACGGCGCAGTTGGCGCACACACGCCGCGCCATGCGCTGGGCCAGCGTACCGGTGATAACCGAAGCCACCATGAAGGGCTCGACCCCGAGGTCGAGCAAGCGGTAGACGACGCTCACAGCGTCGTTGGCGTGGATGGAACAGAGCACGGTGTGGCCGGTAAGGGCCGCCTTCACCGCTATCGAGGCCGTTTCGGCGTCGCGGACTTCGCCCACGAGGATGACGTCAGGGTCGAGACGCATCATGGAGCGGAGAACGCTGGCGAAGGTGAGCCCGGCCTTCGGGTTCACCTGTATCTGCTTGATCCCTTCGAAGCGGTACTCCACCGGGTCCTCGGCGGTGATGATATTGCGGGTCACCTTGTCCATGGTGTTGAGCGAGGCGTACAGGGTGGTGGTCTTGCCGGCCCCGGTGGGTCCGCTGACGCATATCATGCCGAAGGGCACCGCCAGCATCTTCATGTACTTGGCCAGGCAATCCTCGGTGAATCCAAGCTGCGGCAGCTCCATCACGGCCATCGACTTGTCCAGGATTCTCATGACCACCGTCTCTCCGTGGACGGTGGGGCTGGTGGCCACGCGAACATCCACTCCCTTCCCTTTGACGTCCAGCGAGAACTGGCCGTCCTGCGGGCGAAGATGGTCCGCGATATTCAAGTCCGACATGACCTTGACGCGTGAGGTCAGCGGCGGGTGGATCTTGATGGGCAGCGACATGACCTCCTGCAGCACGCCGTCTATGCGGTAGCGAACGCGCAGCCGCTTCTCCTCAGGCTCGATGTGGATGTCGGAGGCCCTTGCCTTGACCGCCTCCTCCACGATGAGGTTCAGGGCGGCGGCCACCGGGGCGTTGGCCGTGGATGCCACCAGGTCCACGCCGGCCGACGTGTCCGCGCCGGTCTCGATGTGGGAGATCTGCTCGGCGATCTGGCCGAACCCCTTGTAGTTGAAGTCGATGGCGTCCAGGATCTCCTTCTGGTCGGCCGCCACGGCTTTGACCCGCATCTTGCTTTGGAGCTCCAGGACCTGAATGGTGGCCAGGTCGCTAGGGTTCACCATGGCTACTTCCAGGACGTTGTCGGTGACGCTGATGGGCAGGACCGTGAACCTCCTGGCGGTGGATTCCGGGATGGCCTGCAGCGCCTCGGGCTTGGCGGCCTTGGAGAGCTTCACCTTTGGCTTCTCCGCGGGCTCTTCGACCACGGGCTTCGGTTGCTCGCCGGGCTTTTCCGGGAGCTTGGCCTTGGCCGCCAGCCCCTGCCGCTTGTCGACGCCGGCCTTGTCCAGCGAGGGCTTCAGGAACTGGGCGTTCGCCGCCACCGCGCCTGGCGATCCGACCACGCCTTGCTTGGTATCCTTGTCCGCCAGCTTCGGGGTGGCGGGCGCTTTGCTCACCAGAGGCGGCACGTTGGCCTGACCGGGTCTGCCCGGAGTCCCCGGTTTCGCCTTCTGCCCCTCCTCAGGCGCCGTCTCTATAGCTTCTGCGGACTTGTCGAGCGCATCGGCGATCTTGGCCGCCGCCGTCGCCAACGCCTCCGTTGAGCCCTTGGCCGCGTCGCCGGTCTTGGCTACGGCCGGCTTGGGCGCCGCCCTGGCCTCCGTCGGGCCAGGCGCGGCTTTGCCGTTGGGCCCCCTGGCTTCGGCCGGCTTGGATGCGGCCTTGGCCTGCGTCGGGCCAGGCGCGGCTTTGCCGTTGGGACCCTTGCCTTCGGCCGGCTTGGGCGCGGCCTTGCTGTCCGCACCCTTCACTTCGTCTGCCTTGGGCGCGGCCTCGGCCTCCTCGGTACCGGCCGGCGCCGTCATTGGCGCCTCCGCTGGTCCTGGGGGGGCGGCCCTGGCCTCCGTGGAGCCAGATGCGGCCTTGCTGTCCGCCCCCTTCGCTTCGTCTGCCTTGGGCGCGGACTTGGCCTCCTCGGCGCCGGCCGGCGCCGTGTTCGGCGCCTCCGCGGGTCCCTTGGATGCCGGATCGCCCGGCGGCCTGGCTTCGGCCTTCGCCTGCTGGGCTTCGGGCTTGTCGGCCACTAGCACGGCCTTGGCCTCCAAAGGCTTCGCCGGCGGCGGGATTCCAGGTCTGGCCACGAAGGCGCCTGGCTTGGCGGCGGACGACCTGGCCTCGGCGCCGGCCGGCTTTTCCGCAGCCGGCGCAGCCTTGTCCTCCGGCGGCCTGGTCTCGGGGGCCTTCCCTTCGGTGTCCTTGTTGCCCGCAGGGGCCGGCGAAGCGGCCGACGCCGCGGCCGACGCCGCGGTGGCGCCGGCCGGCCTATCCAGCACTGGCGGCGGCTTCAGCGCTTCTTTGCCGGGGGCAGCCGCAGCGGCTGCAGCCTCGTGTGCGGCAGGCGCGGGGCTCTTCTCCGGCGGTCTTGGCCTTACCTGCGGTCCCAGGAACTGGTCTATGACGCTGCGCATGGAGAACGTCTTGGCCCGGGCGGGCGGCTCCATGGGGGCAAACACGGTGCTGCCTCCTGGCTGAGTGGCAGGGGGGGTGGGTGGGGTGGCGGGCGTGGTCTTCTCCACAGCCGGACCGGCCTCGCTGCCTGGCGCCGCGGGCCTGGGGGGCTTGAGCTCGGAGACCACGATGGTTCTCTTCCGCTCTGCGGGCTTGTCTGAAGGCGCCGGCCCGACTTCTTTGCCCGGCGCAGACGGCCCGACTTCTTTGCCCGGCGCAGACGGCGGTGCGGCCGCCTCCGGCGGCTTCGGCTCGCCGGGGACACCCGGTTTGTCTCCGTCGGAGCCTGGCTTGGGGGAAGGAGATGGGGCAGGGTCAAGGCCGTCTATGACGATCTCCCGGGGCCGGCCATCAAGGCTGATAACCTCGATTCCCCTCTCCTGTGCCAGTCCCTTCGCCTCTGCCGTCATCCCTTTCGGGATCAGGAGCATTCTCTCGGTAATGCCGGCGTCCCGGCACTTCTGGTCAAACACGCTGATATCGGTCTTGTCGACGCTGTCGGTGTACAGGTAGTCAATGCCCAGCCTTGACAGGATGAAGCCGTCGTCCCACAGGGCCATGGCGCCGAAGACGTGGTCGGCGCCGGACTGGCCGGCCACTCTGACAGTCTCGTCAACCCGGTAACCCAGCGTCTTGAGCGACTGGTGCACCTCGCTCTTCTGCACGAACGTCGCCGGAAGGTCACCCGGAGATGCCCGCGCCGCCGGGGCGCGGCTCAGGAACATCTGCAGGGCCTGCTCATCGAAGATGTCGACGCCGTCCTTCTGTGCGAACTGGCTGGCGACGAAGCTGAGGCGCGGGATGGCGATCACCACCAGGCGGCTGATGCCGCAGTCAGAGCACTTGTCCTGGAAGGCGAACAGCCGGTGCAGGCTCGTTTCCGGATCCTCGGCATCATTGATGACCTCGACGGCCGCCAGCAGGTTGGTGAAACCATCCCGCCGCAGCACGAGGTAGTCGAACGTGTGATCGACACCCGACCGGCCGCGCCTGGCCGCATTGGGACGCAACTCGTACCCCTGCGATTTCAGGCGCTCAACCAGCCTAACAATAGTCCGATCAGACTGTTTCTGGGCCAACAAATCCGCCACTCCTAGAGACTAGTGAGCGTGCCACCCCGCAGCTATCCTATGTCCCCCCCTATGGAGTGTCAATAACAAAATCCCCTCAGTCAAAGCTGGTGCGCCGCGATGTGAGGAAATTGATAACAATCTTCGGGGTGATGTGACCGGGACGCTACGATGCGCCGCCGCCCGGGGCTGCTTTTCCACTGGTCCGGGCGGGCTGTCCGCGCTCGATGGTTGAGTTGCGTGCACGCGGCGGACTATAATCATGAAGTCCCTGCCCGGGGCTCCGAATCGGTCGGCAGGGGACGGCGGCATCCGGGGCGCTTTACAGCTTATACGATAATGAGCTGATAGACGGATATTCCGGAGCGGAACAGGGGTGTCAGTGTCCTATCCAGATAGCATGCTGAGCAGGGTGACCAAGCCCGGGCGATACACGGGCGGTGAATGGAACAGCCGGGCGAAGGACTGGTCGACGGCCGAGGTCAAGGTCGCACTGGCCTATCCCGACCTGTACGAGATCGGCATGTCCAACCTGGCCCTGCCCATCCTCTACGAGATTCTCAACAGCCGGCCGGGGGTCATGGCCGACCGGGTCTTCGCTCCATGGGTCGACATGGAGGCCGCCATGCGCCAGGCGGGTGTGCCCCTCCTCAGCCTCGAGTCGCAGCGGCCCCTCTCGGATTTCGACATCATCGGCTTCTCTCTGGGCTATGAGCTCACCTACACCAACGTCCTGAACATGCTGGACCTGGCCGGCATACCGGTCCTGGCCGCCGACCGGTCGGACTCTCATCCGCTGATCATCGCCGGGGGGAGCTGCGCTCTCAACCCCGAGCCCATGGCCGATTTCATCGATGCCTTCGCTGTTGGCGAAGGGGAGGAACTGGTGGTCGAGATCCTGGAGGGGTACCGCAGGTGCAAGAGGGACGGCGTGAGGCGGGATGGCCTCCTGTCCTGCCTGGCCCGAATACCCGGGGTCTACGTCCCCAGCCTGTACGGAGTGCACCACGATGCTGCCGGGAGGTTCGAGGGCCTGCGGCCGTTGCACTCCCAGGCGCCACCGAGCATACGTCGCCGGATACTGGACCGGCTGCCGCCACCGGTCGTCAGGCCCGTGGTACCGTACATCTCGGTGATCCACGACAGAGCATCGGTGGAAATCCAGCGGGGCTGCACCAGGGGGTGCCGTTTCTGCCAGGCGGGCGTCGTCTATCGTCCGCAGCGGCATCGCAGCCACGAGGAGGTCCAGGAGGCAGCCAGGCAGCTCATCCGCAACTGCGGCTACAGCGAGATGTCCCTGGTGTCACTAACTACGACTGATTACCCTGGGATAGAATCACTGGTAACTAAGCTCATAGACGAACATAGCGATAGCCGCCTGACGCTCTCTCTCCCCAGCCTGCGTATCGATGGCTTCTCGGTCCGGCTGATGGAGTCCCTCCGCTTCAACCGCAAGCCGGGCCTTACCTTCGCTCCCGAGGCCGGCACCGAGCGGCTGAGAAGGGTCATCAACAAGGCCGTGCCGGACGATGCCATAGTGGAGACTATCGCGGCGGCGCTGGCCAAGGGCTGGGGCAATATCAAGCTCTACTTCATGATCGGGCTGCCCACTGAGACCATGGAAGATGTGGAAGGCATCGTGCGCATCGTGGACAGGGTGAAGAAGGAGACCCGGAAATCCCCTCCCCGCATGAGGATCAGCGTTTCCACCTTCGTCCCCAAGGCTCACACCCCGTTTCAGTGGGTGGTACAGGACCGCCAGGATGAGCTCGCGGCCAAGCATGAGATCCTTAAGGGCGGCCTGCGCAGCGCAAGGGCCCACCTGTCCTGGGACGACCCTCAGGCCAGCCTGCTGGAGACCATCCTGGCCAGGGGAGACCGGCGGCTGGGCCAGGTGATCCTGCACGCCTGGAAGAGCGGCGCCGTCTTCGATGCCTGGAGCGAACGGTTCAAGTACGCCAACTGGCTGGCCGGGTTCGACCGGGCGGGGGTGGACCCGGCCTTCTATGCCCACCGCCGTCGCCCGGCGGAGGAGGTCCTGCCCTGGTCACACATCGATGTGGGCGTGAGCGGCGACTACCTCATGGAGGAATACGAGCGCACCTTCCGGGGCGAGGAAACCCCTGACTGCAGGGTCCGGTGCAGCGGCTGCGGTCTGGAGTCAGCGGACGGCATCTGCCGGATGGGACAGGGGGGGCCGCCCTAGCTCTCGTCTTCTTCGGCGCCCACCTGCGTCTTGGCGATCTCGATCCACTGCAGGTACTCGGTGGCGATGCCCATTGACTGGGAGGCCTCCAGGTCGACGTCGTAGGGCTCACCCACGAAGATCTTGCCGCAGTCCTGGCTCTTGCCTACGGACGGCTCATCCTTGCCCACGAACTTCTTGCGTCCATCGATGATCCCCAGGTCGAAGGGCAGGGTGAAGTACAAGTCGGCGATCACCTTGTCAATGCCCAGATCGTACAGGGAACCCCAGGCAGAGCCGTTGCTGCCGTGGTACTTGCTCACCGGCAGCAGGCCGAGCAGGTTCTTGATGGTGAAATCGCCCTGCTTCGCTACTACCTTGAAGGGGGTGATGCTGATCAGGTAGTCGCAGTAGAGGATGACGTTCGGGATCCAGAAGGTGGGCAGCGCAAACGGCCGGACCAGCGGGTTCTCCACTTCGACCAGGACCGAGTCCCTGACATCGAGGGCGATAACCCGCGGGAACTCGTACCCCAGCGTCTTGTAGATGGGCTTCATCTCGTCTTCGCAGGGGCTGCCTTCAAGGAGGATTATGTCCGCCTCGCTGACGGCCCTGATGGAGGTGATAACCTTCTCGAGGGTTTCCCGGCACGTGGTGGCCGGGTACGGCACGGCATAGCCGGCGCAGGGCTTGATCAAGATCCGCCTGGCCCACCTCACCCGGGGCGGGAGCTCGAAGACGAATCGTGCGGCGTCGAGAATCAAGCCTCTCCCTTCTGAGAGGGCCCGGCGTCCCGACGGACGGATGGATAGCATTCAGCAGAAACCTTCAGTCTCTGGACCAGAAGATCGGCCAGCCCCACCCCATCGCTGCTGGAGAAGCGCGGCACGGGAATCTTGAGGTCTTCGTCGCTGACAATTGCGAACAACTCCTCCGGGGAGGAGACCAGACTGCCCATCTCCTTTCGGTGGACTTCGATCCTGGGGATGCCGCTCCGCCGGCTGGCGGCGCCTTTCTCTTTGAAACCCTCGATCAGAATAAAGTCGAACCTGCTGCCCAGCAGTCGCACCACTCCTTCCAGGGTCGGAGGATGGCTCGCCTTCTCCATGTAAGCCAGTTTGTGAGGGGAAACCAGGACCACTGCGTCACTCCCGGCTTCAGTCAGGCGCCAGCTGTCCTTGCCGGGATGGTCCAGTTGGAAGTCGCCACCGGAGTGCTTGACTGCAGCTACGGTATAGCCCCGTTTCTTCAGCTCAACTATCAGCTTTTCGAGCAGGGTGGTCTTTCCGGAATTCGACCTCCCTACGACAGATACAACGAGAGACATTGACCCCGACTACATCTATTCTAACATCCGCGTCAATAAGAAGCCTAGCTCAGATTGACTGCCCGGCGCGGCCGCAGCGCCTATACGCTCAGCAGTCGCCGCAGCTCCCCGGCGTCGCTCGTGGGAGGGTGGCACTGGTGTCCCCGGCAGAGATAGGCGGTGGGCACTCCGTCCGTGATGCCGCGGCCCCGGGCCAGGTCCCGGAGACGCGGGGGAACGGGGGTGCCCGGCGCCCAGCCCAGGAGGGCACGGTGAGGGAGATACTGGCCGTGCACGGCGGCCAGGAGGGCCTCTGTCCCCGGTTCATCGCGGCGGCCGACCACCACTATCTCCTCGGGGCTTCCCAGATGCAGGTCCAGGGCGCAAAGCCAGTGGCCGGAGGCCATGGGGTGGGACAGCATCTGGTCCCGGACCATCAGCATCATGGCTGCCGCCGCCCTCTCCTGCGACGTATCCCCGGTCAGCCTGGACGCCCGCAGCAGCATCTCCGCGGCGGACGAACCCCCGCAGGGAGTCGCGGAGTCCACCGTGTTTCTGGGGCGGGCAAAGAGAGGGTCGTGATCAGGCCCGGTGTCATACCAGAGGCCGGGGCGGTCCGCGCTGACAAACCGGGCCAGCACGGCCTCAGTCAGGGCGAAGGCCTTCTCCAGCCAGCCCGAATCGAGAGTGATCTCGTGCAGGGCCACCAGCCCTCTGGCCACGGCGGCGTAGTCCTCAAGGTAGCCGGGCACCCTTGAGGCCTCGAGGTAGCCGGGCACCCCGGGCGCGATGCTCCCCTCAAGCTGGCCTGGTGCCTCCGGGGACTTCCGGCTGTGGGCCAGCCGGCCATCGGGCATCATGTGGCGGACCAGGAAGCGGGCGCTGGCTGCCGCAGCCTCGCCGTAGTCGGGCCGGCCGAAGGCCCCCGCCGCCTCGGCCAGGGCCTGCAGCATCAGTCCGTTCCACGATGCCAGGACCTTGTCGTCGCGCGCCGGCGCGGGGCGCCTGGACCGCTCCTCCAGCATCCTGGCCCGGGAGCGGGCCACGACCTCTGCGGCATCAGTCGCGACATCGGCCGTGACAGATGCCGCGACATCGGCCGGGCTGGACCCTGCCTCGGCCGCCGCCCCCGGGGGGACGTGGAGCACGCTGCGGCCATCTATCGCCGCAGCGCTGCCCACGCCGAAGTAGCGGCTGACCATCCGGCCGTCCCCGGCCCCCAGCAGGCCGGCGATCTCCCCCGGAGTCCAGAGGTAGTAGCGGCCCTCTTCGCCGTTGACGTCGGCATCCTGGGAAGAGCAGAAACCGCCGCCCGGGAGGGTCATCTCGCGAAGCACATAGTCCAGGGTCTCCTGGCTCACGCGCCGGTAGACCGCCCGGCCCGTCACCAGCCAGGCATGGAGGTACAGTCTGGCCAGCAGCGCGTTGTCGTAGAGCATCTTCTCGAAATGGGGTACCAGCCACCGGCCATCGGTGGCGTAGCGGTGGAAACCTCCCCCGATTTGATCATAGATGCCACCTGCCGCCATCCGCTGCAGCGTCAGCTCCAACATCTGCAGCGGCCGGGCCAGGCCCGTGCGGCGATGGCAGAGCAGCAGGAATTCCAGCAGGGGCGCCTGGGGGAACTTGGGCCCCGGGCCGAAACCGCCCTCCCTTTCGTCAAAGGCGGCCTCCACTCCCCGGAAGGCCTGGTCCAGGACAGACTGCGTGAGCGCTTCCGCCTCCGGCCCTGCATCGGGCTCTTGTTTCAGCCGGGAGACCAGGTCCTGCGCCACGGCGGCCACCTGAGAGCGCCTGTCCCGGTACGCCTCCGAAAGCGCCGCCAGCAAGCGGGGGAATCCGGGCAGGCCGTGCCGGTCCTCGGGAGGGAAGTATGTCCCTCCATAGAAGGGCCGGCCCTCCGGAGTCAGGAACACTGTCAGGGGCCACCCGCCCCCGCCGGTCATGGCCTGGACAGCCTCCATGTACATGTGGTCGATGTCCGGGCGCTCCTCCCGGTCCACCTTGATGCAGATGAAGCGCTCGTTCATCAGGCGGGCGATATCCTCGCTCTCGAAGCACTCCCGCTCCATGACGTGGCACCAGTGGCAGGCCGAGTAGCCCACGCTCAGCAGTATGGGCTTGTCCTCGGCTCTGGCCCGGGACAGCGCCTCCTCGCCCCAGGGGTACCAGTCCACCGGGTTGCGGGAGTGCTGGAGCAGGTAGGG
>ERZ1649853.1009-NODE-1009-length-11220-cov-4.903538_pt1 | contig 11220 bp, 13 predicted proteins | sample MGYA00575353_ERZ1649853 | MGnify/ENA primary metagenome ERZ1649853 (study PRJEB40853, sample SAMN11349654) | freshwater sediment metagenome | isolation source: river sediment | host: Sediment | place: India: Okhla Barrage, New Delhi | collected 2017-02-21 ...
GACGAGGACCGAATCGCAGGCACGCAGGAGCGCTTCGGCTGCGAGGGTTGCGAGTTTTTCCGAATCGACCCAGTTGATTTCGACACGGGTGTCGAGATGGGCGCCGGAATGGATCAGCGCTTCGATCAGCGATTTGTACGACTCTTTGAGCTCGAGGTATTTCCCGACGAACCCGATCGTGACCCGGTGTTTGGGGGAGACGATTTTTTTGACCAGTGAATCCCACTGCTCCATATCGGGTTTAAGCTCACCCAGCTCGAGCTCTTTGGCGATCGGGGCGAGGATGTTCTGCTGCAAAAAGCTCAAGGGGACGGCATAGATCGTCTGCTCGTCCATCGCCTCGATGATGCTGTCGGAACTGACGTCGCAGGAAAGGGCAAGTTTTTTCTTGAAGGTTTTGGGGAGCTTCTCTTCGCTCCGGGCGATAATCATCTGCGGCGTGATTCCGATGCGGCGGAGCTCCTGAACCGAGTGTTGGGTCGGTTTGCTTTTGTGTTCTCCGGCGGCTTTGATGAACGGAACGAGGGTGACGTGGATGAAAAAAGTCCCCTCTACCTCCTCGTCGTGCTTCATCATCCGAATCGCTTCCATGTACGGCAACCCCTCGATGTCCCCGACGGTTCCCCCCAGCTCGACGACGAGGATGTCATGTCCTTCCCCCGCCTTTTTGATCCGGTCGACGATCTCGCCGACGATGTGGGGGACGACCTGGATCGTTTGCCCCAGATAACCGCCGCTGCGCTCACGCTCGATGACGGAGCTGTAGACCTGTCCCGTCGTGAAGTTGCTGGTGCGCAGATAGGAGGTGTTCAGGAAGCGCTCGTAGTTCCCGATGTCGAGGTCGGTTTCGGCGCCGTCTTTGGTGACGAACACCTCTCCGTGTTCGAGGGGGCTCATGGTCCCGGGATCGACGTTGATGTAGGGATCGATTTTGAGCATCCCGACATTTTTGCCGGAGTGTTTGAGGAGGGCTCCAATACTGGCTGCCGTGATCCCTTTTCCGAGTGAACTGAGTACACCGCCGGTCACAAAAATATACTTGGTCATGAGTTGTTCCTTCGAGTTATGAATCTGCGTTTATGGTGAAAAGCGCCCGGAAAGGGCATCGCGGCGACGTCTAATGGAGCCGTAATTTTAAGTAGACCATTATATACTTTTATCGCTTATAAAAGGATAATCATGGAATCGGCCCTCTATTACGTCACGATTGCGCTTGGTATCTCCATCGTGGTCAACCTGATTCTGAAGCGGTTGGGAATATCGCAGATCATCGGGTATGTCATGACCGGGGTCGTCGTCGCTTATGCGTTCGACCTGCGCCATATGGCCGATTCGCATACTCTCGAGATGATCGCCGAATTCGGGGTCGTTTTCCTGATGTTCACGATCGGGCTTGAGGTGTCGCTTCAGAGGCTGGCGACGATGAAGCAGGATGTCTTTTTCAACGGATCGCTGCAGGTGATCCTTTCGGCGTCGATCTTTTTCATCCTTGCCTACGGCTTGCTGGGGATCTCGCTCGATGCGGCGCTGATCATCTCGATGGCCCTCTCCCTCTCGTCGACGGCGGTCGTCCTCTCGTATCTCAAATCGACCAAGGAGATCGTCCGCCCCTACGGCCAAAAGTCGACGGGGATTTTGATTTTTCAGGACATCGCCGTCATTCCGATCCTTCTTCTGATTGGGTTTTTGAGTTCCAACGGCGAAAATATCGGCGACGTCCTGCTCCGCACCGCGATCAGTGCCGTCGTGATCGTAGGGCTGCTGTTTATCGTCGGGAAGCGGGTGATGACCTGGCTCCTCCATTTCGCTTCCTCCAGCGAGGTGGATGAGTTTTTCATGGGTTCGGTTCTCGTCATCGTCGTCGGGGCCTCATTGCTTGCCCACGCGTTCGGATTCACCTATTCGCTGGGGGCGTTCGTCGCGGGGATGATCATTGCTGAGACCCGCTACCACCACAAGGTCGAGGCCGATATCGCACCGTTCAAGGATCTGCTGCTGGGGACCTTTTTCGTAACAGTCGGGATGAAGATCGATCTGGGGCTGTTTGTGACCCATTTCGGCCAGATTCTGCTAATCCTCCTGACGGTTCTGGTCATCAAGGCCGTTGTTATTTTCGGGGTGATACGGATCTATTCGCAGTCGAAAATTGCGTTCAAGTCGGCGATCGCTCTGTCTCAGGTGGGGGAGTTTTCGTTTGCGATTTTCGCGCTGGCGGGGAACTACAGGCTCATCCCCGTCGAGCTCTCGCAGATTCTGGTACTGGTGATCGTCCTCTCGATCGTTGTGACCCCGTTTGTCCTTGCCAACCTCTCCCGGATCAGCGGCTATTTTTTCAAGGATGTCAGTCTTACCGAGAGTTTCAGCATGCTTCCCGGACGGCAGAACCACATCATCGTCTGCGGATACGGCGTCGTTGGTAAATTCGTCGCCAAAGAGCTCCGCGCGGAAGGGGTCGACTATGTCGTTGCCGATAACAGCTACAAACACGTCGAAGAGGCGCTGCGCGATGGTCAGGAGGTTTATTTCGGGGATATGTCCAAGAGCGCGATTCTGGACAAGCTCTGCACCAAGGATGCGGTCAGCGTTATCGTCACCCTCGACAACCTCGAGAAGAAACGGCTGATCTGCGAAGCGATCCTCCGGCATGCACCGAATGTCAAGCTGGTCGTGAAGGTGGTCAGTTTGGAGGAGAAAAGGGCGCTGCGGTGACTCCCCATTTCGATTACGATCGATGGGAAAAAAGAGGTTGCTACCCGCCTCGTCACCGAAGCAATGCACTGCGAACTGGAGAAATAAAGAACTGGATAGTAGAGCGCTAGGTCAGTGATTCTCCCGTATCCGAAAGATACGGGAAGCTTCAGGGGGTTGTATGGACTTTTGTCCCTGCCACTTCAGGGGCTTTGTTCCTGAAGTGTGTAACTATGAGCTTTAGCTCTCCTTCTGTTCGGTCACGAGCCACTGCAGATAGCGGATCGACCACTCCAGGTCTTCCAGGGCCGTATCGACCGCTTCGAGCGGACGGTCGAGATGGGCTTTGAGCTCTTTGAGGCGCTGTTTGAGGTACTGCGCCATATGGTAGTAGGCGTTGAGCGAGGTGTCATCCTGTGCCTTGATGATCAGATCTTCGAGGGTGTTGACGAGCTCCTGCTCATTGGGGAAGATGTTTCCGGCCTTGCGGATCGTGCGCTGCACCTTCTGCAGGTGCGCCATGTCGACTTTGAAATTCTCGGGATTGGCGGACATCAGTTCCCTCTGGATCCCGGTTTGATCGCCTCGGAACCGTCCGCGCACAGCGGGCAGTTCTCCGGTGCGTACATCTCGAAATCGAAATCGGCCAGCGCGAACAGCGGTTTGTTCTCTGGGAGCGAACAGTTGCTTTTGCGCTCCAGCGCAGAGCCGCTGCGTTTGCAGAACCCGCGGTTGGCGAGGGCGGCGAAACCGACTACCTCTCCGCCGAGCGCTTCGATCGCCTTGGCCGCTTCCATCGCCGAACCGCCGGTCGTAATGATGTCCTCGCAGATGAGGACTTTTTCGCCCGCTCTGATCTCAAATCCGCGGCGGATCTGCATCTCGCCGTTGACCCGTTCGGCAAAGATCGAGCGTTTGTCCAGTGCGGTTGCGAGGGCGAATCCGGCAATCAGGCCGCCCAGTGCCGGGGCACAGACCGTATCGATCTGAATCCCGTCATTGCGGATGATGTCCGCCAACGCATCGGCGAGGAGTTTCGCCGTTTTGGGGTCTTCGAGTACTTTGGCCGACTGGAGGTAGTACTGCGAGTGGTTGCCGGAACTGAGCTTGAAGTGCCCCTCCAGCATCGCGTTGGCATCGAGATAGATTTGTTTAACGTCCATGCTTATACCGTCAACAGTTCCTGCTCTTTGTTTTTGAGCAGTTCGTCGATTTTCGCGGTGAATTTGTCGGTGATCTTCTGGACTTTCTCCTGAGCGACTTTGGATTCGTCCTGGGTGATCAGCTTGTCTTTTTCGAGAGTCTTGATCTTGTCGTTCGCTTTTTTGCGGTCGTTGCGGACAGCGACTTTCGCCTCTTCGGCCATCCCTTTGGCTTTTTTCGCCGAATCCTGGCGCTGTTCGACGGTCATTGGAGGGAAGAACAGCTTGACGTCGGTGCCGTTGTTGTTCGGATTGACGCCGATGTCGGCTTTCTGGATCGCTTTTTCGATGACGCCGAGCATCGATTTTTCCCACGGAGAGATCGTGATCGTCGTCGCGTCGGTCGCGAGGACGCTGGCCGCCTGATCCAGCGGCACGAGTGAACCGTAACTCTCTACGCGGATGTTGTCGAGGATTTTGGTCGTCACCTTTCCGGTACGCAAAGTACGGAAGTCGCTGAGCATGTGGTCGACCCCTTTTTGCATCTGTTCTTCACAAAATTGATACACTTCTTCCAGCATGAAATCTCCTTTGCCTTATTTGGTGGTGTTGGTATCGTTGACGATGTTGATCGCAGGGGCCGCTACATCGGTTTTTTCGACCATTGTGTCGACGACGGAGGCGTTTTTCTGTTGAGCGTAGAAATACCCCAACGCGATCGTGTTAACGACGAAAACGAATCCGAGGAAAAAAGTTACTTTCGCCAGAAAGCTACCCGGTCCTTTTGCCCCGAATACCGATTCGTTCGAGCCGCTGTAGGCTCCCAAACCGATACTGGAGCTTTTTTGCAGAAGTACCGCAATCGTGATCATGACGACCAATACAATCTGTACGATGAGCAGAATACCTGTCATAATTGTCCTTGTTGATGAGAAAAAGTTCGCGATTATAGCACAGTGTACATGAACCTTGTATGAAAATAGCGGCTTTCCTTAATCATCCATCGACTACAATTGCACTCATGAACGATCAGCGCAAAGGGGAGAATATGGATAAAAAGAGGTTGGGAATTTTCGGCGGCGTGATCCTTGCTGTAATTGCCGGGCTTGCGCTTTTTGTTCCGGATGCACAACAACCCGCGGGAGGGGAGGCGGAGCGGCCGGTCGTATCGGTGAGCACCTTTCCCCTCTATGAAGCGGCCCGTGCGGTTGCAGGGGAGAGCATTGATGTCCGCACGATCATTCCGTTGGGAGCGGATCCTCATCTCTTTTCCCCCAACCCCAAGCAGGTGGCACAGATCTCGGATTCGGCCCTGTTCGTCTACAACGGCGCCGGATTCGAGAGCTGGGCGGAAGGGCTCAAAAGCACCCTCCCCTCCGGTGTCTCCGTCATCGATATGAGCCAGCATGTGACGTTGCTGGAACATACCAAAGAGGAGCATCACGACGAAAGCCATGCGGAACATGAAGAAGAGCATGCTCATCACGATCACGGGGCATTCGATCCCCATTACTGGCTCGACATCGACAATATGATTCAAATGACGAAAAAGTTCGAAGAGGAATTTTCAAAGCTCTCCCCGGCAAACTCAGGACTGTTTCATGAAAACGCCTCAGCCTACATCTCCGAACTCCAGAAACTCAAATCGGAGTATGCAGCGGGTCTGGCCGAGTGCAAAAAACGCACGCTTGTCTCCAACCATGACGCGTTCGGGTATCTCGCCCACAAAAACGGCCTTGACACCGTATCGGTCGTCGGCCTCTCGACCGACGAGCAGCCCAGCGCAAAAAACATCGCGGATATCGTCGCCTTGGTCAAAGAGCGCAACATCACGACGGTGTTCTTCGAAGCGCTGATAAACGACACTGTTGCCCGGACGATAGCCCGCGAGACAGGGGCGAAGGCGGTCCCACTGCAGCCATTGGCGAATATCAGCCAAGATGAGTTACAATCGCATCAAACCTATCTGGGGGCCATGCGTGAGAACCTGGCCAAGCTCAGAGATGCGATGGAGTGTCGTTGAAATTTTCTCCCCCCCTTTTCGATGTAGAGAACCTGAATTTCGAGCGGCAGGGAAATCTTGTCCTCAAATCGGTCGCCTTCACCGTTCTGCCGGGGGAATACTGCGCGATCATCGGCCCAAACGGCGGGGGGAAAACGACCCTCATACGCCTCCTTCTGGGGCTGGAGAAACCGACGTCGGGAGCCATTCGCTTGTTCGGCGTTCCCCAGAAGCGGTTCCGTGAGTGGAATCGTATCGGCTATGTCCCGCAGCGTTCCGCCCTCGTCGACGCCTCTTTTCCGGCCACGGTGCGCGAGGTGGTCGGGATGGGACGCTACGGGCGTAGGGGGATTTTCGGCCTGGAATCCCAAAACGACAAAGAAGCGATCGGCGAAGCGATGGAGCTGATGGGGGTCAGCGACCTCTCCGAGCGGCTGATAGGCAACCTTTCCGGCGGCCAGCGGCAGCGGGTCATGATCGCCCGCGCACTCGCTTCGAATCCAGAGGTGCTGATCGTTGATGAGCCCAACACCGGGGTTGACGTCGAATCGCAGCACCGTTTCTACGAGTTGCTGCGCCATCTCAACCGCGTCAAAAAGGTGAGCATCCTTTTCATCACCCATGATGTCGGGGTTATCGCCGAGGATATCACCCGGCTGTTGTTCGTCAATCAGACTCTTCTTGTCTCCCGGCACCCCAGCGATCTTCTCCGATGCGACGAGATCAGCCGCCTCTACGGCACTCCGGCCCATCTTGTGAGTCACAACCATTAAGGGAAAATGATGCTCGAAATGTTCGATTATCCGTTTATGCAGCGCGCCTTTCTCGCCGGCCTCATGATCGCCGTTCTGGCGTCGCTGGGGGGATCGTTTATCGTGCTGCGCCGCTATTCGCTCCTCAGCGAAACGCTGGCCCATGTCTCGCTGGTCGGCGTCGCGGTGGGGATGCTGTTTGGAATCGCGCCGCTGTGGATGGCGGTGGCGGCTTCGGTGACCGCCTCATGGCTCATCGAATACCTCCGGAGCGTCCACGGCCTCTATTCCGACTCGATTCTGGCGATTTTTCTCTCCGGATCGCTCGCACTCGCGATCGTCATCGTCTCGGTTGCGGGCTCCTTTAACGCTTCGCTGTTCAGCTACCTTTTCGGCTCGATCCTCTCGGTGACGAGCGGCGATCTGTGGGTCATGGGGATCTTCGGCACGGCGGCGATGGCGCTGCTGATCGTTTTTTTCAAAGAGCTCTATTTCATCGCCTTCGACGAGGAGGTGGCCCGTGCCAGCGGTATTCCGGTCACCCTTTTGAACTTCATGCTCGTCAGTGTCATCGCCATTATCATTGCCCTCTCGATCCGCGTGGTGGGGACGCTGCTGATCGGGGCGCTGATGGTGATTCCTCCCGTTGCCGCCATCCGGTTCGGGATGGGATTCTATCCGACGACCCTTCTTTCGATTGCCATCGCCCTGGTCGCGGTTGTGGTGGGGCTGAGCACTTCGTACTTCTTCTCGCTTCCCAGCGGTGCGGCGATCGTGCTGTGTCTGCTGGGGATATTCATTGTGTCGCTTCTGGTCAACCGCCGATGAGAGTGCGCGAGGAATTCTCCCGTTTTGCTGCCGAATACGGTGCGCATAACGTGATTCAGGCCAAAGTGGCTCGGAAGCTGATTGCCGACACTCCGGGCACTCCCCAAAAACTTCTCGACATCGGATGCGGAAACGGCACCCTCTACGCGGCGCTCGGCCGACCCGTAGAGAGGTTCGTCGGGGTCGACTTTTCCGAATCGATGCTCTCTCACCACCCCCATGCTTCGTACGTGGAGCTGATGTGCGGCGATTTCAATGACCCTGCGCTGTTCAAGAAGCTGGCTCGGGAGCGGTTTGAGCGGATATTTTCGGCCTCCGCCCTTCAGTGGGCGCAGGACCTTGATGCGGTTTTCCGCTCTATTGCCGCTTTTCAGACTCCCGTATCGCTGGCCCTGTTTACCTCGGGGACGTTCAAAACCCTGTACAACACGGCCGGTCTCTCCCCCCTTCTCAAATCCGCCGAGGAGGTGATGGCAATTGCCGCGCGTCATTTTGACGCTGATTATGAGATTGTCCATTATGCGTTGGATTTCGAATCGGTTCGCGATATGCTCCGCTACATCAAACGCAGCGGGGTGAGCGGCGGGAGGCGCGTCCTCGATGTGGCGCAGACCAAAGGGCTGATGCGGAATTACCCCCTCGGCTATCTGGAGTTCGAGGTTGTGTTCATAACATCACGGAACGGGTGATTTCGGAAAAAAGCGGCCGCTCATCGGTGTTGTCGGACATGCACAGCGCTCTCAGACGCTCGAGCGATTCGTAAATTTCTCCCACTTTGACGGGGCACAGCGAAAGCATATCCTCCAGCAGGCATCCGAACGCCCGCACTTCGATCTTTTCGAACTCTTTGCGGTGCAGTTCGTAAAAGCTTGCCGCACCGAAGTCCCCCAGATAGCAGTGATCGTCGTCGCTGATCAGGATGTTGTGGGCGTACAAATCGCCGTGCATCAGCCCCCGTGCGTGCAGGTGCGCCGCGGCGGAGGCGATCGCGCGGGCCACTTCGAGGATACTCTCGGGGGTGAAGGTCGTTCCGGGTTCGAACGTATCGCGGGTGCAGGTCTCGAAATCGGGAGGCAGCCCCAGATTGCGATACACATTGGGGATATATTCGAGTACCAACCCCAGCCGCTCGTCTCCCGCAAGTTTCGAGAGGACTTTGATGAGGTTGGGGTGTTCCCCAACACTCATGTAGGCGTTCATCTCGTCGTGCGCGTATCCGTCGCTCGTGATGGAGCCTTTGAAAAGTTTGACCGCCACCTCTTGTTCGTGCGGTTTCGAATAGGCTTTGAATATCTCCCCCGCCGCCCCCGAACCCAGTTTCTCTTTGAGTTCCAGCGTTTCGTATGCTATCTCTTGAAGTTCGAACTGCGGATGTGCGCTGCACGGGTTTCCCGAAAAGGCGAGCCACGAGAGTTTCGGCAGATGCCACAGCCACGAGGGGATCTCCTGGAGGCGGTTGGCCGAGAGGCGGAGGAGCTCGAGGTTCCGGCACGAGGCCATCTCATCGGGGAGGCTCTCAAGACGGTTCCCGGCCAGGGCGCATTTTTGCAGCCGCGTGAGCTTTCCGATAGAGCGGGGGAGTCTTGAGAGGCGGTTGTCGGTCAGGATCAGCCAGCTGATGCTCGGGGGGAGAACGTCTTCGTCAAATTTCTCGATGAGGTTGGACTTAAAGCCAACCATATAAAGATGGTCACACCCTTTGAAGGAAGGGACTTCGGTGAATCGGTTGTTGGAGAAAAAAGCGATTTTCAGTTTCGTGAGCCGGCTCAAATCTTCGGGAAGCGAGGAAAGGGCGTTGTTGCTCAGATCCAGTATTTCGAGGGTTTCGGCCAATTCGAATATTTCTTCGGGAAAGGCAGTCAGGTTCTCGCTCAGGGTCAGCCGTTGTATCCCTTTGAGTTTGCCCGAGCGAAGTTGTGCCAAGGTATGCATAAAGCCCTTTTCGGATTTGTAGGTTTGGGAATTTTAGCGAATCTGTACTTTAATCATTTTGGCAGAGTTCAGAACCGCTTACGACATGAGGTTAACTGAAAATCGGGCGGCTTTTTTGATGAAACGCGTTATACTATCCCTAACAACAGATTCCAGAAGGAGGGAACAATGCGCGGAATTGAAAAATACGATAATCTAAAAGAGGTCGTCCCCAAACTCCTGCCGGTTCTCAGAGAAGCGATACAATCCGAATTTTTGGAAATTAAAAAAATCAACAAAGAATGTGAAAAATACATCGCCACATGCACTCGGTTCCCGGAACTCAACAGGGCCGAATACGTCATTTTTTCGCAACATATTAAAAAAAATGAGCACAAATACGAAATGTTTGTTTTCATTGACGGTGAGGGGAATACAGTGCGCCACATCAGCGGCGCGGACATGGAGCTCTACGGATTGCTGGATTCCTGCACCAATCTGCATATTGCCGACGAGTTTGTAGAGCATCAGCTTCACTGCAATGGGAACGAATGCCGCCATTAGGCGGTCAGATTTTTTTTCTCCAGAGTATAGAGTTCATAACGGATCTGCTTAAACCGTTCGCTCAAGGCTGGGTCGATGATTTTGTACATCTCTTCAAGCACGCGCGAGGACTCCTGAGTCCGTTTGTAATTTGCTATCACGATGGAGCGGAGGTCGGTTCGGTTCATCTCGCTTTCCATGGTCGGACGTAGGACGTCGTTGACGCTGTCGCGCGAGGCGAGGAGTTCTTCGAGCGGCTCGATGCGGCATTGATGACGGAGATTTTTCAGAGCGGTGGAGAGGTCCTTGTCATTGTGAACATAGCGCGCGATATCCTCAATCACACGGATCCCCTCTTTGAGGCGGTTGAAATTGGCATCTACCACCCGAAGAAGCTCGGGGGGGAGAGAATTACTCTTCATTGTTACCGAAGATGCCGAAAAGCTGCAACAGCGTGACGAAGAGGTTGAAGAAATCGAGATAGAGTGCAACGGCACCGTCCATCGGGGTTTCGTAGGCTCCGCGGATCACGTTCTGGGTGTCGATGAGAACCATCACGCTGATCACAAGGAGGAAAATCGCCTGGATCGCCACGTAAAGCATTGGGCTTTTCAGGAAAAAGACGTTGATCAGCGAGACTGCTAATATAATAAAGAAGGCGATCATGATCGGTTTGGACCAGCTTGTGAAGTCCTTCGTGCTTTTGATCGCAAAGAAACTCAGTCCGCCGAACAAAGCCGCCGTCATGAAAAAGGCGTTACCGACAATCGTCGCTCCGCCGGCCATTCCGAGGATGTGGCTCAGCAGCGGGGTGATGATGACACCGCTGGCAAACGTAAAGGCAAACAGCCCGATCATGTTGATGCCGGGCTTGTTCTTGATGAACTGCAGCCCGAACATCCCAAAGAGCATCCAGGGGATCGCGATCCACCAGTAGTTGGCGGCGACGATTCCCGCGTAGGGGATACCGACATAGGCACCCACTCCTCCTGCCAACATCGATGCGGCGAAGAGTTTGTAGGTGTCTTTGACAAATGAGACGATCTGCGCTTCGTCTCTTTGAGCGCTTTCGTAGCCGAAAGCACCTTGACGTGCGTATTCGCGATCATATAAAGCCATAGCTTTTTCCTTATAAGGGTTTTTTTGTAAAAGGGATTATACATTACTTTGATTAACCGTTCATTTGCAAAAAAGGGTGCAGAACGGCACACCAAGGGGTATTGTGGGAATAAACGTAACAGTTTTTCGCAAAAAAACCGAAAATGAAAAGTTATTTGCCATATTTTGCCTATTTGCATAAAACTCTCTTGACATTCTTGTATATTTCCCCTATAATTCCCGTCCACAAACGCTG
>ERZ1649853.1010-NODE-1010-length-11213-cov-5.050995_pt1 | contig 11213 bp, 11 predicted proteins | sample MGYA00575353_ERZ1649853 | MGnify/ENA primary metagenome ERZ1649853 (study PRJEB40853, sample SAMN11349654) | freshwater sediment metagenome | isolation source: river sediment | host: Sediment | place: India: Okhla Barrage, New Delhi | collected 2017-02-21 ...
CGGCAATACGCTGATTGTACCACTCGGCTACTCGGGCGCGCTTCTCGATCATCTCATCCAGGCGGTGCATCTGAACGGCGCCTAATGCCGCGCTGAGCTCATCCAGACGATAGTTATAGCCTAAGTGGGTGTGTTGCAGCCAGGTGTCACCTGGGGCGCGACCCTGGTTGCGCAGGGCGCGCATCATGGCGGCTGCCTCGTCATTCTCAGTGATGATCATCCCACCCTCACCGGTGGTGATTTGCTTATTGGGGTAGAAGCCGAACACGCCGAAGTCGCCCAGTGTGCCCGCCTGCCGCCCGTGGTAAGTGGCGCCCAACGCCTCGCACGAATCCTCTATCACCGTCAGGCTATACTGCCGGGCAACCTGCGTGATGAAATCATATTCCGCCGGCTGTCCGAACACGTCTACTGGCAGGATTGCCTTCAGTGGTGCATCTGGGCGGGCGCCCTTGCGCGGCTGCCAGGCCTGTGCTGCCCGCCCTCCCTGGGCAATATCCTGGGCCGCGGCTCTTACCAGGTAGGGATCGATGTTGCCGGTGCGCGGCTCAACATCCACGAACACCGGCACTGCTCGCTCGAACAGCAGCACATTCGCGGAGGCTACGAAAGAGAATGGTGTGGTGATCACCAGGTCGCCATCGCCAATGCCAGCGGCGCGCACGCATAGGTGTAACCCGGCGGTTCCGGAGTTCACCCCGATGGCGTGTTTGCTGCCGGTGTACTCTTTCACTGCTTCTTCAAAGCGGCTGATCTGGCTGCCCATGCTCAACGAAGAAGTGCGCATCACAGCCGCGATTGCCTCCCGCTCAAGCTCGGTCAGGTCAGGGGATGACATCGGAACGGGTATTTCTTTAGGAGAATTGGTCAGGTTGGTCATGTGCCTAATTGTATCCGGTAATCGGGGATGTTGGGAGTAATTAGCTTTCTTCGATCGAAAAATCGACAATGACGGGTAAATGATCTGAGCCGGTGCGCTGCCCCAACCTGCGCTGGTGGATGGTGATCCCTGGCGTGTGCAGCATATGGTCAATGGGCACCCGCATCAGGGCATTGCCAGCCGGCCAGCTCGCCTGTAAGCCGATCCCCTGCCGGCTGTCCAGCAGGTGGCTTTCGTTCACCAATTGCTGGAAGGCATGCGACCAGGAGGTGCTGTTCAGGTCGCCGGCCAGGATGAGCTCCCCAGGCTGTCCGGACACGAACTTGGCGGTCTGCTTGAGCTGGTGGTTGCGCTCGGCGGCGTGGGAGCGGCTCTTGGGTGGGTAGGGGTGAATGGCGAGCAGCGTCAAGGGAGTCTTCCCTGGCCGGAGGCGAGCAACCAGGGCAGGCGTACAAGCCTCGTCGAGGGCCAGCGCCTGGGCTGATTCAAGCGGCAGCCGGCTGAAGATGGCCAGCCCGAAATTCTTCACATCCGGCTGTGAAAATTGGAAGGGGTAATCGTTTAGTGCGGGGAGTAGCTGCTGCAGGTGGTGTTGGCGCACCTCGACCAGCAGCAGGATATCCGCTTCGGCCTTGCGTATAGCCAATATTAGCTGATCGGTATGGGTGTTTGTCCCTAATATGTTTGCGAAGAACAAACGGTAGCTTTTACTGCCTGTATTCCGGCGATGGGTACGGCGGTAGATGGGCAGGATTTGTGCCAGGTTGACGCCCAGGAAGAGCCCGGCGACCAACCCGCCGCTCAACTCACCGCTGGCCAGGAAGACCACCAGGCAGGCTGCCAGCAGCAGCGCATACTGCGTTCGAAAATGGCTGAATAGCTCGAATTTCCAGTCCAGATGGCTAAGGAAGCCAAACAGGCTGAACAGGCTGGTCGCCCCGGCTGCCAGCCAAAGCAGCACGGTCAAAGGTTCAGGTAGGGGGATCAACAAATCAGCTTCCTGGATAATGGGATTAGCGCATGATTTCGGGGGGCCAGATTGTTCCGGCATGCACAATCCCGTTTGCCGGGACATCCTGCTTGACCGTCGCGCTGTTACCGATGCGTGCCCGCTCACCTATCTTGACCTGCAGGTTGACTGTCACGCCCATGCCCACCAGCGTTGCGCTTCCAACCTGCACTTCACCCGCCAGGATCGCCCCTGGGCTCAGGTTGGCATAATCGCCCACCTGGCAGTCGTGCGAGACGATTGCTCCGGTGTTGACGATGACGCCGAAGCCGATGGTTGCCTCCGAACCGACATAGGCGTGGGGAAAAATCTGCGCCCCCTCCGACAGCCGGGCGCTGGCTTCAACCCATGCCTGCGGGTGCACAAGTGCCGGGCAGGTGAATCCCGCTTCCTTGAGCTGCTGGAAGACATTGATCCGCACCGCAATGTTCCCAATGCCGCCTACCGCATTGGCTGCCAGCTTCACCCCGCGCTGTAGAAGCTCAGGCAAGACCGCTCGCCCGCCCAGCACTGCTACTCCCAACACCTGCTCGCCGGGTGTCATCCGGTCATCGATCATCCCGGCGATAGGATAACTGCCCAGCGTGCGCAGCAGGTCGATCAGTGCTTTGCCGTGACCGCCCGCACCGTAGATGAGCAAAGAGCCTGGCTCGAAAGCCATCTCGGGCAGCACCACCGCCGGCCGATTGAGTTCCCCGAGCATTGCCCGCACCTGCTTCTCGGTGATCAGCTTGCTCGTGGGCAGCCGGTCGAGATGCAGGTTATGCTGGCGAGCCAGCGCCAACGCCGGCTGGGTAATCCGCAGGTTTTGCGGCAGGCTCTCGAGCTGGGTCTCTGGTTTGATTTCGTGAGCGGGCTGCCATTCCGGGGAAACTGCCAGGTAGCACAGCAACTCCCCTGCCCGGGCAGTTTGACCGGCAGATAGCGCCAACCCGGCGATATATCCTGCTGCATCGGCGCTTAGCTCGAATGTGGATTTAGTCGTCTCGAGTGTGCACAACAGGTCTCCGGGGGCAACCGGCTGGCCTTCTTTCACATGCAGCGCGGCCAGCAGCGCCTCGGGTTCGTTGGGGTTGACCAGCGGGATATGGATGGGAACGGCTTCTTCAGGCATAGCTTCCTATCTTACCACGAGAAGGCGCGCCGCCTGGAGGATTTCTTCAATCCCCGGCAACACCGCGGCTTCCAGCGAGCCGGAAGCGGGGATCGGCACTTCGGCGGCTGCCAGGCGCCGGGCCTGGCGCAGTCCGCCTCCCAGCGCCTCGCTGCAGCATGCCAGTACCTCGCTGCCCCATCCCAGGCTGAGCGTGCCCTCTTCAACGGTCAGCAGGCGCCCCGTGCGCCAGGCGGACTCTACGATGGGTGGAAGATCGCCCGGCGCCAGCCGGGTGGGCACTACCAGCTCAACGAAGATCTCATGCTCGTATGCCAGCCGCAGCACCGCCTGGCGCGCCAGCTCTGCCATGTACCCGTAGGCCGCAATGGTTAGCTCGGCAGGGGGTGCCCCCTGGATGGTCAGGGTATAGGTTGGTGCGGGAGGTGCTTTCCCGAGGTTCGTCTGTTGGATCGTGAATTCAGCCAGGTTGGTTGAGTCAGCCACCGGCAGCAGATAGAGCAGCTTGTTCTCCACGAACAGCACAGGCTCCTCGGCTTCGAGTATCGCCCGGAAGAGCAGTTCACCCGGGTCGCCAAGCGCGGCTGGCGCCAGCACATTCAGCCCAGGCACCCCCAGGAACAGCTTCTCCAGCGTCTGGCTGTGGGTGGGGCCGTAGCCGCGCCGCCCGCCCATCGGCGTGCGGATTACCAGTGGTACGCGCACCTGGTAATTGTACATCCAGCGGAACTTAACCGCATGGTTGATCAACTGGTCGGCAGCCAGGGTGATGAAATCGCCAAACATGATCTCCACAACCGGGCGCAGTCCGCGCAATGCCATACCCGTTGCCACGCCAACAATACCGGCTTCCGAGATCGGCGTTGAATGCACTTGTTCAGGGAAGGCGGTCGATAAGCCGCGGGTCACCTTGAATGCCCCGCCGTAAGGGTCCAGCACATCCTCCCCCAGGATGACCACGCGGTCATTTGCCGCGCAGGCGCGGTGCAGGGCCGCGTTGAGAGCATCTAAGACAGTGTTCATGTTCGGCGGAATAGAGGATTACCTGCCCCCCGTAAGCTCACCGGTTCCTGGCCGGCGATACACCGGCTTATTGATTTCCTTCTTAAGCTCCTCGATGCGCTGGCGGAAGCGCAGCTTATCTTCTTCGGTGAGGTGGGATGAGGGCAGCAGGCTCTCGTATACTTTCAAGCTGTCGCGCAGGCGGCCCAATTCGGTCAGGTAGACCGCCAGGTATTCCTGCGCCTCGAAACGGCAGTGTGGCTTCTCATATTGAACCCCGCGCATGTACCATTGTAATGCTTGCTGGGGGTTGTTGTTGCGCTCGTAGACCACCGCCACGTTGATGCACATGCGCGATTTATCGATGTCAGAGATGTCGCTGTTGACCAGCCCCTGGAACACTTCCAGGGCAGCCTGCATGTTGCCGGCCTCAAACATCTGGGTGCCGCGTTGGATGCGGTTTTGGTAATCTTGGTAGTCCATAGGCTCGCTCCTGATCGAACGGTCAGAACGGCGGACGGTTTTAGTATCGGGATTTCCCGCGGGTATAGATATGCGTATTTTAATCGAAAATAACGTGATTAGCGATGAAATCTGCTTTTCAATCCGGTCAGCTTATTTCCGTCTCTCGCCCACCGATCACCGGGAATGGATCGCTCAGCGCTTGCTTGAACGCTGCCGTTACCTCAGCCTCCACCTCCTGCTCGATGTCCAGCCTCTCCGTTTCATCCAGCCGCGCCGCCTGGATGCTCAGTGGATCACGTTCCGCCCGCATCTTTGCCACTTCATCGTCTGGTCGCGTATCATCCCCTTTGGAATGCGGGCCGAAGCGACAGGTGTGCAGGAGTAGCGCGCGCGGGTGGGTATCGGCGCGAACCTGCGCAAGCACCTCCCCCGCCAGGGCATGGATGGTGCGCACATCGCTGCTGTCCAACTCGCAGACCGGGATGCCAAACGCCTCAAACCGCCCGCGCAGCGACCCTGCCAGCGCCAGCTCGATTGGCGTGGTCTGGGCGATGCGGTTGTTCTCGACCACATACAGGATCGGCGCCGCCCAAAGGGATGCCAGGTTCAAGGATTCATAAACAACCCCCTCTCCCAGTGTGCCGTCCCCGCTGAAAGCTACGGTCAGTGTCCCGCGCTGTAGCCTCTTCTCCGCCAGTGCCATCCCGGTCGCCACCGGCACGATCCCACCCTGTACCCCGTTTGAGTAGAAGCTGCGCCAGTGCAGGTGCTGCGAGCCGCCCCGCCCGCCGCACACACCCGTCGTCCGTCCCATCAGCTCGGCGAATAAAGCGCGCATATCCCCCCCATACGCCAGGAAATGCCCATGACAGCGGTGGTTGCTGAAGACGATATCCCCCTCTCGCAGGTGCGCCAGGATGCCCGCCGCATTGGCTTCCTGTCCCAGGTAGGTGTGGGTCGTGCCGAAGAACACCCCGCGGGGGAAGTTCTCCAGCACGGTCTCTTCGAAGCGGCGGATGCGGTACAGCGTGCGGTAATGTTCGAGATCAGTGGTCATACCGGATGATTATAAATTAAAACAGGAACAGCAGTGCAACACCTGCCAAAGCCAGCACCGTTCCGGCTACCGCCCCCCACCCGAAGCGCTCTTTGAGCACAAAGTAAGCCACCGGCAGGAAGAACACCGGCGGCAGGGCGATCAAGGTGCTGGCAACGCCGATACTAGTATGCTGGATAGCATACAATGAAAACGAAACACCCGCCAGTGGTCCGATCACCGAGCCGGCCAGGATGAATTTCAGCCCGGTTGGCCTGGCGCGCAAGCGCCGGATCGTCTCGGGGATTTGCCCTTGCACCAGGGTTAACAGCCACAGGGTAAGCATGGCGATAGACATGCGTATCACATTGCCCGACAGCGCCGGGAAATCTCCGCCCAGTCCTTTCTTGGCTAACACCAGGCCGCCCGCCTGCCCTGCCGCGGCCAGGAAACCGAACAGGATGCCCTGTGCATACCTTGACTGCGCTGGACGGGCATCCCGGTTGCGCCCCGGTTCCAGGATCACCCAGGCGATGCCACCTAGCGTGGCCATCATACCCAATACATCCCACCCGCTGAGCACTTCGCCCAGGAACAGCCAGGCCAGCAGCGCTGACAACACCGGCGCCAGGCTGAGCAGCAGCAAACCCAGCCGTGGCCCGATCCAGATATAAGCCTGGAACAGGAACAGGTCGCCCAGCACCAGCCCGACAATCCCCGAAGCGCCCAGCCACAACCAACGCTCGGGGGAGGCGTCCAGGGGCAGCGGCTGGCCCAGGAAAATCCAATGCACGCTGGCCAGTAAGATCACGGCCACCAGCAGGCGCGCCCGGTTGGTCACCCAACTGCCAAACTGGTGACCGGCGCGGGTGAAGAAGGTTGAAGAGGTTGTGTAACAGGCTGCGGTGATTAGCGCGGCTGTTTCGCCCAATGGTAAATTCATCACGCGAAGCTATTCCAGTGTTTCAGAAGTCGGATTACCCTGGAATTCCTCCGCGGTGGCATGCCCCGGCTGGCTGATCCCCTCCCGGCGGAGCACTTTCCAGATGGTCGACAGCAGGATTTTAACGTCCAGGCCAAGCGACCAGTGGTCGACATACCAGATATCCAGGCGGAACTTATCCTCCCAGGTCAGGGCGTTGCGCCCGTTGATCTGCGCCCAGCCGGTCACGCCCGGTAGCACATGGTGGCGGCGCGCTTGCTCGGGAGTGTAGCGCTCCAGGTACTGCACCAAAAGCGGGCGCGGGCCTACCAGGCTCATCTCGCCGCGCAGCACATTGATCAGCTCGGGCAGCTCGTCGATGCTGGTAGCTCTGAGGAAGCCTCCCAGGCGGGTCAGGCGTTGCGTATCGGGCAGCAGGTTCCCCTGCCCGTCGTGTGCTTCCGTCATGGTGCGAAATTTACAGATTTGGAAGGCTTTTCCCAGGTAACCGGGGCGTGTCTGGCGGAAGAGCACCGGCTTGCCGTGGCTGATGCGTACCAGCAGTGCTACCACCAGCAAGAGCGGTGAAATGAAGATCAGCCCAGGGATGGTCAGTAGCAGGTCAAAAATGCGTTTTATGCGCGGGATTGGAGGGGGGATGATGTTTGAGTCCACGCAGGCGATTCTACCACGGTGCTGGTGTTGTGTGCCGGGTACCAGGTGGTTTAAGCCGCTGGGTAAGGATTTATCGGCGGTGGGCATGCTCAGGCTACCCATACCCAGATTACTGGCGGGGTTCAGAAACTTTTCTTGATGATTAATAATGAGCCAGAAATTGCTTGCGCCTGCAATCACTTTGCCGTATACTAAGTGTCGCAGTCAACAACTATTTTCGGAGGTCTCAATATGAACAAACGGACAACCAACATCGTCATTATTGTTGCTATCTTCCTGGTCTGTTCCTGCCTGCCTCTGTGCCTGGGCGCATTCGGTTTGATCAACGCCCTCCCGAGACCGGAGTGGGTAGATTTGGGTGGCGACAGCGAATGGTACGGCTTGGGCGGGATTTGCCTCAGCATGCTGGGATTCGTGATTGCTGCGGTGGTGGCAATCATCCTCCTGCGCAAAAAATCGGAAACACCTTTTCCCCCTGAGGAGCCGATCCCTCCCGTATCGTGAGTGATGGTTTGATTTTTCGCAGCATCCAAACGCAAGGCCCTGTATTGCCCCTTGCGTTTGGATGCTGTTTTTATTTAATCTTCTCCGCTATCCGTGAAACAGGGTTGTATTTGTTGGTCAATCGTCACCATCCAGCGCGCCGAGCTGCGGTGCACCGCATATTTGCTCAGCTCGGCCTGCTCAGCTCGCAGCACGCTTTCTCCGTGGTCGCGGGCGATATTGTAAGCCTGCCAGGGTAGGTGGCTGGGTGGGTTGAGCGCCGCCTGGCAAGCCAGCACCCCACCAACCTGTTCCCGCACCTGCTCATCCACAGCCTCGTCCTGGTAAGTTTCCCATAGCTCATCGACAACGTCCAGCGAAAGCGTCAGCAGGTACCACCGGTCTAGCTCCTCACCCTGCTCGGCGCGTAGGATGTTTTGCCGGGCAATGAAGCCATCCACAGGGAGCACGTTCAGGGTGACGCCAAAGCCAATCGCTGCCAGCAGGCATACCAGGGCAAAGGCTCTCAGCCTCCCCCTCAGCTCCAACAACAATAGCGCCACCAATAGCACGCCCAGCCATAAAATGAACACATGGGTGTATGTGCGCAAACGGGTAAAGCCATAAGCCGCTTCATACAACACCAGGCGTTGGAAGGCCGATACCAGGATCACCCCCACCAGCACGGTCAGCAGGGCGCCCAGGCTCGAAAAGATGGTGCGTTGGCTGCGGCTATTCCGCTGTGCGATGGTGCTCAGTGCCAGGAACAGCAGCAGGCTGAAAAAAGCGACCAGCACCAGCTCAGAAAACCCGCGCCGGGCATATTCGGAGTAGGTGTAGCCTTCCAGGTTGATATTGCCCCGCCCGCCGAAGAAGTAGCGGAATTGCACGCCCACGAAGGCAGCAAACAGCAGGTTCACGCTGCCCAGGATGATGGCCGCTTCCGTGAAACCCAAAAAGCGGTTTACGATCGGCTTTTCCATCCCGAGCAGTTTTTCGTCGCGGTGGGTATTAAGCGCGTGCAGATACACGCCGGCCAAGAAATAGGCGAGGATCAATATATAGCTCAGGCGAAAGATATTCTCGGGCAAGTTTTCGATCTTCAAGAACTGGAAGAAATCTTCTAATCCCTGGTTGAAGATCGGATCCGCCGAGGCTAACAGCGCCCCGAACAGCAGCAGGACTGGCAAGGCCAACAGCAGCCCGCGCACCACTGGAAGCACTTTTTTGCCCTTTTTCACACTCCGCACCGCAGGAGTCTCTGGGGTTGTTTCAGGGCTCTCGGAGGTGGCTGCATTTTGCTTGCGTGCTTGCAGCGGCTTGCTTAAGGCGCTTATCACCAGTTTGAAGAAGCGCTGCCCATAATCCGCCCAGGCATACTGTAGCCAGCTTCCTTGACGGTAAGTAACCGCCAGGATCGCCAGGCATAACAGGCTAAGACTGACGTTGATAAAGGTGGTGAAGGGTTCCAACCTCCAGAAGCTCATCAGGCTGAAGAAAGCCAAAGGAAGCACCAGCAGCATGCTGCGTCGTGCTGGGGGTCGCTTTTCCAACAGGCTTAGCCCAATCCCTCCGCTCAATAGCAGCGCCATAAAGATCGCAAAAGAGATGCCCAGGGGCTTTTTCCAAAACAGGAAATCGAAGCTCCACGCGATCAGGATGGTAACAATCCACAACCGGGATAGGTTCTTGATCATCATCAACCTCCAAATAGATAAAGATGCCGGATCGTCCTATTTTCTTCCCGAAAAGCTATCATTTTTCACCGATTGCTCTCAATACCTCTCAAGAAATATAGCAACCTTCACAAATTCTTCACAATTCAATCACAACCTTTAACCGCGCTCTGCGTCATAATTATAGAATAAATTACAATCCTCACCCATTTTGTTGAAAGGATTCACACCATGAAAAAATTCGCTGTTTTGATGCTCGTCATCGCTTTGTTGGTTGGTATGGTCACCCCGGTCCTGGCTGCCGGTGGTACGAATGGCAATGGGGGCCCGGGAGGAAATGGTAACGGCGGCAATGGGGGAGGCGGCGTTACTGGCACCGGCACTGGTACTGGCACTGGTACCGGCACCAGCTCTGGCAAGGCTGGTAAAATGCCCAATATTCTCATCGGCACCATCACCGTCCTGGACCCGCTCGCCCGCACCGTCACTGTAACCGTGCTTAGCGCCAATACCGCTGCCAAGGACTATGTGGGCCAGACTATCACGTTTGCGACCACCCTGAGCACCTGCTTTGTGCTGCGCAATCCGGATGGCGTGAACACACCGATCACCTTCGAGGGGCTGACGGTTGGAATGAATGTCGGCGTGGCAGGTGTATTGTCGGATACAGGCTGGACCGCTACCCGTATCACGGTCAATCCTGATTTGCTCTGCCTGCCGTAGGTTGCAAATTCAACCATCGAACCTGGCGGCGCGAATAGTGCATTCGCGCCGCCGTTTTTTTAACCGGCTACGAGGTTGTAAAGCTAACTTCACCTGGCTGGTTTCGTCATGATTTTGTCATGAAAATACCACCTGGCTGGCTTGCACCCGTTTTCACATTACCGTATACTAAGCCTGTTATCGGGAGCAAACCGAGATTCACATGTAAATACTCATGATCGGAGGGAGGATAATCGGTGTTAAAAATGCGCGCAATTTCCACCATCGTAGTAGTAACCTTGCTGCTGGTTGCTTGCAACGCCCAGGCTACCCTGGATGCACCTCCACAGACAGAACCGGTTGAACCTCTGGCCGCGAAAGTAGATACCGCAACCCCCCGCCCTGTGCTGTTGCCCAGCAGCACACCGACCACAACCTGTACATCCACAGCAACCCTGCCTCCTTTGCCCACCACCACCGATACCCCTACGCCACTTCCAACTGAAACCGAAACACCCACACCGACTGCTACCCCCAATACGGTCCAACCGGGCCTATATTATGCCAATGGGTGCACAACCATCATCTTTAAGACATCTGCTTTATACCGGGTCGTATTCTGCGTGGTGCGCATTGAGGTTGACCGCAATGGGTACATGTTATTTACCGTTTCCTGGACAGCACTGATGCCCCCTGATCGTACAATGAGGTTGCATAGCGACGTTGGCAACCTGAATATGTATCTTATGGATGAGTTAGGGAACCGCTACGACCATATTAGCGTGAGTGGTACTGCCAGCACAGGTTATTTATTTACGGATAACAATGAAACAACGGTTGGATCATACATTTTCCCTCCTGCCAAACCCGGTGCACATATATTTACCTTTTTCGATGATGATAATTTTGTTGAAGTTGCTAATCTGGTCTTGGTCAATCCCACTATTATTCGTGAGGCTTCCACCCTCAACTGGTATCCCTTCTCTGCCGAATACCTGCTGGAGGACTGGACCGCCAGCCGTACCGGGCAGAATGAGCTCCTCCTTACGCATAATACATATCCAACCTGCCAGTTGATCGAATGGGCGCCGGGCGATCTGGTCGGAAGTTATAAAAATACTGTCGAGCTAGGTCCATTGACCTACGATCTATATGGCTGAAATGAAACCGACTGGAGCGTGCGCGAATACCTGGCAATCGGTGGGTTGGATGGGATCACGGAAGAAGTGCAGCCGTTCTTCCACCTGCA
>ERZ1649853.1011-NODE-1011-length-11205-cov-7.937668_pt1 | contig 11205 bp, 4 predicted proteins | sample MGYA00575353_ERZ1649853 | MGnify/ENA primary metagenome ERZ1649853 (study PRJEB40853, sample SAMN11349654) | freshwater sediment metagenome | isolation source: river sediment | host: Sediment | place: India: Okhla Barrage, New Delhi | collected 2017-02-21 ...
CATTTGGGCATGTTTTCCCGGTGGGAAATCATGATCTTTTTGTGGTGAAAGTCCGGGAGACCACTGGGCTGTCCCTGGCGCAAACGACTTCACCACAAAGAGCACAAAGCTCATAAAGGACGCACAAAGAACGGAGGTTCATTTTCATGGGTATGGGTGACGAAAATTCATGGTCGTTTCTCTGTGCGTACTCTGTGTCCTCTGTGGTGAAGACGTCGCCGGAATCACGAGGCTTTGGCCCTGGCTCTTTAGCCTTGGCTCTAAAGATAAGCAGAGGAGAGCCTCTCTTGCTCTGCGCCCCTCTGCCCTCGCCGACTATCAGATGTTGTTGAAACACCACCAGGTTGACTAAGCCCCCTTTGCCCCCTCCACCAGCTCTTTTGTCATCATAAACGTGGCAGATTTTCCGGCGGCATACTCGATGAATTTCCTGTAAGCATCCAGGAATTCACCCGACCCGGAGACAGTATTAGTGAAGACTGCCACCACCGTCTCCCCCCTGCCGGATGCCTCATCGAAGCTGCTCGCCAAAAGGTCGTACCACTCAGTCCCGTTCAATCCCGCATCTCTTGCTGCACTGTCCACAAGCCGGATGCTGCTGGCGGTAACAGGCACGACGTAAAAGGCGAAGCTGTCCATCTGGTAGGGTGCGGCCTTTCCCTGATTCTCAGGAAGACCCGTGTCGTCCACCAGATAGAGCAGCCCCAGGTCGTCCATGATCTTGTAGCCGCTCTCATTGAAGGACCCCGCCTGGGGCAGGTAGCCGGCTACGGTGACCTGCTCTCCTCCGCAGACATAGTCGTTCTCTACATATCTCTTGGACTTTCGCATCCTCGCATCCTGGTCCTCAAAGGAGGCAGCCCCTTCGCCGCTGGTCATTCCCGACATGATCAGCTCATGATTCTTGCCGGTGCCAAGAGCTGTGACATAGAGGGGATAAAGCTCATTGGCTATATCTCCGGTGACGGAGATGGTTGCATCAAGCCCCCTGGAATCGACTTCATTGAGCAGATTGATGGTGGAGTTCATCTCCAGGTTCTCCCGGTCCGCCTGACTCAATCCCGGGGAAGAGGACTGCTCCATCCTGATAATCAGATTCAATGAACCGGAGCCACCGGCAGCTGTCGCACCAGCCAGCAGAAGCTGGGCCAGCAAGAGGCCGATAGCTGATATAAACAGTATTTTATTCAAGCCCATTATCCATCCACCTTGAAGGCATAGTCCTTTATCTCTTAAAATTCTTTGCGCTTTTCTTGCTAATAATACTTTTGGTGCTCGCAGAAATAAAACGTCGCGCAAAGAATTTATGAGTAATTTGTTATTAATATGATATAATGCCAATAAGGTCCTATTATTAATAAAAATAGTTATTATGTTTTTGGTAACTAAATACTGATTGGTGATAAGTATTATTAATAAGAATTAAACAAATATTTAGTAAAAATATTAAAATCATTATAGACCATTTGCTTAATTAAATTGTTATAAAAATTTTTGTGAGAAAGTTAAAATACAGGAAGTCAGCCTGAAATTATCAGGTTATCTGAATCTTATATCCAGGTAAAAACGTCCCAATGCGTCCCGTCTATCCGGCATATAAATAGATGAAAAACATGTAAGATAAAATTAGCTAAATAATTAAATTTGATGGGACTGTTGACCGGATCGCGACCCGGTTGATGAAATCCGATTGAAGCACGGGAGACGGGACGCCCAGGATATGCGCCGATGGAAGGCACGAACAGGAAAATGGCTGCCTTGCTCCGCGGATGACGATAGCCTGCCATGGAAAAGATATAGCAAGGAGGAAAAACGGTGTCACTTCGCAATCAAGCGATAATTTCAGCAATATTACTTGCCACGATTTGCTTGCTGGTGTGCCCTGCCTTCGGCGCTGCCGCCGCATCGCCGGGCCTATCTGTAAGCCAGTTGGTGACCTCCGGCCAGACGGTGACCCTTCAGGCACCTTCCGGAGATTACATCTATCAATGGACGGCTGTCACGGGCGGCTCCACCATTGGTGCCGGGACGGCGCAGAAGTTCACTTTTACTGCGCCCCAGGTCAGCCAGGAGGAAGGCTCCAAGGCCGTCACAATATCCCTTTACATCAGAACTAAAGAGGGAGGTTGTGTCAACCAGACTACCACCGACATCAATGTCTATTCTCTACCGGTATGCGGCATAAGCGGGCCGGAACAGGTCGGGCCATATGAGGCCTCCACCTACAGCTACTCCGGCGGCACAGGCGGAAAGCTGGCCTTTCTGTGGACGGTGGACGGCAAAAAGCTGGAGGATGCCACGGCAGAGAGCGTGACCATAGACTGGGGCCAGTACGATCCGGGCAGCCACACTCTGGGCATGGCCCTGACCAGGGACTACTCGGATGTTGCCCCCGGCTCAACCAGCCCCTTCCGGAGCATAAGCTGCGAATTCAAGACCAATGTCACATACACATCCGGACTGGAGGTAACCAAGCAGGCGTCCTCTGACACTGCCTCCATGGGCCAGACGGTCACATACACCTACAATGTGTTGAATACCGGCACAATCGGCATAAACGCCCTCTCTTTAAAGGATGACCGGCTGGGAGAGGTCAAACTCGATTCAAATATGCTCATGCCGGGAACATCAATGACCGCCACAGCGACATACACTGTGATGGAGAGCGATCTGCCCGGCCCCCTCAATAATACAGTCGTAGCATCCGGCAAAGAGGACAGGACCAACAGGGCGGTGAGCGCCACAGCCAATGCCAGTGTGGCTTTGACATACAACGCCGCTTTAACCCTCACCAAGGAGCCATCTTCGCCGGCGGCCAGTGTGGGAGAGACGGTCACATACAGGTACACCATAAATAACACCGGCAACGTCGCCATAAAAGGATTGAGCCTGATCGACGACAGGCTGGGCGAGATAAAGGCGGACAAGAAAGACCTGGCACCGGGAGAGACGGCAGTCGCAACAGCCACTCATGTCGTAGCAGAGGGTGATCTGCCCGGACCGCTAACCAACACAGCCACTGTGCAGGGCACAGACATACTGGGCAGGAGCGTATCCGGCACAGCATCTGCGTCCGTCACCTTAAGCTATACCTCGAGCCTTGCTGTGACCAAGAAGCCATCTTCGGAGAGCGCCCAGGTAGGAGACACGGTGACTTACGAGTATGAGGTAAAGAATACAGGATCGGTCACCATCAACAACCTGGCTTTGGCCGACAACAGGCTCGGAGCCATAACCCTGGACGTAACCTCACTGGCGGCAGGAGAGACAGCAAAAGGCACTGCCAGCTACCAGGTTGTTGAGGCGGATCTGCCCGGCCCCCTGACCAATACGGCCACGGCCACAGGTACAGACATCCAGGGAGGAGCTGTCACAGGAGAGGCTACCGCCTCAGTGCAGCTTAATTACGTTGCATCCCTGGCAGTTACCAAGACCCCCTCCGCCCAGACGGCAAATGTGGGCGAGACGGTAACCTACCAGTATGCTGTCAAGAACACAGGATCGATCATCATCAACACCCTCGCCCTGACCGATGATAAGCTCGGTCCCATAACCCTGGACAAATCTTCGCTGCTTCCAGGAGAGTCGGCCACAGGATCGGCATCTTACACCATCCTGGAGTCTGATCTGCCCGGCCCCCTGACCAACACTGCCAGCGCCACGGCCACAGACCGGCTGGGAGGAGCAGTCACACGAGAGTCCAAGGCCACCGTCAAGCTGACCTACGCCTCCTCATTGGCTGTGACCAAGACGCCATCCTCTGTAGCGGCAGCGATCGGCGAAAGCATAACCTATCAGTATGTCGTCAGGAACACGGGAAATGTAACCGCAAACGCCCTGTCCCTGGTCGATGACAAGCTCGGTGCGGTTGCACTGGACAGACAATCCCTCGGCCCGGGTGAACAGGCCACAGGATCGTTAACCTACACTGTTGTGGAGACGGACCTGCCCGGCCCCTTGACCAACACCGCCAGGGCCACGGCCGCGGACATTCTGGGCAAAGAAATCAGTTCCGATGTCCGGGCAAGCGTCGCCCTCTCCTACACGGCATCCCTGGAGGTCGTCAAGACCCCATCCTCAACAGAGGCTAAAGTGGGAGAGAGTGTCACCTACACCTACACAGTCAAGAACACGGGAACGGTGAGCATCAGAGGCCTGAAGCTCTCCGACGACAGGCTCAAAGAGATCAAAGTGGATAAGGCCGACCTGACACCAGGCGACACGGCCACGGGATCTGCCACCCACGTCGTAACTGAAGCAGACCTGCCCGGACCACTGGTCAACGTGGTGAAGGCAACCGCCAAGGATGCCGCCGGAAAGGACGTCTCAGGCCAGGCCACGGCCACAGTGACCCTCACCTACAGCGCTTCCCTGGAGGTAGCCAAGACCGCCTCTCCGGAGCAGGCCAAAGTGGGCGAGACTGTGACATACACCTACACTGTGAAGAACACTGGTGCAGTCACCCTCAAGGACCTGGCACTCACGGATGATAAGCTGGGTGAGATCAAGGTCAATAGCAACGAAGTCAAGCCAGGAGATTCAGTCACAGCAACCGCCACATATCTGGTTTCAGAGGGCGATCTGCCCGGACCGCTAACCAATGTGGTGACGGCCACAGCTACTGACAGCCAGGGCAAGCCTCTAACCGGCACGGCCACGGCCTCTGTGCCCCTCAGCTACACCGCTTCCCTGGAGGTCTCCAAGGAGCCATCTGCCAAATCGGCAGCCATCGGTGAGAGCATCACCTACAGGTACACTGTCAAGAACACCGGTTCAGTCACAGTGAGCGCCCTCGCTCTCAAGGACGACAGGTTGGGCGATATCAGGCCTGAGAAGGATACTTTAGCCCCCGGCGAGAGCACAACCGTCTCAGTCGATCACATACTGGCCGAATCGGATCTGCCGAGCCCCCTGATCAACGCCGTCACCGCCTCGGCCACGGACCGCCAGAATAAGCCGGTCACAGGCACGGCCACGGCATCGGTAGAGGTGACCTACACGGCTGCGCTGGAATTGAGCAAGGCTGCGTCATCCAGGGCCGCCAGGGTGGGCGAGACGGTGACCTACACCTACAGCGTAAAGAACAGCGGAACGGTTACCATCAGCGGCCTCGCCCTCAGCGACGACAGGCTCGGCACCATCAGCCTGGAGAAGGATTCTGTGGGGCCGGCAGAGACGGTGACGGCAACGGCGACATACACCATTGCGGTATCCGATGTGCCGGGACCTGTGATCAATAACGCCCAGGCAGCAGGCAGAGATCCGGCGGGAGATGCCGTCAGCAGCAGCAAAGCCACCGAGACAGTAACCATTAGCCGCGATCCCATCACACCGGAGCTGACCTGTGTATCCGACAACGGGGACGGAACCTATACCGCATTCTTCGGCTACAGCAATCCCAACATCTATGCTGTGACTGTGGCGGAAGGAAATGACAACGGGTTCACTTCTCCTCCGGAAAGCCGCGGCCAGCCCACAGTATTTGAGCCGGGAAGTCAGACTGCGGTCTTCGCCGTGAAATCCGACGGCAGCGCACTGGTGTGGCATCTGGACGGAAAAGTTGCCGAGGCCAATAAGAACTCGGGAGGATGCTCGCAGGCGGGCTGCTCCATGGACGGTCCGGAGGCCCTCTGCAGGAACAAAGAGGAGACCTACAGCTTCACAGGCAAGGAGGACTCCCAGTTCAAGCAGGAGTATGAATGGTCCATGGACGGCAAGGCCCTGGGCAAAGAAAAGAGTCTGGACATCTCCGGCAGCAGCTTCGATTTGGGAGAGCACAAGCTGGTGGTGAAGGTGACCAGGCACTATAAGGATATGCTCTGGTCGAAAGCAGAGTGCAGTATGGACATAAAGGTCATACCAGAGCCATCTGCGGACATATCTATGGAGGAGGAGATCTGAGGCAGGGAGATAGGAATATAGACGGCAAGCATCTTCGATTTGTGCAGCACCTGGGCCGGCCTGCCCAGGTGCACAGTCCTTTTTATTAATATTTTATATGATTCATAGTATTTCTGATCCAATTGCCTGTTCTTCAGTACTCCACTACATAGAAATATATAGTAAGATTGGCAATACTGACCTGAATTAAGAATTATTGTCTCATAAAGACGGGTGGAAAATGACGCCAATTGGGCTAATCATCGCATGCATTATCCTCATCACACTAGCCATGCCCTCATCCCCCTGCGAAGAGTGGCCCGATTGCAATTTCCAGTGCCGGGCCAACGATGTCACTGTATCCCGGCTGTGGTTGGGCGATGAATTGGGCAGCAGCTTTTCGGCGCAGGCTGGAGGCGTCTATCCCTGCTACCTGTGGGCCGAATTCAACAACAATGCCAATTCACCCCGCTATGCCGTCATTCTCCTGGCCGATCTGAGGGTCAACGGCTCAGCCATCCGGTCATTCTATGATGAGGGCCTATGCGTCCTGGAGAGCATCCCCTCCAAGTCCAGCCAGTCCTTCCCCCTCTGCAATCTGCTCTGGACCGGCGGGCAGGAGGTGGTGCTCAGCAGGCTGGTCTTGAGCTGGGAGACAGCCAGGGGAACAGAATGCAGCCAGGCCAGCCGCAGATGCAGCAACCGCAATACAAAATGCTACAGCAGCCAGAGAGTCGCAGTTCAGTCCCCCCTTGTCGCCTCCTTCTCCTTCGAACTGGCAGATTGCTCTTCTGGCAGCGTCGCCTTCTCCGACCGCAGCACAGGCGGAAAGGGGACGTATAGCTACAACTGGGATTTTGGAGACGGATCGCATAGCCAGGAGGCCAGCCCGGTACATGCCTTTGCAAATAGCGGAAACTTTACAGTGACGCTCCAGGTATCCGATCAGTCCGGTGCGGCATCACAGATGCAGCAGATCTCAGTGAGGGGCTGCTCCTGCCGCATATCCGGCATGGATCATGCCTGCCTGGAGAAGGTCGAGTCCTACCAGGCCGGCTTTGCAGGAGTATCCCCCCGCCAGATCATCTGGACGGTTGACGGAATAGAGACTGCCCAGGGCTATGCCCGGAGCATAGATATCGATTGGAGCGACTGGGGGCCCGGCCTGCATGACCTTCGGGCTTATGCCATAGCCGGGGATGGAACAAATGTCGGTCAGTGCAATATGACCGTGCATGTTCTGGTTGAGCCTGCGGCTACGATCAGCATGGTTTAGCTGGGGGATGGATGGAACCGAGCCAGAGGCGCCCGATAATGGCTGCAATGCCCGGCCTGCTTGCTCTGCTTGCCCTGCTGCTGACAGTTGCAGCGGCGTTTGCGGGCATAGCCGCATCTGCCGGCAATAATCCGCCGGACGGGCCACCGGATCTGCCGGCAATGCTCTCCAGAGCAGATGCAACGGCTGTGCCCTCCGGTGCGACCATCATATTTTCGGCCAATAACCTCTCTCAGGACGACCTGATCCTGGAATGGAGGGCTTCACTGGGAAGCCCCCTCCGCTCATCCGGAAGCACTCTGCGCTGGACGGCTCCGGTGGTGGACTCTGCTCAGGCTGCCGCCATAATCCTCTCCCTGACCAGCCCGGCAGGCTGCAGCCGAACCGATGTCATCGACCTGCTCGTTGTGCCCAGGTCCTCAGCCAGCATCCGCCTGGAGAAGGGCTGCCGCTATGAGCCTCCGGCCAGAATTGGAGATCGGGTTCTCTACACATATAACATAACCAACACCGGAAACCTTCCATTATTCGATGTCAACCTCACCGACACCCAGAACTGGGGGCCCGGCTGCCGGCCCGTTTACGTGAGCGGGGACGGCGGAGACGGCATACTGGACAGCGGCGAGCTGTGGCGCTATGAGTGCAGATACACCATTGCCGATCCGGATGACTATCTAAGACTGCAGATAATGCAGAGTTCCGGGCGAAAAGCAGACCTGGCGGGGATAGTTGAGCGGCTGCTGGAAATGAAAGACCGCCTGGAGATTATGATGGAGAGCCTGCGCCGCACCGAAGGCGAATTCGATAGGCAGAGAGCCACTCTGATGGTCAGCCGCGAATCTATATCGGGCGAGAGCTTCACCAATTACAGCTACCGAAATGAGGTGACGGGCGAGTCCTACCGCATCATCATGGATGGCAGAGGCAGCATCAACCGGAGCATTTACTTTGATCCCGTCACAGGAGCAGAACTCACTAGAGTGATGTCGGCATCAGGCAAAACCATCTCTGAGGAGATCTGCTACCCCCCTCCAGGGACCGGAGAGTACCTCAAGGTGGAGTACGACCTGCCTGTGGCAGGGTATCGGACTTATACCATCATCGATTTTAAATCAGGAGACACGCTCGTCCTGACGGAGGACTCCCAGGGAGAGATATTGAGCAGGGAGTACAGGATAACTCCGGGATACAAGCCCTATGAAGAGACATATATTCTAAAAAATACAGCTACAGTTAATGCGAGGACCGGGGAGGGAGTGCAGGTGGAGGATCATGACTCCTTTGCATTGAAGGTCCTCCGGCCCATGCCCGTACTGACCATCGTCAAAGTGCCGGAAGAGGTCACAGCCGATCCCGACGAAATTTTAAACTATACAATTAATTATCAGAACATAGGCCATGCCGATGCCCACGATGTGGTGGTGACCGAGACATACGACGAGAAGCTGTCTTTTTTATGGGCCGATCCGCCGCCTGACCCCGGAACCGACAACCTCTGGACGTTTGGCGATCTCAAGGCAGGTGAATGGGGGAGCATCAGGGTCAGGACGAGGGTCAGCTCCGATGCACTGCCCGGCACCCATATAGTCAATAAGGTGGAGGTGGCACTGGACACGGCCTCCCTGGCCATGAGTGTCGTCAATACCACTATCTCCGGGCCCGCCCTCAATATCAGTAAAAGAGCCAGCCCAGAGGTCATCGGTCCGGATGAGACATTCACCTACATCATAAGCTACAGCAATGACGGACAGCACAGCCAGGATAACGTAACCATAAATGATTGGCTGGACCCAAATGTCGATTTCGTCAGTCTTTCCGCCACACCCCCCAGGGACTTTTCCATCTCAGGAGGGCATCTGGTCTGGCAGTGCGGCAGGCTGGATCCGGGAGACGGGGGCACAATCGAGATCAAAGTGAAGGCATCTTCCGGCAGCAGCGCACCGCTGATCAACAGATACAGCATAGGCTCCTCCGGCGAGCAGGGAGCCGTTCGGACCCTGGAGACGCTGGTCGAGGACGCCCTCTGGATCAATAAGACGGCTGACAAAAAATCGTATAATGCCGATGAGAATATCACTTACACAATTAAATATGGAAACGCCCGCTCCCAGATGGCATGGAACGTGAATGTCACCGATCTTATGCCAGATGTCGATCTGGTGGGAGCCTCTCCCCCGCCTTATTCGGAGAACGGCAAGATTTTGACCTGGAGCGTGGGAGCCCTGCGTGGCGGAGAGACGAAGACGATCACATTGACAGTGCATATACCAAGGAGAGCCGCAGCCGGATTCTTGGAGTCGTCATCGGTTCAGGGGGAGGGATATGTCTATTCCCGGAAGGACATCTCGACCGGGGAGAAAAGGGAGGCTCTGACAAACACCGCCCACATATGGGGATACTACGATCAGCCCGGCCCTCTCTACAATGACTCCAGCCGGGCTACTGTCAGCATTGCCGGCTACGCGGGAACCATGATCAGCTCCGTGGAGCATGGAAGCGGCCGCTATGAAGAGGACTCAGAGAGCTGCCTGAACCAGGAAAATAAAAGCGTCTCTTTGAATAAGGACATCTTCGCCACATATAAATCAACCGAATTTGCCCTGCCCAAAAACAGGAGCCTCAATTTTGATTCCGCCTGGTCGGACCGGACCCGCGCCGAGAACATGATACTGGGAGATGTCATCAGTGAGCAGTACTTCTACGCCGGAATCATAGACAGGAACAGCTCATTTCACGCGGACATGAATGAGACGGTTTATGCCTCCGATGGGGATTTCACCTCCGCCCTGGCCAGGATAAGCTACAAAAAGCATCCTTCCGGGAGTGCAACCGCTCAGGAGATAGACGAGAACTACCACGGCAGCTTCCGCGTCCGGGAAGGCCTGGACTCCTACGGGGAGAGCGTAAAGTTCAGCAAGACGGCGGTAGGCAAGGGTTTCGTCTCCTCGGACAGGATGGCGGCAGGGGAACAGAGGTCATATGAGTCGGGCAGCGGCTACTACTCATCGGAGGAGGAGGAGCAGCTCGGATCTGTGGAAAAGGACATCAAGGCCCTCCATGCCCCTACCGTCGGCCCGGCAGGAAAGAGGAACATCAGCTACGCTGATTTATGGAGCGAGGGGCTTTGGACGGCGGAGGAGGAGAAGGGGATATTCGTCGGCGAGAGGCTGTCGCAGGCCGTTTCCATGGACAGGGAGGAGGCTATGGAGGAGACGTCCCTTTCCATGCTGGGGCAGTTCAATGGCACGCAGGAGATAGCCGTCCAGGCCGGCCCGAAGATGGGCGTGCAGCAGACCTTTCAGGGCAGCTTCGAGACGGATACGGCAGTCAGCATCTACTCCGCGCCCCGCCATCTCTATCCCCATGTCAACGTCAGCCAGAATGCCACCATGCTGGATGAAGAGACGGCACTATTCTGGATAAATGTGACCAACGACGGCAACAGGAAGCTGGGGCGCATAAACGTCACCGACATCCTGCCGCAGGGCCTGGAGTACATCAACTCCAGCGTCCGGCCCAAGGCCAGTGGCCGGATGATCAACTGGAGCATACCGTCGCTGGACATAGGCAGGACCATAAGCCTGAAGCTGAGGGCCAGGATCAACGGCAGCAGCGCGTTTTATGTCAATTCAGTCAGGGTGCGGACGGTCTATGAGGAGAGCGTTCTGCAGGCGGAGAGCAGAGTGGTACTGGAGGCTGTCTACCAGCCACTGCCCTGCTGCCCGGCGGGCAATGCCACGGCATACAATGCCAGCGCCATTTTCAAGTCCGCAGTCGTCAAGGACAACTGGGGAGATTGGAACCCATCCCCCTGCTTTGGCATCAACGGCAGCATGACGGAGTGCTCGGCGCTGCGGGATGAATACTACGATGAGCTGGAGAGGAATATGACGCAGTGCTGCGCATCGAATTATGAGGTGCCGTGAACGTGCTGGTGAAAGGGCCGGCGGCTGAGGCTCTTCGCTATTTCATATGGGTAGCCTGAGTGACTCAAACCTTTGGTAGTTTCCATCCGTCTCTGTGCGTACTCTGTGTCCTCTGTGCCTCTG
>ERZ1649853.1014-NODE-1014-length-11201-cov-4.605419_pt1 | contig 11201 bp, 10 predicted proteins | sample MGYA00575353_ERZ1649853 | MGnify/ENA primary metagenome ERZ1649853 (study PRJEB40853, sample SAMN11349654) | freshwater sediment metagenome | isolation source: river sediment | host: Sediment | place: India: Okhla Barrage, New Delhi | collected 2017-02-21 ...
CACGTGGTGCAAGAGGGAGAGACGTTGGAGGTCATCGCGGCCTCGTATGGGGTCGAGGAAGAGGTCATCGCTGAGGCGAATGAAGGGGCTGGCACAACCGCTCCACAAACCGGTGATATTCTGGAGATTCCTGCTTCCGGCGGAGGGTATTCCCCGCCATTTGACGACTGGGGAGGCACCGGGACGCAGCAAGGAGAGGATTCGCCTGGCGCTACCAGCCCCGCCGGGGAGTCGGGCGAAGACACCCCTCCAGGCATTCCTCCAGAACCGGGTTCGGATGACCCGCTGAACCTGTTTTTCTTCGCCGAGGTTTTACAAACAACCGATCCCATCGAATTGGTTGTTGAAGTGCAGGCGATGCAGACCCGTGAAAGCTACGCGTCTGTGCATTGTTACGTCAGTCTCGCCGGGAGCATACCCAGCTGGGTGCCGGACGCCGATTACGACCAATCGACCGATGAATCCTTTGAATCGCGCGATGAAGGTACTGAGTGGAACGTGGCGCGATACATGGCGGATACCGGATCCACCAGGATCACCTGGGACAGGAATACCCCGGTACCCATTGACATTTCCTGCGTGGGGATCCAACAGGATGGGCTGACTTCGGTTGACCTCGGCAGGATAACGGAGGAGGTCTCGCATGACCAGTGGGGGATTCCGCAAACAGCGCGCAGCAGCGGGGGCGAATCACAATTCAACCTGGCTTACCTGGTTACCTACCCGGAGAAGGGTCTGGACCCGGCGATGACAGCCCCCTGGAACGTGCGCCTTCACGAGGCGGATTCCACCTTGTCCTGGTTGTACCTGGAGGATGTTGAAGGGACCCCGGGGGTGGACGGTTTTGCTGTCTTCTTGAACGACCAGCTGCAGTTCACGGTAGATGGCGGTACTCGCGAGGTGGAAATTCCGCCACAGTGGTTCGACGTGCCCTGTAACAACACGTTCCTTTTCACCGTGGTTGCCTTTTTTGACACGTATCCTGATGGAGATTATTCTCCACCATCTGACCCGGCGGTATTAACCGGCGGGGAACCGGGCAGCGAGGGGTGCCCGCTTTCAGTGACCATCACCTTCCAGGTGCTTAATGTGGGCAACCTGGGCAACCCCATCCCGATCACCGCATTCTTTACCGCCAACGAGCAGCGGCTTGCCCTGGACGGATTCAACGGGGTGTTCGTGCCCGAGGTTGATGTGTACGGCATTCCCAGGCCCGAATTGTATGTGAATGAAGACAGCACGCCGCCCACGCTGGGGCTTGAGGACAATCACGGCTACAGGATCGGCAGTCTTTTTGAAGCAACCACGTCGCGTTACGGTCAGCTGGTGCTCGAATTGCCGTATGACGACCCGGAAAACCCTTATGATTCACTCCAATTGGGATTCGAGATCTCCGGACCGGATAATCGCCTGCTTTGCGGCGGCGATCTGGCCGTCAGCGCGGAGGACGCGCGCCAGGGAATCTTCACGGATATCTTCAACGAGTACCCGAATGAGGGCATCCCCAACTTGTGTATCGTATCCCTCAACCTTGCTCCCATTATAGAAGGCGCCAGCGACGAACCGCTTCCAGACATGAAGGTGGAGGGCATCTCTTACGACAGCACACATGGATTCCATGTAATTCATTTACACAATACCGGGCAAGCGGATTGGGCAAACCAGGATCTCGTCATTGAAGCCACCACGCCTGAGGGTGATTTGATCGACAGGTACACTTTCAGGAATGCCACCCTGGGGGTGAATGAGCATGGACAACTGGGAGACGCGCAGTTCAGATGGGAACCGATCATGGGCGCCTGCGTGGAACTTGATCCGGATAACCTGGTGCGAGAAGAGATCGATCGGGTGATTGAAAGAGGAATTCTCAGCCACCGTGGACGCTATTGCCCACTGCTCCCAGATCTCACAATCACTGGAGCACAGTTCTTCCGAGACGCAGGGGTCTTGAATATCAACATCAGTAATAACGGTGAAAATTCCGGGACCGACAGTGATTTTGAGGGGGGTGTTCAAAACCGAGACTTGTTGTTAAGGATCGAGACCGTATCCGGGGTCACAATGGAGCGCACTTTTCCGGGTTTCAGTATGGGTGTCGTGGAGACAACCATACTGGGCTGGCCAATGAATGAAAGCGAGCGCGCAGCACTGGCTGGCGGTTACACGATCATGGTCAATGCGGATCAGTCCATTTTAGAAACAGATCCAGACAATAACTCCTACATTGTCGAAGGTTCCACCATGATACGGATTGCATGGCGGGGGGTATACGTGCGTTTTTGCTCAACAGCGTATCAATGGTGGGGAGATTTCGATAATAAATGGACCTTCGTTTTCTGGAGCAACATAAAAGCCGGGCATGAAAGCCGCAGCATCGCCAGTTGGGGTACTCCAGAGATTCAAATAGATGTTGATGATCACATCGCATTGCAATGCATTAATGACAATGTTAGTGACTGGATTGAAGTATTTGGCGATGAGGAAATTGAGGTAAATATTAGTGGAACAATGAAAATGGCTGGAAAAAGCGACCGGCATGTATCAGCCAGTGCTGAGCATCTCTCGGTTTCGAATAACTTTGGAGGAGCCGTTGTCATTCCAATGGACATGGACCCAAGCTGGTACAACCACCAGGTTTATTTGAACCGCTTTGGTTATCCCGAGGGTTGCGGGGTGGGCGATGGGGGACGGGAACACACATACGGACCGGATCCGTTTGTTTGGGCGGATGGTATGCACAGATGGGGACCGTTTTTAGTGCCGGATACTTACGGCGATGGCTACGGAGACCGCGATCCATGTAACTGGTCTTCCACCTTTATGATCTACCGGGCAGAAGAACCCTGAGCTCCTGGTTTGAAATCCGGGACAGACCAAAAATGATCCGCCTCTCGCGGATCATTTTGATTTCCGCCACAGTGAACCCCTGGCCTGGGCAGCCAGCCCAACCGGGAAAATCCCTTTTTCTGTGGAGCGAACTTCCTCCATGGAAACAAATGCATTCGGTTTAATCTCATGAATGAGCGCCAGCACCTCTTCCACATCCCGCCGTTTAACAAAGGTATAGACCAGGTGAACCTTGCCTAATTTTCCTTCCCCTTCTACACGGGTAACACCGAACCCATCTTCACGCAATCGGTTTACCAGGTCTTCAACCTCTTCGGCTGTGATCAGGCGCATGATGTAAGTACCGAGCGCCAGTTTGTCCTCCAGCCACATGCCGATGTAATTGCCCGCCGCGAAACCCGCAGCGTAACCGATATAGGCGGTGGCGCTTTCCAGGTTCTGAACAAGCTGACTGATGACCACGATCCAGATGAGCACTTCAAAAAAGCCAAGGATGGGTGCCAGGTTGCGCTTGCCGCGTGACACGAAGATGATGCGCAGCGTACCAAGCGACACATCGAAAATTCTCGCGACGAAAATGATCAGCGGGAGCACAACCCACGCGTACCAGTTAAAAGCGCCGTTGGCGGCGGTAGAGGTGATTAATTCGGCCATCAGTTCTCCATGCGTATCAGGTTAGTCATTCTTCCGCTCAATATAACCTTGTTTCGACCCGAGTATAACAAAGAAACACGCTGCTTATTACTTTCGATGCGGGGAACAAAGCGCCGGTTTGAAATCCGCTATAATTGGCTTGTATGACCGGACCTGAGAATCGCCTCGAGCTTAGAAAAAAGCTTATGAATTTTCACCCATCAGCTTTCCTGCTGACGGCGCAGCTGGTGCTGTTGGTTTTGTACGCGGTATTCGATGACAGGCAGGGGCATCGCGCGTTGATCAGCGCGTTTGGGCTGGTGGTGCTGCTGATGGTACTGTGGGTGGTCACCAGTAGCGCGAGGGTGCAGTGGAGCGCCTGGCTGATCGCGGTACCGGCTTTCATTCTATCTCTGCTTACCGCGATCTTTGGTACCCCGGCTCTCCAGGCCTGGTCTTCCTTGCTGGAATCGATGCTGTACTTCTACACCGCCGGCAGCCTGATCGTGTACATGATGGGCGATAAATATGTCACAACCGATGAACTTTTCGCGGTCGGCGCTACCTTTACGCTGCTGGCGTGGGGATTCGCCCATGCCTACCTGGTTTCCCTCATCTGGGACCCGGGCAGCATTCTCAATATCACTGACCCCTCCTATCCGCCCACATTTCTTGAATTACTTTTCCTGAGTTTTACCAATCTCTCCGCCACCGGGCTGGGGGATATCATGCCGGTATCCGCACCATCGCGGGTATTGGCAATGCTGGAGCAATTCTTCGGGGTGGGTTATGTGGCCATGGTTGTATCCCGGCTGATCAGCCTGGCGAACAACATGCGTTCAAAGCAGAAAGTGAACTGAGCGACCCCTTTGTTCCGAATAACTGCCGGCATCAACCCGAAACAACCAATATCCGATCAATTTAATGGGGCGTCGGCGTGCATTGAAAGAAACGCCCCGTTGAGCTCGAGCGTCTGCCCGTCCGCGTCCATTTTCACCCCGCCGCCGACAGGCAGAACCGTGTTGGGGCAGTTATGCCCGAAATCATTGACCTTCAAGATCGGAAAGCCGCGCGAAGCCGTCTTGCGCTCCAGCAGGGTTTCAACCATCGATGTCCCACTGCCGCCCGCCTGCATGGAGTGGATGTACCCCACCACCACTCCATTGATGGCGTCAAAAACCCCCGCTGTGTCCAGCTGGTCGAGAAACCTCGCGCATTCTTCCTCCGTGACGCGCAGCGCTTCAAGGAACAGGATCGCGCCGGTGAAATCGGGGAAGTACGGCGTGCCGAGCAGCTTGAGCAGGCAGCGCAGGTTGCCGCCCAGCAACCTGCCCTCGGCGCTGCCGCTGCGAACGGTGGAACGCGCGCGGTATGGGGGGATCACCCCCATTTCACCGTCGACCAGGCGCGTGATGAATGCCCGCCGGTCATACTCCTGCGGGTGCCTGCCCCAGCCCCAAACCACGTCATTGCCGTGAAACGTGACCAGCCCGGTGGCGCGGTTGACAGCGTTCAAAAGCACCGTGATGTCGCTGAATCCCATCAGTATTTTGGGGTTCTGCCGGATGCAGTCCCAGTCCAGGTACGGCAGGACCTGCTCGGCGGAATCCCCACCCTGCGAACAAATGACCGCCTTGATCTCGCTGTCGCGGAACATCGCGTTCAGATCGGCGGCTTTCTGTTTGGGTCGCGGCCCATCCTCAAGGCTGCCAGCCCGCACGTGTTCACCGATGCGCACCCGAAATCCGAGCGCCTCCAGGTACCTGATGCCGGCTTGAAAGCGCTCCTCGAGTTTCCCGGTCACCGGGGTGGATGGAGAGACCACACCGATCGTGTCTCCCGCCTTCAGACGATCGGCAAGAAGCAATCCTTTGTTTTCCATCTCTGGCATTTTTGCTTTGTCCTTATTTATTTCATTCATGTGCCTCTGTGGCATCACGCCACCTCTACTTGAAAGTGTATCACGCGGCGGATTCCGCAACTTATTCATAAGTATTGCGTATTAATTACAGATAGACCAGATGATAAAGTTGTTCCTCTTCTCCTCCCCCCGTGTTTGTCATCAAACGCAATCCCAAACGCCCAAGGTTTCGGCAACGTGCTTCGTTACCGCTGATTTTGCACGCCTGGGGTGTGTTAATGCCTGCAACGGGTCAATGGGAAAGGTTGACATTCTCAAATCAGATGGTCTATAATGAAGATAAGTTGGGGATCGACTTATCACAAAACCAGAAAGGAATAAAAAATGGGTCTCTTTAAAAATATTCTCGACAAGTTAGGCATTAAGGAAAAGGCTGACAAAAAGCCAGTTGCTTCAAAACCGGTCGTCATACCGAAAACCGCAGCGAAGACCACCACTACCGCAAAACCGACAACGGTTGCGGACAAGAAGGAAGTTGCCCCCGGGCTCAAGAAGTTCATGGTCGACCGGCCAGCCGGATCAGTTACTGTTCCCAAGTCGGCTGCAGTCACAGTTGTGGACGTTGTTGCCAAGCTTGAGAAACTCGCTGCTGAGAACCCCGAAAAACTGGATTGGAAAGTCTCGATCGTTGACCTTCTCAAACTGTTGGGGATCGATCATTCCCTGGCCGCCCGCAAGGAACTGGCTGTGGAACTCGGCTGCCCGGTGGAAAAAATGGAAGATTCTGCTGCCATGAACACCTGGCTGCACAAGACCGTCCTGCAGAAAATCGCCGAGAACGGCGGGAACATCCCCGCCCACATGCTCGACTGATCACCTCAAACCTGAATCGATCCGGCACAGGGTAGCGCGCGAGTTTTTCTCCGTCGTCCCCCATCCGGACGCCACAGTTCATCTTGGGCGCTGACGATCCCAAAGCGCCTTATGGATTGTAAAAGAACAATCAACCTGCCAGAGGTATTGACGTATGTCATTACCTCTGGCTTTATAATTAACCCCGCGTGATATGATTACGCGAATATCAAAACCGGAGAATTCACAATTGAGCGACCCATCCCGATACGAAGCCCGCATACTGGCGCAGCGCGCCAGGCGCGATCACCGCTTGACCACGAACCCGCTGAACTGGTTCTCTCTGGTGGGTCTCTTTAAGTTGGATGAGGGTGATAACCCCATCGGTGAAGGTGGCAAAATTCAACTTGCCACCCTCCCTGGTGGATTTCACGCCCGGTTTCATCTCGCCGGGCGAGATGTGCGGCTCCTGGATGCGCCGGGCGGCGATGTGACGGTCAACGGCAACCCGCCTGCCGACCGCCCCTTGCGGCTGGACGTGGATAAAAGCCCGGACCTGATAGAAGCCGGGTCTCTCGCCATGCGCCTGATCCTGCGCGGTGAAAAGATCTACCTGCGCGTGTGGGACCGCGCATCCGCCGCGCTGAAGGATTTTAACGGTCTCAAGTATTTTCCAGTTGACGCCGCGTACCGCATACCCGCCCGCTACACCCTGTTTGAAACACCGCACTTGTCGGAAATATGGGACGTGCTTGGAACCAGGCATGAGACCGTTTTCGCCGGGACAGCCAGTTTCTCGTTGCGTGGCGTGGCGTGCTCCCTGCTGGCACAGGAAGACGGAGACAACCTGCTATTCAGTTTTACTGATGAGACCCGCGTAGATGCCTCTTACCCCGGTGGGCGCTATATTGAATGCCAGAAACCCCGTGGCAATAAACTGACGCTGGACTTCAACCTGGCGGTGAACTGGCCGTGCGCCTACACCGATTACGCCACCTGCCCGTTACCGCCCATGGAAAATCGCTTACCCGTGCGAGTGGAAGCCGGCGAGATACGCTACCATTCCTGATGCAACCCTTTGAGGGAGATTTATGAATCACGGTATCTTCATCCGTAAATATAAAAAGGCGTTTTAAAAACAACGGATGAACTTCCCGGAGAACCCCCTCATTCTCAACACCAAATCACATCCAGCATATATACCAGGAATATACAGGTCAGACCCCCGCAATGCTCGTTAATGCCTCAGGTACTGATACAATTTACAGTGAGCAATAAAAGATCAGGAAGATCGTGTTGAAGGAAGAAAAAGATAAGAACATGAGCCTTTTAGGTCACGTGAATGAGTTGCGAAAACGGCTGCTCATATGTGTGATCACGCTTGTCATCACTGTGGTGGCCAGTTTCGCCTTCAGCCAGTACATCGCCGAATTCCTCGCCGGCCCGATCGGCGGACTGGAAGCCATGGAATCAATTGACGTCACCGAGAATGTGGCCGCTTTCATGAAGATCTCGCTGCTCAGCGGGGTCGTCCTGGCGCTGCCGGTGGTTCTCTACCAGGTATTCGCATTTATCATGCCGGGGTTGAAATCCAGCGAGCGAAAATGGGTATGGTTCATGCTGCCAATGGCGACCATCTTCTTCGTCGCGGGAGTGGCATTCGGGTATTTTCTCTTGTTGCCCAGGGCGCTGCCTTTCCTGCTTAACTTCATGGGGATCGCTACTGCTCCCCGCCCATCCACCTACTTCGGCTTTGTCCTGAACCTGCTGTTCTGGCTGGGCGTCAGCTTTGAGCTCCCGCTCGTGGTATTCCTGCTGGCGCGCCTGGGGATCGTCACGGCCAGGCAGCTTGCCCGCCAGTGGCGCATCGCCATAGTGGTCATTGCCATACTGGCTGCCTTCATCACCCCCACGCCCGACCCTGTCAACATGGGATTGATGATGGTGCCTTTACTGGTGCTCTACCTGGTGAGCATCCTGTTCGCAGTCGTCGCCGGAAACTGGCGAAAGAAAGCGCAGGAGAACGCTCCGCAGCCAGATACAAAAAACATCTGAACTGAACATGGATTTGAAAGTAGTACAATAATAAAGATCAAGGAGTAAAAAAATGCTTAGAAATTTTGGGGCAACTGAACTCATTATCATCCTCGTGATCATCGTTCTGCTGTTCGGTGTTGGCCGCCTGACCAAGATCGGCGGTGAGATCGGCGGCGCCATCAAATCTTTCCGCAAGGGGCTGAAAGATGACGATGTCTCTGAAAACAAGGATGAGAACACAAAAGAATAATCGACCTCGTCGATAACATTTACAGGTATCCGCCTTGAACATCTATTGCGAGTTCATTCCATGAAGTTCTTTAACCTCGGTTTAGCCGAGATCATATTTATTGCCATCCTGGCGTTTATCGTTCTTGGTCCTGGCAACATGGTCAAGACCGCGCGCGACCTTGGAAAATTGGTCCGCAAGATCACGCATTCCCCCTACTGGCAGGAGGTATGGGCAACAAGGCGGGAGCTGAACGAATTCCCGAAAATACTGGCAAGAGAAGCCCAGATCGATGAGACCCTTAGAGACCTGGACCTCGAGACCCGCGGGGTCCAAAGTTCTCTCAGAAGTTCCATCTCGGACCTGGTGAGAGAGGTCGAGGATCCGATAGCAAAGACGGAGCAGGAATTGAAGGGCGAATTATCCCCATCGCAAACAACTGACGCTCAACACATTCAACACCCTGAAACATAGGACTGGTGATTACAGTCTGCCAGCCATGTTTTTCAATGAGGTTTGTCAATAACCTCTTTTTTCGCACTTAAAAATCTGACAAAAAAAGAACGGTTAAATTGCAGATGATATGAAGCCAAATCAATCTAAAAGATCAAATCTCACCCGGTTTGCATGGCTTTCGGTCGGCGTGGCAATTCTCACCATCGGTCTGAAAACGGCCGCCTATTTTCTTACCGGCTCAGTGGGGCTTCTTTCTGACGCACTGGAATCGATCGTGAACCTGGTTGGCGCGGGTATGGCGTTGGCCATGCTGACCATCGCGGCCCATCCTCCGGATAAAAATCACGCCTACGGTCACAGTAAAGCCGAATACTTTTCAAGCGGGATTGAAGGCACCCTTATTCTGATTGCATCGATCAGTATTGCATACACGGCCATCGAACGCATCTTAAACCCTCGCCCCCTCGAGCAGATCGGGATCGGTCTGCTCGTCTCCACCGGCGCATCGCTGGCAAACCTGGCTGTTTCGCTGATCCTTCAACGCGCAGGAAGAAATTACAATTCCATCTCGCTCACCTCGAACGGGAAGCATCTGATGACGGATGTGATAACCTCCGGAGGTGTTCTTATAGGGGTCGGGGCGACCGCGTTTTCGGGTTGGCAGATTCTTGACTCGATCGTAGCCATTCTGGTGGCGATAAATATCCTCTGGACCGGCTTTGGCATCATCCGAAATTCCGTCTCCGGGTTAATGGATAGCGCACTCCCTTCCGTCGATCTGGAGAAAATCGATAACGCCCTCGCCACATACACCAAAGAAGGGATTCAAGTTCACGCTCTGCGTACCCGCCAGTCGGCATCCATGAAGTTCATTTCGATGCACATCCTCGTTCCCGGGGATTGGAGCGTGGAAAAAGGTCACAAACTGATCACGCAGATCGAAACGGATATCACCTCAGTCATACCAGACAGCATCGTGTTTACCCACCTTGAACCGATTAATACCCCGCTCGATCACGAGAAATCCGTCCTGACCGAATTCGACTAAGCCGTATATAATACATTTAATCGGAACTGGTTTTTCCAGCTCGAGCGAAATTTGCATATTACAGGCAAAGTCTTTGAATCAGTGGAGTGATTATGATCGGTATTATTACAGACAGCACATGCGATATCCCGGATGACTTGATCGCGAAATACGGCATCACCATCGTTCCCCATTACGTCATTTGGGGTAATGAGCAATTCCGCGACAAAGTGGATCTATCTGTGGTTGATTTTTATCGGCGTCTGCAAACCGACCCGGTCTATCCTTCCTCCTCCCAGGCCGGCATCCCGGATTTCAAACGGGCTTACGAAGAGGTGGCTGGCAGGGGGTTCAGCGAGATCATCACCCTCACGGTCAGCAGCGCGATGAGCGGCGCGTACCGCATGGCGAGCGAGGCGGCCACGTTGGTGGATGTTCCTGTGTCAGTGGTCGACGGCAAGGGTCCGACCATGAGCCTTGGCTGGCAGGTCCTGGCAGCCGCCCGCGCCCGCGATGCCGGCATGAGCGTCAGTGACATTCTGGCCATGCTGGAAAATCTGAAACAGAAACTTGTTCAGTACGTTGGCATGGAATCCATCGAGTATTTGAAAAAAGGCGGCCGCATCGGCAACGCGGTCAAGTGGCTTGGGGTGATGCTCAAGATCCGCCCGCTGGTCATGATCAATCACCACACCGGCCTGGTGGAGCCGGTTACCCTGGCGCGCACCCATAAGGCGCTGGTTGAGTCGCTTTACAAGCACTTTTCTGATCATTTTTCAGGGAAGACAAAAATGCATGTCGCCGTGATGCATGGGAATGTTCTTGAGGAAGCTCAGCAACTCGCGGAACGGTTACAGACGGATTTCAACCCCGTAGAGCTGCTCATCAACATGACCGGCCCGGTGCTGGGGATCAATACCGGCCCGGGGGCGCTGGCGCTCTGCGGGTATTCAGAAGATTAATCCGGTTTTTCCTGTTGCATTGAAAGCAATACCTCCTCGAGGATCATCTTCTCCTCGTCGGTTGGTATCACCAGTATTTTCGTGTGAGCGTTCGGCTGGCTGACGCAGGTTTGCGCGTCCCGCGGCGCCGCGCAGTTGGCAGCGTGGTCGATCTGCACACCCAGCGATTCCACATTTGAACAAACCTTTTCCCGAAGCTTCCAAGAACTCGCGCCAATATCATCGGTGAAGACGATCGCGTCCGCGCCGCTCAACAGCCAGGTATATGCCCCGAGATAGAATTTGAGGCGCCTGGCG
>ERZ1649853.1015-NODE-1015-length-11194-cov-6.809319_pt1 | contig 11194 bp, 8 predicted proteins | sample MGYA00575353_ERZ1649853 | MGnify/ENA primary metagenome ERZ1649853 (study PRJEB40853, sample SAMN11349654) | freshwater sediment metagenome | isolation source: river sediment | host: Sediment | place: India: Okhla Barrage, New Delhi | collected 2017-02-21 ...
GCAGCCGGCCGGGGTCATCGGCGGCGAGGTACACGCCGGGCCACTTCCGGTAGTCCTGGATGTTCTCCTTGCGGGGCACCAGGGCCATTTCACCGGCGAACACGACCCGGCCGATCTGGACATTGCGCATTACGGCATCCCGGTACTCGCGGACCTTCCGGGAGTGATACTTGTACTGCTTCCAGTCATCCGATGCCCCGAAGTAGTCGTCCAGGAGGGCCTGCCTCCCGCACGGCGCGGCTGCTCCCGGGGCTGGCACCGGCTTGTCGGAGGGGAGGTCTCCCTGCTCCTCCGCCGGCATCTGCGAATCCTCGCGCCTGGCCAGCTGGGAGACATTGGCCCTGCCGCCGACGCTCTCCAGGATCACCAGGTACAGGCCGGACAGGAAGTCCTCGGCGAGGTCGCAGGCTGAGGCCAGGTGCACGTAGAAGTCCTCGAAGGACGACAGCCTGGGGCTCATCATGTGGTCATAGCCGCAGACCAGGTGCATGAACATGGAGTAGTGGAGCGAAGCCAGCTCCAGGACATCCTCGGACACGTGCTCTCTGGGCAACGTCCTCTGGCGCTGGTCGGTGACGTTGGCTATCATTCTCCTGGTGATGGGCACCACGAAGTGCCTCCAGTAGTCCTCGCAGTTGGGGAACCGCTCCTTGAGCAAGGGCCAGTACGACTTCTCGTAGTAGTCACCCTCGTTGGCGAAGTAGGTCTTCTTGATGACCTCGATGGTGCTGCCCAGCGTGACTATGTACTGCACTGTTTCCGGCCTCCCTGCGCCGCAGCCTAATGGGGCGCCTTAGAGACTGTAGCACGCGGGACGGGGACTCTTCAACCCGGTTGGGACTTTCCTTGCCAGACGCAGCGGCGCACGCGTACAATCTAGATCGGGAGAATGTCACTCGATGCCATCTTCAATCCCCGGTCTATAGCGGTTGTCGGAGCCACGGAGGGCGTCATGGGGGCTGCCGCTGCCGGCAGCGCGAACACCGCCCCCACCAATGCCCATACGCAGATATTCCTCTACACCCTCATCGACTGGGGCTACCAGGGTGAGATCTACCCTGTGAACACCAGGGGCGATTACGTGCATGGCCTGAAGGTCTACCGCACGGTGCGGGAAATACCCGGACCGGTGGACTACGTGATCTGCATCGTCCCCGCCCATGCCACTCCCACCCTGGTCGACGACTGCGTGGCCAAGGGCGTCAAGTGCCTCCATCTCTACACGGCCGGGTTTGCCGAGACGGGCCTGGCCGACAAGATGACGCTGCAGGACGATCTGGTGAGGAAGGCCCGCAGTGGCGGGGTGCGCCTGATCGGCCCCAACTGCATGGGCATCTACCAGCCCGGAATGGGGATGACCTATGCTGCCAACTTCCCCAGGGAATCCGGGAATGCGGCCTTCATTTCACAGAGCGGGAGCTACACGCTGCTGCTGGTCCGGGCGGCCGCGGCGCGCGGGGTCCGCTTCAGCAAGGTGGTGAGCTACGGCAACGCCAGCGATCTGAACGAGATAGAGCTCCTGGACTACCTGGCCGATGACCCCGAGACGGAGATCATCGGCGCCTACCTCGAGGGGGCCAGGGACGGCTCCGGGCTGGCCAAGGTCCTGGCCAAGGCGGCGGCGCGCAAGCCGACGATCATCGTTAAGAAGGGGAGCACTGAGGCGGGCAAGCGGGGGGCCGGCACCCACACCGGGGCCCTGGCGGGGGACGACTCGATATGGGACAGCATGCTCCGGCAGACCGGCGCCATCAGGGTGGAGGACTTCGAGGAGATGGCCGACCTGATGACCACCTTCGAGTTCTTTCCCCTTCCGCGCGGCCGGAGGGCGGTGCTGTTTGGGTGCGGTGGCGGGGCCGGGGTGCGGGCCTCGGACGAGTGCGAGGCCGGAGGCCTGAGCCTGCCTCCAATTCCCGATGATCTCACGGCGGAGCTGGCGCGCTCGCTGACCACGGCCGGCACGATGCTGCGGAACCCGGTGGACCCCGGCCACTACGCGCGTGACTGGACTGACATGCTGGAGCGGCTGGACGACTGGAGGGGCTGCGACATGGTGCTGTGGCAGATCGCGCCGGACATCGAGGCCCTGCAGACCGAGATCGTGCTCCAGTACATCCACCTGATGAGGCTCCACACGCTGAAGACCCTCAAGGGGCTGAGCAAGCCCGGGGCCGTGATCGTGCACGGCGCGGAAAGCGACCTCGGACTGCAGGCGCTGATAGACACGCGGAAGGCCTGCGCCGAGGCCAGGGTGCCCTTCTACCCCTCCATCTACCGGGCGGCCCGCGCCATCAGCCGGTACATGGACTACTGCCAGCGGCACGGCCGGCAACCTGCGCCTTAGGCGGTCCTTCACCCGGCCGGTGATGCGGTCGGGCGTCCCGGCGACCTATTTGCCGGCCGCTCCTGCCGAGCCGGCATCGTCCGCGGCCACCTTCACCGGGGCCGGACGCCGCCGCAGGCGGTCGGTGAGGCTGTAGAGCACCGGGATCACTAACAGCGTAAGCAGCGTGGAGCTGAAGAGGCCGCCGATCACCACCACCGCCAGCTCGCCGGCGATCATGGTCCCCGACTCCACCCCCAGGGCGAGCGGCACCATGGCGAATATGGTGGTCAGCGCCGTCATCAGGATGGGGCGCAGCCTGGTCTTTCCGCCCTGGACCAGCGCATCATGGGTGCTCAGGCCCTCCTTGCGCAGCTGCTCCACGACCGCGATGAGCACGATGGCGTTGGTTAGCACGATACCCACCAGCATCAGCACGCCCATCATGCCGGCCACCCCGAGGGTGTAGCCGCCGGCGAGGAGCCCCAGGAACGCCCCGATGGTGGCCAGCGGCAGGCTGACCATGATGATCAGGGGGTTCAGCACGGAGCGCAGGGTCAGGGCCACCACCAGGAAGGAGATGACGACGGCCGCCAGGATGGCGTAGCTCAAGCGACCGAGCGATTCATTCATCATCTCGGTTATGCCGGCGGTCTTGACCTCAACACCCTCGTGCGGCGAGAGGTTGCTGATCTCCTTCTCGATCGCCGTGTTGACCGCGCCCACATCCTTCTGGGTTATGGCGCCCGTGATGCTCCCGGAGAGCTTCAGGTCGGTGTGGCTGATGTGGGTGGGCACCTGGACCAGGGCCACGCTGGCCACCTGGCCCAGGGACACGGGCGGCCAGCCGATCTGGAGCGCGCTGGCCTGCTCGACGCCGGTCAACCCGGCGGCCACGCTGTTCATGTAGAGGGGGTGGGTCGATCCGCCGATCGAGGCCTGGTGGCCGGGAAGATCGCCGCCGGTGATCAGGAGGTAGTACTCCTGGGTCAGCTGCTGCATCTGCTCCGGAGTCAGTCCCAGTCCCGCCATCTTGCCGGGGTCGGGCTGGATATCAAGCTGCGGCACCAGGGTGGTCAGGTCGCACTCCAGGTTGGCTACGCCTTCCACTCCCTGGAGGGCGGCAAAGAGCTCGTTGGCCGTCGCGGCTATGGCCTCGGGGTCGTCGCCCTGAATGGATATCTCCACACCGGAGAAACCCATGTCTGCTCCCATGGAGGTGGAGACCACAATCCCTTCACCCCCTGGTATGCCCTGGCAATCGGTGCGCAGGGTCTCAGCCGCCTGGTCCACATCGGTCCCCGACTTGAGGTAGGCGGTGAGCTGGGCGGTGTTGGAGCCGCCGCCTGAGGCGGCGCTCATGGCGCCCATCAGGGTGGTGGAAGTGCCGACGGTGGTGTAGTAGGACTTGACGTCATCGTAGCCGGCCAGAATGGACTCGCCCCGGGCGGCCATGTCGCCGGTGTCGCCGATGCTGGTCCCTGCGGGCATCCGGACCTCCACGGTCAGGCTTTCTTCGCTCATGCCGGACATGAACGATGTGCCGACAACGGCCGCCAGGCCGAGGCTGCCCAGGAACAGGGCCGTAACAGTGATCAGCGTGATGGCGCGGTGTCCCAGGGCCCATTTGAGCACCGGGGTGTAGGCCCTCTCGTACCACGAGTCTTTAGCCTTGCTCCTGGCCTTGCCCCCGACCAGGAAGTTGGACAGGGTCGGCACCACCATCAGCGCCACCAGCAGGGAGGCCAGCATGGCGAAGGTCACCGTGAGGGCGAACGGGACGAAGAGCTCGCCCACGATGCCGCCGACGAATGCCAGAGGCAGGAAGATGGCCACCGTGGCCAGGGTGGCCGCCGTGATCGGCGTGGCCACCTCCCTGGCGCCCCCGAGGGCCGCTTCTCTGAAGGACTCACCGGCCTGGAGGCGGCGGTAGATGACCTCCACGATGACGATGCTGTCGTCGATCAGCCGGCCCACGGCGATGGACATGGCGGAAAGCGTCAGGATGTTGATGGTGATGTCAAACACGTACATGGCGCCGAAGCCGAGGAGCATGCTGATGGGGATGGACAGGGCGGTCACCAGGGAGGCGCGCACCGCCATCAGGAACACGAAGACCACTATGACGGCCAGGGCGCCTCCAATCAGCGCCTTCTCCACCAGCGTGTCTATGCTGGCCTCAATGAACTCAGACTGGTCCATGACCACGGTGAGCTCAGCTCCGTCGCCGAGGCCCCGGGACACCTCGTTGGCCCTGGCCACCACCGCGTTGGCCGTGTCGACGGTGTTGGATCCGTCGGCCTGGTATACGTTTATGGTCAGGCTGTTCTTTCCGTTGGTCCGGGTCAGGCCGGAGGTTGGACCCAGGCCCACCGTGGCCACGCTGTTCAGGGACAGGCCGGGTCCCAGCGGCGTGCTGGCCACGGCTTCCAGGGACTGGTACTCGGGGGGCAGGGCCCCGATGATCATGGCCGCGGAGAGCCCGTACTGGTTCAACTTCGCCGGGTCGGGGGTGATGATGACCCGGTCGTTCTCGCCGCCCGCCGTCTCCACGCTCAGGACACCCTCGATCCCGGAGAGGGCCGGGACGATTTCCGACTCGGCCGCCGCCTTGAGCTGCTCGGGGGGCACATCGCCGCTCAGGCTGAAGACCACCACCGGCATTATGCCGGTTACGTCGATGGGGATAACCCTGGGGTTCTCATTCAGGTCAGGAACGACCTCGATGGCGCTGCGCACTGCGGCCGGAAGCTCCACTTCGCCGATCATCTCGTTGAAGGATTCCGCTACCGGTGCCATGCTGGTGCCGAAATCGAACTCGGCCATGATCATGGACATGCTGGCCGCCGAGGTGGAGTAGAGGTGCTTGAGTCCCTCCCCCTCCCAGCGCTCCCAGATGGCCTGCTCGATGGGGGCACTGACCTCGCTGGCCACCTGGTCAGCCGGGGCCTGGGGGTAGACGGTGACCACCGTCATGTACGGCAGCTCGATGTCCGGTATCAGCTCCTGCTGAAGCTGGAAGAGGGCCCAGACGGACAGGCCGACCAGCACCACCACTATTGCCAGAGTCACCAGCCGGTTGTGGAGGGCGGCCCGAGTCAAATGCCACATCCGATTCTCCTTTCACTTGCCAGGCGGATACTTCCATCATTGAAAACAGTCGTCATCGGGTCTCCAGGTTCACGTTGGAGGCTAGCTTGGCCATCAGGGTCAGCAGGATGGTCCGCTCCTCCGGCGTGAGGCAGCCCAGGACGCCCTGGGCATTGCGCGCTGCACGGCAGCCAACGGTCTCGTAGAGCTCCCGGGCGGTGTCTGTCAGGGCCACTCTCACCACCCTGCCGTCCGTTGCATCGGGCAGCCTCTCGGCATAGCCGCGCTCCTCCAGCTGGCTCACAACGCGGCTCACCGTGGAAATGGGGAGCGACAGGGCTTCGCTGAGCTCTCCTATGGTGAGCCTGGGTTCCTGGCTGAGCAGAACGGCCATGCGATAGAGATTCGGCGGTTCATCGGCGGGCTGGGTGTGAAGGTCTGACATGACCATCTTGAGGGCCTGCCCCAGGCGGACCATGACTTCAGGGGGCATGGGCGCGATGCCGCGCAGTATCTCCGCCAGGTAGTGCAGGAACAGGGTTTCCTGACCAGAGGGCGGCTGTGGCTCTGCGCCGGCCTTCATCGTGACCGGCCTTGATATGCTTCCATCCGTGGAAGCAAACTATAGTGCCGGGAGTGTCCTGCTGTCAAGGCGGCTGGCGCCAACAAACAGTCACAATATGGTCACAGATACGGAGCGAATGGCCGTCCAGGGCGCTGTCAGTGGCCCGGGGCCACGGCCGACACGTGCAGGCTGAGCGCCTGCTGCGGGCAGAAGCGGATGCACTGGGGCTGGTCCTGGCCCTGGCAGAGGTCGCACACCACAATGGTCTTGGTGCTCTCGTCCATGCCTATGGCGCCGAAGGGGCAGCCCTCCAGGCACCAGCCGCAGCCGGCGCAGCGCGCCTTGTCCAGGGCCAGGGTCTGCGTGGCCTCGTCCACGCGCAGCGCGCCCCGGGGGCACTCCTTGACGCAGGGCCGGCTCGCGCAGGAGAAGCAGGCGACCACGTCCAGCATGGTCGGTGTGGCCCGGAGCACCCTGATCCGGGACAAGTCCAGGTCGAAGCGCCCCTCCTTGAACGCGGAGCAGGCGAACTCGCAGATCATGCAGCCGGTGCACTTGTTTCTATCGCAGAGTATGTGGCGGCGCTCCATGCCGGTTTCCTTTCAGCATCTCCCGCAGATCGTCCATGCCCAGGGCCGCCAGCTTCTCGCCCGGGACCAGCCCTTCGGCGCTCCAGCCACGCCCACGGTAGTAGCCGTCTATGGCGGCGGTGAGATCCTTCTCAGAGACGACCGCCCCCTCCCCGGTGTCGAGCGGCTCCCGGAAAAGGCGCGGCGGCAGCCAGTCATCGGGCCGCTGCCACCCTTCGCGGATGTCGATGGCCTTGATCAGGTTGTTGGTCCTCTCGCCGGCCCGCCGCAGCTCTGCCGGATTCAAGGGCATGCCGGTGGCCAGCGTGTACATCCGGGCGGCTTCCGCCGGGAAGTCCCGGAAGTAGCGGCGCGCATTCGGGCAGATGGCCAGGGAGTCGCCGGCCGCCGCCAGGTCCTCTTCCCGGCAGGCGTCGGCTGCGGTTGCCGAGGGATCGTCGCGGCCGTCCAGGGTGGGCGGCCGCAGGCCGGCCGCCAGGCGCAGTGCCAGGCCCGGTTGCGTACGGGGGTCGCACCCGGCCATCTCCAGCCCCTTGACCTGCATGGCCCACTCCCCGGACCCCTGGCCGAGCCCGTTCGCGGCCCTGAGCACCCCCTCCGCCAGCACGGCGCCGATCCCGCTGAGCTGCCCGATGCGGCGCGTTGTCTCCACCAGGCCGTCGGCGCTGCCGAACGAGAGGTCCAGGCCATTCGTGTCCTGGCTGGTCAGCAGCCCTCGCTCAAAGCACTCCATGGCCCAGGCGACGCTGGCGCCCGCACTCACGGGGTCCAGGCCGTAGACATGACATAAATCAAGGGCCTTCAGTATTACCGGCAGGTGAAACATGCCGCAGAGCGGCCCCAGCGCGGCCAGGGCCTCGTTGTCCAGCACGACCTGCTCGTCGGAGTGCGGGTCATCCGTGATCCGGTAGACGTGCTGGCAGGCGACGGGGCAGGCCGGGCAGGCTATGGTCTTGATCAGGCGCCCCTTCGCGGCGCATTCCGCGGCCAGGCTGGCGGCACCACCGGGGATGGCCTGCTGGTAGTTGCGCGCCGGCAGATGACATCGCCCGCTCCCGGGGAGCAGGCACTCGCCTGGCTCCAGTCCGCCGCCCCCGGCGGCCGTCTGGCGCCAGCCGGTGTTGAGGTCCAGGACAGCCTTTCGCATGGCGTCGATGTCCGCCACCGACACCGGCCGGGTGCCCCTGACGGCGACGGCCTTCAGCTTCTTGGCCCCCAGGACCGCCCCCGCCCCGCCCCGGTGCATCAGGCGGTGGCCGTCCCTGATGGTGGCCAGGCGGGCCAGGGACTCGCCGGCCGGGCCGGTGCAGGCCACCTGGACCCGGCTGTCTCCGGACTCCCGCCTGATGGCGGCCGCCGTCTGCGGGCCGCCCTGGCCCGCCAGCGGGTCCGCCCGGCGGAGATGGACCCGGCCGTCATCGATGAAGAGGTACACGGGGGAGGCAGCGGCGCCGGTGATGACCACCGCGTCATAGCCGGTCCCGGCCAGGGCCAGGGACCAGAGCCCGAACGACACGGAGCCGCACAGGAGGCCGGTGGCGGGCGACCTGGTGACCACGGCGTGGCCGGCGGAGGCGGGGGCCATGGTGCCCGACAGGGGGCCGCGGGCCATCACCACAGGATTGTCCGGTCCCAGGGTGTCGGCGCCCGGCCTGGCGCACTCCAGGTACAGGCGCGTGCCCAGCCCCACCCCGCCCAGGTAGTCCCTGAGCCAGCGCCCGGGTATCTCCCGGGCCTCAGTCTTACCGCTGGTCAGGTCGACTGCCAGGTACTTGCTGTTGTACGAACTCAAGAGCGACCCCTACTGCCCCATCACCTTCTCGGCCTTGTCCGGGTCGCTCACCTTCAGCACAATGCTGGCCGTCCCCGGTGTGGGGTCGATGAAGGCGTAGAAGTACTCCAGGTTGATGCCCGCCCTGGCCAGGGGCTTGGCCACCGTGTCCAGGAGCCCGCCCGGCTGGTCCGGCATATCCTTCTGCAGCACGACCGTCTCCTTGACGGTGAACCCGGCCTTCCTCAGGGCCTCGGCCCCTTTGGCGCTGTCCGAGAGCACCATGCGCATGATGCCGAACTCGGAGGTCTCGGCCACGCAGAGGGCCCGGATGTTTATCTTCTCGGCCTTGAGCGCCTCGAGCGCGGACTCCAGTCTGCCCGGCTGGTTCTCCACGAAGCAAGAAACCTGCTTGATCTTCATCTTCGACCTCCTCGCTACTTCAGTCCCATCTCTCGCCTGTCCATCACCCTCTTGGCCTTGCCTTCCGTGCGGGCGATGGATTTCGGCTCCACCAGTTTGACCTTGACCCCGATGCCCAGCGTGCTCTCCAGCTCGTCAGTGACTTTCTTCTTCAGGGCCTCCATCTTCTTCATCTCGTCGGAGAAGACGTCTTCGGAGACCTCCACCCAGACCTCCAGGTCGTCCAGGTTGCGCGCCCGGTCGACGATGATGAGGTACTGGGGCTCCACCCCCTCTACCTGGAGGAGCACGCTCTCGATCTGGGACGGGAAGACGTTGACGCCGCGGATCTTGAGCATGTCGTCGGTCCGGCCGGTGACCTTGTCCATGCGCACCAGGGTCCGCCCGCACTTGCAGGGTTCAGCGTGGAGGGTGGTGATGTCCTTGGTGCGGAAGCGGATGACCGGCTGTCCTTCCTTGGTCAGCGTGGTGAGCACCAGCTCTCCCTTCTCCCCGAAGGGCAGGGGCTCGCCGGTCTGGGGGTTGATGATCTCCGGCAGGAAGTTGTCCTCAAAAACGTGCAGGCCGCAGCGGTGCTCGCACTCCACTGAAACGCCGGGACCCACCACCTCGGTCAGCCCGTATATGTCTACCGCCTTGATGGGCATCCTGGCCTCTATATCGGCCCTCATCTGCTCGGACCAGGGCTCGGCGCCGCAGACGGCCAGCCTGAGCTTGGTGGTGCGCAGGTCCAGTCCGATCTCCTTGGCGCCTTCCGCCAGGATGAGGGTGTAGGAAGGGGTGCAGGTGAGGACGGTGGTGCCGATGTCCTGTATCAGCATCAGCTGTCTCTTGGTGTTGCCGGTGGAAGTGGGGATCACGCAGGCCCCCACCCTCTCGCCGCCGTAGTGGAATCCCATGCCGCCGGTGAACAGCCCGTAGCCGTAGCAGTTCTGCAGAACGTCGTTCTTGGTCACCCCGGCGCTGGTGAGGGTCCGGGCCATGACCTCGGTCCACATGCGCAGGTCATTTGCCGTATAGGGGGCCACGACCGGCTTCCCGGTGGTGCCGCTGGAGGCATGCACCCGGCAGATCTGCTCCATGGGGACGGTCAGCAGCCCCAGCGGATAGTTGTCCCTGAAGTCCTGCTTCGTGGTGAAGGGCAGCCGGCGCAGGTCGGCCAGGGACTTGATGCTGTCGGGCGTTACGCCCTTCTGCTGAAAGGCCTGGCGGTAGAACGGCACTTTCTCATAGACCCGCGCCGCCAGGGCCTTCAGGCGCTCCAACTGCAGCTTCTCCATCTCCGGCCGGGGCATGGTCTCAAACTTCGGACTCCAGATCATCAGGCTAGCCTCCTAGATAAGCGTTAGTTACCTTGTATCCTGGCCAGGGCCTCTTCCCGGCCCCTGGCGAAGGCCTTCAGATTCAGCTGCAGTACCTTCTGCGGCACCCGCTGAGAGAGGTCCTCGATGTATATCTGCTCGCCGATGTCCAGGAACACCGACAGGAAGCCCACCAGCAGCACGTTGAGCACCTGGGGGTTGCCCATCTCCTGGGCGATCTGCGTGCCCGGTATGATGTACAGGTTCCCGGTGCGCCGCCTGACTATCTCTTCCACCTCGGCGGTGGTGGGATAGGCCGAAGCCCCGCCTACCACGGACAGCGGCGGGATGGCCAGGTCGTTGATGATGGCGATGCTCCGTTCGTGGAGATAGTCTGCCCAGCGGGCCCCCTCCAGCCTCTCGAAGGCCAGCAGGATGTCCGCCTCCCCCTTCCTGATCATGGGGGAGAAGACCTGGCGGCCCAGCCTCAGGTGGCTGACCACGCTGCCGCCTCTCTGGGACATGCCCAGGGAGTCGGACTTCTTCACGTCGTGGCCCGCCTTCATGGCGATCTCCGCCAGCGCGTCGCTGGCCAGGATCACACCCTGTCCGCCCACGCCCGTCATGAGGATGTCGGTCTTCGTCATTTCACCCTGATGGCTTTCCGGTGGCAGACCTGCGAGCAAACGGCGCACCGGTCACCCACGCAGAGGCCGGCGTCGATACGGACCTCACCGTTCTCCCTGGTTATGGCCTGGCATCCCACCCGCAGGCAGTTGAAGCACTGGTCGCACTGCGCCAGGTCCACGGTCATGGGCCGGCCCTTCCCCCTGACGTGGAGGGGGCAGTCCCCCCTGACGATAATCACCGAGGGCTCGTCGGTCTCAACGCACCTCCTGATGGTGTCCTCGACCAGAGGCAGGTCGAAAGCGTTGACTATGTTTACGTCCCGGACACCGATGCCTCGCACCAGGTCCTCGATGACCACCCTGGGGGAAGCCTCTCCCCGGGCCGAGGTGCCGGTGCCGGGATGCCCCTGGTGCCCGGTCATGGCCGTGGTGCCGTTGTCCAGGATGATGGTGGTCCCGCGGCCCCGGTTGTAGACGGCGTTCACCAGTCCGGTGATGCCCG
>ERZ1649853.1016-NODE-1016-length-11191-cov-5.439565_pt1 | contig 11191 bp, 8 predicted proteins | sample MGYA00575353_ERZ1649853 | MGnify/ENA primary metagenome ERZ1649853 (study PRJEB40853, sample SAMN11349654) | freshwater sediment metagenome | isolation source: river sediment | host: Sediment | place: India: Okhla Barrage, New Delhi | collected 2017-02-21 ...
AGGCCGCCGTTCTTTTCGATGGTGCGGGCCGAGCCGGTGTTGTCGTCGTCGCAGGTGACCAGCACGCGCGTCAGCCCGATGCCGCGCGCCTGACCCAGCACCAGCGCCAGCAGGCGCGTGGCGCAGCCCTGCCGCCGGGCCGAAGGCCGCACGGCATAGCCGATGTGCCCGCCTTCGATCTCCAGGGAGGGGGTCAGTCGGTGTCGCAGGCGGCTGATGCCCAGCAGCCGGCCCTGCGGGTCGCTCAGGAAAAATGTGGTCTGGGGAACGTAGATCTCCGGCTTATATTCGCCCATGGCGCACAGCTCCAGGTAATCCAGGTAGGCGGAAAACGTGGGGCTTTCCAGGTATTCATTCAGCCAGCCGTATTCGCTTTCACCGGCGGCGATGAATTCCATCATAAACGCCTGGCAAGCCGCCGCTTGCGCGGGGGCAAGCTGGGTCAGAAATCGGTCGTCCGGGATTGGGTTCAAGGTAATTTCCGCTTCAGGAAGATGGCGACTTCGCCATTTTCCACGTCAGTATTCGTATAGTATGAAAGGTCGATGCCTTCGATGGCAAAGCCGCAACTGCGGTAGAAGCGGATGGCTGCCACGTTGGTGTTCTGCGTTTCCACTGCCAGCGCGCGCAGCCCGGCGGCTTGGGCACGGGAGGCCAGCTCAGCCACCAACCGGCGGCCGATGCCTGCGCCGCGGTGCAAGGGATGAACGTGCAATTCCCACACATTCAGCAGTTTATTCCAGGGTTGCGCTTCGGCCAGCGCCACGCCCACCCATTCGCCGTCCCGATACGCTCCCAGCGAGAACTCTTCGGACAGCATGCCGGCGTAGCGTTTCAGGTCGTCTTCACTCAGGCAATCCCAGTAGTTTTTCGCGCAGGGCTGCGCCAGCGGTTGCAGGGTCAACGTGATCGTGGTGGCCGCGTCCGCTTCCTGCTTTTGCACGGTGTAGCGCTGCGTGGTCACATAACCGCTCATGATCTCGCGCAGGCATTCCGGGTTGAGGCGGGTGAGGGGGTGAATTTCAAGTATGGTCATGCAATTCCTCTCGCATGTGCATCGCGGTGTTGCCGTCGGCGTCGAAAATCCCCCTGAAACGTGCCACCGTTTGCGCGGGAGAGCTCGCGATCGCCCTGCACCATCTCGAGGCTGGCGCGGGGGTGCGTCCCCGGCCGGCTCAGCCCGCACCGGCCAGGCCGCCCAGCGCCCCACCAACCCGGCGAGCATGGCCGCTGCCAGGATCAAGCGGCAGATCGCGGCGCTATTTCGGTGCACAAGGGTATGAATGGTCGAAGACAGAGGGGGGCTTCATGGGTGCTCCTCAATTACTTCAGGATGAGGTTTGCCGGCACGCCAGTAAATTGTTGCATCGGATTGATTTATTTCTAGAAATTACTTTTCCGGGTTGAGCCAAAGTGGCTTTCAGCGGTAGGATGTAATTCCCGGCTGCATGAATATTGGTGATACTATAGCATACTCTTCGATTCGCAGTTCGTTACTTTTATCTTCTGCGATCTACAGTCTGAGGATCAACACCGTTCAAAAAATGGCAACCGGTCAAGCGGCGCAGGATATTGCTTCAGCACGCCTGCACCTTTAAAAAGTTCTTTTGTCCAATGATCACGCCAGTGACCAGGGGGCAAATAAATATCGCGCAAATATTGATTGGGACAAACGATTGGCGCAACTAAAATATCATTGCCCAGCAGAAATTGATCATCACAAGTGAGGGCAACTTCATCCTGAGGGGCAAGCCAGAAAACAGGCCGGATGATGGGAACTCCCGTGGAAACGGTTTCCCGGGCTAATGAAAGAATCCGGTGAGCAAATTCAGCGTGCAATGCTGCGTAACGCCGGCAGAGAACAGCACATTCTTCCCCATATTCCCATGGCGGAAGACTAAATTGCATCGCTGGTAATAGTGCGTTTAATTGCGTCCAGCGAATCATCATTTCGGCTGAAGCCTTTTCATCATATTCGTTGCCACCCACCATATCGGGCAGAATGAAGGGATAACCTGCCAATCCTAGCGCCAGGATTCCTGTCAATACAGAATGCAAGCCATTGTCTAAACCCCACGAAGTTGTTTTATCCCATTGGCGGAAGAAAATGGGTGCGCGTTGATTCATCCAACCTGAACGGACTTCGGTGAGGCGGTACTGCCTGGCGATAGCATCAACGTAAATTTGAGTATATTCATTGGGGTGAATCTCTCGATACGTGACCGCATCGGCGGGAAGAAAACAGGCTTCGCCTGCGTCGAATTTGAAACCATCTAATCCGGTCTGAACTTGAAGATTTCTCAACCGCTCGAAGAACCAATCCAATGCTGATGGATTCGTCACGTCCAGAAGCCCGCCGTTTCCTTGCCACCATTGAATCAGATATGCTGATCCATCCCGCTTGCGAACGATCCATTCGTTTCTTACGCTTTCCGCGAACGCCTGTGACTTGGGGTCCATAAACGGGATTACCCACGCGGTCACTTTGAAGCCTTTCTTGTGCAGTTCGTCAATCATTCGCCTGGGGCTTGGAAAACGCTCCGGATCAAAGTGCAGGTCGCCATAAAAAACCTGCCAACGGTCATCAATTTCCAAGACGTTAAAGGGATAGTCATGCTTGATGATATCTTCAGCATATTGCATAACCACGTTCTGATTGATCGCGGACTTATAGCGCGCCCAGGTCGTCCATGTGGGTTTTGCAAACAATTCATCAGGCGGAGTATCACTCGGATGTCCGTAATAGGCGATGAGTTTCTTCGTTGCTTCGATGACAGTGCCAGTGAAGAATATTTTCAAAGCCAGCCCGTTCCCTTTGAAAGTGATGCTCTTATCGCCGGATCCGTTATCGCGGAAGGGACGATTTGAGAACGCGCCGCGTTCTTCTGTAGCAAAACTCCATTTGAAATGCGGGTATTCTGCGGGCGGCTGGTTGAGGCCCACTTCAACAGGGGAATCTGCGATCAAAAGCACGCCGTTGGATGAGAACCAGGCCGGCGTGAGTTTTCCGCTTAAACCGGTGGGGCCATTGTCAAAAGTTTGAAATGGCCCACTTTGCATCATAACTTTATTGAGCGGAAATTGTTGATGGATCAATTCGCCGCCGCCGTACCAATGACCGGTGAGTTCAGCAGCGACCATTGCAGATATGTTGGCCGGCGTTGTGGTCAAAATCCAACCCTGTTCTGAACCTGCTGAAGACGATTCAGAACACTTTTTCAAATTGAGAGAAAAATCAGGAAAATCAGCAGCAACTACCTCATCATCGACCCATAAACCCTTTAATGGTGAAGCTGGAATCCTTAAATTCACAAGTTCCAAACCGTTTTGCTTAAAGGAGATCGAAAAGGGTGAGGTAGTGATTTCAAATTGAATCATTTGATTTTAACCAAGACATTACAGGCAATGGAATGAGTTTAGCTAACCACCTGGGTCTTTCTTTCAAATTTCCTGCCTGTTGCCAGCTCGACACTCTTGTATGCACCGTCATAAATGCCCATACTTTTGTTTTTGACAATGCATTCGCAAAACATGGTTAACAAATCATCGGCTTCGGTGAGAAGATGGATTGCCTGTAAAGTCTGAGGGATGTTGCGGGTTTCAACCGTGCTATCGCCAATTTCTGCGCCGCGAATGGCCCCCCACATTTCGTGACCGCCCACGCGGGCATTGAAAATCTTGGGGACAGGATAAAAAGCCAATTCGCTTGGTTTGGTGATCATCACATCCATCACACGCATGAGGTAGTTGGTGGCGTAGACTGCGTGGAATGTGTTGTCATACAGGAAAACATGCAGCCCATGCGCTGTTTTATTGCGGATTCCATCTACAAAGGTTTTCGTTTCGTCCCAGGAGAAATGTGGGTTGATGAAATCTTTCATTTCGGCAAGTTCATTTTGCAGCCAAATCCAATTATCCTTATGATCGCCGAGATTGATGAACAGGGCAATCTTGTCTTGCTTTATCAATGGAATAACGTTTTCAATGATGGCTTTGAAGAGTTCCCGCTGGGCGCCTGCCCCGCCCATTGTTACAAGGAATCGGCGCGGCTCTTTTGCTTTCATGCGGGCAATCCGATCAGCACAGTCAGCTTCAATGTTCTCAACAAGTTCGTGATCGACATGATGGCCTGTATAAAAGATAGCCTCGGGCGGGGTAGGATTAAGAATGCTTCCTTTTTCATCAAAGCCACGCATGGCCCGAAAGCCATAATAACCTGAAGGTGATTGAACGGCGTGCTTTGCCCCCTCGGTTAATTGAAAAGCCATCGGCCAGTTATCGAACATCATATCCACCACATTGGTCATGCCGCCCGCAATGGCACCCATGCACGTCCACATGTGAGAGGTAAGCATTGGCATATCTGAGGGGAGAGCCGCATATAAATTGCTGAACAACTCACTCATCTTATAGTCCTTGACTTGGGTTTTGATATAGCGCCAAGGCCAGGTGACTATCCAATTATTGAAGAGGGCGTTTAGACCGGGTAAAGAAGGTTCGCCGGTGGTGAGTGGTTCCCATACATATTGATTGAACATGCCAGAGCGCTGCGAGATGCGTGAAAACTTGCTATACCAGGTGTTGCACCAATTGATAACATCCGTGGTGATTCCTGGGATGCCAAGCAGGTCTAGCCAGTAAGGCGTAAAGCCCATCGCTTTTGCGGCAGAGACGCCGGCCATGGCAATTCGGTAATGCCCGAAGCCCATGCGGATGGTGCTAATAATCAAGCCATTCGTCTTTTCCAAGGGCGCGCCATTCCCATCACGGATGATGTTCTTAAGCCCAAAAATATCAGCGCCATACGGATGATCTTCCACGCTCAGTGAAAATTTCTCATTGGGATTGTAATTGTATTTTTTTGCCAGCATGTTTTTCCAGCGATCAGCGGCACGTGATTGGCGAAGCGTAATTGCATTGCCATAGACCTGGTATTGTCCATCGATTTGTTTCATAAATGATTTTTCCTCAAGTAGCACAGTTTGTGGAATGAAGAATAGAAAAATCTACTCCCATTTCTAAAAAGTCCCATCAAATCAAAAAAAACCGGGGTTAGTTCTTCATGCCAGTTGTGGCAACGCCTTGCACAAAATAGCGTTGCGCGAACAAGAAAATCAACACGGTGGGAATAATCGCAAGCGTGGAAGCAGCCAGCACAATCGGGGGATTGGCATGATAGCCACCTTGAATGTCTGCCAGGCCCTGGGTTACGACATAGTTCGCTCTTGATTGGATGGCCACCAACGGCCAAATGAATGAATTCCAAGCATAAAGGAATGAGATGGTAAATTGCGTGGCGATGGCCGGCCCACTGATAGGCACGAAAATTTTGGTGAGAATGGTAAAACGGTTGGCTCCATCAATAATCGCGGCTTCCTCCAGCTCTTTAGGAATACCCAGGAAAAATTGGCGCATCAAGAATGTGCCGTAGGCGGTGAATAACCAGGGCACGATGAGTGAAACCAATTTATCTACCCAACCGAAGGTCAGCATCATTTTGTACATTGGAACCATAATGACTGTAAAAGGAATCATCATAGTACCCAGGTAGACGCGAAAGATGATATCGCGTCCAGGGAATCGCAGGCGAGCAAAGGCGTAACCACCCAATAGCGAGGTGACAATTTGCCCAAGTGTGACACAAAGGGTAACTATGGTGGTGTTTAATAAATATTTGCCCATTTGCACCGAGGTCACCACCGTATGGTAGTTTTCAAAACGCAACCGGGCGCCAAACAGGCTTAGAATGTTGCTGTAAACTTCCGGGCTTTCTTTGAGCGAAGATGCCACCATAAAGATGAACGGATACAAGAAGAGAAGCCCAAGCAAGGACAAAGCCAGGTAATAAAGAACTTTCGAAAAGATTGAAGTGCGTTCACCCTGTAGAAACATGGACTCACTCCTCAAATACCCAGTGTTTGGAAATGCGGAATTGAATGATCGTGACGAGGAAAATTAGAGCGAAGACGATCCAGGCGAGCGCCGCGCCATAACCCATTTGAAAACGTTGAAAGCCCTTCTGGTACAGGTAGTAAACGATGGTGAGAGTGGAATTTGCTGGGCCGCCCTGGGTCATGATGAACGGTTCGGAAAATATCTGTAACGAGGATATGATGTTGGTGACGAGTATAAAGAAAATCGTTGGGCTGAGCAGCGGGACTACTATTTTGCGCAAAATGGTATTGCGTGAAGCCCCATCCACTACGGCAGCTTCGTACAAGTGGGTCGGGATGCCCTGCAGCGCTGCCAGGAAGATCACCATATCGTAACCGATGGTGGACCAGGAGGTCATGATGATCAGGGAGAGTAACGCCCATTGCGGCGTTACAAGCCACCCGATCAAAGGATCAGCAAGGGGATTGCCAAGGGGAGTGAAAATGAGAGCATTTAATCCATTCACCAACCAACGGATTACAGTGTTCAAAACACCATTCTGCTGTTGGTAGATCCAAAACCATACCAGGGAACTGCCCACAACCGACGCCACAACCGGAATATAGATCATGGCTCGAAATACGGTCATTCCGCGCAATTTTGAATTAAGAAGCCACGCAATGAGAAAAGCAGGAATGACTGAGAGAATTAGCACGCCCAGTGCATACTTAATTGTGTTTCCAAATGCAACCCAAAAGGTGGGATCATTGGGTTGAATCAATGCGCCAAGGGCAGAAAACCAGGATTTGCCTGAGGCGAGAATCGCGTTGTAGCTTTCTACGTTTGTGGTAAAACCAAGTGCCTTCGTGTAGTTAGCCAACCCAACCCATTTTGGCTCAGTAAAGAGATTGTAATCCGTGAAAGAATAATAAAATGAGATCGCCAGCGGTACTGCCATAAAAATAAGGAAACCGAGCAGGTTGGGAAGCAGGAAGAGATAACCTTCAAGAGATTCTCTGATTCGATTCCTAGACATTCGCGCCGCCTTCCCGTGTAAGGGAAGGGTACATCCCCGATGAACAGGGATGTACCCTTCTGTTTGAACTGAAACTACTTGATGAAGAGTGGATCTGCAGCCTGGCAAATAGCAGCAGCAGCTTCTTCCACAGTCATCTTTCCGGCGAAGATGTTATCGATATTGGGCTGATAGATACCGTTGACAATGTCGCCCCAATTTCCGGTGAACAGCGGAATTTCGGCCTGAGCATAATTCGCTGAGGTAACAAAGGGAGTATTATCTTCCGGCGGTTTGGAATTGAGGAAGGCGTCTGTTGCGGCCTGGTCTTTGTTCGAGGGGATATTGGAACCAAGTGCGGCGACCTGAGCCTGAACCTCAGGTGAGGTAAGCTCCTTCATCACAATCCAGGCTGCGTTGGGGTTGGCCGTCTTGGCTGATATCACGTATGGGCCCCAGAATAACCAGGAGGCATTGACATCGCCCTTGGGCATTTCCACCACGCCCCAATCGAATTTCGCATTGGCCCGCATGCCAGGAGTCATCCATCGGCCATTGGGAAACATTCCAACATTTCCTGCCAGGAAGTCAGTTTCACCCACGCCGCCTTCTACGCCAGGGGCAGTGGCGACTTTGTCTTCCAGGAACAGCTTTCGCATGAAGGTCAACCCTTTAATCGATCCTTCGGAAGTCATGGCACAGGCAGTGCGGTCGGCATTAAACAGGCTGCCACCCCCGGCATTCACGAAGTAGCCCCACAAACCCCACCAGTTGCTCATTGAGAACCCATAGGTTTTGTCGGTTGGATTGGTCAGCTCTTTTGCGACTCGTTCAAAATTCTCCCAGTCCCATTTGCCTTCTGCGGCTAATTTGGCCGGGTCATCCACATTGTACTTTTTGAACAAATCTTTGTTGTAGTACATCACCAGGGTAGAGATGTCACGTGGCAGACCCCACAGGTGACCACCTTGCTCCAATTCTTTAATGGGGGCTTCGTAATAGTCGCTCAGCTTAAATGAGGTGTCTGCATCTGCCAATGGTTTGAGGTCGAGAATGACGCCTAATTTAGCATAATCGGCTGTGCTTGCGCCCGGGATCCAGACGATATCGGGGGCATTGCCAGCAGAAAATTCAGCTTTGAGCTTGTCTTCATAGCCGGTTACTGGCGCGGGATCGTAAACCAGCGTAATACCCTGATCCGCCAGTTTGGCAGAGAGGTCGTCGCTGATTTTCTGATACACATCCTGTTCCGCCTGATTGTCCGGGCGAGTACGCCAGCGGATGGTCACGGATTCAGCAGCCGGCGCTCCTGTAGCCACAGGAGCTTCTGTGGCAGCCGGTGAACCACACGCTGCCAGCACAAAAGATCCAAGGACGATGATGCTGAGCAGCTTGAAAAGCGTACGCTTCTTCATTTGTATCTCTCCTTCAATCAGTCATTCAATGAGTTTGATTCGGTTAGATTCGCAAAGGTCTATTAAAAGCTGTTGTATAGAATCCCCTCCCTTCTACGTTGATTGCCGTACCATCAATTGAGCCGGGAGTCGGATCGCACGTACGGCCAAATTCTTTTTCAGAAGCAAGTTCAATAAGATCTGGGCGGCTTTATTTCCGATTTTTGGCATATCCTGTCGCATAGTTGTCAGTGGGGGGTCAAAGTAAGATGATAAGGGCATGTCATCCACGCCAATGACGGCCAATTGCGAAGGAACTTTAAAATTGGCTTCTCGAGCTTTACTTAAGACGCCCAATGCCATGCGGTCATTTTGAGCAAAAATTGCAGATGGAATATTTCCTTGGTCAACCAGTAACAACAAGGCTTTCTGCCCTGACGTGGCTGACCAATCACCTTCAAGGATCAGCGATTCATCAACATCAATTCCCGCTTCTTGTAGAGCGCGCCGATACCCACTTGCGCGATCCTGGGAACAATCCTCTTCCATCGGGCCAGTAACCATGGCAATCTTTTCATGTCCAATCGAAATTAAATATTTGGTTGCTTCATAGCCCACTTTTGCATCATCCAAACAGACAGAGGATATTGAGTTATCATGCGCGGATGACCCAACAAACACCACCGGGAAATTCTGTGGGATGTATTTATATCGTTCATCAATATATGGATTGATGATGATTAATCCATCCACACGCCGATGATCGACCAATTCACCGATCAAATCGCGGAACGCCTGCGCATCGGCGGCAGAGGCCGACAGCATAAAGTAGCCTTGACGCCGCGCTTCGAATTCAGCGCCTTCAATTACACTGGCGAAGGTAAAGTCAATCAAATTGGGAGCGATGCATGCCAGAGTCTTCGTTTTTCCACTACCCAATGAACGGGCAATCGCACTGGGGCTATACTGGAGTTGTTGGATCGCTTTTTCTACCAAAACGCGCGTTTCAGGTAAAACATCCTCACTTCCATTAATTACTCGTGAGACGGTCTGGTGAGATACACCAGCCAGCCGGGCAACATCACGTATTGTGGGACGGGAAGTAGGCATTGTTTTGAACCTTTGATATAATGTTAACGGTCACGTGAGCGGTAACATAATTGTACAGAACTAAAATAAGTTTGTCAACCATGAGTTTTGGCAGAAATCCCAAGGAAGGAGACTATGTTTACAACCCCCCACCAACGTTTTAACCCACTTACCCGAGAATGGGTGCTGGTTTCGCCGCAGCGCGCCAAACGCCCCTGGCTGGGACAGGTGGAAAAACTCCCGCCTGAAGTGCGAACTGCCTATGATCCCACCTGTTATCTCTGCCCTCGTAACGCACGGGCGGGTGGAATTTTCAACCCGGATTATTCGGGGACGTATTCCTTTGAGAACGACTTCGCCGCTCTTCTTCCTGCCAGGGCGGATGAGCAGCCTGCTTCCTCACACCCGTTGTTGGTATCTGTCCCTGAGCAAGGCCGCTGTCTCGTGGTTTGCTTTTCTCCCCGTCACGATTTGACCCTGCCGGAATTGGATCCTGCCGCTGTGGAAAGCGTGATTGAGACCTGGGGCCAACTTTCTTCCAACCTGGAGCAGGAGACCTATATTCACTATGTTCAGGTTTTCGAGAATAAAGGCGCCATGATGGGATGTTCCAATCCGCACCCTCATAGCCAGATCTGGGCCCAATCACAACTGCCCAACGAAATTTGCAAGGAGTTAGCCACTCAAACTGAGTACTTTCAGATTAACAACCGCCCCCTGCTCATTGATTATGTTAAAGAAGAACAGAAACAGAAGGAGCGCATTATTTGTGCCAATGATCACTTCACCGCGCTGGTTCCATATTGGGCAGTGTGGCCTTTTGAAGTGCTGGTGATTGCTCATCGCGCCAGCGATTCTCTGGCAAAGTTATCCTCCAGCGAGGTTTCCGCACTGGCAGAAGTTTTCCAACAAGTCACCACGCGCTACGACAACCTTTTTGAAATCTCTTTTCCATATTCGATGGGTTTTCACCAGGCGCCTGCGGATGGACAACCCCACCCTGAATGGGTGCTGCATGCGCATTTCTACCCGCCGCTGCTGCGCTCGGCGACGGTGCGCAAATTCATGGTTGGCTACGAAATGCTGGCTATGCCGCAGCGCGATATCACCCCCGAAACTGCCGCGGCGCGCCTGCGCGAGCAGTCCCTCCTGCATTACACCCGGCGGTAGGCATGCACCCCAAAGACCTGGTCAGGCAGCGTTTCACCGCCCGGTTTGGCGCACCTCCGGCGCGAATTGCGCTGGCGCCGGCGCGCGTCAACCTGCTGGGCGAGCACGTCGATTACAACGATGGCTTCGTCATGCCGGCGGCCATCGACCGCGCGACCTATGTGGCCTTTTCGCCGTCCGGCAATGAGCAATCCACATTGCTGGCGGCTGATTTTGATGATGAAGCCGCATTCACTCCGGGCAGTATCCTGTCCAAAAGCGATGTCGGCGGCGAGCCGCTGCCCGAATGGGCGCGCTACCCGGCCGGGGTGCAGTGGGCGCTGCAGGACGCCGGTTTGCCGGTGCCCGGCATCCAGGCTGTCTATGCTTCGGACGTGCCGCGCGGGGCGGGGTTGAGTTCCTCTGCCTCGGTGGAAATGGCCTTCGCGGTCGCCTGGCAGGCGCTGGGCGGCTGGGGGTTGCCGCCCATGCGGCGCGCGTCGCTGGGGCAAAAGGCTGAAAACGAGTACGTGGGCGTGAAGTGCGGCATCATGGATCAATTCGCCTCGGCCTGCGGTGTGGCCGACCACCTGCTGCTGCTGGATTGCCGCTCGCTGGAATGGCGCGCGCTGCCCATCCCGCCGCAGGTTGCCATCGTCATCGCCGACAC
>ERZ1649853.1019-NODE-1019-length-11177-cov-5.330516_pt1 | contig 11177 bp, 14 predicted proteins | sample MGYA00575353_ERZ1649853 | MGnify/ENA primary metagenome ERZ1649853 (study PRJEB40853, sample SAMN11349654) | freshwater sediment metagenome | isolation source: river sediment | host: Sediment | place: India: Okhla Barrage, New Delhi | collected 2017-02-21 ...
GAAAGTGTCGCTGGGGAAAAGCGAAAAAGGGAACATTGAACTGCTCCGCAGCGCCAAAGCCCGCGATATCTGGATGCACCTCAAAGACCGCCCTTCGGCACACGTCATCATCTCGACCGACAAGCAGCAGCTTCCCGAAAAACTCCTCGAGGCGGCGGCAAAGCTGTGCGTCGATTTCTCGGTATTTGAAAAAGGGCGCTATCTGGTCGATTATACTCCCCGAAGAGAAGTCAAAATCCAGGAAGGGGCCAATGTGTTGTATACCAACTACAAGACCCTAAGCGTGGAGAAAGGATAGGAACGATGGCAGTCGGCCCGATCGGAAACACGATTTATGTAAATCAGCAGATGGCAACCGTTGCGAGCGAAAAAAATGCGGTTTTGAACCGCTTTGAAATGCAGGCGATGGCGGCTGCGGCCGCATCGCAGGAGACGAAAAAAGAGATCGAAGAGGTGCGTCCGCCCGAAGAAAACCATGCCATTGACCCCGATCGCGAACACACCAAAGAGCAGGCGGAGCAGGATGAGCGCCGCCAGGAACACGAGGAGCACCCCGCAGAAGAGGCCGTTCCTGCACAAAAGCCGCTTCATCTCTTAGATATTAAAGTGTGATACGCTATAATCGGGCAACTTAACGATTGGTCAACGTAATCATGCAAACCGCAAAAAACTCAATTAAAGATCGGATAGTCACGGCTGTCGTCCTGGTGGCCGGCGTCCTTATTGTCGGGCTTATCAACAATTTCTGGCTTATGTGGGCGGTGATGGGGGTTGTGTATCTTCTGGCTTTTCATGAAGCGACACGGCTCTTTGGGATCAACAACAATTCGCTGTACGCCTATGCCGCCATTTTATGGCTTGCCGCGGCGCTCTATCCCTACGGGGAGGACCTGTTTGTCATCGCGGGGCTCATTTTTGCCGCTGCCGTCGCCTACACCCAGAATATTCCGTGGAAAAACTTTTTTCCGTTTGTGTACCCTACGGCGGGAATGCTGTTTATGCTCAGTATGTACCAGGAGTACGGCATCACCTCGCTGCTCTGGCTGCTGGTCGTCGTCGCATCGGCTGATGTCGGTGCATACATCGTCGGGCGGAGTGTCGGGAAAACCCCTTTTAGCATCTCCAGCCCCAGCAAGACCCGCGAGGGGGTCTATGGGGGGATCGCGATCGCAACGGCCGCCGGATTTTTCATCGGTGTGACGATTGTTGATGTCGACAAAGCGGTGATCATCTCGATGATGGCGGCCATCGGTGCGGTATTCGGGGATCTGTTTGAGAGCTATCTCAAGCGCAGAGCCGGAGTCAAGGACAGCGGCACGATCCTCCCCGGGCACGGCGGAGTACTGGACCGGATTGACGGCTATCTGTTCGCTTCGATCGTGATGCTGGTTCTGTTGCGGGGCCTTGTTTGATCCTACTGGGCTCAACCGGCTCCATCGGAGTCAATGCCCTCCGGATTGCCGAGCAGTTTGGCCTCAGTGTCGATACGCTCGTCGCCGGGCGCAACATCGATCGGCTGAACGAGCAGATTGCGCGGCACGCTCCCAAGCGGGTCGTCGTAATGGATACCGAAGACATCCGCCGGGTCAACCACCCGCACGTGCGGGCCGGCGAAGAAGCGATTCTCGAAGCGATAGCGGAGTCATCGTCGCGCCATGTTGTCAACGCCCTCGTCGGATTCGCCGGATTCCATCCGACCCTCAAAGCGCTCGAGTGCGGAAAAAAAGTTGCCCTGGCCAACAAAGAGTCCCTTGTCGTGGGGGGAGCGTTTGTCGATACCTCCTCGATCGTTCCCATTGATTCGGAACATTTCGGACTGTGGTACCTTAATCAGGGGGGACGCCCCATCGACCGGATGGTCGTCACCGCCAGTGGCGGCGCATTCCGGGACTGGCCTCTGGAGAGGCTGGAGGGCGCGACGCTCGAAGACGCTCTGAAGCATCCCAACTGGTCGATGGGGCGCAAGATCACGATCGACAGCGCCTCGATGATGAACAAGCTCTTCGAACTCCTCGAAGCGCGATGGCTTTTCGGAGAAGGGGAGTACGATGCCCTTATTGAAACCCGCTCCCTTATTCATGCTCTAATCGATTATACCGACGGTTCGACGACGGCCCATTTCGCCCATGCCGACATGCGTCTGCCGATCGCCTATGCGCTGATGGGGAAGGTTGAAACCCCGATCGTGGAACGGATCGACCTTACCCGAATCGGGTCGCTTGAGTTTCGGCCGATCGAACCGGAGCGTTACCCGGTCTGGGAGATCAAAGAGCATATCCTTCGCAATCCCGAACGGGGCGTCATCGTCAACGCGGCCAATGAAGCGGCGATCGAGCGTTTCATCCGCGGGGAGATCCGGTTTGTCGACATTTCCGGATCGATCCTCAGAGCGTACGAATTTTTTGACCATTCTCCCCGGTCGGTCGAGGAGATCTTTGCCATTGATGCCGAAGTCCGGCGCTATACGGAGGGACTCTCATGGTGAAGGTTCTGATTCTTCACGGTTGGCACGGAAGCGACGCACCCCACTGGCAGGCATGGCTGGCGCAGGAACTGGTGCTCGAAAACTGCATCGTCGCCTTCCCGCAGCTTTCGGACAAAATGTGTCCGGACAGGCAGACGTGGGTCCAGGAGGCTCTTGCCGCGTTCGAAGAGCTCCGTCCCGACGTCGTGGTCGCCCATTCGCTGGGGAATGTCCTGTGGTTTCACCTGTGTGATCATCTCGGAGGCAGCGTCCGCAAGCTGCTGCTCTGTGCCCCTCCGCGCGATCTTGGAGCGATTCTTGAGGTCAAAACCTTTTTCCCCTCTCCGCTGCCCGACGATTTGCACGCCGCGGAGGTGCTTATGGTCGTTTCCGACGACGATCCCTACCGGAGCGTCGAAGAGTCCGGAGAACTGGCAGAAGCGCTGGGGGTTCCCCTGAAGGTCCTTAATGGCGCGGGACACATCAACACGGCATCGGGCTTCGGTCCTTGGCCGTGGGTCAAACAGTGGGTGTTGTCATGATCCTGAGCATAGAAAGCAGCTGCGACGACAGTTCGATCGCGATAACGGAAATAGCGACGAAGAAACTCATCTACCACAAAAAGATTTCCCAGGAGCTTGAACACTCCCGCTACGGCGGCGTTGTTCCGGAGCTGGCCAGCCGCCTTCACGCTGAGGCGCTCCCCGCGATCCTGGCCGAGTGCGAACCGTGGTTCGGTTCCCTCAAAGCGGTCGCCGTCACCAACGAACCCGGGCTGGGGGTCACCCTGATCGAAGGGGTCATTATGGCCAAGGCGCTGAGCCTTTCCCTGTCGATTCCGATCATTCCGGTCAACCACCTCAAAGGGCATATCTACTCCCTTTTCATTGAGAAAGAAGCGATTCTTCCTGTTACGGTATTGCTCGTTTCGGGGGGGCATACCCAGCTGATCGAGGTCGAATCGTTCGAATCGATGCGGACCGTCGCGACAACGATGGACGACAGTTACGGGGAAAGCTTCGACAAGGTGGCCAAAATGATGGCTCTGGGGTATCCGGGCGGTCCGCTGATCGAACAGCTGGCGCTCAGGGGGGATCCGAATGCCTTTGCTTTCACCGTCCCTTTGTGGCAGTCACCCAAAATCGCCTTCAGCTATTCGGGGCTCAAAAACCAGGTGCGGCTGGCCGTCGAAGCCAGCGATCCATCGGCTTACCCCGATATCGCGGCTGCGTTTCAGAAGACGGCGACGGAGCATCTGATCCAAAAGCTCAAAAGATATTTCAAAACCAACCCGCCGGAGCGTTTCGCCGTTGTCGGCGGCGCAAGTGCCAATCGGTATTTGCGTGCAGAGCTCGAAAAGATCCTCGCCCCCCACAAAGCCGCATTACTTCTGGCGGAGCTGAAATACTGTTCCGACAACGCGGCGATGATCGGGCGGGTGGCGATCGAACATTTTCTCCGGGGAGAGGTGCGAAGCTGCCGCGACATACCGGTCAATCCCCGTTGCAAACTGTGAAAATCCTTAAGTCAAAACACCTCTTTCATAATTCAGAGTCAAATTATCCGATTTAAAGTACCATTTCCGCACCAAACAAAAAACAGGAGCTTTCAATGGCAACAACAATGCTTAAAGGTAACGTCGTCAATCTTGCAGGAAACGAAGTAAACGTAGGTGACAAAGCGCCACAGGTAACGGTAGTAAACTCAAACGGTCTCGCAGACAAAGTGGTCGGTGGTGCTCAGGGCAAAAAACAACTGATCGTTGTTGTTCCTTCACTTGATACAGCGGTATGTGCGACAGAAACACGCAACTTCAACAAACGTGCTTCTGAAATCGAAGGTGTCGATCTGACGGTTGTTTCTATGGACCTTCCATTCGCTGCAGGGCGCTTCTGCTCCACTGAAGGGATCGAAAACCTCGTCGTTGCTTCGGATTTCCGTAACAAAGATTTCGCAAACGCGTACGGTGTTCTGATCGCTGACGGTGCACTTGCGGGTGTTACATGCCGCGCTATCTTTGCCGTAAACGAAGAAGGTGTCGTAACGTACAAAGAGATCGTTCCTGAAATCACGGCTGAGCCTGACTACGAAGCTGCATTGGCTGCTGTAAAATAATTCTTCCTCCTTCCCGTCCGGGGAGGAGATTCCTCTTATCCCTTTTTTCTACTTCTATCCACCATAATTTTATCGACACATCACAACGATCGTATCACCCGTCTGTTTCAGCGTACATTCATACCGTCCGTCCAGTGTGATTGTAGCGCGGCCGAATTTTCCGTGGTTGGCGACAGCTACCGATACGAACGGAGAAGCATTGAAAAAGGCTTTATCGTTTTTGAAAATCCTGCTTGGTTTGAAATCAATGACAATCCGGTTCGGTTCGCTCAAAACAAAATGACGCATGGGGGGAACATCCGTTTTAATGGTCATCCATTTTCCTTTGGTATCGAACCGTATGAAGCCAAAATCGGCGGCGGAAGCGTTTTTAGACGTTTCAGTTCGGGGGGAGGAGGAGATATTGCCCTGAGAAAGCACCAGCGGCTTGCGCCAGTCGATCGATTTGTCGATCTCGATCACGCGAGACTCAATCGTTCCGTCGACGTTTTGAAAGGTGACGGTTACCTCCTGGAGAATGCGTGCCTGATCGGGGATCGGGTAGCTGATGGGGGAGAGGGATGGCTTGGCATCCGAGACATTGGAAGTGACGTTCTGGAGATCGGATGCAGGGAAAAAGGGATTTTCACGCGCAGCCAAAGAGGAGAGCAGTAAAAAAGGGATGAGTAAAAACGGTTTCATGAAACTCCCGGTTTATTGCGAATCGGCATCGAGCTCTTCGAGCTCAAAATACTGTTTTTGCAAAGCAGCGTTTTCGGATTTGAGCCGTTCGATGTCTTCGATGAGATAGTCCTGGTGCTCTTCCAGATCGAGTAAAACGCTGAGTGAATTGTTCCCGAAAAAAATGGATCCCAGGTAGATACCGACGGTGAGGACAATCCCCAGCGCAACGAGAAATTTCGGAGTTGAGAGGCCGAACAGCCGTTCGGTCAGCCCCTCCTTCTCATCATTGTCAAGAAGACGCTCCTCTTGTTCCATCAGTTAAAGAGGGAGCTTCCCAGATATTCGCCGTAGACGATTTCGTTTTCTATTTCGAGGAGGCGGTTGTATTTTGCTGTCCGCTCGCCGCGTGCGGTCGAACCGGTTTTGATCTCTCCGCAGTTAAGGGCGACGGCAAAGTCGGCGATAAATGCGTCTTCGCTTTCACCCGAGCGGTGGGACATGACGCATTTGTACCCGTTGCGCTGCGCCAGGCGCACCGTCTGCATCGTTTCGGAGACCGAACCGATCTGGTTGGGTTTGATCAGGATGGCATTTCCGATCCCTTTGGCGATCCCTTCGGCCAGGATACTGGCGTTCGTGACGAACAGATCGTCGCCGACGAGCTGCACTTTGCTTCCCAGCCGGTCGGTCAGGATTTTCCACCCCGCCCAATCGTCTTCGCTCAGACCGTCTTCGATGGAGACGATCGGGTATTTGGCGCAGAGCGCTTCGTAGTAGCTGACCAGCTCTTCGGACGTGAGGGTGCGACCCTCGGATTCGAGACGGTAGCCCCCCTCGCAGACAAGCTCGGAGCTGGCGACGTCGAGGGCGATCGCGATCTGTTCACCCGCCTTGTAGCCGGCTTTGCTGATCGCTTCCATGATCACTTCGATCGGTTCCTCGTTGTTTTTCAGATCGGGAGCGAATCCCCCCTCGTCACCGAGGGCGGTGTTCGCACCGCGCTCCTTGAGGATTTTCTTGAGGTTGTGGTACACCTCCGCCGAAGCGCGGAGTCCTTCGGAAAAGTCTTCGAACCCGACCGGCATGATCATGTATTCCTGAAAATCGACGCTGTTGTCGGCATGGCTCCCGCCGTTGATGATGTTAAGCATCGGTACGGGCATCACCATCGCATTCGCACCGCCGAGGTAGCGGTAGAGGGGAATTCCCAGGCTTTTGGCCGCTGCGCGCGCGACCGCCATCGAGACGCCGAGGACGGCATTGGCGCCGAGGTTGGAGTAGTTGTCGGTCCCGTCAAGCTCTTTCATCGCGGCATCGACGACGGCCTGGTTGTACGGGCTGAGACCCATGATCGCATCGGCGATCTGCGTGTTGACGTTTTCAACCGCTTTGAGGACCCCTTTGCCCATATAGCGGCTGTCGTTGTCGCGCAGCTCGAGCGCTTCGCGTTTGCCGGTGCTTGCTCCGCTGGGTACGATCGCGCTTTCGCGGGTTCCGTCGCTGAGCTGTACTGTTGCTTTGACCGTAGGATTCCCGCGGGAATCCATCACCTCGATTGCACTTACTTCATCAATAAAAATCATTCGTCTACCTCTCCTATTTCAGATTCGTCCATTGCGATAATGTTGTTCACGCCCATGGCTGCTTTAATTTTATCTTCGACTTTTTTGGCCAATTCCGGCTCTTCTTTGAACTTCTGCTTGACGTTTTCGCGACCCTGGCCGAGTTTCACATCTTCGAAACTGAACCAGGCACCACTTTTGTCGATGATATCGAGTTTGACACCGTAGTCAACGAGTTCCCCCTCTTTGGAGATCCCCTCGCCGAACATGATGTCGAACTCCGCCTGTCGGAACGGCGGAGCCACTTTGTTTTTAACGACTTTAGCTTTGACGCGGTTTCCGATCTGGCTCTCTCCCTGTTTGAGGGTGGCGATTTTGCGGACGTCGATCCGGACCGATGCGTAGAATTTTAGCGCATTTCCGCCCGTCGTGGTCTCGGGGGAGCCGTACCCCATTGTTCCGATCTTCATCCGGATCTGATTGATGAAAATGATCGTACAGTTCATCTTGTGGAGCACCCCTGTCAGTTTCCGGAGTGCTTTGGACATCAGACGCGCCTGTACCCCCACCTGTTGGTCATCCATTTCCCCTTCGATCTCGACTTTCGGGGTGAGGGCTGCAACCGAGTCGACAACGATCAGGTCCACTGCGCCGCTGCGGACGATTGTTTCGACGATGTCGAGTGCCTGTTCGCCGTAATCGGGCTGCGATACGAGGAGATTTTCGATGTCGACACCGAGATTTTTGGCGTAATTGACATCCAGTGCGTGTTCGGCATCGATAAAGGCACACACACCGCCGGCTTTTTGGCACTCAGCGGTGATTTGCAGGCTCAGGGTCGTTTTCCCCGAACTCTCGGGTCCATAGATTTCGACGACGCGCCCCTCCGGGACACCGCCGATCCCCAGGGCGAGATCAAGGCCGATCGAACCGGTGCTGATGGCGCTGATCGGTTCGATCTCTTTGTCGCCCAGACGCATCAATGTCCCTTTGCCGAACGTTTTGTCGATCTGTTTCATCGCCAATTCGAGCGATTTGAGTTTTTGTGGATCCATCATGCGTAGTTCTCCTGACACGGTATTAGGTTTGTAGATAAGGCAATAATATGACAAATTGAAATATAATTCAAAAATATGACAAATTGAAATATTAAGAATTCACACCAATGGAATGGGGATATTTTATCGTTATTTGGTTAAAATTTAATTGATTTGCCAGGTAGAGGAATTTTGCGTGAAAAAAATGGTGATTGCCCACTCTCCGGATGCTGACGACATTTTTATGTATTATGCGATCAAATTCGGATGGGTCGGAAGAGAAGAGACTGTTTTTGAAAATATCCCCCTCGATATCGAAACGCTCAATACCGAAGCGCTGAAGGGGACCTACGACATCACGGCGATCAGTTTCGGTCTCTATCCCCATATCCGCAATGATTATGCCCTCCTGCGCACCGCGGTGAGCTTCGGAGAGGGGTATGGCCCAAAACTGATACGCAAAAAAGATACGGTCCTCAAAAAAAGATTCAAAGTCGCCCTGAGCGGTAAATACACGACGAACGCCCTTTTGTTCCGGATCGCCTATCCGGAAGCGAGAATCGTCTACATGAATTTTCTGGAGATTGAACGGGCGGTATTGGAGGGGACGGTTGATGCCGGAGTGCTGATCCACGAGAGCATTTTGGGATACGACGCGTCGCTCGAGGTCGAGCGGGAGCTGTGGGACGTATGGCGCGAACTCGTCAACGGGGAGCTTCCCCTTCCGCTCGGGGGGATGGCGATCCGCCGATCCTTGCCGCTGACATCGGCGATCGGCTACGAAACTCTGCTGACGAAGGCGGTGCAGATTGCGCGGGACCACAAGGAGCGCCTTTCCCGGATGCTGCTGGAGCGTTCGCTCGTCCGGATCGACGCACCGACGCTGGAGCGGTATCTGGAGCTTTACGCAAACGACGAATCCATTTCGTTGAACGAAAGACAATACGAAGCGATCGCAAAGCTGTTCGAGCTGGGATTCGAGCACGGATTTTACGACCGGAAAATCGATCCGCGGGATTTTATGATTCCGCGTGAATATACCGAACTGAGGTATTCGTAACCATGATGCAAGAAGAGTTGATCGGGCTGGGGATCGAGACGTTCAAAATCGCCCTCATACTGTCACTGCCGGCACTGCTGGTCGGAATGTTTCTGGGGCTGGCCGTCAGTATTTTTCAGGCGACGACCCAGATTAACGAAATGACTCTCAGTTTTATCCCCAAAATCGTCGGGATCGTCATCGTTATCATTCTGACGATGCCGTGGATGATGAATGAAATGCAGGATTTCACGATCCGGATGTTCAACCTGATCCCTACGTTTATGCAATAGGCGCGAACGCAGGGCGCGGCACGCAGCAAAACCAAACCAAAGTTCTCATCATGAATGTTAAAACCATCGATTTTTCCAAATACAGTTCGATCCGTATCGGGCCGGTCGTCGAGGTCGCAGTGATCGAAAACGACGTCGTCCCTGCGGGACGATACATCGTCGGCAGCGCGAACAACCTGCTTGTCTCTCCCACCCCGCCGCCGCTGATGGTCCTCTCGAAAGAGTACGATTTCATCCGAACCGACAGCGGCCGTCTGTTCATCGGCGCGGCGACGCCGGGGGGGCGGGTCGTTTCGTTTTGCAAAAAAAACGACATTGCCCATTTCGAGTACCTATCGAAGCTTCCCGGGACAGTCGGGGGGATGATTAAAATGAATGCGGGGCTCAAAGAGTATGAAATTTTCAACCATCTGATCGCGGTACGCACCGCGCGCGGATGGATCCGTAAAGAGGAGATCGAATACGGTTACCGCTACACCTCGATCCGGGATGTGGTTTTTGAAGCCGCATTCGAACTGGAGAAGGGGTTTTCAACCGAACGGTTGGAGATGTTTGCCGGTATGCGCGCCAACCAACCGGGAGATCCGAGCGCGGGGAGCTGTTTTAAAAATCCTCCGGGAGACTATGCGGGCCGGCTCATCGAAGCGGTTGGGCTCAAGGGGAAACGCGTCGGGGGGATGGCGTTTAGCGAAGTGCATGCCAATTTCCTCGTCAACACCGGAGGCGGGACATACGAAGAGGCGATGGCGCTGATCCATGATGCCCAGAATCGTGTACGGGAGGCATTCGGCATTGAGCTGCAGTGCGAAGTCGTTATCCTCGATGCGTCAGTATTGACGAAAAAACAATAGCTAGTATTGACTTTTATCGCCATTGTTCGATAGAATGACGATGAAAATAGATATTTGAAAGGATTTAATCGTACAATGGTGGTGAGTTATATCCGTTCGGATAAAGATTTTGACGGTGTCTATGAACAGCTGAAACTGATCAATGGGTATGCGGATCAAAAAGCGATGATGATCGACGAAGAGGTGGTAGACCAGACATCCCAGAATAGACGGCTGAGCGAGCGGGACGAAGTGGTCCGGGTTTTTCGTGCCCTTCAGGATGATACACTGATCGTATACGATACCTGGGCGCTGAGCAGCAACATTGAAGATGTGGTGCAGATGTTCAGCTGTCTTCTGAAAAACGGCAATACGATCCATCTGGTCAAGCCGGGCGTTGTCATCGACCGCAAAAGTGATACAATGGTCGTATTGGGGTTGATCGATCAGCTTCGTCAGGTGCTTCAAGAGGACGCGAAAAAAGGGATCGGTCGTCCCAGAGGATCGAAATCCTCATCCAAATTCGATGTCTATCTGGAAGAGATTATCGATCTTTTGAGACAGAAAAAAAGTGTCAGCGAAATCGCCCGGAGGCTGAATGTCAGCCGGAGCTCGCTCAAAGATTACATTGAATCGCGTGAACTCAAAGAGGTTGTCAGCGGCGTTTTCGGTGTGGGTAGCGACGAAGATGCTGAAGCAACGGTGATCGGAACGATCCGGTGTCCGATCGTAGAAACAAATGCAAAGGAAACAGTATGAGTGAAGAAACAGCTCCAAAGGGGAAGGAGTATCTCTCAGGGTGGACCCCCTGGCGGATCAGACGGTATTGGTTTTACGGACTGGTGACAATCCTATCTTTGGTGATCCCGTGGATACGGATCGATGGAAATCACCTCTTTTTGCTGAGCTTCGACAAGCTCAAACTCCATCTGATGTTCGTCCAGTTCGACATGCAAGAGCTCTACCTGATGCCGTTTTTGCTGATGATTCTGTTTATCGGCGTTTTCGGTCTAACGGTTCTGGGCGGACGGGTCTTCTGCGGATGGATGTGCCCCCAGACGATTTTTCGCGTCGTCTACCGCGACCTGATCGAAACCAAACTCCTCGGGCTGCGCACGCGGATCAAAAACAAACAGCAGGAGCCCGCCTATTCCCAACCCGAAAACAAGCTCAC
>ERZ1649853.1021-NODE-1021-length-11172-cov-16.180264_pt1 | contig 11172 bp, 8 predicted proteins | sample MGYA00575353_ERZ1649853 | MGnify/ENA primary metagenome ERZ1649853 (study PRJEB40853, sample SAMN11349654) | freshwater sediment metagenome | isolation source: river sediment | host: Sediment | place: India: Okhla Barrage, New Delhi | collected 2017-02-21 ...
GCGGCTACAATCGGAGGCCTGGCCGGCGCCGAGTTGCGCACCGGCCGGACACTCGGAGGGCCGATGCGACGGGTCATGCTCACTGTGGTTCTGCTCGGTGTGATGATGGGCGCCGCGGCAGCGGTCGCGGCCGACGGTCCAATGGCGATCCGGATCGTGCTCGAGGAGCGCAGCCGGCTCGAGGAGCTGTCCCTTCTTGTCAGCATCGACGACGTCCGCGACGGCGTGGTGATCGCTTCCGCCTTCCCGGCCCAGCTCGAGCGGCTCGCCAAGGCCGGCTTCGAGTGGGAGACGCTGCCCGAGCCCGAGGCGCCGAAGCTCGCGACCATGTGCCCGGCCGGCTGGGAGAACGACCCCAATCGGACCTGGGAGTGCTACCCGACCTACGCCCAGTACGTCGGCTTCCTGAACCGGTACGCGGCCGACTACCCGGCGCTGTGCCGGCTGGTCGACCTCGGCGCGACCACCAACCAGGCGCGGCCCCACCGGCTGTGGGCGCTCCGGATCAGCGACAACCCGGATCTCGAGGAGGACGAGCCCGAGGTGCTCTACAGCGCGTCGATCCACGGCGACGAGACCACCGGCTACGGGCTGATGCTGCACCTGATCGCGGAGCTGCTCGACGGGTACGGCGGCGACCCCGAGATCACCGCCCTGGTCGACGACCTCGAGATCTGGATCAACCCGGCCGCCAACCCGGACGGCACCTACTACTCGAGCGACGCCACGGTCGACGGGGCGATCCGCGAGTACACCAACGCATCGGGCGGATGGGGCGTTGACGGCAACCGCAACTTCCCCGACCCCGACGACGGGCCTCACCCCGACGGCAACCCGTGGTGGACCGAGACCCAGCACATGATGGCGTTCGCCGAGGCGCATCGCATCGTGCTGTCCGCCAACTTCCATGGCGGCGCGGAGGTTGTGAACTACCCGTGGGACACCTGGTCCCGGCGGCACGTCGACGACGCCTGGCTGATCGCGATCAGCCGCGCCTACGCCGACGCCGTCCACGCGGTCGCGCCGGCCGGCTACCTCACCGACCTCGACAACGGCATCACCAACGGCTGGGACTGGTACACGATCACCGGCGGCCGGCAGGACTACATGACCGGGTTCCGCGGCGGCCGCGAGGTCACGATCGAGATCTCGAGCACCAAGCTGCTGCCGGCCTCGCAGCTCGACGACCACTGGCTCTGGAACCGCGCCGCGCTGCTCGGCTACCTCGGGCAGTCGCGGAAGGGCATCCGCGGCCTGGTCACCGACCCGGCGGGTCAGCCCCTCGACGCCAGGATCGAGATCGTCGGCCTCGACACCGCGGCCGACAACAGCTACGCCCTGACCGACCCCGACGTCGGCGACTACCACCGGATGCTGTTGCCGGGCACCTACCACGTGCTGATCACCGCGACCGGTCACGAGCCGGCGGAGTTCTACGGCGTGACCGTGCCGAGCGGCGGCTCGACCATCCTCGACGCGGTTCTCGTGCCGCTGCCCACGGCGGCGGTCTCCGGCGAGGTCACCGACCACACCGGGGCGCCGATCGCCGGCGCCACGGTCGAGGTCCCGGACCTCGGCCTCTCGACGACCACCGGCGGCAACGGCGCCTACGCCTTGCCGGCGGTGTTCGAGGGCGACTACGACTTCCGGGTCTCATCCGCGGGCTTCGAGACGATCGCAGTGACACGCACCGTGGTCGCGCCGGCCTCGCTCTTCAACTTCGCGCTCGCCTCGCTCGAGGTCGCGTTTGAAACCGACCTCGAGGCCGACGACGGCGGCCTGGCGTCGAGCCTGGGCTGGCAGTGGGGCGTGCCCTCGGGCGCCGGCAACCCCGGCGCGCACTCCGGCACCAAGGTCTGGGCGACCAACCTGTCCGGCGACTACCAGCAGAACGCCCACTGGTACCTCGACCTGGCCGCGGTGCCGATCGCAGGCGGCGGCCGGATCAGCTTCTGGCACTGGTACGAGTTCGAAAGCTCCTGGGACGGCGGCAACCTCAGCGTGCGCCCGGCCGGGTCCGGTTCGTACACGCTGCTCACGCCCGATGGCGGCTACCCGTCGAGCGACGTCAGCGCCCTCGGCCAGCCCGGCTTCACTGGCTCGACCGGGGAGTGGCAGGAGGTGTCGTTCGAACTCGGCGAATGGGCAGGACAGACCGTCGACCTGCGCTGGCACTTCGCCTCCGACTCCTCGTACGAGTATCTCGGCTGGTACGTCGACGACATCACGGTGACCGGCGCCGAGCACCTCGCCGACTTTGAGTACTCACCCGCCGACCCGGCGGTCGGGCAGCCGGTGGCCTTCACCGACCGCTCGAGCGGCCCGGTTGCCGGGTGGCAGTGGGAGTTCGGCGACGGCGGCAGCTCGACCGAGCAGAACCCCTCGCATGCCTTCCCCGCCGAGGGGGTGTACCCGGTCACGCTCACCGCCACGTTCCCGGAAGGCCCTCGCAGCATCACCCAACCAGTGGCGATCGGCGGGGGCGCCGGGTTGTTCGGGGACGGCTTCGAGTCCGGCGACACCGGGGCGTGGAGCGCGACGGTGCCTTGAGGAGGATCTGGGATCTAGGGGATAGGGATTCGACACCCGCGCCCGCTTCCGGTCCCGTTCCCGTCCCCGTTCCCGTTCCCGACGAGCGGCGCCGATTGAGGAAGGCCCGGCTCTGAGCTACGGTTTCCCGATGCCGGGGAGAGGCCACATGAACGACACCGCCACCGCATACCGGAACGCCGCGGCGCGGCCGGCCACCCGCGACCGGGCGCGGATCGACCAGCGCTTCACCTGGGACCTCGGCCACATCTTCTCCGACTGGGAGGGGTGGCGGCGGGCGATGGGTCAGCTCGCGGCCCTGATGGAGAGGTACCAGGCCTTCCGGGGCACGCTGGCCGAGGGCCCGGAGCGGCTGCTCGCCGCCTGCCTCCTGTCGGACGAGCTCGGCCGGCTCGTCCAGCGGGTCCACTCCTACCCGAGCCTGATGCAGAGCCAGGACACCCGCGACAACGCGGTCCAGGCACGGCTCGAGGAGGTGCGGATCACGCTCGCCCGCTTCCGCCAGGCGTCGGCCTGGTACGCCCCAGAGCTGCTGGCGATTCCCCGGGAGACGATCCGCCGCTGGCTCGAAGACGCCCCCGAGCTTGCGCCCTACCGCTTCCCGATCGAGGAGATCTACCGGCAGCAGCAGCACGTGCTCGACGAGGACGGCGAGCGGCTGCTCGCCTTCGCCGGCCCGCTCGCCGCCAGCCCGGCACACACCTACTCGATGCTCGCCGACGCCGACGTCGACTTCCCGGAGGTCACGCTGTCCGACGGCTCGAGAGTGGTCGCGAGCCACGCGGCCTACGCGCACGGCCTCCACACTCTGCGCAGGCAGGTCGACCGGGAGGCGCTGTTCGAGGCCCACTACTCGGTCTACGACTCCTCGCCCAACACGTACGCGGCGATCTTCAACGGCATCCTCCAGGCCGACTGGTTCACGGCCCAGGCTCGGCGGTACCGGACGACCCTCGAGGCGAGCCTCGATGAGGACGACATCCCGGTCGAGGTGGTCGAGCGGCTGATCGCCGCCGCCAAGGCGGGCGCCGAGCCGCTGCAGCGCTACCACCGGCTGCGGCGGCGCACCCTCGGACTCGAGCGGTACCACTCGTTCGACGCCTACCTGCCCCTGGTCGAGCTCGACTGGCAGATCCCTTACGAGTCGGTGCCGCCGCTGGTCGCCGAGTCGGTGGCGCTGTTCGGCGACGGCTACCGAAGGACGGTGGAGCGCGCCTTCGCTGAGCGCTGGATCGACGTCTACGAGAACCAGGGCAAGCGGTCGGGCGCCTTCTCGGCCGGGGTCTACGGCGTCCACCCGTACATGCTGCTCAACTACGCCGACACCGTGGACGACGCCTTCACGGTGGCCCACGAGATGGGCCACACCATGCACACCGAGCTCGCGCACTCCCACCAGCCCTTCGCCACCTCGGGCTACTCCATCTTCGTCGCCGAGGTGGCGAGCATGACCAGCGAGAGCCTCTTCCTCGACGCGCTGCTCGAGCGGGAGGCCTCTCCCGTGCGGCGCGTCGCCCTGCTCCAGCACGCGATCGACGACATCGCGGCCAGCTTCTACCGGCAGGCCATGTTCGCCGACTTCGAACTCGAGGCCCATCGTCTGGTCGAGCGCGGCGAGCCGGTCACCGCGGAGTCGCTGCAGCGGCTGTACCTAGCATCGCTCGGGGCCATGTTCGGGTCGAGCCTCGACGACCAGGAGCGCGACCGCAACACCTGGGCCCGCATCCCCCACTTCTACGGATCGCCCTACTACGTCTACCAGTACGCCACCAGCAAGGCCGCGGCGAGCCTGCTCCACCGGCGCCTGACCGAGGGGCCGGAGGGCGCGCGGGCGCAGACCGTCGAGCGCTACCTCGCGCTGCTGCGCGCCGGCGGCAACGATCACCCGATCGCTCAGCTGCGGCAAGCCGGGGTCGACCTCGCCACAGGGGAGCCGGTCGAGGCGCTGGTGACGACGATGGGCTCGCTGGTCGACCGGCTGGGGGCTGAGCTGGAGGGGTTCGGGTTGAGGGGATAGGTATCAGCTCCCCTCACCGGTGATCTTCCTCAAGTTGGCGAGGCATCTCTCAACGGCGACCAGCGGCGGCAGGCCGTCGCCCTCGTGCTCGACGATGTACCAGTCGGTCGCGCCCTGGGCCTCGACGGCGTCGAAGAGCGCCCGCCAGTCGACGTCGCCCTCCCCGAGGACGGCCGCGGGTGTGGACCTCGAGTGCTCCTTGAGGTGCATCGTCGCCGCGCGGCCGGGGTGCTTGCCCAGGATCTGCACCGGATCGCCACCGCCCGCGAGCGTGTTCGCGGTGTCGAGCTGCATCACGACCTCGGGCCGCGCCTGCGAGAAGAAGATGTCCCATGCGGTCTCGCCATCGACGAGCCTGAGATCGCCCGCGTGGTTGTGGTAGCCGACCCGCATCCCGGCGGCCGCGACCTTCTCGGAGACCTCGTTGAAGGTCCAGGCTGTCGCCTGGCAACGCTCCCGGTCAGCCATCCACCCCTCTGGCAGCGAGGCGACAACGAGGAACCGGTTGCCGAGAGCCCGGTTGAACTCCACCGTTCGCTCGAGCTCGTCTCCCGTCAGCGCGTCGATGGCGAGGTGGGTGCCGCAGCACGCAAGCCCGCTGCCGTCGAGCATGCGCCTGAGCTCGGCCGCGCTCCGGCCGTGGTAGCCGGCGAACTCGATGCCCTGGTAGCCCATCGCGGCCACCGCCGCCAGCACGGCCGGCAGGTCCTTCGCGCACTCGGCCCGCACCGAGTAGAGCTGCAGGCCGACCGGGATGTGCCGCCCGCCCGCGCCCTCTCCGCCCGACGGCCGAGATCCGCTCTCCGCCCAGCCGGCCCTCGCCGCCCACAGCGCCGCCCCCGCCGCACCGACCCGCAGGAACTCCAGCCGAGTGAACTGGCGCCTCATACCTGCCTCTCCGTCCGAAAGGTGCCAGGCACCGAACTCCGCACTCGTCGATCATAGGACCACAGTGCCATAAAGGTGCCAGGCACCGAACTCCGCACTCGTTGACGAGGGCTATCGTTCGTCGCGAAACGCTGCATCCAGCATCTCCGCGTCGTTCGCGAACTCCATGTCCTCGATCCTGCGTCTCGCCCCACGCCGCACCCACCGGCTGACTCCATCCTCACTCTTGCCGAGGCAACGGGCCAGATCCCGGACTTTCACGCCGAAGCGCTCCACCCCTACCACCCCGACCAACTCGCGCATCCGCACAATCCTCGAATCTTGCCCTCGACCGGCGAGTTCTTCCCGACTCAGACCGAGAACTCCGCAAGCCTCTTCAACCCAGGCTTTGGCTTCGAACCGAGAGCGATAGGGGCTGGTCGGTCTGCCAAGCTCGTCCACCATGTCGCATCGCAGTGGATGCAGCCCGCGTCTTCCCGGCGGACGCCCTAGCCGCCACCACGGCAGGTGACCCGGAGCGGCGCACAACCAGTCGGCATTTCCGAAACCGCCGAGGGCCGAACGGTACGCATCCACTGCCTCGCACCGATGCCGACCGTACATGGCGAGCAGGTCGTCGACCGCGACAATCCCGTCGTTCCGGTCTCCGACGACTTCGTGGTGTCCCGACCATCGATGGTTCGCCGGGTCGTCTACCATGCGGGCGGCAACCGGGTTCAAATGGACGTAGGCGATCAGCTGGCCCAGATACCGCTCGACGTCGACTCGCTTCGCATTGAACCGACCCTGCCACAGGTGCCCGTGCGTCCCTGCAGCGCGATTGCCGGTTCGCGCCACTTCCTGCTGCAGCGTTTTCATGGAGCGTGATAGCAGCGTCGCACCCATACGCACGACGAGGTGGTAGTGATTGCCCATCAGCACCCACGCGAGGACCAGCAAGCTGTCCCGTTTCACCACCTCGCGGAGCAACTCGACAAATCGGGACGCCAGCCGAGCTTCGTCGAACGGCATTGCGCTCCCGCCAACCCTGTTGTAGACGTGGTACGTCCGCCCCTCCTCGAGCGATCGTGCTGGTCGTGGCATCTGCTACTCCCGCGTCCAACCCCGTCAAGAGCGGAGTTCGGTGCCTGGCACCTATAAGGAGGTCACGAGCGGAGAACGTATCGCCTCACCGCGGGGCAACAACGACGGAGTTCGGTGCCTGGCACCATTCAGTGGGAGCCGCGCTGCTATGCTGCGGCTGATGACCCTCGACCAGCTGCCGACGCCGTGCGCCGTGGTCGACCTCGACCGGCTCGAGCGCAACGCGGCCGCGATGTCGCAGCAGGCCCGGCGCCTCGGCGTGCGGCTGCGGCCGCACGTCAAGACCCACAAGTGCGTCGAGGCCGCCCGCCTCCAGACCTCCGGTCACGGCGGCGCGATCACGGTGTCGACGCTCGCCGAGGCGCGGGCCTTTGCCGCCGCCGACTTCGCTGACATCGCCTGGGCGGTGCCGGTGGCCCTCGACCGCCTCGATGAGTGCGCCGAGCTGGTGCGCCGGACGGCGCGCTTCATGCTGCTGGTCGACCATCCACTCGCCGTGGCAGGGCTCGATTCGTTCGCGGCGGCGCACGGCCTCCGCTTCGAGGTCCTGCTCGAGGTCGACTGCGGGCTCCACCGCTCCGGGGTCGATCCCGGCGACCCGGCGGCGATCGGGCTGGCCGCCTCCATCGACGCCGCGCCCCACCTCGAGCTCGCCGGCATCCTGACCCACGCCGGCCAGTCCTACCGGTGCAGGAACCGCGCCGAGGCTGCCGACGTCGGCCGCCACGAGCGGGACGTCATGGTCGGCTTCGCCGGCCGGCTCCGCGCCGCGGGCATCGCCGTGGACGAGGTCAGCGTCGGCTCGACCCCCACCGTGATCGCCGCCGAAGACCTGTCGGGCGTGACCGAGGTGCGCCCCGGCAACTACCTCTTCTTCGACGCCTTCCAGGCCGGCATCGGGAGCTGCCGGGTCGACGACGCCGCATTCTCGGTGCTCGCAACCGTGCTCGGCGTCTACCCGGAGCGGCGCGAGCTGGTGGTCAACGCGGGCGCGCTCGCGCTGAGCAGGGACCCCGGCCCGATCCACGTCGACCCGGGCTGCGGATTCGGTGCCGTCGTCGATGCGGTGAGGCAGCGCCCGATTCCAGGGCTGAAGGTCGTCTCGTTGTCCCAAGAGCACGGGGTGCTGCGCCGCGACCGGCCACTCGACCCGTCGTGGCAGCCCGGCACGCGTTTCCGGATTTTGCCCAACCACTCTTGTCTCGCGGCCGCCTGCTTCGACCGCTTCCACGTGGTCCGCGGCCCCGAGATCGTCGACGAGTGGCGCCCTGTGCGGGGGTGGTAGGGGGGGTTACTTCGCTTCCGCTTCCGCTTCCGTGCCCGCTTCCGCGCCCGAACCTGAATCGTTCCCGTACCCGTTCCCGTTCCCCTTCCCGACGAGGGTTGATCCCGCTTCCGCGCCCGCTTCTACCTCCGCGCCCCACCCGGTGGCGTTCCCGTACCCGTTCCCGTTCCCGTTCCCGACGATGGCCGATCCCGCGAACATGGTCATCATTCTGGGCGTGCTGCCCAGTTGGGCGGGGCGGCTCGGACTGTTCCCGGGAGAAGGAGAATCTCGGGCACCGGAACGGGAGCGGGAACGGGAACGAATGGATGCCGGAACCCTACATCCTCTCCTTCCCCGCCTGATGCACGAGCGACACCCCCACCAGCACCGCGATGCCACCGGCGACCGCGCTGACCATCACCGGCTCGTCCAGCACCGACCAGGCCAGGCCGAGCGTCACGAAGGGCTCCACGTACAGGTAGACGCCGCTGCGCGCCGGACCGACGGCGGACACGGCGCGGAACCAGAGCAGGAAGGCGACGCCGCTGCAGAGCACGCCCAGGAACACGATCGACAGCCAGCCCGCCATGCCGGGTGGCGCCACCAGCAGCCGACCGTTAACGGCCACCGCCGACCACAGCACCGCCGCCGCCACCGCCATCGGAGCCGCGGTCATGGGCAGGCTTCCCCACCGCTGCAGGGGGCGCACCGCGACCAGGGTGTAGGCCGCCCAGGTGAAGCAAGAACCGAGCTGGAGGAGGTCACCCAGCCTGGCGCGCGCGAAGTCCGGCGGTTCCTGGGCGGAGACCAGCATCACCCCGAGGGAGGCGATCGCGATTCCGGTCCACGCCACTGCCGGAAGCCGCTGGCCGAGGAAGAGCCGAGCGCCCAGCGCGATCACGACCGGGATGAAGCTGATGATCCAGGCGGCGTTGATCGCGGTGGTGCGCCCGAGCCCGACCGCCTGGATCAGCAGGTGGGCGCCGACGATCAGGCCGAGCAGCACGGTAACTGGAGCGTCCTCTCGCCCCGGGGACAACCGCGCTCTCCCCGCCCGCGCGACAGCGGCCAGCAGCGCAGCACCCAGTGTCAGTCGGAGCGCCACGATCGCGAATGGCGTGAACGCCTCGAGCGCGATCCGCGTCGCCACGAAGGACGCACCCCACACGACCACCGCGAAGAGCGCTGCACCGGAGATCCTCGTCACGCGCGGATCGTAGCAGCGGAAGGGGAGGCGGGTCAGCTGATCTCCTTGGCGCCCTTCGCGGCTTCGCGGTTCAGTCAGCGTCGATCTCCGCGTTCTCTGCGGCCTCCGCGGTTCACGATCACTGCCCCGCTGCCCCACTGCCCCGCCGATAACGGAACCGGCGGGGACGGCCCCGCCGGTCGGAAGTTGCGCTGAGGCTGCGGGTCAGCTCGTGGCCGCGGCCCTCTTCTTCAGCAGCTCGACGCTCTGCTGCGGGTGGATGAGCAGGAACGACGCGTCTCCCTCCCGCGGCGTCGCGCCCTGCTTCATCAGCTCCACGACCTGCGCCGGAGTCAGCCCGGGTTCGATGGCGAGCAGCTTGGCAGCCAGGTTGAGGGCGTTGGGCGACGCCATCGAGGTGCCCGAGGCCTGCATCCTGGCGCCCCCCGGGACGTAGCTTTCGACCTCGAACCCGTTCGCGTACATCACCACGTTGCGGCCAGTCGAGGTGAAGCTGGTGGGGTCGCCGGCCTGATCTACCGCGGCCACCGTGATCAGGTTGGGCAGGTCGAAGCTCGACGGGATCACCTCGTCGAACTCGACGTCGTTGTCGTCGTTGCCGGCGGCGGTGACGAACAGGATCTCGGGCGCCGAGGCGAGCGCATCGTGGAGGCCCTTCTTCAAGGTGCCGAAGATCTCGCGGGTCTTCGCGGCGCGCTCCTCGGGGTCGGTGACGCCGTTGGACTCGAGCACGCCCTCGACCTCCTTCAGCGTCCAGCCCCAGCTCATGTTGACCGCGCGGACGCCCGCCTTCTTGAAGTAGTCGACCGACTCCTGGAACGACCTCGCGTGCCGCTCCGCGATCTCGACGGTGAGGATCGCGCGCGGGATGTGGTAGTCGAAGGTGTAACGGTTGACCAGGACCCTCGCGTAGGGGTTGCTGTCGATCGCGATGCCGGCGACGTGGGTGCCGTGCATGTGGAGGGCGGCGTACTGCAGGCTCTCCATGAAGCCCTTGACCTGATCGGGAGCGATCGATGACAGGTGCTTCTTGAGGGCCGAAGCCTCCGGGCTGTCGATCGACGAGCCGAGGTCCATGTAGCCCTTCATGTAGCCCATCGCGGTTTCGGTCTTGCCCGCCATGTCGCCCGCGGGGTGGAGCAGCTCGGGCGTCGGAAACCCGTCGAGGTCGTAACCGATGCCGTTGACGTCGTCGACGTAACCGTTGCCGTCGTTGTCGGCGCCGTCGAACGTCTCGCCCGCGTTGACCCACAGCGAGCCGGGAAAGACGGACGCGTCGACGCCGGAGTCCCAGATCCCGATCACCACCTCGTGCGCCTTCATCTCCGGAGTCAAGGTCACCGAGCGCGCCGCCCAGATGTCGGGCTTCTCGACCCGGTTGGCGTCGATCAGCTTCTGATAGACCGCGACCACCTCCTCGCGCACCGGCAGGAACATCTTCATCGTGGCGCGCATCGAAATCAGGGTCCGCGCCATGTCTTCGGTCAGGGTGCCGGTCGAGGCCACCACCGGGTCGATCTCGCTCTGCACGCTGCCAATCAGCAGGTTGGCGCTGATGAGCTCGGCGCGGCCCTTGGCCTGCTCGATGTTGTCCTGCACCACCGGCCACGGCAGCGCCGTGGCCAGCGCCTCGAGCTGCCTCGAGAACGCAGCGGCGAAGCCCTCGCCCGGCGCCTCGCGGTGGGCCGCGACCCAGGCCCGGTCGATGAGACCGGCGGTGAGGCGGCTCGCCTCCTTGCTCTCGAGCGCGCGGCTCTTCTCGAGCCAGCGCAGCGCCGCATCGTAGTCCCCGTCCAGGAACTCGAGGCGCTGCATCACGCCGTACAGGCCCTGCAGCGTGCTCGGGTCCTCGATATCGTAGGCGGCGAGCACCTGCTCGACGTCCTTGCGCACCCGGGCGGCGAACGCCGGAAAATCGTCGGAGATGAGCAGCTTCGACGCCGTTCCCTCGATCGGGTAGACGAAGCGCGGCAGGTCGTCGAGCGACCCGACCTTGACCTTGGGCTTGCCCGCGGCCAGGGCCGGCTGCGCAACGAGCACGGCCAGCCAAACCACCGCCAGAAGCCCCGCTGCAAGGCGACATGCTGATCGTTTCCTCATGATGTTGTCCTCCACTCGAAGTGCGGGGCGCCCGCGCCCCCCGACCATAAAAAGAAAATA
>ERZ1649853.1022-NODE-1022-length-11168-cov-5.850985_pt1 | contig 11168 bp, 10 predicted proteins | sample MGYA00575353_ERZ1649853 | MGnify/ENA primary metagenome ERZ1649853 (study PRJEB40853, sample SAMN11349654) | freshwater sediment metagenome | isolation source: river sediment | host: Sediment | place: India: Okhla Barrage, New Delhi | collected 2017-02-21 ...
GCTGAACAGGCCCAAGCCCAGCAAACTGTAGACGAACTATTTGGGGCCGTGCTCTACCAGGTGGATCACCTCTTTGATCGTGGCCCGCGCGCCGCTGCTGTAGCCCATCACACCCTGGAGCAGGTACGGGGGCTTGATGAGCTTCTGTTCAATGAGGTTGTTTACCAGGTCGTAGTCGCCGGTAGACCAGAGCTCCATTTCTGGTTTGATATTGTGCTCCAGCATGGCCTTGGCGAATTTCTCGGTCTCCGCGTAGGACACGCCCTGCACCGCTTCGAAGGCCACGTCCTGCTCCCTGGTGCCGGTGAGGGGCGGAAGGCGTTTCTTCAGGGTGAAGCGGGTGACCGTCCTGCCCATATCGAGGCTGCAGGTCTCCGGGTTGGCCAGCACCGGCGCCATGCGGTTCTCGTCAGTGGGCTCCATGCCAAGGCCGCCGCCCGTGGTGTTGTTGATGATGATCTCGGGGCACTTCTCCCGGATCATGCCGTTGACCCTGAAGTACTCCTTGGGGTCGCCGGAGGCAAAGCCCAGGGCTTTCGGGTTTCTGACGTGAAGATGTACCTGCGTGGCCCCCAGCTTGTAGCATTCGGAGATCTGTGCCACCTGCTCCTCAGCGGATTCCGGGTGATCGGGGTGGGTCTCCTTACCCTGCACGCCGCCGGTGACGGCCACGGTGATTATCAGCGGGGGCAGGCTCTGTTTCGAGGTCAGCTTTAGCCATTGCATGTAGTCATTGGGATCGAAGGTCTCCATAGCATCTCCTTTCTCTTCGGCGCCGATCGAACAACGGCGCCCTCTGGCTGCGGTCTCCAGATGTGAGCTGGAGCCCGGTTCGGATCACTTGCCAGGCGGGGGGACGGCGATCTGGATGTCCCACATGGGCGGGGCATCCGGCTCGGTCACCTCCACGTCCAGCATGGTGTAGCAGCCCGGGCAGTAGTACTCGTGGTAGATCACGTTGGACGTCTCCCGGGGAGGCCGAACCCCGTACACCTCGTCGGGGAACTTGTCCACCCGCGGGGCATGAAGCTTGTAGTTCTCCGACCCGTGGCAGAAGACGTGACCGCACTTGCGGCACTTGATCTGATGCGTCTTGTCGTCCAGGTCCAGATAGTAGTGAATCCTCATTTCTTGCCTCCCCAAATAGCGCCTCTCTGCTTTCTCTCGGCCTTGATGTCCTTCCTGGCCTTCTCGGTGGCGGCCAGGTCCACCTTCATCGTCCTGCTATCAACCACCACGCCAAACACGTTCCGGGCGAACTCGACGGAGAAGATCCTGTTCTCGATGTCGGCCAGCACCCGCTCGGGTTCCCGGTCCAGCGGATCGCCGATGCCCTTGGCGCCGCCGAACCCTCCGGCCGCCACGTCCTTGTCGGTGGCCACAAACTGCACCGGCACCGGCGCATTCACCACTTGAACCGATCCGCCGGACTCCTTGGCCAGCTTCTCCAGCTCCTGGACCGTCTGGGGGATCTGGCCCTTCTTCCAGACATCGACCAGGTTCAGCCCCCTGGCTATGGTTCCCCGGTAGGGCAGCCCCGGAGGATAGGCGCCGCTCATGGACTGCGTCGGGTCGATCAGGGCCCCCATGACCGCCCAGCCGACCATGACGTAGGGGGAGTTGTGCGGGACCACGGCGTAGGTGATGCTGGCACCGCCCCGCCACCGGCCCGCCCCGGCATTGTCCTTGCCCTCCCTTCTCCACAAGTAGAGGAACGGGGACTGCAGCTCGAACATCTCCACGTCCGATATCGACGACTCGACCGTCATCATCATGCCTCCGGTGTCGCAGCCGTCACCCCGGCCCTCGTCGATGCCCGCCCCGGTGCCGCAGGCCCAGGATTCGCTGAATATGGAGCCGGTGGGATAGCCGAACTGGGTCAGGCCTCCCCAGAAGACCGGCGCTATGCAGTTGCGCTGCCAGGGGGCGTTGATGTCCGGCCAGTACTTCGGGTTGGTGTAGATCAAGTCGCCAATGAGGTCAGTGACAGACTCGGTGACCGGGAAGGCCGCGCACCGGCTCACCGGCGTCATGTAGGGGGCATTGATGCAGCAGTTCTGCGGGATGTAGGTCCTGATGGGCTTGATGTAGCCCCAGTTGCCCGGGGTCTCCCAGAAGAGCTGGCTGGCTATGGCCACGTAAATGAGGCCGAAGGCGCCGTTGATGTAGCAGTTGTAATAGTTGGGGTTCGGCCCCGAGGCATCGAAGTCCAGGGTGAGCTCGTCCCCCTTCTTGGTCATCTCCACATTGATCTTGATCAGTCTCGGCTTGGGCTCGCCGACCTCCAGTTCCAGGTATGACACCATGCGCCAAGTGCCGTCAGCCAGGCTGCGCAGCTTGGCCCGGGCCATCTCTTCGCCGTAGTCGATGTTCTGCTCCACGCAGGCCTTCACCTTGTCGATGCCGTACCTCTTGATCAGGGCCTGGAACCTCTCCTTGGCCACGTTCAGCCCGGCGATCCTGGCCCGCAGGTCCAGCACGTAGTAGGCCGGGTCCCGGGTGGACCGCAGCAGGCAGTTGATGGCCGCCCGGTTGATCTGCCCTCGCTCCTGCACCTTTATGCCCTGCACTCGATAGCCTTCGTCGAGCAGTGACTTGGCGCTGGACGGCATACCCCCCGGCTCTATGGCGCCGGTCTCCGAGGTGTGGGTCAGCGAGCCCAGCCAGGCCACCAGCTCTCCGTCATGGAATATCGGCGTGCCCGTCCACTGGTCGCAGGCGTGATAGCCGCCGATGGAAGGCTCATTCATCATGAAGATGTCGCCGTCGTAGATGCCGGGCGCCTGGCCCTGCACATCCAGCACCTCCCTGACGTTGCCCTGGCTCCCGGCGGTGTGCAGCAGCAGACCGCAGGCCAGGGAAGAGGTAAGGCCGTGAGGATCGTAGATGGCGAAGAGCGCCTCACCCCCTTCGGCCACCACCGGCGAGCCCGAGACGCGCAGTATCGCCTGGCGGGCCTCGTTGGCGATGGAGTTCATGCGGTACGAGAGGATCTCGAAGTCCACCGGCGAGAGCTTCTTGTAGTTGGTCACCTCTTCCCGGCCGGGCAGCCACCCGCCGCCGATGAAGGTCCTCTTGCCTCCCAACGGAATCTCATACTGGTACAGTACTTTCTGCGGCTGTGCGGTTGTCGTCATTCTCTAACCTCCCAAGGTTGTCTAAACATTCACCTGATCCCGGCGGCTCACATCACGAAGAAGCCGTACTCATCGATCTTCAGCTGGCTGTCGTGGGGCACCATGATGGTGGTGGTCGCCAGCTCGGCCAGGGCCGGCCCGGCGATCACGTTGCCAGGCTCCAGCTTGTCGCCGTCGTAAATCGGGGTGACCTGGTAGGCCTTCTTCTCGCTCCAGTAGACATCCCGGCTGCCCTTGCGGGCGTGGTCGGCCTTCGGTGAACCGAGGGCCCGCTTGATGAGGCTGGGCCGGGCCAGCGGCACCGAGGCCGTCACGTGGATGGCCATGATCTCCATGCCCGCCTCCACGAACGCCGCCCCCTCGCCGTAGACGCTGCGGTAGAACTCCACGAAGTCGTCACCGATCTTGGCAATGTCCTGCTCATCGTAGGTCTTCTGGGGAATGGGTATCCTCTCTACGTTCACCTGGCGGCCGAACTTCATGCTGATCTCCCGCTGCAAGATCACCTCGCTCCTGTCGAAGCCGATCCGGGTCATCTCCGCCATGGCGTCGCTCTCCAGCTGATCGCACACCGCGTTGATCTGCTTCGGATCGGCCGGCATGGTGAAGAAGGTAGACCGGTCGAAGATCCGGGAGACGTCGGCGGAGGCCAGGCCGAAGGCCGAGAACGCGGCCGAGGTGGGAAACATGTATATGGACTTGAATCCCAGGCGCCGGCCGTAGGCCGCGCCGTGGGACGGTCCCCCGCCGCCGAAGCAGAACACGGAGAAGTCCCGGGGATCGTAGCCGGTCCGGGTTACCATGAGGCGCAGCAGGTCGATCATGTGCTCATTCTGGATGTCCCAGATGGCCGCCGCCGTCTCCGTCTGGCCCATCCCTATCTTTTCACCCAGGGCCTTGACGGACTTTATGGCGGCGTCCTTGTTCAGCTTCTTCCGGCCGCCAAGATAGAAGTTGGGGTCGTAGATGCCCAGCGCCACAGCCGCATCGGTCACCGTGGGCTGATTGCCGCCCTTCATGTAGCAGACAGGCCCCGGATCGGCGCCGGCGCTGGCCGGCCCCACCTTCAACGCGCCGCCTTCGTCCACCCAGGCGATGGTGCCGCCGCCGGCCCCGATGCTGGTGACGTCGATCATGGGTATGTTGACCCTGAAGCGCATGATGGGTTTCTCCCGCGCATACACGTGGCGGCCTTCGGCGATGATGCTGACATCGAAGCTGGTGCCGCCGACATCAGTGGTAACCACGTTGGGCAGCCCCAGCAGGTCGGTGGCCACCTTGCGGCTGCCGATAACGCCTCCCACGGGCCCGGAGTTGATGGTGCCGATGGGCATCATGTCCTTGTAGGGCATAACGCCGCCCCAGACCTGGGCGGTCAGCAGCTCCTTCTTCAGCCCCTGTCCCCGGAGGACCTTGTCGAGGTGCTGGTACCAGCTGACCATGATGGGGCCGATGTAGCAGTCGATGGCGGCGGTGTTGAAGCGGCCGTACTCCCTGATCAGCGGGGCCACCTTGTGGGACATGTCCACGTAGACGTTGGGGGCCATGCGGGTAACGATCTCGTAGGCCTCCAGCTCGTGTTTGGGGAACAGGTGCGACCAGAGGAAACAGATGGCGATGGATTCGATGCCCTCGGCCAGCAACTCCTCGGTGGCTCTGGCCACTTCGTCCCTGTTCAGCGGCACGACCTCGTTGCCGAAGGAGTCGAACCTCTCGGCCACTCCCTTGATGAGGCGCTTCGGAGAAATGGGCACCGTCTTCTTCACCATAGCCGCATGGCGTGTCTCCTCGGGGCTGAGACCATCGATGCGGCCGATGGCCCTCATGACATGGGTGGTGTCCTCGAAGCCCTTGGTGGTGATCATGCCCGTCTTGACGCCGTTGCGGTTGATGAGGATGTTGGTCCCCACCGTGGTGCCCTGCACGAAGCTCTCGGTGCGGTCGAGGAGCTCCTTGAGGCCCAGGCCGACCTTCTGGCCGGCATCCGTGATGGCATTCAGGACGCCTTCCTCGAACTTGCCCGGCGTGGTCTCGGCCTTCCCGATGACCACGTTCCCTCCCGTGTCGATGACGATGACGTCTGTGAAGGTGCCTCCCGTGTCTACCCCGATGTGATAGGTCTTGCCGTTCTGCTTGTCTTTCACCACTCTGCCTCCTTGCCGGCGCGCATTCTGTCTGCAGATGGCCCGCCAGTGTGACGAGGAAAAGGGGGCAATCAGAGCCGGGTAATGCAGGATGTACCCCCGTCGGTCCGGCCGACCTCCTGATCTGCAACTCTACTATCCTCTTTCCGGGGGGCCACGGCCATGCTTCGGCAGGGGTAATTCGCCTACACCGGCAAAGGTAGTTCTGGGATACCCTGGGGCAGGTAGATGCAGCCAGCACTGTGCGGGGGGCCGTGCGCTGCGGGAATCAGGCGCGAGGCTTTAGTATGCCCTTCTCGACGGCGTAGCGAACCACGTCGGTCTGGCTGTGGAGCTTCAGCCGGTGCATCATGTTGCGGCGGTGGGTCTGCGCCGTTTGCTGGCTGATGGAGAGCATCTGGGCAATCTGGGATGTGGTATAGCCCTGGGCCGCCAGGTGCAGCACCTCGCGTTCGCGGGGAGTAAGTGGCTCAGGCGTCTCCAGGCTGCTGGCCTGGGCGGCGCTGATGTAGGCGCGGATGGCCAGGTCGGACAGCGGCGGGCTGAGATAGGGATGGCCGAGGGCCGCCTCCCTGATGGCGGTCAGGAAATCCTCCGGGGAAGAAGACTTGAGCACATAGGCCTGCGCCCCGGCCCGCAGGGCCTCAATGACGTAGGCCTCGTCAGCATGCATGGAGAGCACCACCACCCTGGTGGCCGGAGAACGCTTGCCGGCCAGGCGGGCGACCTCCAGCCCCCCCATCTTGGGCATCACCACATCGATGACAATCACATCCGGCTTCAGGCGGTCGAGCATGTCCAGCGCCTGGAGACCGTCCTCTGCTTCGCCGACCACGCGGAAACCCGGCTTCGTCTCCAGCATGATCCGCAGGCTGTGCCGCACCAGGTGATGATCGTCAGCCAGCACCACCGTGGTCACACTCATGCCGCCTCGCTCGCTTCCGCGGGGCCCTGGGCGGGAAGCTCGGCCGTCACCCTGGTGCCCACCCCCAGCACTGATTCGACTGACAGGTGCCCACCGGCCAGGGCAGCCCGCTCCTGCATCCCGACCAGCCCGGTGGCATTGCTGCTGGCGTAGACGCTGTCGCGGGCGAAGCCCTTGCCGCTGTCCTCGATCTGCAGTGCTATCTTCTTCCTCGTGGCCACGATGCGGACATTCACGTCACCGACTCCGGCATGCCGGGCCACGTTGGTGAGGGCTTCCTGGACAATGCGAAAGACGGCGGTCTCGGTATCCGGGTCGAACCTTCTCTCCAGTCCCCTCTGCTTGAAGTGAACGTCCACGTTGGTCTGGGTCTTGTAGGTCTGGAAATGGCGCAGCAGCGTGGGGAGAAGGCCCAGGTCGTCCAGCGTCGAGGGACGCAGCTCCAGGCAGAGGTCTTTGACCCGGCTCATGATGTCATCGATCACCGTCTGGATCTCGCCGATGGTCTTGCGGGAACTGCGGGGAAGGTCCTCCGGCAGCATTCCCAGCAGCATGCGAATACCCGTCAGCGACTGGCCGATCTGGTCGTGAAGCTCGCGGGCGATGTGGCGGCGCTCGGTCTCCTGCATCTCCACCAGGCCGGAGGAAAGGGCCTTGAGCTGCTCCTCATAGCGGCGGCGCTCGGTGACGTCGCGGGTGAATCCGATGATGCCAACGGGCCGGCCCTGCCTGTCCCGCGTGAACATGGACTTGGCTTCCACCCAGACCGGACGGCCGTCCTTGTGCCGGAGCTGCAGCTCGATGCTCCAGGACCGGTCGGGGTCCACTCCGGGCTTGCCATCGATTCGCAGCTGCCGCGCGTAGGATTCCGCCGCCCCCTTCGCCGCAGAGGGCATCACCAACTGGTCCAGGGTCATGCTCTGTATCTCGTTCCCGGTATAGCCCATGATGCTGGCGATGGGCTCGCTCATGTAGGTCACCCGGATGCTCCCGTCAGGCTGGAACTCCGAGGTCCACAGGCTGTCTTTCTCCATGTTGACAAAATGGCTGAGCCTCTCGCCGGCCGTTTCCAACTCCCGGATCTTCTCGGCACACGGCGTCAGGTCCGTGAGTACCAGGAGCCAGGCCTTCTCTCCGCGCTCCTCGTCGGGCGTGGCCGCCCCCAGGCACTCGACCTGGTTCCCGTCGCTGCGGCGCAGCCGCAGCCGGGCATCCCTGATACGTCTAGCCTTCGACAGCCGCCGCTCCATCAAATCCCACTCGCCGGCGTCGCTACACAGGACCCCGAGCAGGCAGCCGCGCAACTCCGCGCCGGTGCGACCCAGCAGCCGGCAGCAGGGGGCGTTCACCTCCACGATCCGGCCCTCCCTCGAAAGCAGGAAGGCCGGCAGCGGAGACAGGCGAAGCAGGGTGCCGAAGAGCTTGCCGCCCGACGGACTTGAGATGGCTGGCTTCTGGGGTACCGGCGATCTACCCATCCTAATGCGAATTCTGCTGCCGGGCCGGTGCCAAAGTCAAGTCACCCCGCAGGGTATCGACCCGGTTGACACTGGAGATCGATCGTGATATCGTAATACGCACTGGATCGATGGAGGTTGCAGTATGCCATCAGTAACCGTGTCACCGAAATACCAGGTCGTGATACCCAAGGCCATCAGGGAGTCTCTCAAGCTCCGACCCGGTCAGAAGATGCAGATCACCGAGTATGCCGGGCGCATCGAGCTCGTGCCCGAACGCGAGGTCAGGGAATTGCGCGGATTCGTCAAGGGCATAGACACCGGGTTCAGGCGAGAGAACGACAGGGTATGAACATTGTCGACTCCTCCGGATGGCTGGCCTACTTCGCCGACGAACCAAACGCCAGGCACTTCCTGCCGCCACTGTCTGACCCTGCAGAGCTGCTTGTCCCTGCCATCACTGTGTACGAGGTATTCAAGGTCATCCTCCGAGAATCCGGCGAGGACAACGCCCTGTTGGCCGGCATGGCCATGCAGAAGGGCACCGTTGTGGACTTGACTCCGTCAATAGCCATAGCCGCGGCGAAGCTCAGCCTGGAGCTTGATCTCCCCATGGCTGACAGCATCATCCTGGCCACGGCGCAGGAGTCTGGGGCCGTCATCTGGACCCAGGACTCGCACTTCGAGGGCATGAAGAACGTCAGGTACTTCCCCGGGAGGTCCAGATGAACCCGGCTGGCGGCAGCGCCCGGGACCGGGGCCGGTGGAAGATGGCCGACAACTTCAACGGCCGCTTCCAGGTCGATATCGAGACCAAGGGCCGGCCCAGCAAGTGGATCACCCTCCGGGCTCTCAGGGTGCTGAAGGGCTACTACGGCTGAAGCCGCCGCACCCTCCGTTGGCTTCGGCAGCAGCACAGAAGGTATACTAGAGAGACGGATCCTCGTATGTCTCTCTCCGAACGCGTCTTCTGCGGCGAGCTGACCCCGGACGATGCCGGCCGCCGGGTGCTCCTGGCCGGCTGGGTGGATGCCTTCCGGGACCACGGCGGCCTGCTGTTCATCCACCTGCGCGACCGGAGCGGCATCATCCAGGTGGTCTTCAACCCGGACGTCACCCCGGCCGACGTCTGCCGCCAGGCCGCCTCACTGCGCGCCGAGTATTGCATCGCCGTCGGGGGCGAGGTCCGCCAGCGCCTGGCGGGCACGGAGAACCCCAATATCGGCACCGGCGGCATCGAGGTCCTGGTCGCCGAGCTGACCGTGCTCTCGACCGCCGACCCCCTGCCCTTCGCCATCTCCGACAAGGCCATGACGGCCGGCGCGCCGTCCTCCGGCGCCGACAGTGTCGCCGAGGACCTGCGCCTGCAGTACCGGTACCTGGACCTGAGGCGTCCGGCCATGCGGGACAACCTGGTAGCACGGCACCGCATCTTCCAGTGCGTTCGGCAGTTCCTCGATTCCCGGGGCTTCGTGGAGGTGGAGACGCCGGTGCTCACCGCCAGCACGCCAGAGGGCGCCCGCGACTACCTGGTGCCCAGCCGCGTCCACCAGCAGAGCTTCTACGCCCTGCCCCAGTCTCCGCAGCTCTTCAAGCAACTGCTCATGATCGGCGGCATGGAGCGCTACTTCCAGCTGGCGCGCTGCTTCCGCGACGAGGACCTGCGCCCGAACCGCCAGCCGGAGTTCACGCAGCTGGACATCGAGGCCTCCTTCATCGACGAGGAGTTCCTCTATGAGCTGGTGGAGGAGTTGGCCGTGCGGATGTTCGCCGTCGGCGGCATCACCCTGTCCCGGCCCTTCCCCCGCATGACCTGGGCCGAGGCCATGGACACCACCGGGTCCGACCGGCCGGACCTGCGCTTCGGGCTGCGCTTTGTCGACGTGACGGAGGTCTTTTCGCAGACCGGCTACGCCATCTTCCGCCAGATCCTGCAGCGCCGCGGCTTCATCAAGGGCCTCAATATCAAGGGCCAGTCCGAGAGGCTGAGCAAGAACGTGCTGCAGAACGAGTACGCCAGGGAGATCGCGCCGTCCTTCGGCGCCAAGGGCATGACCTGGATGCGCGCCGAGCACGGCCAGCTGGAGTCCAACATCGTCCAGTTCTTCAGCCACGGAGAGTTGGAGGAGCTGCGCCGCCGGTTTGACGTGGCCGACGGTGACGTCCTCATCATGGTCGCGGACCCCTCGTACGCCACGGTGACCTCCGCCCTGGGCCAGTTGCGCCTGCACCTGGCCAACCGGCTCAATCTGATCCCACCCGGCAGCTTCTGCCCGGTATGGGTCACCGAGTTTCCCCTTTTCGAGGCCACCGAGGAGGGCAGCGTCACCTCCAGCCACCACCCGTTCACCGCACCCGATCGGACGGATTTCGATCCCAGGAACATCGAGGAGTTGCTGACGCTGCGTTCCCGGGCCTACGACCTGGTGATGAACGGCGAGGAGCTGGGCGGCGGCAGCATCCGCATCAGCGACCGCGAGCTGCAGCGCAGGGTATTCGCCGCCCTGGGCCTCGGCGAAGAAGAGGTCCGGGAGAGGTTCGGCTTCTTCCTGCGGGCCTTCGATTTCGGCGCCCCGCCGCACGGCGGGCTGGCGCTGGGCATGGACCGCACCGTGTCGATGATCCTGCAGACACCATCCATCCGGGAGGTGATCGCCTTCCCCAAGAACCGCAGCGCCGCCTGCCCGCTGACCGGCGCCCCCTCCGCGGTGAAACGCGAGCAGCTGGCGGAGCTGGGCCTGCTGAACCTCGGCGGCCACGGTGTTCTGCCGGGTACTGCGGAGAAGGAGAACCGCATCGACCGCGTCTCCTGGGTGTCGCGCGTCGGCGTGGCCCCGGAGGAACGCGCCATGATGGAGGAGGCTCTGATGGAGGCCGAGGAGCTGGCGGCACTGGCGGCCGAGAACGCCGGCGAGGAGGAGCCCGCCTACGGCGTCGCTCCGGTGGCCAATCGCACCCGGCCGGGGACCGAGGAGAAGCGTTCGCCGCTTTCTGAGGGCGGCCGGCTGCTCAAGAGCGCCCCGGCGGTGAAAGGCGGGTACTTCAAGGTGGCTAACATACTGGAATGAGGCGGGACTGATTCGTGGATCAGGTATTCGTGCACCGTGACAGCCGCGCCCCGGACCCTGGGAGCGGGCCGCTGCGGGGATTGAGGATGGCGATCCAGCCCAACCTCTCGGTGGCGGGCTGGCCGACAGACGCCGGATCGAAGGCCCTGTCCGGGTTCACCGCGCTGGAGGACGCCACCGCAGTGCGGCGGCTGCGCCAGGCCGGAGCCTGGCTCTGCGGCTCCATCCGGATGAGCGAGTTCGGACTGGGCCTGCGGGGCAGCCGGGCCGGTGGCGCCGTAGCCGCGGGGCTTTCCCGCGGCGCGGTGGGGCAGCAGGAAGCCGTCGGCTCCCTCCCGGCGCGCCGCCCCGACCCCCCGCTGGTGGAGGGCCTGATGGGCGAGAGCCGCCAGGCCGCGGCCCGCGCGGGCGGGTGCGGCTTCAAGCCCAGCTACGCG
>ERZ1649853.1023-NODE-1023-length-11167-cov-6.726512_pt1 | contig 11167 bp, 8 predicted proteins | sample MGYA00575353_ERZ1649853 | MGnify/ENA primary metagenome ERZ1649853 (study PRJEB40853, sample SAMN11349654) | freshwater sediment metagenome | isolation source: river sediment | host: Sediment | place: India: Okhla Barrage, New Delhi | collected 2017-02-21 ...
AAAAAAATGGCGGCTGTGCGCCGCCATTTTTTTATTTTCACGCTTACCAATCAATGCACCCACAGGGAGGCATTGGCTGCCCAGTTCAACAAAGGTGCGGATGCCAGGCTGAGAACCACCGTCAGCGCTGCCAATCCTATTGCGGTGAGCTGCAGCCAGAAACTCTTATTGATCTCTGGCTCGCCGTCCTTCATATACATCACCACGATCACCCGCAGATAAAAGTATGCAGAGATCAGCGAGGTCAGCACACCGATCACCGCCAGCCCGATATACCCGCCCTCAATCACTGTGCGGAACAAGTAGAACTTGCCCATGAAGCCCAGCGTAGGCGGCACACCGGTGAACGATAGCATGAAGACCGCCATGGCAGCCGCCAGGACCGGGTATTTGCGTCCCATCCCGGCATAATCCTCGATCGCCAACCCCGCACCTTCGGCCTTTTCGAGCATGATCACAACCGACCATGCCCCGAAGCTGGTGAAGGCATAGGCTACCAGATAGAACAGAGCCGAAGCCACCGCGTTGGCATTGACGCCTTCCAGCTCATAGGTCACCAGCGCCATCAGAATATACCCGGCATGTGCGATGCTCGAATACGCCAGCATGCGCTTGATATTGCTCTGCGCAATGGCCACGATATTTCCAACGAACATGGTCAAGATTGCCAGCATCCAGATCACCATGGTCACATCCGGCATCACCATGGGGAAAGCCGCAATGAAAATGCGCAGTAGCGCCGCGAAGCCGGCGGCTTTGGCGCCCACCGACATGAAAGCTGTCGCCGGGGAGGGCGCGCCCTGGTAAACATCCGGCGTCCACATGTGGAACGGCACCGCGGCCACTTTGAACCCCAATCCGACCAGAACAAGCGCAGCCCCGATCACCATCAGCGGCATATCGACCGCCCCCACACCCAAGCGCTGGATGATGGCCGTCAGCCCCGTCGTGCCCGTTGCGCCGTACACCAGCGCCACACCGTACACCAGGAAGGCTCCTGAGAACGCACCCAGCAAGAAATATTTCAGCGCAGCTTCTTCTGATTCCGGTTTGGGTCGCGCAAAGCCTGCCAGTACGTACAACGGGATGGAAAGCAGCTCCAGCGCCAGGAAGACGATGATCAGGTCGCCCGCCTGCGCCATCAGCATCATGCCGGTGATCGAGAACAGCAGCAGCGTGTAATACTCGCCGCGCTGGATGCCCATACGCTTCAGGTAATCATACGCCACCGCGATGCCCACCAGCCCGCTCGCCAGGAACAACACGTTCAAGAACAGCGCAAAGCCGTCGCGGATCACCATCCCGCCAAAGGCTCCTGCCGTGTCTTGCCCCATCTGGGCAATCGTCATACCCAGCGCTACCAGCAGGCCGAGGGCTGCCAGCGCCGCCGTCCAGGCCTTTCGATCTTTCGGGATCGCCAGGTCAACCAGCAGCAACGCGCAGGCCCAGATGACCGTCACGACCTGTGGCAGGATTACTTTTAAGTTTTCGAACAGTAGACTCCAATCCATGGATGAGACTCCTGCTTCTAATTACGGAAGCCCTGCTGCTTTAAGGATATTTACCAGGTTATCTACTGCCGGTCCCATCAGGGCAAAGAATGGTTTCGGATACAAGCCAATCCAGAAAATGAATATCAGCAAGGGTACCAGGGTGGCAATCTCGCGCCAGTTCAGATCCTTCAAAATCTTGTTCTCTTCTTTATCCACCGGTCCCAGGAACAGCTTCTGGAACATGAACAGCATATACACTGCCGCCAGGATCACGCCCAGCGCCGCCAGACCCGCAAACCAGTAAGAGCCAATCGCTTCTGAGCCAAAAGCGCCCAGCAAGATGGTGAACTCGCCCACAAAGCCGTTCAAGCCCGGCAAGCCCATCGAAGACAGGGTCACGATCAGGGTCAGCACGCCGTAGATCGGCATTACTTTCCATAACCCGCCGAATGCGTCGATCTCACGCGTGTGCCGGCGTTCATAGATCATGCCCACGATCAAAAACAGGGCGCCCGTGCTCAAGCCGTGGTTGATCATCTGCAAGATGCCGCCCGAAATGCCCTGCGCGTTCAAAGCGAACAAGCCCAGCATGACGAAGCCCAGGTGGCTCACCGAGGAATAAGCCACCAGTTTCTTCACGTCTTTCTGAGCATACGATACCGCCGCACCATACAGGATGCCAATCACCGCCAGCCCTGCCATCCACGGCGCCATCTTCACCGCCGCCTCCGGGAACAACGGCAGGTTGAAGCGCAAGAAGCCATAAGTGCCCATTTTCAGCAAGACGCCTGCCAGGATGACCGAGCCAGCCGTCGGCGCTTCCACGTGCGCATCCGGCAACCAGGAGTGCAACGGCCACATGGGTACCTTGATGGCAAATGCCGCGGCAAACGCCAGGAACAGCCAGAGCTGGATATTTGCCGGGATAGAGCCTTTACTGATCAGATCGGTCACCGAGAAGGTGCCCTGCTGGATACCCAGCCACAAGATTGCCAGCAGCATCAGGATCGAGCCAGCCATGGTGTACAGGAAGAACTTGATGGCGGCATACATGCGCCGCGGACCACCCCACACGCCGATCAAGAAGTACATCGGCACCAGGGTGAATTCCCAGAACACATAGAACAGGAACAGATCGAGTGATAGGAACACGCCCGTCATGCCCATCTCGAGCAGCAGGAAGAAGATCATGAAGTCCTTCACCCGGTCCTGCACCGCGCTCCACGTAGAAAGGATCGAGATGGGTGTCAGGAAGGTGGTCAGCAGCATCAAAAGGATGCTCAAGCCGTCCACGCCGATATGGTAGCTGATGTTGAAACCTGCCACCGTGATCCACGGCTGGTTGATCTCCATCTGCATGGCGCCGTTGCTGGCATTGAACTGCACCAGAGCAGCGATCGAGATGCCGAAGGTGATCAACGAGGTCAGCAACGCTACCCAGCGGATGGCGTTCTTCTGCTCTTTATTGATAAACAAGATAGCCAGGATGCCGAGCAGGGGGAAGAAAATCGTTAGCGTAAGGGGATGCAGTAGAAAGTTCATTTCTGTTCCTCGGTTACAGAATTATGGTTATCTCAACTGAAGGACCAAATAACCAATGATCACAACCACACCAATGAATACCGATAAGGCATAGTTGCGTACAAAACCGGATTGGATCTTGCGCATGGCCGCGGCAAGCTCTTGCACGCCTTGCCCCAGCCCGTTGGCAATCCCATCGATAAAGCTCGTGTCGATCGGCTTGGAGAGCAGCCAGACCAGCCCGTTGTAGCCGCCCACGATGATCTTTTCGTGGAAGAAGTCGTGCCAAAAAGCCCAGTCGACCTTCTCCGCCAGGAAGCGTGAGATCGCCACGTAGGGATTGACGATGACCGCCCAATATATCTCATCTACCCAATACTTGTGCTCCAGCACGCTGAATGCCGGGCCCAGCACACCGCGCAGGGGGTCGTCCGGGCGCTTGTTAGCGGGCACTTTCTGAAGGTCGGCCGCCCGTCGAGTATAGAAGTAATAAGCGATTGCGATGGCAATCAGCGCCAAGCCGAGTGAAATGCCTGCCACGATCAAATTCAAACCGCCCACAACATAACTCGGAGTTGCTTCTGCCGCAGCTTCCACCTCTTCCAGGTGGATGGTGTGCTCCAGCCAGTGTGTGAATGTATGGATAAAAGGCAGGTTCATGAAGCCGCCTACCAGGCTCAACCCAGCCAGCACGACCAGCGGTGTGGTCATCACCGCCGGGCTTTCCTGCGCCTGCGCGGAGGGTTCGCTCTTCGGCTCGCCGAAGAACACCATGATGATCTGCCGCCCCATGTAGAAGGCGGTGAAGAAGGCCGCGATGGTCAGCAGCCAGTAGACAAGCGGGTTGAGGTGCAGCGCTTCCGCTAAAATCTCATCCTTCGACCAGAAACCTGCCAGCGGGAAGATACCTGCCAGCGCCAGCGCCCCGATCAGGTACACCCAGAAGGTGGTTTTCATGCGGTTGCGCAGCCCGCCCATGTTGCGCATGTCTTGCGGGTCGAAGTGATGCTCGCTCTTCAGTCGCTTGCGCAACAACGGGTCGTGCTCCACCGCATGGTGCCCCCTCTCCAATCCCTGGATCACCGAGCCGGCGGAGAGGAACAAGAGAGCCTTGAAGAAGGCATGCGTTACCAGGTGGAACATACCTGCCACGAAGGCGCCCATGCCCACCGCCGCCACCATGAAGCCGAGCTGGCTGATGGTCGAATAGGCCAGCACCTTCTTGATGTCGAACTGCCCCACCGCGATGGTTGCCGCAAACAAGGCCGTGACACCACCGACGATTGCCACCCAGTTTTGCGCTTGCGGCACCAGGACGTACAATGAATACGAGCGCGCCACCAGGTACACACCGGCGGTCACCATGGTGGCGGCATGGATCAGGGCCGAGACCGGCGTCGGGCCTGCCATGGCGTCGGGCAGCCAGACGAACAGCGGGAGCTGCGCCGATTTGCCCGTTACGCCCAGCAGCATGAACAAGGTCATCGCCAGGATGACCCCCGGCGCGGCGGCTGCCACCTCAGGCGCTTTTGCCACGATCACATCGAAGTTGAAGGATTTGAAATACCAGAACATCAGGAAAGCGGCGATCAAAAAGCCAAAGTCGCCGATACGGTTGGTAATGAATGCCTTCTTGCCTGCTACCGCGTTGCCGATCCCGTCCTTGCCCTTGTCATACCAGAAGCCGATCAGCAGGTAGGAGCACAAGCCCACGCCTTCCCAGCCTACGAACAGCATCAGGTAATTGTCCGCGCTCACCAAGATCATCATCATAGCGATGAACAGGTTGAAGAACACAAAGAAACGGCGGTAGCGGCTCGGGTCGCCGTTATGGCGTACGTCTTCGTGCATGTAGCCCACTGCATAGATGTGGATCAGCGTGCCCACGCCCGACACCACCAGCATCATGGTCACCGAAAGCGTATCCACCCGGAACGCCCAGGGCAGCTCCAGCTCGCCGAGCTTGATCCAATCCACGAACGGCACCGTCACGCCTTCCGGGTGCCCAACGAGTGAGATGCCCAGCAAGACCGCCAGCACAAAGGACAGCCCCGGCGCCACACATGCCACCCAGCCGATCAACTTCTCGCTGAACTTGCCGCCAAAGATGAGATTGATCAATAACCCTGCCACCGGGAAGAACACCACCAGAGGCACCAGGTAGAAATAACCGCCCACACTCGCAACTTCGCTCAAGAACATGGTTAGACTCCTACCCTTTTAGTGTATTGATCTGGTCGACATTGATGCTTTGTTTCGTCCTGAAGATGGCGACGATCAAAGCCAGGCCCACCGCCACTTCCGCGGCTGCCACCGTCATGACGAAGAAGACGAAGATCTGCCCTTCCATCGCCTGGTAGTAGCGGGCAAAGGCGACGAAGACCAGGTTGGCCGCGTTCAGCATCAGCTCGACGGACATGAACACCACGATGGCATTGCGCCGAATCAGCACACCCAGCGTGCCGATGATAAATAAAATCGCTGAAAGAGCTACGTAATAATAGACAGGCAGCATGGCTTATTTCCCTTCCTCGCCGTTGGTGCGTCCAAATCTCGTCAAGACGATAGAACCGACGATTGCCACCAGCAGCAGCACCGAAGTGACCTCGAACGGCAACAGATAAGCAGTGAACAGGTTAACACCCACCGCCGCCGGGCTGCCGAAGGCTTCGGCGATTTCCGTACTGGTCCCTGGCAGCACGCCGGTCTGGCTGAGCAGGATATAGCCAAGCTCCGCCAGCAAGATCACGCCCAACACCGCCGCCACGGGGCGCTGCCAGCGGATGGCTTGCTGCGGGCCGACCTGCTCGGCGCCTAAGAGCATGATCACGAACAAGAACAGCACCATGATCGCTCCGGCATACACGCTGACCTGTGCGATAGCGATGAACGGCGCTTGCAGCAGCAAGAAGAACACTGCCACCGTCGCAAAATTCAACACCAGGTACAGCGCAGCATAGATTGCATTGCGGCTGATCAGCATGCCTACTGCGGATGCGACGGCGATCAGGGCGAGTGAGAAGAACAGGATATATTGAATGGTCATCTGGCTTAATCCTTTGGATCTTCCATCACGGGGATCGAGCGGGTGAACTTGCCCGGCTCTACTGTCTGCGGCGTAGGCTGCCCGCCCTCCGGCACCGGCACCAGCAGCAGCTCTTTCCCATAGATCGCCTGGCGGCGGTCGGTGAAGGTCAGCTCATAATTGTCGCCCAGCACGATCGCCTCGGTCGGGCAGGCATCTTCGCAGTAGCCGCAGAAGATGCAGCGCAAGAAATTGATCTCGTAGGTGCTGGCATAACGCTCGCCCGGAGAGAAGCGCACCTCATCCGTGTTCTCCGACGATTCGACGAAGATGGCGTCCGCCGGGCAAGCCGCCGCGCACAGCGCACAGCCGATGCACTTTTCCAGCCCGTTGTCGTAACGGTGCAGCTGGTGGCGACCCTTGAAGCGGGTATGCACCGGGCGTTTTTCCTCCGGGTACTGTGTCGTAACCGGCTTTTCAAGCATACTGCGGAACGTTGTCCAAAGACCTCGCGCAAGTTCTCTCGCAAACATACCGTTATCCTCCTACCAATACCCTGGCTACCGCTACGATGAAGGCGTTCAGCAAAGCCAGCGGGAGCAGCACTTTCCAGCCGAATGCCATCAGCCGGTCATAGCGGAAACGCGGGAAGGTGGCGCGCACCCACACCAGGATGAAGAGCATCAGCACAGTCTTCAGGAACAGCCAGATCGGTCCCGCCCACGCCGTATTAAGCGACGCATACAGCTGCGGACCAAACCCTGGAATCCAGCTCAGGTTAGGCGCCATGTAGCCGCCCAAGAAGAGCGTGGAGCCGATCATGCTCACCGCGATCATCTTGATGTATTCCGCCATGAAGAACAAGGCAAACTTCATCCCCGAGTATTCAACGTGATAGCCTGCGGTCAGCTCCTGCTCCGCCTCGGGCATATCGAAAGGCGAGCGGTTGATCTCGGCAATGCTGGCGATCAGGTAGAGGATGAAGCCCAGCGGCTGCATCAGGTTCCAGCGCAAGAAGCCGAGTGTGCCCTGCTTCTCGACGATGTCCACCAGGCTCATCGAGCCCGCCAGCAAGATCGGACCGACGAACGACAGCCCCATGGTCAGCTCATACGAGATCATCTGCGCCGAAGAACGCATCCCGCCCATCAAGGCGTATTTGTTGTTCGACGACCAGCCCGCCAGCACGATGCCGTACACGGCAATTGAAGAAATCGCGGCGATATATAGCACGCCGATGTTCACGTCCGCCAGGTACAGGTTGATCTCGCGCCCGAACATAGTGACCTGCCGCCCCCAGGGCACCACGGCGGTGATCACCAGCGCCGGGAACACCGTAATGACCGGCGCCAGGATGAAGAGAAGCTTGTCGGCCTTGACGGGCGTCAGTTCCTCTTTGAAGATCAGCTTGACAGCATCGGCGATCGGCTGGAGGATGCCTTGCGGGCCAGCCCGGTTGGGGCCGATGCGCACCTGGATGCGCGCCAACACCCGGCGCTCGAAGAGCGTCACGTAGGCAAAGCCCAGCGTCAAGCCCAGCATGATGACGACTGATTTGATCACATATTCCCAGATTAAGGCAGCTTCCATGCAGACCTCATTCTCCGTACTTTAATCGTGTACCCTTACGCTGAAACTGTAAAGTTTCATACTAGCTCTTTACCAAACTATCCAACATCACCGGCTCGGGGCTTTCAACCGGCAAGCCTAGGCTACGCGGCACCAAGACCACGCCTTCCGGCACGTTTTCATCGAAGTGCAGCACAGCGCTGACTTCCTGTCCACTCAGCAGCAATTTAACAGTTGCACCTTCTTCAATGCCATCCCACCCCTTCTTTACCACCACATAAGCTTCCGTGATGCGTGGGTGGAGCAAATCGCTGCTCAGCACAGTCGCGCCGCGGTCATATAAGCGCGTCACCGGCACTGCCAGCAAGCCCTCGGCCGGCACTTCCAGACTCACATCTTGGGGCCACGCAAGGCTCGGCGTTTGCCCATTTTCCGCGCCGGCTGCCAATTGCACGCCCAGCCCCTGCGTGTTGCCGTAAGCCGTGCCGCCGTAATACACATCGCTGCGCCCGATGATCGGCCATTGCTCGCTCACCTGCGCCAGCAGGCGGTAGCTCAATCCTTTGAACGCATTGACCCTGTCGGTAATCAGGGCAAAGACCCGCCCTGCCGACCCCGTTTCGCTGGTGTTGCCCAAGCGGGTGTTGATCTCTCCGCTGATGGCAAAGTCAGCCCAGGCCTGCGCTTTGGGTAGCACTGCCGGGTAGAAGCGCTGTACGCGCCGCTCACCGGATACATAGCTGCCTTCGCGCTCGGTCTGCGCCAGCGCCGGGAAGACCACGTTCGCCAGTTTGGCGGTCTCGGTCAGGAACAGCTCCTGCACCACCACGAAACCGGCGTTCTTCAAGATTTCCGCATAGACCGGGTTGTCACCTACCAGGTCGACGCCCGCCAGGTAGAGCGCCTTGCCCTGCGCGGCGGCGTCTTTCAGGTCTGCCAGGGGGCGCAAGCCCAGCTCCCAGGCGCCCTGCTCGTTGGCACGCGGCCACACGGCGATCAAGCCGTTGTTGGCGCGCCCCACGTGATTGGTCGCCACCAGCAGGTTGGTGCAAGCCTGCGCCAGCGCTTGCGAGCCTTCCAATCCCAAGCCTTCGCTTCCATAAAATACGACCGCATTCGCCGCGCCAGAGAAAGCTTCTGCGGCGGCCTGGATGGCTGCCGTATCGCCGATCTCACGCGCATTGGGCGCCTTGGGGAAGTTCTGCTTGGCAGAGATCGCCCCTAATAATGCCAGCGCGGTGCCTGCTTCTGCCCCATAGGGGTAGCGCAATTGGTGCTGTGCGTAGCGGTCGAGCTTGGTGGCGCGTGGGTTTGCCACGATCAGGGTTGCCCCGCGTTGCGCGGCCTGTTTGACGCGCAGCCACCAGATGGGCGCTTCCTCTTGCAGATCGCTGGCGATCACCAGGATGGCGTCGCCTTTGCCAAGCTCCGCCAGATTGGTGCCCTTGCCAACCCCCACCTGGCTGACCAGCTCGCCGCCCGCCATGTAACTATAGAGCGCCGTCTTACCGCCCAGCGTCTTGACCATTTCTTTCAGGTTGAACAGGTCTTCGTTCGCCAGCCTGCCGGAAGCAATTGCCAGCGTATCCTGTCCCGCGCTGCGCAAGCCGTCCACGGCAGCATTCAGCGCCTCGTCCCATGTCGCGGTTACCAGCTCGCCGCCCTTGCGTACCAACGGCTGGGTCAGGCGCTCGAGTCCGGCGGCTTTCGAGCCTTCTGTGAAATGATAGGCAAACCTGCCTTTGTCGCACATCCAGATTTCGTTCACGGCTTCGTTCTGGCGCGGCATGGCGCGCTTGATGACGATATCGCCGCCCGTTTTGGCTTCCCGCCGCACATTATAGGCAATATTGCAGCCCACCGGACAGTGCGAGCAGATCGAAGCCGTAGTACGCATTTCCCAGGGCCGCGCCCCAAAGCGGAAATCGGCGGTGGTCAGTGCACCCACCGGGCAAATATCGGTCGTGTTGCCCGAGAAATAAGAGTCGAAGCCCGGCTCTGAAAACGTGACGATTTCCAGCGAGCGGCCGCGGTGGAAGAAGCCAATCACCGGGTCGTCGGCGATCAATTCCTGGAAGCGCACGCAGCGCCCGCACTGGATGCAGCGCTCGCGGTCCAGGAAGATCAACTCGCCCAAAGGCACATGCTTCTTGTTGTGCATCTTATCGTCATACAAGAAGCGGCTCTCCCCCGAGCCGTGCGCCATGGTCAGGTTTTGTAATGGGCATTCCCCGCCCTTATCGCATACCGGGCAATCCAACGGATGCGAGGTCAGGATGAATTCCACAATATCCTTGCGCCCGGCTTTTGCCTTGTCCGACATGCCCAGCACCACCATGCCCTCCGAAACGGGCGTCGTGCAGGCAGTCTCCAGCTTGGCGCCAAACTGGATCTTTGGCGAGCCGTCTGCCTCCAAAACCGGCTGCCCGCTGGCGCGGTCGATTACCGGTCGCCCCACTTCCACCAGGCACATGCGGCACATGCCCACCGGCTCCATCTTCGGGTGATAGCAGAACACCGGGATGTCGATGCCAATCTTCTTGGCGGCGTCGACGATCACCGTGCCCTCAGGTACGCTCACTTGCTTGCCATCTATCGTCAATGATATCAATTTGCTCATTGTCCTACCTGCCAAAATACGTGCAGCGCGTGGCTGCCGCTAGGTGGTTACAGTTTCCGGCGCCCGCGCCGGGAAATCTTCGGGGAAGCGCTCGATCCCCGACAGGACTGCCTCGATGGAGAACTCGCCCAAGGCGCAGAAGCATTTGCCCTTGATCTGGCTGGCGACATCCCGCAGCAGCTCGACATCATCTGCCGTCGCATGCCCCTCGGCGATCCGCTCGGTCAGGTGCATCATCCAATACGTGCCTTCCCGGCATGGGGTGCATTTCCCGCAGGATTCATGCTTGAAGAAATGGATGGTCTTGTTCAACAGCCAGCCGATGTTCACCGAGTCGTCCACGATGATCACCGAGGCCGAGCCGAGCTGTGCGCCTACCTTGGGCACGCTTTCATAATCCATGGGCGTGTCCAGCGCTTCTTCGGTGGCGACGATCAGCGACGACGAAGCGCCAGCCGGCATGATGGCCTTGATCTTGCGCCCTTCCTGGATGCCGCCGCCGTGGGTGTAGATCAGCTCACGGAAGGTGGTGCCCAACGGCAGCTCATAATTACCGGGTTTGTTCACGTTGCCCGACAGGCTGAAGATCTTCATCCCAGGGCTTTTCTCGGTGCCATAGGTGCGGTACCATTCGGCTCCCTTCTCGATGATCAGGGGCACGTTGGTCAATGTCTCGACGTTATTGACGATGGTCGGCTTGCCAAACAGCCCATAGGCGGGCGGGAAAGGCGGGCGCAGGCGCGGCTGCCCTAGCTTGCCTTCCATCGATTCCAGCAACGCGGTTTCCTCGCCGCAAATATATGCCCCCGCCCCAAGATGCGTGTAGAGGCGCAGGCTGTAGTCCGTGCCAAACAGGTTGTCGCCCAATAAACCTGCGCTTTCCATCTCGGCGATCTTCTGGTCCAGGAAATGCGCCACCTGCCAGAACTCGCCGCGCAG
>ERZ1649853.1025-NODE-1025-length-11137-cov-5.184443_pt1 | contig 11137 bp, 5 predicted proteins | sample MGYA00575353_ERZ1649853 | MGnify/ENA primary metagenome ERZ1649853 (study PRJEB40853, sample SAMN11349654) | freshwater sediment metagenome | isolation source: river sediment | host: Sediment | place: India: Okhla Barrage, New Delhi | collected 2017-02-21 ...
CTGCTGCTGACTGCGGTTGTAGTTGCCATATTTTCAGCGATGAGAAAGGACATGGCTGATAAAGGCATTATCTTTATGCTACTGCTGATATTCACGGGTATACTGCTGGTGTACGGATGTGGGCTTTTCTATGTGAACGACGGCTGGTTCGGACGCATGAATACCGTATTCAGGTTCTACTACCAGTCGTGGATTATGTTTGCCGTAGCTTCAGCCTTCGGGCTGTACTATATCTACAGTCACTGGCCCGTGTTGCGAAGAAGGGGTTATATCATTAAAGGCTGCTGGTGGTTCGTCATTGCGCTTCTGCTGACGGGTGCGCTGCTGTATCCCCTAGCCGCGACCTTCAGCAGAACCAACTCGTTCTCAAATATTTCCACCCTTGACGGACTGGCTTATCTGAAGAACAGCAACCCGTCAGAATACGAAGCCATATCCTGGATGAATGACAATATATACGGAGCCCCTGTCGTTATTGAGGCTGTCGGGGCAGCTTACAGTAGTTATGGAAGGGTATCGATGATGACGGGATTGCCGGCCGTCCTCGGATGGGAACAGCATGAGCGGCACTGGCGCGGCTGGACGGAGGCGGGATCGGATAGCGAGACGCAGGCCAGGCGTGAAGATATTAACCTGATGTACACAAGCGATGATGTCGATCTGGTAAAAGAACTTTTAACGAAGTATGGAGTCGCTTTTATGTATGTCGGACAACTGGAGCGGGATGCTTACGGCAATGGCGCCGGCGCCGCATTCGCTTACTGCGCGGATATCGTGTTTGAGAACGAAGGCGTCGTTATTTACGAGGTTAGGTATTAGCATTCGATAGGGTTTACTAGATGCAGATCGCATACGTTCTATACTGGTGGCTGGCTCTGGCTTTTATCGGCCTTGTCAGCTTCCCTATGGTTTCCAGAGTATGCGGCAGCGTGGCGGACAGAGGATATTCCGTATCTAAAATTGTCGGGCTGATATTCTTGACCTTCATATCATGGATGCTGTCGAGCCTTCACATCATGCCGTTCGGCTATGCCAACATCGCGGTCTCAGTAATCATACTGATGGCGGTATCCTTCGCTTTCGGCAGAAAGAATCTGAAGGTATCGGAGTGGCCGCGAAAGAATATCTTTATAAGTGAGATCGTTTTTACCACAGCGTTCGTTGCGCTGGTGCTGATTCAATTCGGGAAGGCGGACATCTCGTATTCGGGGAACTGCGATGCGCTGTTCAACTATGCTTTCATACAATCGATACTCAGGGGAGGTTACTCTCCGCCCCTTGACCCCTGGTTCGCGGGGGGCACCATACCGTATTACTATGGCGGGCATTATCTTGTCGCATTCGTAACCAAGTTCACCGGCGTGCCGCCTTCCGTCGCTTTCAATATAGCTATTGCCATGCTTTACGCCTTCGCGATGCATGCGTCGTACGGACTGGTTTATAACATCACAAAGAGAAAGCTTTATGGTCTTGTCGCTCTATTTTTCGTTTGTGTAATCGGCTATACCTCAGGCGCGTTTCAACTGATGGCGCATATCACACAACACCCGGTCTTGGGGTACCCGCCTATCGGCGGTGAAAATATCATAGACTGGATGCTTAGTTTCGATTTCTGGACGGCGCCGTGGCTCATCAATGGAGCTATAACGCATTATGCAGGATATTCCTTCCTCATGAGCGACATGCATACTTATTTCATCAGCATACCATTCCAGATAGCCTACATCTCCCTGGTTTTCGCGGTATTCAAGAGAAGCCTCGCCGGTGCACAATTACCGCGGGGCTATGTATTTCTGATAGTTCTAGTCTTAAGTCTTTGTCTGGGTTTCTTTTTCTTCATGAACACGTGGGAATATCCGACTTATATCATCCTGACGGCGGCTGCATTCATCCTTATGAGGCCGCTAGTTTCTGATCAGCGCATGCCGTGGATTCAGAGGCTGAAGGCGATGGCATCGCGAACACGCGCTGGCGCACCATCCCGCGGGGTGTCGGATGCCGGCGATGCGGGGGAATCTTTTGCCGCCTCTGCCGATGTCGAGGGTGCGGAGACTTCACGTATGAAAGTCATCGTTAAAGGAATGATGCCGTGGTTCAGAACTAGGCTGCTTATTCCTCTAGCGGTTACGGCCTTAAGTTTTATTCTATATTTGCCGTACTATCTCTCAAGCAGGCTCAGCGGCTTTCACGGCATCGGCATAGTGCCGGCTGAGTTGAGGACAAGCCTGGCGGAATTTCTGGAATACTGCGCCCCGTTCAGTTTTGTACTCATTACATTCCTCCTTGTGATATGGAAGCGAGAGTACTTCGCTGGCAAGAAGGCGATCATATTGGCTGTCTTGGTATCGATACCTGTTGTCCTCATGGCCGTGTTTTTACATTTTCAGGCTCTCATTGTGGTGGTTCCCGCGGGGCTTCTCTGCCTGTATTTCTTGTTGAAATCGAAGGAACGTACGGAGAGGGATTTCGTATTGTTGCTGGCAATTATAGGGATAGCTATCGTATTCTTCTCTGAATTGTTTTATATTGACGACATCTTCAGCGGACAGTGGGAGAGGTTCAACAGCGTCATGAAAATATATCACCAGGTGTGGATCGCTCTCGCAATATCTGCATCTGCCGGTATGTATTACACTTTCCGTTATTTCACGGGAAAGAAGAAGGTGCTGGTCAAGGTTCTAAAGGCGGTATGGATAGTTGCACTTGCTGTTATGCTTCTTGCTGCTCTTGTACATCCTGTTGCCATGACAACGAGCCTGATCGGCGGCAGACATGAATTCTGGGGTGACGGCAGGGGAACTCTGGACGGATTTGATTTTATAGAAGAGGTTGACAAAGGGGATTACGAGGCGATATTGTGGCTGAACGATAACATTGATGGCCATCCCGTAATACTGGAAATGCCCGGAGAGCAGTGGTCGTATTCCTCCCGCGTGTCCGGCTACACCGGTTTGCCCACTGTCATCGGCTGGCAGGGCAATTTTGAGAAGGTTTGGGGACGAAGCGGTATCGAAGTAGATAATAGAACAAGTGATGCAGACTTGATGTATAGCACCACCGACAATAATGAAGCTATTCAGCTATTGAAAAAGTATAATGTTGAATATATATATATAGGTACGCTGGAGATAAACAAATATTCAAGCGCGGGATTACAGAAGTTTGCCATTTTTACTGATGACTATGATTTAGTATATCAGGGTGAAGGAGTGTCGATCTATCAGTTAAGGGAAGAATAATGGAGAAGCCGGCGAATATACCGCATAAGTTTAAAGGTTATGCCAGGGCTCATCTGAATGGCGAGATTGCCTTCTATGTCGCTTTGGCTATTATCGCCTTCATCATGCGCATGTGGCAGCTGGGCGAACGCGCCGTCCACTACGATGAAGGTTTGCATCTGGGATGCGGCTTCAATCTGTTTAATCCGGCAGCATGGTGCCTCGAGCCGTGGACGCATGGGCCGTTTCAGTTCATAGGCACCGCCGCCAACTACGCGGTATTAGGTGATAGCGAAATATCGGGGCGCCTGCTTCCCGTATTGTTCGGCACGGCAATAGTGGTACTACCGTACTTCCTGCGCAAGCAGCTGGGTAAATGGGGGGCTATAGCGGCGGCTGTGCTTCTGTCCATCTCGCCGCTTCTCATGTACTACAGCCGCTACGCTCGTAATGATATATACATAGCGTTTTTCACCCTGCTTCTGATCGTTTGCATCTGGAATTACATCGATTCTCAGAAGGCGCGATGGCTTTATATCGGATGCGCTTCGCTTAGCCTCAGTTTCTGCGCCAAGGAAATAACCTACATTAATTTGGCGATAATCCTGCTATTCCTGTTTTTGGTATCGGCGAGGGAACTGGCTTCGAGGATACGGCAAAAGGTAAATCTCAAGGGTATGTCGCCGCAGGCTGAGCTGTTCATACTTCTGGGGGCTGTGTCGCTGCCTCTATTCGCCGCGTTCGTGAATGCGCTGCCATGGGTCGACCTCGGCAGAGATATGACAAGCCCGTGGGCTAAAGCTATAGTAATCATATTGTTTCTTGTATCCACAGCCATAGGCTTAAGGTGGTCGCCCAAACGATGGGTAATATCGTTTCTGATCTTCTATGTGATTTTCGCGTTCACCTACAGCATATTCTTCCAGCAGAACCAGGGTCTGGCGGTAGGTTTATGGGACAACGTGGCTTACTGGGTGGGGGAGCACGAGACGGCCAGGGGAGGGCAGCCCAACTACTATTATCTGATGATGATACCATTGTATGAATTCCTTCCCGTGATCCTGGCCACGATCGCCCTTGTTTACAGCTCGGTCACAAAGAATTTTATCACCTTGGCGCTGACCCTGATCGCCGTGGCGGCCATCCTGTTCTTCGCGTTTTCCGCCGGTATGAAAGATGCGGAAATGAGAGCGCTCAGGATAGTTGTCTGTATAGCCTCATCCTGCCTGGTCTTATTTTCAATAATTCCTTTGGCATACAGGGTCGGCAGTCTTGTTTCCAGAAAGAAAACGGAGCCTGCGCCCGCACGGCGTTGGTACGCCCCGCAGTCGATGCTAAATAGAATATCCGTATATTCCGCCCTGTTGTTGCTGATCGCGGGCGGACTGATACTAATATATGCCTTCATGGTGGGGAATGACTCCGCCGGGAAGCTAACATCTACGTTAGTGCTGTTGTGCGCCGCCGCTTCCATGATGCTATATGTTCATTTCAGCATGGGGAAACCGTTTGTCAGATTCCTGATATATTGGGCGGCTATGAGCCTGATACTATATTCTTTCTTCGGAGAAAGGATGCCGTGGCTCTCGCTTCATATTGTCTTGCCGGCTATAGTGCTCGGTGGAGCATTCATCGGCCATCTAGCCAAGTTAGTGAACAAAGAGCAGATCAGACGCTGGTTCGGTTCGGGGAATCCCAATGTTCCTGCCCGGTGGGTATACTCGGCCGGCGCGTTTATCGGGATATCGGCGCTGCTGTTCTTTACCGGATATGCCGCCTTCGTGGCGTGCAGGGAGAGCTATCAGTCCGCGGATGATCCGCCGCAGCTGCTGATGTATGCCGGGGTATCAGCGGATGTTCCCCGTATCGCCGACAGTATTAAAAAATTGGCTGCGGAAACGGGCGAGGGTTACGCTTTGCCTGTTACTGTCGATACGGATATCTATTATTCAGGCTGGAGCTGGTATCTAAGGGACTATAGCGTTGATACGCCGGGGATGTCATCTATAACATCCGTGCCCCGGGGTTCTGTCCTCATTCTAAGGGCAGATCACGATCCTGCCGATAGACAGTACTTGGAGAAGTATGGTGAAGGGGAAAGGATTCGTATGTTGATATGGTTTCCCGAGGATTACAAGGTGGGCTTCAGTCTCAGCTGGTGGTGGGGGTATTTCTGGGGCAGGGATGCCGGCGCACCCTGTTTGAAGACGGAAGGAATAGTGTATTTCCTCAAAGAGGCTCAGTGATCCACGCAGTTTTCTATACGCATACAGTAATGGGTGAAAGAAGATAGGGGCTGGCTAGTTGTTGAAGAGTAAACGCTTCTGGATCGGCGCGACGATAAGCATCGCTCTGCTGGCGGTTTTCCTGTTTCAGGTTGATTTCTCTGAAATGGGAAGTGAGATGAGCAAGGCAAATTATATATATCTTCTGCCCGCCGTTTTTATCTATTTGCTGGGCGTATTTTTCCGCGCTGTGCGATGGCAATACCTACTAAAGCCGCTGGGAAATTTCCGCATATTCCGGATGTTCTCGCTGATTCTCATCGGTATGCTGGTGAACAATATTATCCCCGCGCGTCTAGGAATAGTAGTCCGAGCGGTAATCCTGGGCGAAAAAGAGAAGATCAGCAAGATGGCCGTGGGCGGTACGATGGTGGTGGAGCAGGTCTTCGACGGCATCATGCTCCTTTTCTTCACTGCGATTGCTTCTTTTTTCGCTCCTTTGAATGGATGGCTCGGACAAGTTGTCTACATAACAGCCGTACTTTTTATAACACTGATAGTCTTATGCCTGGTTTTTGCGTCATCCTCAAAAGCTACACAGAAAGGCCTAAGTCTCCTGTTACGCATTTTGCCGCATAAGTGGCATGATAAAGCCGGGGAGTGGTTCATACGATTAATAGACGGGCTGGGGGTGATGAGAAGTCCGCGCAAGATATTTGTCGTCTTCATTATGTCGGCACTGGTATGGCTCTGCGAATCGGGATTGTTCTATATGGTGGGTTTCTCCTTCGATTTACAGCAGCCGTTCTACGTGTATATGCTGGCGACGGCGGTTTCCAATCTTGCGTGGGTCCTGCTTATGACTCAGGGCGGGCTTGGTTCCTTCGACCTTGCCTGCCAGAAATCACTGGAGCTGTTCAATGTGGGCGCCTCGGCAGCCGCCTCTTACGCGGTTGTAGTGCATGCCCTGATACTTCTCATCACGATACCTCTCGGCTTGATTTTCTTATGGGTGGAAAATCTGTCCTTGAACAAGGTGATCGGCAAAAAGGATAGAACCAACACGAATGGTTGAGTTATCCGCTTAGGCGACGCAACGGTGCAAGGTCTATTTAGAGAGCCGTATTTTTAGTAGCGATAACAGCATCTCGGGAGCATTGGTCAGGTGAAACGTAGAACCTTCTACATGCTTCCACACAACAGGAAACTCAACTATCCGGCAGCCTTTTTTTTCCAGTCTCCACAGTAATTCCACGTCGAACTCAAAACCGGTCGCAGACAGCGAATCCAGAACGTCCTTGATAACCTCTTTTTGGAATACTTTGACGCCGCATTGCGTATCTCTGAAGTTCAGTCCGAACAGGGCTCTAACGATGATATTGAAAACCCTGCTTGAGAATCTTCTGAGAATCGGCTGTTTTACGGTTATTATCGACTCACTCATTCGGCGTGATGCTATGACGCCGTCGGCATCATTTAAAGCGGTGAACATATCCCGGATATCGCCCGGATCCACGGAATCGTCGGCGTCGGCGAATCCAATGCTTTCACCGTTTGCCGCCTTGAAACCTTTGATGATGGCGCCGCCTTTGCCGAGCTTTTGGGGGAAATTCAAGATGGTGACCTGCGGATATCGGATACGCAGTGCATTCACAATATTGTACGTGTTATCGATGCAGCCGTTGCAGACGACTATTATTTCCTGCTTCGGGAACTGGTCGCAGATGTTTCTGACCACGCTTTCAATTCTGGACTCTTCATTGTAAGCGGGGATCACCAGGGATATATCAGGACTGTCGCTCATGTTTTTATAGCGCTCATGTTCCTTTGGAATCTAGAAACATATTATACATCAGCGTCAGAGCCGTATATATAGAAAATGCGAGACTGACAAATAGTCATTTTAGTTCTATAATAGCTTTATTCGTTCGGCAAATCATAGCTTAATCGAGATTACACCAGGACTGACGGCATGAAGATTGGAATCGTAGGCGGCGGCATCACTGGTCTCACCGCGGCACATGAACTGGGCAAGGCGGGACATAAAGTCTTGCTATTCGAAAAGGAAGCCGAACTCGGAGGCCAGGTGCATACTTTTGATGTCGGCGGCGAGCGTCTGGAGGGATTCTACCACCATATCTTCACCAGCGATGTTGACGTAATAGGGCTCATCCAAGAGCTTAACCTCCAGGCGAAGATGCTGTGGATCGATTCCAAGGTGGGGCTGTACCGCGACGGCAGGGTCTATGACTGGGTCACGCCCCTAGATCTCCTGAAATTTCGGCCGCTCAACATATTCGATCGCGTTCGTCTCGGACTGGTATCGCTTTACCTGCGCAGATATGACGACTGGCAGCGGCTGGAGAAATTCACCGCCAGGGAATGGATAACCAGATACGGAGGAAAGCGCAACTACGAAATGATCTGGGGGCCCATCTTGAAGAACAAGTTCGGCCCTTATGCCGATGACGTAGGCATGGTCTGGCTCTGGGGTAAGCTGCACTTGCGCCTGGCCTCGCGGGAGGGGGAGAAGGAGCGGCTGGGCTACATGCGCGGCAGCTTCGGACTGTTTGTTGACGCATTGAGGGATAGGATTGTTTCCGGCGGCGGCGAGATATTCACGTCGTCGCCCGTCGAGAAGATAGTCGTCGAAAATGGCAAAGTAACTGCTATTCGATCGAACGGGAAAGATCATCCCTGCGATGCCGTTATCGCTGCGGTTCCATCGCCAGTGTTCGTGAAGATAGCGCCGGACCTGCCTTCGGATTATGCCTCCAATGTGAGGATTGCGAAGTACCTCGGCGCAGTTGTTCTTGTTCTCACTCTGAACAAATCGTTTTCGCGCTTCTACTGGATGAACATCAGCGATGAGAAGTCCCCCTTCGTCGCTGTGATAGAGCATACCAATTTCGTCGATCCGTCGGTTTACGGCGGCAAGCATATCGTCTATGTTTCCAACTATCTGCCCGTCGACAGCCCTCTCTACTCGATGTCACCGGACCGTCTGCTGTCCGAGTACTGGCCTCATCTCAAGAAGATCGCCCCAGATTTCAACGTGAGCTGGATACAGGGCATGAATATCTTCCGCGATGATGCTGCCCAGCCGATAATCGGAAAGAACTACTCGTCTCGCATACCCGCGCACGCCACGCCGATACAGGGTCTGTATCTGGCCAACACCACGCAGATTTATCCCGAGGACAGGGGAATGAACTACGGCGTGCGGCTGGGTAAGGCGGTGGCCGGGATAGTTGCTAGGAATACAATGTAATTCTATCTAAAGTCGAGTCTCGCTGGTATCATTAGTCTTGGCGCGCTATGAGATTCGCGGCTTCTTTGTTGTCCGCACAAGTGTTTTGCAGTAGAATACACCCATAGATTTTATGAGCGAGAAGATGACCCCTCTCAGACAGCAGTATCTCCGCATCAAGAAGAAGTATCCCGAGACCATCGTGTTCTTCCGTCTCGGCGATTTCTACGAGACGTTCGACGATGATGCCAGGGTCGTGTCGAAGGAGCTGGAGATCGTGCTGACGTCGCGGGAGATGGGCAAGGGCAACAAGGTGCCGCTGGCGGGGATACCGTATCATGCCGTCGACAACTACCTGGCCCGGCTCATCAACAGGGGCCACAAAGTCGCCATCGTAGAACAGCTAAGCGACCCCAAAGCCGCCAAAGGTCTGGTTGACAGGGGTGTCGTCCGCGTCGTTACTCCGGGCACGGTGGTCGAGCCGGGGCTGCTCAGAGGCAACGTCAATAACTATCTGGCGTCGGTGGTGATGGAGGGACAGCAGGCCGGAGTCGCCTATGCCGATATAACCACCAGCGAGTTCCAGACTACACAGCTTCCCGCCGAGCGCATGCAGTCGGAGCTGGAGCGCCTGCGCCCGTCGGAGATACTGGTTCCTAAGGATGTCGAGATACAGGCGGCCGCTCCTGTGACGCCGGTCGATACGCAATATTACGAACTGGAAACCACCCGCCATACACTGCGCGAGCACTTCGGCACATCGTCGCTGGAGGGCTACGGGTGCGAGGGGCTGCCGCTGGCGATACGCTCGGCCGGGGCTATCGTGCACTACCTCGGCGAGACGCAGAAGCCGGCGCTGAAGCAGTTGACCACGCTTTCGACATACAGCACCGAGTCGTTCATGACGCTGGATCCGCAGACGCGGCGCAACCTGGAGCTGTTTCAGACGTTCCGCCAGGACAGGGAGGGCTCCCTGCTCTCGGTCATCGACCTGACCAGGACGCCGATGGGGGCCAGATTATTGAGGAAATGGGTCGGACAGCCGCTGCTGGATGCGGTTCAGCTCAACCGCAGGCTGGATGCGGTGGAGTGGTTCCATAACGATACGCGCCGCCGAGCTAAAGCAGTGTCGATTCTGACGAAGATCGTCGACATCGAAAGGATCATCAATCGCATCAGGGGCGGCATCGCAACGCCGCGGGAGGTGGTGGCGCTGCGGCGCAGCCTCGAGTCGGCCTCCGAGCTGCGTGATGCAATGCAAAAAGAGCAATCAGGCGGCATCGGCTGGATGTTTCACGGCATCGATCCATGCCGGGAAACGGTCGATCTGATTTCAAACGCTGTAGCCGACGAGCCTCCGCAGAATCTGGGGGATGGCGTTATCAAGGCTGGCTTCTCCACTGAGCTCGATTCTATTAGGGTCGCGGCTAAAGATGCCAGGAGCTACCTGGCGAACCTGGAGCGCACTGAGCGCGAGCGCACGGGAATAAAGTCGCTCAAGGTCGGCTATAACAGGGTATTCGGGTATTATATAGAGATATCAAATGCGAACCTGGCGCAGGTCCCCAGCGACTACATACGCAAGCAGACGCTGGCCAACGCCGAGCGCTTCTATACGCCTCAACTCAAGGAATACGAGTCTCTTATACTGAACGCGCAGGAGCGCCTGGCCGAGCTCGAGGGCATGATATACCGTCAGGTGCTGGGGCAGGTGGGTCAAGCCGCCGAACGCATACTGGATACCGCTTCGGCGATAGCTCAGATCGATGTGTTTTCGTCGCTCGGGGAGGTGGCGGTGCGTCACGGGTACGTCCGTCCCGAATTGAACGAGGGCAACATAATCTCGATAACCAACGGCCGTCATCCCGTGGTGGAGCGCATGCTGGACGGCGAGCCTTTCATACCCAACGATACCTACCTGTCGAACGATGAAACGCAGATGGTTATACTCACCGGCCCCAACATGGCGGGGAAGTCGACGTACCTGCGGCAGGTCGCTTTAATCGTTCTCATGGCGCAGGTCGGCAGCTTCGTGCCGGCGGATGCGGCCACCATCGGCATCGTCGACCGCATCTTCACCCGCGTCGGTGCGCAGGATGATCTTTCGACAGGCCGCTCCACATTCATGGTCGAGATGGAGGAGACGGCAAATATTTTGAACCACGCTACATCTCGATCGCTATTAATATTGGATGAGATTGGCAGGGGCACCAGCACCTACGACGGCATCTCGATAGCGCAGGCCGTCGCCGAATACATTCATAATCATCCCAGGATGGGCGCCAAGACCATATTCGCCACTCATTACCACGAGCTGGTTGAACTGTCGAACTACCTGCCGCGGGTCAGGAACTTCAACGTCGCCGTCGCCGAGGAGAACGGCCGGGTCATCTTCCTGCGGCGCATTCTGCCTGGGGGCGCCGATAAGAGCTACGGCATACACG
>ERZ1649853.1026-NODE-1026-length-11136-cov-4.611587_pt1 | contig 11136 bp, 12 predicted proteins | sample MGYA00575353_ERZ1649853 | MGnify/ENA primary metagenome ERZ1649853 (study PRJEB40853, sample SAMN11349654) | freshwater sediment metagenome | isolation source: river sediment | host: Sediment | place: India: Okhla Barrage, New Delhi | collected 2017-02-21 ...
GGCAGTGTTATAGACGAAACGAACATTTGTGTTCGTTGTATCGGATTTATGGGAAACTTCTGTAACTGCTGCGATTCGTTCTTCAGGTTTTAAATGGATATCGCTTTTATAGGTAAAAGGAAAATAGGTGGTTTGCATAAATGCGGGATACCCATATGTCCGAACAGCAGATGTTTTCCAAATCCATTCGCCATTATTATAAATATGCCCCACTCTAAACGCGTAATCATTAAAATCATCGGCCCCGCCATTGCGGTCATAATGATCCAATCTGACATTGCTAAAGAGTAGGTTATGTTCGTTGATCGTGTAATCATCTGAGAAAAAGAGAGAATTCGAATTCCATTCTGTCGGTCCGCTAATTTCATGGACACGTTCACTTCCATCAGTGATGAGAGAATTTGAAATTACTTTTCTGAATTTGCTTTGAGCACCTAAGTGTATATCATGATTATTGAATATTACTTGCTTATCGATAACCGCTTCGAGTATGGATTCTGATTTATCGTAATACCAGTCCGTAACCGATGTTGTGCTCCCGTCTGCATTGTAAAGAACGATACCGTTTGGATCTGATTCGGATTGTTTGTGATTGGCATTATCGTACGCTATTTTTACCTTGAGGGTTTTATCTTGAAAATATTTTGTTCCGATGATATATCGATGTACCATGTCAGCTGAATTTTCATCCGGAGTATGTAGTCTGCCTAACCCTAAAAATCGATCTTGCTTCAAACTAAACTGCGCAGCATTGATTGTAAAATCGTCTCCTTGAAGCGAAGCGAAAAAGTTGTTTGTTTCAAAATCCCGATTTACGCTGTTTATACTGCGATCGCTGTAGTAAGGCTCTCGATTTTCAGTATGGGTGTCTGCATAAAAAAAACTGGAATATGTTTCCCCTTTGTGAGCATAATATGCGCTAAGCTCATTGGAATCTCGGGAACCTCCTATAACTTGAAGGCTTCCCCCCTCATCATGTACTGCATCTTTGGTATAGAGCCGTACTACGAGGCCGGGAGGTTCGTCTCCTGTCATAACGGAACTGCCGACTTGATAAATTTCGATATGGTCAATGTAAGTGATATCTAAAAAGCCCCACATTTTCATAGCACTTCCAAATCCAATAGAACCGAGCTCATGATCATTGATGTAGAGTTTTAAGAATTGGCTGTTGAATGTAGAAGCTTTTGACATAGCCATAGAAACTTGTCCGCTTACGGTTTCTTGCATCGTGAACCAAGGGATAGTTTTGAGGATGTCACGTAAATTATATGCCTGCATTTTTTCGAGACGTTCACGGGTAAAAATGATAAATGATCCGGCACTCTCTTTTTTAGTTTGAATGGAGAGATCGGATTCACTCCGATATTGAGATAAAAGATCGTCCAGATGATTTGCTGACTCTTGGGCAAATATACATGAATTTGTCACCATACATAAAAGGCAGGATTGTATTATGAGACTGGATTTCATCACAAATTCCTCACAAGCAATGTTTCATCATTTAAACTTATAGTAGCACATTATTACCTAAAAAGATTACGGTGATACAAAATTTTTTAATAGATGAAATTATTTGCTTTTTGGACGGGGGTGTTGTGATAGATAAAATAGGTATTTTGAGTTATGCGAGTTTGAGCGGATAGCCCTCTGTTTGAAAGAGGTTATTCGCTATCTTTTGGTGATTTAAACGATTTTACATCGATTCGACGAGGTGCACGTTTCGGTGCGGCAGGTGCTTCTGCGGGCTTTCGGTCATTGTAAGGTTTTTTGTCACCGTAAGGTTTTTTATCTCCAAATGGTTTTTTCTCACCGTAAGGCTTCTTATCTCCAAACGGTTTTTTGTCGCCGTAAGGCTTTTTATCACCGAATGGTTTCTTTCCATCTTTATCGTAAGGTTTCTTCTCACCAAATGCAGGCTTATCCCCGTAAGGTTTTTTATCACCAAATGCTGGTTTATCGCCGTAAGGCTTTTTATCTCCATAAGGTTTTTTGTCACCGAATGGTTTTTTTCCATCTTTATCGTATGGTTTTTTTTCTCCGAAAGCAGGCTTGTCTCCGTATGGTTTCTTATCGCCAAACGGTTTTTTGTCACCGTAAGGCTTTTTATCTCCAAACGGTTTCTTTTCCCCGTATGGTTTTTTCTCTCCGTCGAATGGTTTGCGCTCATCCGATCTTTTTTCTTTATCGCCGAAGAATTTCGGTTTACTGCTGTACGGAGTTCTAGCCGCTTTTTCAGCATCGCTGCGCGGTGTACCATCGATGTAGTGGTTGCGTTCGCGGGTTTTTCCCTCAAAAATCGGCTTTCCGTTTTCATCTTTACCGACGAAACGAGGTTTGCTGTTGTACTGTTTTTTAGCCTCAAAACCGTCACCTTCGTTACGCGGAGGACGGGTATCACGGATCGGTTTTTTATCACGATTTCTCGGATCCGCAGCCTCACGAGCCTCACGCTCTGCGCGTCGTGCTTTGGCTTCGGCTTTTTGTTGGTTATCTACGGCAATCCCGAAATCGGGTTCGAACCCTTTTACCACCTCTTGGGTAATGGTTCGTCCGTTAAGGAGTTCGATTGGATAGAGACGTTTTTGATCCTCTGCATCGAGAGTGATGAGGGCGTATTCACTTGCGCGTGCATATCGAGACATATAAACGATCGCTTTTTCTGGGAGGTCATAGCTGATGAGTACTTCGCAACGTAAATCAGGTGTTGCCGCTAATTCGGCATCACTGAGGACGGTGATGTTTTTACCTGCGAAGAGTGCCGGAAGCTCTCCTGTATTTTCGGAGGTAGCGATAAGAATCGTTTTACCCGCATTGCGTTCGAGTAAAAACTGAATAAGCTCATTTTTACGTGGGCGGTTACAGGGATGAATACGGTGATTCTGGCGTTTGATCGTTGATGACATAAAAAGTCCTTGGGTAATTAAGCCTCATTCAAGAGGGGGGATAAGCGGTCGGTAAGAAGTTCAAGCGTAGACCGAAAACGCAAATGATAATGCAATTATAGCGAGATTTTAGCGATACGCTTTAATCCCGAGCATTTCATCGAGGCGTTGGAAGGTATATCCTTGTTTTTTGAGCTCTTCGATCACCGAGGATAGAGATGCAACGCTGGTCGCATTACGGTGCATGAGGATAATATCTCCGTTTCGGACATTGGAGAGGATATTTTCAACAACGGCGTCTGGATCTTTGAGCGTCCAGTCAAGCGAATCGAGTGACCATAAGACGGTGGTGAGCCCTTGGGTATTGACGGTATCGACAACGAGGGAATTGATCGAACCGTACGGCGGACGGTAGAGAAGGGGATAATGGCCTGTAATACTCTCGATACGGGTGGCGGCATTATCCAGCTGAGAGGTGATAACACTTTCGTTGAGATCACTTAGGCGAGGATGATTGAACGAGTGGTTGAGGACAAGATGACCTTGTGCATTGGTACGCTCCACCACTGAAACATTGGTATCGTTCATGGTTCCGCCGATCATAAAAAATGCGGCTTTGACATCATGACTTTCCAAAATATCGAGAAGTTTATAGGTATTGTTTTCATCCGGTGCATCATCGAACGTCAGGGAGACATTCTTTTGGGAGACGTCACCATTTACCATCACGTTTTTATAGGTTCCGGCGTGTACGGGAGTGATCGTATCGGTACGCCATTTGTCTAAAAACTCCGTTAAATTGGCATCCAAAAGAGGAGAAGAACCTCGAATGTCATAAATAACAGCGGAATCGGCAAACAGTGCAAGGTGAAAAAAAAGGGAAAAAAAGAGAAAAAGTTTGCGCATACAGGTCATTTCGATTTAAAATTAAAGAGGAATTATACCCTCTAATCGAGGGTCTTTTTGTAAAATCTAACAGCGAGTGTCATCATCACCAAGGCGATAATGATGAGCGGCCAAATATTAGGCCACAGCATAGAAAAATCGTTCCCTTTGAGGATAATACCACGAATAAGACGGTTAAAGTAGGTAAGGGGGAGCATTTGCCCTATATACTGAGCCCATGTCGGCATCCCGTAAAACGGAAACATAAACCCTGAGAGGAGAATACTCGGGAGAAAATAAAAGATCGTGAGCTGTAACGCTTGGAGCATATTTTGCGCTAACGAGGAGATGGTGATTCCGATCGTGAGATTTACGGCGATAAAGAGGAGGGCGACCATATAGACTAAAGGGATCGATCCGTTGAAGGGAACTCCGAAGACAACATGGGAGGCAAAAAGGATGAGTGACGCTTGGACAAGGCCAATAAAGACATAGGGGATGATTTTCCCCGTCATGATTTCCAGCGGGCGGGCGGGGGTAGCGAGGAGATTTTCCATCGTCCCCCGTTCACGTTCACGGGTGATAGCCAGTGCCGTCATCATCGTGAGTGTCATCGTCATAACGGTCCCCATGAGTCCGGGGATAATGTTGTACTGATTGATACCGTTTGGGTTATAGAGACGGTGAACTCGAACGTCAAACGGCTCTTTTTGGCTCCAAAGTGCTGTGAGACTTCCCTTTAGATCTTTTTTAACAACCTGCTCTGCAATCCCCTGAACCGAGGCGAGGGCGATACTGACGGTTACGGGGTCCGTTGCATCGGCTTCGAGCAGAAGGGAGGGCTTTTCTCCTCTTAGCAGCTTTTGAGTGAAATCGGAGGGGATAGTGAGGATAAACTGTATTTCTCCTCTTTGGAGTGCCGTTTGGGCACTCTGCGGGGTGTCATAGCGCGTATCAATTGCAAAATACTCGGATGTTTGCATGGACGCTAGAAAGGTTCGGGTAAACTCGCTTTTATCATATACGATCACGGCGGTTGGGAGATGTTTTGGATCGGTATTGATTGCAAATCCGAAAAGGGCGAGCTGAATGATCGGCAAAACGACCATCATCGCGAAGGTAACGCGATCGCGCTTGAGCTGTAAAAACTCTTTGAGAACGATTGCCCACCACCGTTTGATGCTAAACATGAGGTGCTTCTCCATAATTATCGCTAGTGTGTTTCATCAAATAGATAAAGACATCTTCGAGCGAGGTGGTGATCGGTCTATACTGCTGTGCTCTGAGTGCATCTTCGATTGTGTTTGGATCTTTTCCGCTAACGTGGAGGGTGGAACCGAAGATAACGGTTTGCTCGATAGCGGGGTCCTTTTCAAGCGACTTGGAAACTTCCATCAGGGTATTTCCTGTAATTTCGTAGGTAAAGAGTTTTTGGCTCTCGATGATGCTCTGTGCACTCCCTTGTGCTAGGAGATTACCGTAGGCGATATAGGCGAGTTTATGACACCGTTCCGCTTCATCCATGTAGTGGGTACTGATGAGTACCGACACACCTGTCGCGGCGAGAGAATGCAACTCTTCCCAAAAATCGCGTCGTGCATTGGGATCAACCCCGGCGGTAGGTTCATCGAGGAGGAGCAATTTTGGATGACGGAGCATACATGCCGCGAGTGCGAGACGTTGTTTCCAACCTCCCGAGAGGGAACGTGCCAGCTGAGACGAACGGGAGGTGAGGCCGAGGGTTTCGAGCGCTTCATCTACCACGTGTTTACGGTTAGCAAGCTCATACACCCGCGCCACAAAATCGAGATTTTCACGGATGCTCAAATCTTCCCAGTAGGAGAACTTTTGAGTCATGTATCCCACTTCGCGTTTGATGGCATCGCTTTGAGTACGAATATCATAGCCTAGACAGTGCCCCTCGCCGCTGTCGGGGGTGAGCAGACCGCAGAGCATTCGGATAGCGGTCGTTTTTCCGCTCCCGTTGGGTCCCAAAAATCCGAGAATTTCTCCTCGTCCGACCGTGAGTGAGAGATCTTTGACGACGTGTTTATCACCAAAATATTTGTTGAGCCCCCGAACGTCGATGGCAGAGTCAGCGGTGTTCAAGAGAGACTTCCACAGGCTGACCCGGATGAAGCAGCGGCGCATCTTTTTTGGACGGATAGGCTTCGATCATGTAGGAGAGTTTATCTTTGGACTCGTTGCTGTAGATGATCGGAGGGGTGAACTCCGCTTCGGGTGAGATGTAGATGACACGTGCACCGATTGTTTTTCCGTCACTGCGTTGGATAATGGAGATATCGGTTCCGATTTGCAGCGATTCGGCAATCTTTTGGGGGACAAAAAAGCGGATTTTGATATTTTGCGGCGGGAGAAGACGGACGATAATCCCCCCTTGAGGAACAAATTCACCTTCTCGGTAGAGGGTGTCGTACACCAGCGCTTGATAGCGCGATTTGACCCCTTTCTCATCTATTTTCCACTGTGCTTGTTTGAGAGCAGAACGCAATTGTGCAATCCGCTCTTCTTGGGCTTTGATTTGATCGGGGCGTTTGGAGAGTTTGGCAACGTTGAGGCTATTTTTGAGCTCTTTGACTTTTGCAGAGGTCGATTTGGCTAGCGCTTCCGAAGCCTCCAGTTGGGTTTTAGAGACGGCATTGGCAGGAAAAAGGGCGCTGTTGCGCTCAAACTCTCTGGCGGCATTCTCAGCCGAAGCGACTGCTTGGGAGAGTTGCGCTTCAATGACACGGATCTCTTCGAGTCGGGAGCCTTTTTGATAATCGCTGAGGGTTGCTTGGGCTGCTGCGAGATCGGCTTGCGCTTGTTGAAGTGCCAACACTTCGCTTTCACACTCTAGAGCAAAGAGATTATCATGTGTAGAGACCTGCGAACCGCGCGCTACGAAAAGCTTGTCGAGTTTACCGCTTTGGGTAGAGGAGATGTTGACAAACTCCCCCTCGGCGTAGCCGTTGTAAATCTGAGGATCGCTGGACTGGCATCCTCCGAATACAAACAAGGGAATCAGAAAAAAGAGTACGGTTGTTTTCATAAGAATTATTATAGCGCTTTAGGATTCGACTTCGCCCAAATGCCCCGCCAAATAACCGCTCGAAAAACTCCATTGCAGATTGTATCCGCCGCAAGGGCCGTCTAAATCCATCACTTCCCCGCAAAAATAGAGCCCTTTGATGATTTTACTCTCCATCGTGTCGGGGGAGATCTCTTTGAGTGATACCCCTCCACGGGTAATCATCGCCATTTTAAACCCGTCATGTCCGGTGATGGTGAGGGGTGTCCATGCGAGGAGTTTGATGAGGCGGTCTCGTTGAATCCCCTCTAGTTTATTAAACCCTTTATCGGGATCGGCATCGGCGAGAGTACACAGTGCGCGCCCTACAGACTCGGGGAGAAGGGTTTTAATATGGGTTAATATGGATTGCTCGGGATGCTTGTCGATCTCTTTTTTGATGTGGTTGCGGAGTTGTTCTTCATTGAGCCCTTTCGTCATATTGATGAGGATGGGGACTTCCCCATGTTTCGAGAGAAAAGGGTTGTTTTCACGCGCGATATCAAGGACTACGGGTCCACGGATACCTGAGGAGGTAAAGATAAGATCTCCTGAGGCATAGATCCCTTTGGCTTTGGGTAAATCGATTTTAATTTCCACTTTAGCGATGGTGTCTGCACGGCATGATTCACCCCAACTCTCTTTTGTTTTTAGAGGCATCATGGCGGGGTAAAGCTCGGTGACTTTGTGACCCACTTCGGAAGAGAGTTTGAACCCATCCCCCTCTGCACCGAGTTGCGGGTACCCCAACCCGCCTGTAGCGATAATCACGTGAGGTGCATGGTAGGTTTTAGTAGCGGTTGTAACACCCGATATCCTCTCTCCATCGCTTAGGAGTGACTCAACACGCGCTGAACACTCTACAGTAACTCCAAGACGCTCCATCTCCTCTGCGAGTGCAGAAATGATCGTTTGTGCACTGTGGCTGATTGGAAACACTCGGTACCCATCAGGGGCATGACTCTCGACACCGATTTCAGCGAAAAAGGCGATCAATGCTTTATGATCCAGAGCATTCAGAGCAGGGGTCATAAATCGACCGTTGCGTCCGAAACGACCCATAAAATCATCATTGGAGAGGGTATTCGTGAGATTGCATCGTCCGCCGCCCGTCGCTTTGAGTTTAGAAGCGATATGGGAGAGTTTTTCGAGGAGGAGTACTTTTTTCCCTCTTCGCGCGGCTGTGATAGCAGCGATGAGACCTGCCGCACCACCACCAACGACGATTAGATCATAAAAAGTTTCTGAGAAGTTTTGCATACGCCATTATAGCGGTGCGGCACGCTAAAATCCAAATTATTAAATATCGGTGATGCGGACGAAGGTAAGGTATTGCTCACTCTCTAAGATATTGAGTGATACCCCGAATTTTTGGGAGATATGTTTGCGTTGCCCTTCGGTAAGCTCAGAAAGGTGGATTTTATAATAGTGATGATTGTTATCTGAACTGACCTGCATATGATAGGTATGAATATCCTCAGGAGAAGGGTCATAATGGATGTATTTTTGCATTTAGTGTCTTCCTCAGCTTTTGAATATTCTAGTCCCACTTGTGTTAATAGACCATTAAGTGGAGATTAGCCGAAAATAGGGGCTTTCTCAAATACTCCGAAAATATCTAATATAAAGCGGACCATAGCCCCTTCAGCGATGCCGGCTAAAACTCCGAGAAAAAGTCCATTAGTAATAATATCAAACGAGAGGGGATCGTCTCTCCATCCCATCAATGATTCTTCCATAACATACTCCTTTATGAAAGGTGATCAGAGCCAGTTTATTAAAATAAACAAAATTACATTATCATAGTTTATATGTGCTAATGGAAATATTTAAAAACAATATTAATGTAAAATTGATTTTGACAATCAACAATCAGGAGAAAAAATTTACAAAATGATTGGTTTTCTTCGGCAAAGAGATATCTGCCGAAGATAGGAGGGGAGATTAGCCTCTAGCAGTTACTTCAAGCAAGTGGTAGCCGAATTGTGTTTTGATCGGACCGTATAGCACCCCGACATCACCGGTAAATACCGCTTTGTCAAATTCAGGAACCATTTGGCCAGGAGTGAAACGTCCTAAATCTCCCCCTTTGCGTCCTGATGGGCATTGGGAATTGTCTGCTGCCGCTTCGGCAAAAGAGAGACCCTCTTCGATTTGTTTTTTGAGTTCGTTACACTCTGCTTCGGTGCTGACTAAGATATGACGTGCAGTTGCCCATGCCATGATGATCCTTTATATTATTTTTGAAATTTTAGCCTATTAGTACTTTTTATTGGTAGTGACGAGGAGATCTTTTTCACTCAAATCGTCCATGAGAGTTTTTAGATTTTTAAGGGTGTAGAGTTTCAGTGTATCGCTTTTCTCTTTTTTAAACTCGCTGGAGAAGCCGTTTTTGGAGAAGATCACGAAGATGTCGGGAGTGAGGGCGGCTTTTGCACATTTTTCCTGCAATTTAGAGAGTTCGCTTTTGTTGGCTTTGGATTTAGAATACTTGCATGATCCTACGATCACCTTATCCCCTTTGGTTTTCCCCAAAATCTCGATTTCGGTGTTTTTATCCCAGTATGAGCCGATTTTTGCTACCCAGTCCTCTTTGAAACTTTGTTTGATGAGGGCAATGACAAGGGCTTCGTAAACTTGGTCAAAAAAGCTTTGTCGGGTGTTTTGCCATTTCTCTTTCATCTCTTTGAAATCCCCTTCTTTGATCCCCTTGTAATACGGCGATACGGCAGAGAACCAAAAGCGGTAAAAAGGTGCGGTAAAAATGAGGCGATCACTTTTTTCTTCGTTCTCATCGATCGGGTCTGCTTGGGAGGCTTGTCGAGAGAGTAATCCGAACTTGATCAAAAATGCGGCGGACTCTTCCCCCTCTTTGCGGGTGAGATCGGCACGTCGGTAGGCGGAATATTCTCGTCGATCACCAAGTGCTACAGCTGAGAGGAGGGCGTGATGAGCTTTATTGCTTTGGGTAATTTTAGTCAAATCGCCGTGGATGTAACGATAGTTTTTGAGCACCTTCTCCTCGATAATCTCTTCGAGAGGCTTAGACATGTCAACACTGTATCCCATCCCTCCGAATACGGCGAAATACTCGATTGCGCGTTCGATATCGTTAGCATTGTTTTGGAAACAAAAAGAGCGGAATTGCTGAAGAAGGGTCGGGTGTTTGGTCATATAGAGGCAACCTTGGTTTAATTACCGCATTATAGCCTAATGGCTATTTACGGTTGAAATGGTAGATAGAGTGGGTGGTGTTGAGTTGTTTATTTTTCCATGCGAAATAGGAGCTTTTTAGATGTTTTCCGTCGTGAGAGAGCTCATGGACGATTTGGTGAATATGGTCTTCATCCGATTGACACAGTTCTGTGCTCATATCGCAATCAAAGACAATGTGCGTCGGTGTACTCTCGTGCAGATTCGCGAGGAATTCAGGCTGGTTTTGTTTGGAACAATAATGGGTTGCTTTGAGATTGGTACACGCGATATCTTTACAGTGATACATGGTGACCATTTGCTTGGCGGTATTGGGGAGGAGATCCTCTTGGATTGTCACCTCACCGCCGATGAGCTTGAATGCCATGGCCGTCGTGTCAGTTCCTGCGAGGGGGAGGACTGCTTTATGTTTATACGATTCAGTGCCGATTTGCTCTTCTACGGAAGAGAGCTTCCACTCGCCGATGAAAGAATCTTCCATCCATCCGAACAGTTCCCAAGCCGTTGCTTCAGAAGCATGGGCAGAGTTTATCAGACAAAGGGCGATAAGGAGTGAGGGGATACTTTTGTTCAACATCATTGTTCCTTAGAGCTTCTCGGCACCTTTTTGGGTCAGTACTACGGTTACTCCATCTTCTTTGATCTCGATCATACCATCATGTTTGAGTTCATCCATTGCAATTTGAAAAGGACGGTCTTGTTTGGAATCGAGTTTTTTCAAAATAGCGCTGATGACGTCTTGTTTGGTCATGATGTGACCCGCTTCGGCGCGGCTGCTTTTGAACCAGTTCATAAACATAGCTTTGATCTCATTTTTTTGAGTTACTTCAATGTTCTCTTTTTTAGGAGGTGCTTTGCGAGTAAAATTTTGTTGAGGATTTTTAAAATCCCGTTTTGGAGCCGGTTTTTTATTGAATGGAGGTTTGATGATGAATCCTTGGCATTGTTGAATCAGGTAGCGTATTGTAGTGAAGTTTCGCACAAAAGAACGATTAGGTTTTATTTTTCGCTCTGATCTTCTAAACTACACGCTAAAGGGTATAAATTGCCAAAGATTATGTAATCAGGAATTATATAGTGATC
>ERZ1649853.1027-NODE-1027-length-11134-cov-5.521888_pt1 | contig 11134 bp, 12 predicted proteins | sample MGYA00575353_ERZ1649853 | MGnify/ENA primary metagenome ERZ1649853 (study PRJEB40853, sample SAMN11349654) | freshwater sediment metagenome | isolation source: river sediment | host: Sediment | place: India: Okhla Barrage, New Delhi | collected 2017-02-21 ...
TCGGCCTCACTCTCCTTCTGGGGCTTGCTGTTTCTCTCGCGCCAGAGACCCCGCCTGTCCCGGACCCGGGCGTCCGTCCTGATGAGCGCAGTCGCCGCGCGCCGGATCTCCTCGCTCCCCATGCCGCCGCCGCAGTAGATCACACCTCCGGGCTTCAGCACCCGGTACAGCTCCCGCAGAGCGCCCGGGCGGTCTTCCCAGAAGAAGACGGAGCCGCGGCTCACTATAAGGTCGAAGTGGTCATCCTCAAAGGGTATGTCATGGACGTCTGCCGTCACGGTCGTGATACGTTCAGTCAACCCCGCCTGGGCGACGTTCCGGTCCGCAAGGGCGGTCATCTCCGGGTCCACATCCAGAGAGGCTATCTTCAGGTCCGTGATGGAGGCCAGGGCGATGGCCATGGAACCCGGCCCCGAGCCCGCGTCGAGGCAGCGCCCGGCGGCGATCCCGTATTTCTGCACCACATGGCGGGCGATGGCGGGATACACCCTGGCGAAGGCCACCCCGGCGGTCAGGTCCATCTGCTGCGGGCTGGTCACCGGCTTCATCTCTGCATCACCTTGAAGGCTATCTCGCCGGGACAGACCCTGCTCTCCAGCATGCCGCCGCTCTGGCTCAGCTTGTTCAGGATGGCCTGCGCGTTGGTCACCACTGCCCCGGCCAGCATGTGAGCGCCGTAGTCGAACAGCACCTCCGACATAACCGTGCTCGGTCCCAGGACGATGGTGTAGGGGTTGCCCTGCCGGGCCAGCGCCAGGAACCGCTCCAGGGACTTGTTGATGAGCGTGGAACCGGTGACCACCAGCAGGTCGCAGTCCGGGATGACGTAGTCGGCCGCCGATTCCGGCAGGACACGCCGTCCGGGGTCTATCTGCTCTTGGCCAAGCTCAAGCACATAGAGCTCCCTGGCCGCCGATCGCAGCGCGTCAGCAAAGGGGAAGGCCCCCACCATCACCACCCTGGCCCCGGCGCCCCTCTCCAGGATGATCTCGCGGGCATTGATATCGTCATTGCCGGGTGGAGGGGGCGTCATGGCCAGGATGGCGGCGCAGCCGATGCTGGCCTCGACCAGGTTCCAGGACTGGGCATAATCGGCCAGGTCCAGCGTCGTCATTCCGATCAGGTTGCCCATGTTCCGGGTATAGTTGCCGTGCCTGACCGGGATACCATAGGTCTTGGCCAGGCCGCAGTACTTGCCATGGACCGCCGTCCAGGACACTCCGACCCGAACGTCCCTGGCCGGCCCGGAGTTGGCGGCGGCCGCCGCGATCAGGTCATCTATCAGTCCGCTCCGGCGCATCTCGTCACTTCTCCATCTCTGCGTAATAGGTGCCTCCGGCACAACCGCGGCACAGCATCCTGCCGTCCCTCACCACCTCCCTGCCGTCCATGACTCCTTCCCCACAGGCGGCACAGATGACCCTGGTCTTGGGAGGGCCCGGCAGGTCCGTGTCAGGCACGTGCATGGCCACCTCACGAAGGGCCACCAGCTCACTGTCCGGAGTCCGGGAGATCCTGCGGACCATCTCCTCCATTGACTCATCGGCAGGGCCGCGGTCCCTGACTGTGGCGCGCACCGCTTTGCCGGAATCCAGATTGACGAAAGTCGCTGCCAGCTTCCCGTAGTCCACGTGCTTGAGGGAGCGATGCCCCAGCGAACATCCGGTAGTGGTCTGGACGGCATCGGTCATGCAGCGGTCCATCTCCACGTAGACTACGAGGTTCTTGTTCTTCTCGCTGGGGTCCAGTCCCAGGGACTTCATGGCGGCCAGGGATATCCTGGTGCCCAGCGCGATACCGCCGCAGACATGGCCGTGGGCCTCGCCCGCCTTCTTCAGGTAGAACTCAAAATCGCTCATGGTGCCTCCTGATACTGAGATTTTCGTGCTATCCATGGCCGGCTGGCAGTCGGCCACCGGCACGCACACCTTTCTGTTCACCCCCGAATCCACATTCACGACCTTCACCCGGATGTCATAGACCTGTTCCAGGTTGCCGTCGGTGATGACCGCATCCGGCGTTCCCACGTCGATGAACTCGCCCCGCTTCATCAGCGCCACCTTGCTGGACACCAGGAAGGCATGGTCGGGGAAATGCGATGTCATGATGATGGGCAGGCCAGTGGCTGCCAGGCGGTCCACGATGCTCAGCAGCCTGACCTGATTGCCGAAATCCAGGTGAGAGGTGGGCTCGTCCAGCAGAAGGAGGGCGGGGTCCTGGGCCAGTACCCTGGCGAAGATTACCAGCTGTCTTTCCCCGCCGCTCAGCTGCGTATAGGGCTTGTCCCTCAAGTGGCAAATCCCCATGGTCTCCAGGGACTCCTCCGCGATCTTCACATCGCGGCGCCCCGGCGATGCCAGCAGGCCTAGGTGAGGCGCCCTGCCGGTCACCACGGTGTCCAGCACGCTGAACGGAAAGACCGGCTGGTGTAGCTGCGGCACATAGCCGATGTGCCTGGCTATCTCGACCCTGGGAAGTGTCGACATGTCCCGACCGTTCAATGCCACATTCCCGGTACCGATCTTGATCAGCCTGTTCAGGCACTTCAGCAACGTGGTCTTGCCGCAGCCGTTAGGGCCGAGGATGGACATCACCTCCCCGTCCTCGAGGGAGAAGCTGACGTCCCTGAAACCGCTGGCCCTGTCGCTGTCATAGTGAAATCCAGCCCGGGACACTGTCAGCTTCATGCCCACCCCTTCTCGCTCCTGTTCAGCAAGTAGACGAAGAACGGCGCGCCGACGATGGCGGTGAGGATGCCTATGGGTATCTCTATGCTGGCTGCCACCCGGCAGATGTCGTCAATCACCAGGAGGTAGGCAGCCCCGAGCAGGAGGCTTACCGGCAGCAGTCTCTGATGGTTCGGGCCCACCAGCATGCGGCCGACATGGGGGATCACCAGGCCCACCCACCCGATCGTGCCGCTGATACAGACCGCGGAAGCCGTTATGGCGGTGGAGCACACGATGACTATGGCCCGCAGGCGGCCGGTGTCCACCCCGAGGGCTATGGCCTCCTCTTCTCCCATCGAAAGAACGTTGAAGCGCCAGCGGATGAGCAGCAGCACGACGATGCCACCCACCATGGGGATGCTGGCAAAGAGCAGGTCGCGCATGTTCACCGCAGCCAGGCTGCCCATGAGCCAGTAGGTGATCGCGGGCAGCTGGTCTACCGGGTCAGCGACGTACTTCATCAGGGAAAGGAGGGCGCCAAAGAGGGCGCTGATGGCCATCCCCGCCAGGATGAGGCTCAGGGTGGGATTGCCTTTGACCATCTTGCTCACGACGTAGGAGATGCCGACGGCCGCGATGGCGCCGGCGAAGGCCGATGCCTGTATGGCCACTATGTTTCCCGAGAGCAGGATGGCGGAGGCGGCGCCGAATCCGGCGCCCAGGCTGACCCCGAGTATGTCGGGGGATACCAGGGGGTTGCGGAAGAGGCCCTGGAAGGAGGCGCCTGCCAGTGACAGGCTGGCGCCCACCAGCATGGCCGCCAGGATCCTGGGCAGCCGTATCTGGGTCACCACCGTGTCCAGGATTTCCGGCCAGGTGTGGTCCATCGGCATGACGTGAGAGGCCAGAACCCTGACCACATCTATGGGAGAGATGGGGTATCTGCCCACCGCGAAGGAGAGGATGAAGAGTGCGGCCAGTACCACGGCCAGCACCACGGCGGCAGACACCCCACCCATCCCTCTGAAGCGGATGGGGCCAAACCTGTTCTGTCTCAGGCTGACCTTGGCCACAGTACCTGTCGCTTCTTATCCCGGGTTGGCCAGGAGACCGGCCAGCTCCTCGTCCGACAAGTCATAGTGGAAGAAGCTGCTGTAGAACTCCTTCACTTTGGCTTCGAGGTCCAGGTCCGTGGTCCTGTCCGGGTACAGCTTGTTCACCATCCAGTACATGCCGACAATCTGACAGGGGCCCGGCGGGCCATCGAACCAGGAAAGCGGGTTGTCCGGCCGGATGGAGACCTGACCGCTGCTCACGGCGCGGAGCTGCTTCCATATGGAGTCGTTCATGATCGTCTGGTAGAGCGCCGTCTGGCTGCCCCGCCCGATGATGATCATGTCGGGGTCCCACAGTGCGATCTGCTCGAGGGAGGTCTCGGCCATGCCGTACCCGGGCTTCAGGGTGACGTTGGCCACGTTTGTGCCGCCGCAGAAGGCCAGGAGCCGGGTGTGCATCGATCCGGCAGGGTCGGTGCTGAGGCCGTTCTTGCCTTCGGCGTAGTAGACTGTCACCTTGTCAGCATCCGGGATATCCGAGACCACTTCGTCCACGTAGTCCATGGCATCGTCGTAGTACTTGATGAGCTTCTCTGCCTGCTTCTTCGCTCCCAGCAGGTCGCCCAGGAAGCGGATCTCATCCTCATACCCCGTCAGGGCATCGTCGGCGTAGTTGGTTGATTCCTCGCCGGCACGGACACCCACCACCGGAATACTGCCGAACTTCTCCTGTCGTTCCGAGATGTTGGCCTGGGTGCCTTCCAGGATGATGTCGGGCTCGGCGGCGATGAAGGTCTCGTAGTTGCCGGTCTGCGTGCCGAACCAGCCGCCGACCACAGGGAGGCTGCTGTATTCTTCAGGCACGAGCGGCGGATTGCCGTTGAACGTGAAGCTGAGTCCGGCGAGCTTCTCGGGGGCAATCAGGTATACGAGCTCCATTTCGATGGGCCCGGACGTCAGCACGCGGTTGATGGTGGTGGGGACGGTCAGCTCGCGCCCGTACATGTCGGTGATGACCCTGGTGGTTCCGCTGGATGAGGTGTCCTGGCCGCAGCCGGCGAGGCTGGCCGTCAGCACCAGGCCAATGAGCCATAGCGATAACGCTTTCAGTCTGTTCTTCACTCCATGCTCCGTTCTTTTGTCATTCAGAATTGTGGTGGCCGCTGTGTGATCTCACATCGGGTGTCACGGACCCATCGCTCTATCTCCTTTTCCGATCGGGAGACACTACCGTTTCCAGTAGTGCCGTTGATCCGCCAGAGGCGGATACCGGCTGTTCGCCATGGACCGCTCTTTAGGCGAAACAGCTTTTGGAGAGACTGCCCTCGAGTGGCGTCCTGGTCAATTTGCTGTCAGCATGGTCGCCCGCGCTGCGGACCCTTCACGTGATCGCCATCGCCAGCGCCCCCGGATGAAGGCGGCCAAGCTCACTTGAGGGCAAAAGAAGAGCGCCGTGTCAGAACATGACAGGCGCACGCACGGGTTGACCTCTGCTCATTTCGCTCTCCTTTCCAACGGGAGGTGCGGGCATTTCTCCCCGCGCCCTCGGGACTTTCGTCCACCGTCTGTCCGCCATGTCCATCGCGGGATTTAGGCCGGAGCAGATCGAAGAGTCGGACCTGGGGCCGATTTCCTGACTAATATGTTACCGTTGAGCGGGCCGTCGGGTCAAACTCGATGGTCGCCCCGGGCTTCCGCCCGGCCCGGGATGAGAATGCAGGACAAGTCCGGAGGGCTGGCTCTTTCGCGGCCCTCGAATCCACAAGGCTGTCACAGGCATATTGTCTCGAAGTCCATATGCTTCTTGAGGATCATAGTACCTCCGCCTTCAGAGACAATCCTCTCGACAGCTGCTGCATCTTTGACCCAGGCGCCGGCAATATGAGTCACAGGAGTCCCGTCAAAAACGGGCGGGCACATTATGGATGAAGGGCCGAGAATGACCACCGCCCGCGGCTCAACGAGACCAGCCAGCAACTCGTCCAGAGTGCCCGTGACAATGGTGGTTCCAGTGATGATGGCCACACTGCACGCCGCGAGCAACGGTCTTCCGTCCTCAGGAGACAGGGTGCCTGGCGTGGATGTCTTGAGCTCCAGTATGTCCAGCTTGCAGCCTGTCATTCTTGTTGCTGGAATCAGCGGGCCGAAATACCCAACCATGGCCACACGATCCGCAGCCTTGATTCTGACGATATCCAACACGTCTCCAGTAGTGGCCCTGGGGCGCGGAAGACTGGCCACGAGAGCATTGGCTGTAGCCAGTCCTACGGATCTTGACAGAGGATTGCTACTCTCCAGCATCTCCAGGAGGTCGAGAGACGTACTCCCGGCCAGAGTGCCTGCTCTGTTCTCGCGGGTGCAGCTTTCGGAAACGCTCCCGGCTGTCCAGGCCAGTCCGATGCTGCCATTGTCAAGCCGGACACTGGTGAATCCAACTCCTATGCGGACATCTGCGACACTCAGTCCTTTGGATACGGGCCTGAGACAGTCAATTGCCCTCTCTCGAATAGAACGATTCACAGTCTGTTGCTCCTCTCGCCACATACTGATGCCGACAGACCAAGATCGTGGCAGGCCCACAGTGCCCGCCAACCGATGCCATCGGACTGACCCGTGGTGCCTGATGTCTCTCACCGGTGTACGAAGGATCAGTCTGCGCATGACCTGCTTGCCTTAGAGTATGCCGATTGCCTCCTCGACACGCAAATACCACCAAGGAGCAGGCAGAGAACCTGAAGCTCAAGGAAGGTTCTGACGCCTACGCCGTCATCAAGGCTTCCAGCGTGATGATCGCCACGGACTAAGAACCGCCGGGTCAGCCAGCGACTGGGGAACCTCGGAGACGAAGAGAAGCGCCTCTTGTTAGAGGCGCTCCGCATCAAGGTGCTGGTGTACCCGGACCGGTCCGAGGTCCAGGGCTCAATCCCTGCCTACGCTACCATTGAACGAACATCGGCATGATGATGTGGATGTAGTTGTCCGCGCCCATGGGGCGGATGACGCCGGGGCTGGAGGGGGTGGTGGTCTCCAGCGCCATTTCGCCCTCGTGGATCACCCCCAGGACATCCGTGAGGTACTTGCCGTTGAAGGCGATCTTGGCCGCGTCCCCTTCCACCTTGGCATCGATCTCCCCGGTGTTGTCCCCCACCTGCTCCGACCGGGCGGAGACGCTGACCCGTCCGCCGTCATCCGGCGACACCTGCAGCCGGACAATGCCACTGCCGTCCCTGGCGAATATGGACGCTGACTTGGTCGCCCGCAGGAAGTCTACCGTGCTTATCACGGCCCGGGTGCTGTAGCTCGCCGGTATCAGCTGACGGTAGTTGGGGAAGGTCCCCTGGATCAGCTGGGACACCAGCTCCACGTCTCTCATCCGGAACAGCACCTGGCTCTTGTTCTGGCCCACCGCGATCTCCACCGGCTCCTTCTGGTCGGCCAGCAGCCGGTTCAGCTCGGACAGGGCGCGTCCCGGGATGATGACCTCCACCTTGCCCTTGGCCGCGCTCATGAGGGGCGCTTTGTGCACGGCCAGGCGGAACCCGTCGGCCGCCGCCAGGGTGAGGGTGTCCTCCTCGAACTCGGCGGAGACGCCGGTGAGGACCGGGCGCGTGTCCTCCGAAGCGGTGGCAAAGACCACCTGGTTGATGGCCAGCCGCAGGTCCTCCGGCTTAATCTGGTAGCTGACATCGCCGCTGATCTTCGGTATGGCCGGGAAGTCTTCTGCATCTATGCCGCTGATACGGGCTTCGAACCGGGCGCACTTCAGCTCCAGGGTATGGTCTGCCAGAGCCAGCTCGATCTTCTCGCTGGGCAGCGAGTTCACGAACTCACTGAGCAGCCTGGCCGGCACTGTGATGGCCCCTTCTTGCTCCACCATCGAGCCCAGCCAGCAGCTGATGGCTATCTCCAGGTTGGTGGCTGACAGCTTCAGCCGCGAGTCCTCCGTGGCCAGCAATACATTGTTGGTCACCGGCAGAGTGCTCCTGGTAGCCACCGCCCGGCCCACGATGCCGAGGCACTTGCTCAGGTTCTCCTGCAGACACGACAGCCTCATACATTGCCCCTTTCGTCCAACGTGCTTTCGAAACCGCGTGCACCAGTATACACTGCCTGCCAATCCCCCTACAAGACTCCCTCCGTTCACGCACAAACCCAGCGCCAGCGTGGGCCGCCGCGGCGCGGACCGCCGGAGGCGGGCGGGTGGTTGGCGGGTATTGACATGGGGGGAATTGTGGGATAGAATGGGCCGCTGTGGCATCAGGTGTGACCGGGCTGACAGCTTGAGGGTGGCCCAGCGGCCACGCGAAGGGAGGTAGCTCATGTCGCCGGAAATGGAGACTACGAATAGGGTCCTGGACTTTGCCAGGAGACATGCCAACAGCTGGCTCAAACTGGACCTCCTTTGCTTCTGGGGCAAGTACCCCAATGCCAGATTCACCGTGGGCATAATCGCCCGGGCGCTGGGTTCCGAGAGAAGGGCGGATGTTGAGGAGGCGCTTGATTCCCTGGTCAGGGACCACCTGGTCGACAAGCGCGTAGACAAAGGACAACCCTTCTACTCGCTGGCCGGGGATGCCGGCAGCCGGGAATGCGTGCTGCAGATGCCCGCCTATAAGAGCTGCCTGCGCCCCGCCATCTCCATGGGGTAGGGCGAGATGATCAAGGCTCTCAGGACCATCAGGAAGCGCCTGCTCCCGGACCGGGCGATGCTGGAGACCCGGCAGCCCACGGGAGCCAACGTGCTCACGGAGATAAAGCTCCACAGCTCTCTGCACCGGCTCAGGGAGCAGCAGTTGCGCTGCACCACGCTGAGGGCGCCCCGCGACTAGCCCCGGCCGGCGCCGCGCGCTGACGGCCGGCCCGTAAGTGACAAGACCATGTTTCTGGGCACCTACGAGTACCGGATAGACGAGAAGGGACGCATCTCGCTCCCGCCCCGGTTCCGGGACGAGCTGCGCCAGGGCATGGTCATGACCCAGGGCCTGGAGAAATGCATCACGGTCTACTCCCAGGCCGAGTGGCAGCGCGTGTCCGACAGGATGGCGGCGCAGCCGGCCAACCGGAGCAAGGCCAGGAGGATCGGCCGCTTCACCTTCGCCACCGCCTTCATGGCCGCCCTGGATGCCCAGGGCCGGGTGGCCATACCCACGCCCCTGCGCCGGTACGCCGGCATCGAAGAGGCGGTGGTGGTGGCCGGCGTCAACAACTACTTCGAGATCTGGAGCACGGAAAGCTGGGAGGCCGAAAGCGGCCTCATGGAGAACGAAGCTTGGCAGATCAGCGAAGCCATAGACGAGAGTCCATAGCAGGCCCCCAGGCGGCAGCGCCCCACAAGCCAGTACTCCTTCAAGCCTCTGTCGAGCTCATCAAAGTGCGGCCTGGGGGCCGCTTTGTCGACGGCACCGTGGGCACCGGGGGACACGCCGAGGCCATCATGGAGGGTTCATCCCCCGGCGGCCGCCTCCTGGGCATCGACGCCGACCCCGAGGCCCTCGAAATCGCCCGGCGCCGCCTGGACCCCTACGGCCCGGCCGTGACCCTGGTCAATGACAACTTCAGCCGCCTGGAGGAGATATGTCACGCCCACGGCTTCGCTCCGGTCGACGGCATCCTGCTCGACCTGGGACTGTCATCGCTGCAGCTGGACAGCGCCGGCCGCGGATTCAGCTTTCGGATGGACGCCCCCCTGGACATGCGCTTCGGCCCCGCCCAGCCGGCCACGGCGGCCGACATCGTCAACGGCTATCCCGAGGAAGACCTGGCCGCCATACTGAGAGACTACGGGGAGGAGAGGCACAGCCGCCTCATCGCCCGCCGCATAGTGGCGGCGCGCCCCATCAGGACCACGCGGGAGCTGGCCAGCATTATCGAGCGCCTGCCGGGGGTGACGCCGGGGCGCATCCACCCGGCGACCCGCACCTTCCAGGCCCTGCGCATCGCCGTCAACCGGGAGCTGGACAGTCTGCAGGAGGTGCTGCGCCAGGCGGTCCGCGTCCTCGCTGCCGGCGGCCGGCTGGTGGTGATCAGCTACCACTCGCTCGAGGACCGGATGGTCAAGCAGTTCATGAGGGAAGAATCGCGGGGCTGCATCTGTCCGCCGGAGGTGCCGGTGTGCGCCTGCCACCACACCCCCACCCTGCAGCTGGTCAATCGCCGGCCCGTCACCCCGGGAGAGGCCGAGATAGCGGAGAACCCGCGCAGCCGCAGCGCCAAGCTGAGAGCGGCAGAGCGGGTCCAGGCCCCAGCATCAACAACAGCCGGGACGCCAGGTCAGTCCGACGCCTGACATCGGGCGCAACCGGCGCCGTGGACCACCGCCACCACCATGGCGGACCTGATCCACCAGTCCGCACCCCCGCGCACGTCCCCCTTCTGGTCCTGCCGCGCGGCCCCGACGATGAGGTAGTCCGGACCCACCTCCTTCAGGCTGCCGGCGGCGATCTCCTTCACCCCGTTCTCCACCCGGGCGGTGACGGCCACCTCGTGGCCCAGCAGGTCCATCAGCCGTTCGTGCAACTGCATGACACCTCCTCAAAGCCCCTGGCGTCCTGCACTGGTGCGCCCTGTCTCCGATGGGCTCAGGCAGTCTTGTAAAGGCCGGCGTCCTTCAGGCCCTGAGTCACCTTCTGCAGCGCCGACATGTACAGGTCCCCCACCGCATCCCCCGTGCTCCTGGGTGAAGCATCCGTACGCGTTATGGGCATCTTCTCCATGATCGCCACCGCCAGATGCAGGGCTATCTCCGCGGCATCCATACTCTCGCACCTCCTGCCCGTCGAATGGAAGACCTCTTGGCCATCGAGCGCCGGCCCCAGTTGTACCACAAAACCAGGGCCGTGCCAATAGCCGGTTCCTTGACACCCCCCGCCGGCCGCCGCTATCCTGAGAACCGTGGCCACCAACTCCGGACCCGCTCTCAGCCATGGCCCCGTCCTGTATGCCAGGAAGGGCCACGTCGCCCTGATAACCCTGAACCGCCCCGGGGCGGGCAACGCCATCGACCGGGACGCCGCGGCCGCACTCAACGACATCTGCCAGACCATCAATCAGGACTCCGAGGTCAGGGTGGCCGTGATCCGCGGGGCGGGCGACAAGGCCTTCTGCCTCGGCGAAGACCCCGCCATTCTGTCCGGGGGCGCGGCGGGCGGCCCGCCCCCCCCCGCCACCCGGGCGGAATTAGGCCTGCGCCGCAACGTGGCCGAGATGGTCTCCGGCATCGAGTGCCCTGTGATCGCGGCCGTCAACGGCGATGCCCTGGGGGCCGGTCTGGCCCTGGCCCTGGCCTGCGACCTCAGGATCGCCTCCGCGGGGGCGTTGTTCGGCATCGGGGACACGGCCCGCGATTGCCTCCTGGCCAACGGGCTCACCCAGCTCCTGCCGCGGGTCGTCGGCCGCGGCAAGGCCATGGAG
>ERZ1649853.1028-NODE-1028-length-11124-cov-5.318818_pt1 | contig 11124 bp, 11 predicted proteins | sample MGYA00575353_ERZ1649853 | MGnify/ENA primary metagenome ERZ1649853 (study PRJEB40853, sample SAMN11349654) | freshwater sediment metagenome | isolation source: river sediment | host: Sediment | place: India: Okhla Barrage, New Delhi | collected 2017-02-21 ...
GTTTGGGAACCATGCTCATCTGGATTTCCCGGGCGATGGTCAGTTCGCTGTCGATTCGGTGCTTGGCGGCCTCGGTGCGCCGTTCGCGGGCAAGATTGTCGAGCATGAAAACAAAGACGGCGATCCCGATGCCATTGGAAACAATCATCGGGAGCAGCGCCGCGCCGACCAGGGAAACGACCTCTGCACTGGTGCCGGAGATGGCCAGCGCCATCCCGATGTGGAGAATCTCCATCACGGCCATCAGCAGCACCGCTTCCCGGATCCGGATTTCCCTGCCCCTTTTGATCCGGAAGAGAAACCCGCCGAGAAGGCCGGCCAGGATCGGGGCCAGCGCGCAGGGAAGGGCCGTCATCCCGCCCAGGGGGTAGCGGTAAATCCCGCCGATGAGGCCGGCGAGCGACCCGACGAGCGGCCCCGCCAAGAGGCCGGCTATGGCGGGCCCGAGATCCCGGAAATTGGCCATGCCGCCAAAAATCTCGATGCCCGTGATCGTCCCATAGATGGAAAAGACACCGAAAATCAGGGTCAAAAACACGCGGTTCTTCACGGAAAAATTGCGGTTCAGCACATCGCCGAAGAGCGGGATCCGTGTCAGCAGATAAGCGAGAATCATGAACACGGACAGATTCCGGACCAGCGCCACGATCAGTTCGATGATCTCTTTTCCCATGCCCGTTCCCCTTGCCGCGGCTCGGTGCCGTTCAGGCGATGAATTTCACGCATCCGGAATGACACCCTCTTTTTTTCCATCGCGGAATCGCCGTGCCGTTTCGGCAGCGGAACGATCGCCGGCCCTCTCATCCCGAAAGGTTGAATCCTGCCCCCAGGGGCTACCGGGGAACCGCTTCCGCAAGCAGGGCCTCGATAAACCGAACCCCCATCTCCATCTGGTTAACGGCAATGTGCTCCTTCGGCGAATGGGAATCCTCGATGCCGATCCCCAGCCCCACGCAGGGCACTCCCCGGAGGTTGAAGATGTTGGCATCCATGCCGGCGCCGGTCGTCCAGAGCCGCGCTTCGATCCCCAGCGAGCGCGCGGCGCGGAAAGCGTTCGCCACAACGGGATGCGTTTCGGCTATGGCAAAGGCCTCGAATGAAACCTCCCGCCGAACCTTCACCATCGCGCCGGCGGTTGCGGCCGCCTCCTCAAACGCGCCCACCATATCCCGGATCTCGTTCTCCAATCTCCCCCTGTCGATGCTCCGGACCTCGACAGCCACCTCCGCACGGTCCGGAACGATGTTTCGGGCTTTCCCGCCGTTGATGAGACCCACGTTCGACGTCGTCTCGCGGTCGAGTCGTCCGGAACGAAGGCGGGCGATGGCCGCGGCCGCGGCAACGATCGCATTCACCCCCTTCTCGGGGGAGATTCCGGCATGGGCGGCCCGGCCCTCGATCACAAAATCGAGATTCACCTTCGAGGGCGCCCGATGAACGATGTTGCCCACGGGGCCGTCGCCGTCGAGGACATAGCCAAAGTCCGCCCGGAGATCCTCGGGAAGAAAATGCGCACCGAACAGCCCCACCTCCTCCTGGACGGTAAAAGCGGCCACAACCGGCCCATGCGGAATGCATCCTTCTTTCAGATCGGCCAGCACAGTGAGAATGATCGCGATCCCGGCCTTGTCGTCCGCCCCGAGGACGGTTTCCCCGTTGCTGTAGACCACACCCTCCCGGACGACCGGAACCATCCCTTCCGTGGGGCCGACCGTATCCATGTGCGCACAGAGAAGGATGGTGGGCCCGTCGGCATTGCCGGGCACGCGCACGATCAGGTTTCCCGTATCCGAACCCGTTTGGGGCGCCGAGCCGTCCGCCACCGCGTGGAGACCCAGCTCGTTGAGCCTCGCAACCAGGTAATCGGCCACCCGCCCCTCCCGGCGGGAGGGGCTGTTCAGGGAGGCCAGCGCGATAAACTCATCCGTGACATGGATCTTCATCGTTTTTCCTTTTCACGCAGCATCTCGATGAACGCTTCGATCCGCGTTTCGATCTGCCCTTCGGAGAAGCTCCGTTCATCCACCATGTCCGCTTCGATCATCAGCGTCGGGATCCCCTTTTGCTCCCCGACGATCCGCTGAATGTCGTACTGGCCGAGCGAGTAAGGCTTGCAGCTTCGGTTGGAGTGCATGACCAGCCCGTCCACGACATACTTGTCGACCATCTCGATCACCTGCCGGGCCATCTCGTCGACGCCGATGTTCAGGTAGATCCGGGTGTAGCACTCGGCCATTGTCCCCAGAAAGTTGTTCTCATCGACGTATTTCAGGGATCCGCACCAGGCCGAGGTGTAAGTGTCCGCAACCAGGCAGGCCTCGTGGGACGCGAACTTTTCGGAGAGCCATTTCGTCCGGAACCAGACCGGGATGTTGTCCCAGAGCAGACGGTATCTTTCGTTCGGAACGGCGCCGATGCCGGATGCGACACGCTCCCGCATCTCGGCCAGCAGCAACCGGTAATAGTCCACGGCCTGCTGCGTCCCGCGCAGGGTCACGATCAGCGCAAGGTGGAAGAAGGCATCGAAAGCGGACAGGGGCGCGGGCCGGTTGATCGCCGTGTCGAGGACCGCCTGCCAGAGGCGCTGCCCCTCCACCGAGAGCCGCCCGACCTCCTGCATCCGGTCGAAATCGAGCTTTTTCCCGCAGGACTCCTCCAGGAACGCGATGTACTCATTGATCTGTTCCTGCACGTAGCGACGGGCCTCTTCGGTGAATTCCGTGTGGCAGAAAGGCGTATCCAGGATGAAGAGCGGCACCTTGAAAAACCTTGCCTGCACCTCGTACCACTTGAGGACCGTGCCGCAGATGTTGTTGCAGCAGACGAGCATATCGGGCCGGGGGAGGCCGCCGATCGGCCCGCCGTTCACCGTCGCGCACGAGATGTCCGAGCGGGCATAGGAGCACAGGTCGCTCGAATACCCCATCGCCTCCGCCTTTTCGCAGAGATCCACCCCCATCTTGCTCGCCCCGATCATCGCCCCGTGGTTCTCCGGATAGACGGGGATGACGTCCATCGCGATCAGCGGCTCCACCGGCCCGCCGCTCGTGATCCAGGCGACCTTTTTGCCCGTCTGTTCCGCGGTCTTCGCGTCAATATAATAGGCGGTCATGATCTCCTTCATCCTCTTGACCGCCTTGATCTTCCGCTTTTCCTTCGCCTCGTCTTTTTCCGCCATCATCCTCTCCCGTTTTCTCAGATCATCTCGACAAACGTCTCAAACCGCGTCCGGAGCTGGCCCTCGGCCGGAAGACGGTCTTCGACCTCCATGAGCATGCTCGGAACCCCCACTCGATCCAGCGCCTCCTTGAGATAGGGGTAGTCGAACGCGTGGGGATCGCAGAACTTCAGCAGAAAGAAGATCACTCCCTGCGCCCTCTTCTCCCGGACCAGTCGGACGAGATGGTCCGCCCGGTCGGACAGCCCCCGGTGCTTCGCCGGGCAGACCACCCGCTCCAGATAGCGCCCGGCGATGGCCGTGACAGGATCGACCTTCTCGTCCGTCAGGCCTGTGTAATACCGGGACCCGGTGCAGAGGTCGTCTCCGACCACCGCGCCGCCCGCCTCCTCGATGATGGCATGGATGTCGGGGTGGTTGCAGACCCCGCCGGAAAGGAGGATCCGCTTCGGCTGCCGGCCGATCGCCGATCCGGAGCGTTTCGTCAGGTCATCCGCAACCTCCTCCAGAAGCGAGGCCGCACGGATCCTCTCCATGACCATTGCCGCCCGGACCAGCACATACAGATCGCTCCCGCTGAGGATGCCCGGCCTCTCCCCTCTGAGGTCATCGATCTTCATCAGGGCGGAGCGAATCCGGTTCGCGGTCCCGATGGCGCGTCGGAGGTCCCCATCGGTGATCGACACGCCCAGCTGCTCCCCCAGCTCCCGGCGGAAACGCTTCAGCACATCCGTCACATATCGCCGCGCGCCGTCCGTATCGAGCTTCACCGGCAGAACCACGTCCAGATGAAAACAGGCGGGCACATTCAGCCGCCAGATGTCGGAGAGGCGCTGGATCGAGTCGCAGGTATGGGGAAAGACCACGCCGTCAAGGAAATCGACCCTCCCGCCGAGCGCGTCTTTCAAAGCGCCCCGAACCAGCGAGCAGCAGTAAGACTGGAGGTGCGTTTCGGCCAGACGGATCTTCTCCCCGGAGCCGAAGAGGCGCACCGGGTGCGCCCCGGCAGCCAGGATGATCTCCTCCGGCGCATAGGAGCAGTAGGTTCCGACGATTTTCCTGCCGCTTTCCGCCTTGAGTCTTTTCACATAACCATTCGGATCCTCGAGAATTTGACGGCACTCTTCCAACTGCTTCATCGATGGGGTCTCCTCGTTCGGAATGAAAAATCCGGCCGGCTTTTCATTCGCTGTTTTCCCGTTTCTTTTCCACGGCCGGATGCGTTCAGCATCAGATTCTTCTACTATCATAAGACCAGTTTAGCAATGCCTGTCTCTGCCTCGGCCGGCAAAGAGGATCGCCCGGTCTGCAATGCTTCCGGATTTGCGCAATATGCCTCTTCATCGCCTTCCATCGTCCGATCTGCCGTTCGTCATCCGGACATCTTCTTCCGATGTAGTATCGACAATACCATTGAAACCATCCTCTGGGGTCTTCAGGATAAATCCAGCCTTTCGCCCGCCAAACCGATAACGGCTGGGAAGCATTGATCCCGAAGAAATTCAACGCCGGGTCGTGACGTTCCGGACAAAGCCTCGCATTCCTGAACCAGCTTTGCGGAAACTCATGGATGCAATCGGTCATGTATTTGCCGCCGAAAACCCCCATTTCGAGCATCTGCATGGGGGTCAATTCGGGTGAAAAGTCCGGATGAAAATTTCCCCCGATCGGTTCGCTCGCATCATAGAGGTAATTCTTCTGCATGAGATCGTTTACGATGATTTGTCGTTTCTTCATGGACATCCGTCCACACCCAAATCAATCTTCCGGAATCACTGCTTCCGTGGTCGTTCTTGAACAGGAATGAAAACGCCCGGCTGCATCCTGCCATTCACGGCAAGAAGGAGACGGCCGTCTTGACCGCCCGGTTCGCCGATTTGCGTAGGTTGACCGCAATCATATCCCGATAACGCGCGAGCGGAAACGTATGCGTGACCATTTCGTGCAGGCGCACCCGGCCCGAGGAGGCGAACCGCAGGGCCGTCTCGAAGACATGTTCGCGCCGGCCGTCGACGAGGTTGACCCCGTGCGCATAGACTCCCTTGATCGTCTGGAGCTTCAGCCACAACGGCGTCAGGTCGAGCTTGACCTCATCCCCGATGCCGACGATGCTCAGCGTTCCGCCTCCGGCCAGAACCCGCATTGCCGCGCGCAGCGTGTCCGTATGCCCGACGCAGTCGAAGATCTTCGTGAAACCGCCCATGAGGATGTCCTTGCCCAGGAGCGGCTTGTAGGCTTGAGCGCCGGTGATGCTTCCGGCGGCGCGCGGGATGTCTCCGTCCGTCACGGTGTGGTCCGCGCCGGCCTTGGCCGCCAGCTCCGCGTGGAACGGCGACGGCTCGGCCACCGTGATGGAGCAGGGAATGCCGAACGCCCGGATCGACTGGACGACCAGGTTGCCGATGACCCCTCCGCCGATGACAAGCACCTTATCATTGGCCTCCGGCCGGTTATCCATGACGGCCTGAAGCGTCACACCCAGCGGCTCCGTCATGGCCCCCGCTTCGATGGAGACCCCTTCCGGCAGGGGGTAGATCTGGCTTTTATGCGCCACGAGATACGGGGCAAACCCGCCACCGACATCCCTGCAGATCCCCGTAAACATCCCCGGGGCCAGACGGCCCCGGGCCGTGTTTTCGCAACTGCCGGGCCGGCCGGCCCCGCATCTCGCGCAGGGCGGATCAATCCCCCGGGGCACGCACGTCAGGCCGGGCGACATCGTGACGCGATCGCCCACCCTGCAATGCGTCACCGCTTTGCCGGCTTCAACGATTTCACCGGACAACTCATGCCCGAGCACACAGGGAAAGGAGGTAAAGGGCGACGCGGTGGGGGAATCCTTGAGGAAAATCAGGCTTTGGTCCGAGCCGCAGAACCCGCACATCAGCGTCCGCAGCTTCACCCAGTCCGGACCCGGCAGGGCCGGTTCCGGGATATCGGCAAGCCGGATGGTCGCCAGCGGTCCCTTGTAGAACAGAAACGGGAACAGGGCGCCCAGCGGTTTGAGAACGACAAATTTCGCCGTGGAGACAAAAAATTGCAGCGCCTGCATGGAATCCTCCCGCACTCACTCCATTTTGAGCGCCTGGTAGAAGATCACCGACGCCGGGCTCATCACGGAAGGATCGGTCATCACGTTCACGCAGGCCGGCTTTCCGGATTTCAGCGCCCGTTCTACGGCAGGGATGATCTCCTCGTCCTTTGTGACGAACTCGCCGTGGCCCCCGAGCCCCTCCACCATTTTGTCGTAACGCCGGAGATCCAATACCGTGCATTGGCACCGGTCCTTGCCGATGGACAGCTCCTGTCCGTGTTTAACCATCCCCCAAGCGCAGTCGTTGTTGATGACGCAGACGACGGGGATGTTGTGGCGGAGCATCGTGTCGAACTCCATGGCGTTGAACCCGAAGGAGCCGTCCCCGTTGAGCAGGATCACCCGCTTGTCGGGATGGGCGAGCTTCGCGGCCATGGCAAAGGGGATCCCGGTTCCCAGGCATCCGAGAAGGCCTGACGCGGTTCCCACAACGCCCGCTTTTAATTTCGACGTGAAGTGCACGAGGCCGAAGTAAACCGTGTCTCCGCCGTCCGTGACATAGTAGGCGTCATCGCCTACGACTTTCTGAATCTGAGCGGCCAGGCGTATCGGGTGGATGGGCTCGGACGGCGTCTCGCGCGCCTTGATTTCGGAATCGATGAATGCGGCCGACGCGGCGCGCAGTGTTTTGAGCCAGGCGCCGTGATCGTTTTTCTCCACATACGGAAGGAGCTGATTCAGGACCGAATCAAGATCCCCGACGAGTCCCGCATCGGCCTGCCGGTTTCGGTCGATCTCATGCGGGTCGATGTCGATCCTCACGACTTTGACCGAAGGGGGGATGACGGCCCCCGACTGCATCAGCCAGTTGAGCCGCAGACCCGCGACGACGACCATATCGGCCTGCGCCAATGTCACCATCATACCGATGTTGCCGACATCCCAGATGGATTGGGGATGGTTGTCTGGAAGCTCCCCCCTTCCGTAATTGAGCAGGATGAAAGGGATGCCCGTCTTTTCAACGAACTGCTTCAGGGCGCTTCCGCAGCCGCTGAATCCCACGCCGCTGCCCCCGAGGAACAGCGGCTGTTTGGCGCCGTTGATGAGATCGGCCGCCTGTTTCAGGTCGGCATCGTCAGGGTGGACCGTGTATTTCCGTGTATGGTGCTCCGGAAGCGGCGCATCCTGCTCGGGGATGCTGACGTTCAGGATATCGGGCGGGAGTTCGAGGAACACGGGTCCGGGTCTTCCCATGGTGGCGTGGCGGAACGCAATCGAGAGATATTCCGGGATCCTCTTCGTTTCGTAACAGGTGGCGGCCCATTTCGTGATGGGCTTCACCATGTCGATCTGGTTCATCTCCTGGAGGGCGCCCCGGAGGTCCTCCTTCAGCGGATGCTTCCCGCACAGAACCACCAGCGGGGCGTTGTCCAGGTATGCATTGGCGATTCCGGTAAGGGCATTGGTAAAGCCCGGACCGACGGTAACCAGGCACACGCCCGTCTGCCCCGTATAAACCGACCACGCGTGGGCCGCCATTGCCGCCACCTGTTCGTGACGCACGTCGATGGCGCGGATTTGGTACTGCGTGAAGCCGTCCAGGATCGCCTCGATGTGCCCGCCGGATAGGGCAAACACGGTCCCAACGCCTTCGACTTCTTTCAGATACCGTGCAACCAGATGACCGCCTTTGATCGCCATGAGATACCTCCTTTGAGAAATGACGCTTTGGCGTGCAGATGCATGCGCCCCAGGTCAGGGACCATCATCCCATCACCAGCTTCACGCCGTCGGTAAACCACTGAAGATAGGAAGCCATGCCTTCAACGCGCACCTTTCCTTCGGCGGCCGATAAGCCGGCTTTGTTCAATCCTGAATCGGCCGTTTCACGGCGCCGGCCGGGGGCTTGTCGGCCGTTATCCAGGCGCGGAACCGGACATCCCTCCGGATGGGCAAAACGGAAAGCCCCGCCCGGTCCAGCGCCCGCGCAATGCCTTCGGGGTCCATAAAGTGGCTCTCCATCAGCAAAAGCTTCTCCAGGATCGCAACGATCTTGACCGCCGGTCGTTTCAGGTCCGGCTCCTCGATCAGGAGCCTTCCGCCCGGCGTCAGGACGCGCGCCAATTCCTCCAGCGCCGCCTGCCGGGCGGAGAAATGGTGCAGCGCATCGACAACGATCACCCTTTCAAAGGCCCTGTCGGGAAAGGGAAGCGCCTCGATCCTGGCCTGTACGGACTTCATTCCGTTTCTCTTCCGGCCGTGCCGCAGCATTGGCCGTGAGAGATCCGCCACCACCACACCGCCCACGAAAGGGCGAAGCGCGGCGGAGACACGTCCGGTTCCGCCGCCGGCATCCAGCAGATATCCGCTGATGGGCAGACCCAGCCGCCCGACGATTTCGTCCGGCCGGTAAGGACCCAAAAGCCGCTCGTAGGCAAAAGCGATCCAATCGAAGTGTCTGTTCACATTTGCTTCGGCAGGAAAAGAAAAAACCGATCCTTGAAAACGCAATGATCAGGAGCGATCTTTATGGTTGAAAGATTCCCTCACCGGGGTGACACGCTGACCTCGATCGGCGAGAGCAGGCCCTCCGCAAACTGATCCACGTAAGTCTTCCATGCCCCAAAGTCTGCAAACTGCCCTCCCTTGTTCCAGCAGCAACCGGCCCAATAGGAGGCGGTGTTGTCGTTCGGCACCCGAGCCAGCATGAGCAGATTGCGCTCGTCTTCCGTCTGTTTCTCATGGAGCTTGGGATCTACGATCACCGCCAGCCCCTGCTCGCCGGCGTTCATCTCCATGGGTTCCCATTTGGCCAGCCAGCCCCGATCTTTGTCGGCATCCCAACGCTCTCCGGCGACCTTCTTGAGCCCGATCCCGGCAATCAGAGGCGTTGGCTTCTCCGGCTTGTAGATGCTCCGGAAATGGTTCATGTTCTGTCCGGCGTCCAGAGAGATCCGCTTGACCTCGGAGACCATGACTCCGCTGACTTCGAAAGGATCGTAGGTCAACTCAAACATCACGCGGATCGGCCCGTTGGCCAGGACGCGGGAATAGACATGGTTCCGGGAGACCCACAACCTGTCCGCCGCCCACAGTCCGTTGCCGCCGCAACCGCGGCTCAGCCCGGCCGAGTAGAAATCCCCACCCTCCCCGGTGTCCCCGTGGTAGTTGTCCACCATGTACCAATCGTTGATGACCATACGGGTGGTGCGCTTGGACCAGATGTCCACCGTGCTGGTGACCAGCATTTCTCGAAAATAGGTTTCCAGGGCCTTGCCGTACATCCGGTGGGCGATACGGTCATTTTCCCAGCAGAAGTCATCGAACCGCTCCCGGACGAATCGGCCATAGGCCCGGAACTGGTCCTTGGCATACACCCGCTTCGCACCCGCGGCGACCTGGAAGGTCCTTGTCTGATCCGCCGCGAAGTCGGCCTGGAAGATCAACCGGTCCGGGGTGTAGTCCCCATCGGCGTCCACGGCCTGGCAGAGCAATTCCCTTCCGGCCTCGTCCCGGACATGGATTTTGGTCAGATCCTTTTCTCCGAGCACCGCCAAATCCCCGGCAGAAAGCTCAAGGGTCTGGTTCGGTCTGGCGATCTGAGTCCTGTTCGCGGCGGTTACCGTTACCGGCGGCGTTCCCGTCCCGTTCCCCTGCGAACCGATGGGATCTCCTTTTGGCATGGTTCTGTCCTCCTTTTCCAGGGATGATTCAAATCCAAAGTTGACCGAGGCTTCGCAATTCCGGCGTTTCCGTCCTTTTTCAGAAAACTCCGCGATTGCTACTTATTTTTTGTGAAGGACCTGTGGACCCCACCCGCTAAAACATCTCCCGCCTTCTTGGGGAACGTTAGAACGGATTTTTCCCGCAGCAGCTTCCCGGACCGGCACAGCCGGCATGTTCGGGAGAACTTCCGCAGCAGGCGGTATCCCCGGGTCCGGGGAGCCCCCGCTTGGCGGCTCCGGACAGGGAAGACGTAGCGGATAGCAGTTTTTTCAGATTGGCGCTGCCGCAGGCCTTGCAGACGGGAGATTCATGGGAAGAGGCGACCAGCACCTCGCTCATGGCTCCGCAGTCCGCACATAAAAATTCGAAAATGGGCATGGCACTCTTTCTCCTCATTGCTTCCGGTTCGATTTTTGGGCGTACTCGTTCAATGCCTTCTGGAACGTCTTGACGGCCAGTTCGATGCAATGGTTCTTTTGGTCCGGAAGATTCTCCAAAAGCCGGAAGACATCCCCGTCGTTCAGTTTACGGGCGTCCGCGATCCTTTTCCCCCGGATCAGGTCCACCAGCGCCATTGCTGCAGCGACGGCCCCGGGGCAACCGAGAACCTGATACCGGGCATCCCGGATCACCCCGTCTTCGATTTTCAGCCAGATCCTCATCGTGTCTCCGCAGGTGCCCGTCAACTCGCTGACCTGGTCTGCGTCCGGAATCTCGCCCATATGGGGTTTCTCGATGAAGTACCGGATGGCCCTCTGGGAATATCCGGAACCGGCCAGCATTTTTTCGATCAATGCAGCGTCTTGCTTCTGTTCTCTGGATTCTCGACTCGTCATGATCCACCTTCAGACATTTTCAGTGCACGCAACCCCCGCCGGCGTGTCCCGCACAGGTGAGCCCGGCATCAAACTCGGGCATTTTCTGTTCCAGGATCAGGCCCATGTTTTCTCGGACGGTGCCTTCTGTCACACGGTATACTTTAATTCCCAAGGCCTGCAATTTCATCAGGGCTCCCATTCCGATCCCGCCGACCGCAACCGCATCCACTTCGCGCCCTTGCAGCGCCTTTAAGGGCTGGCACATCCCGTGCTCATGATGCAGATCATCGTTGCCGATCTCCTCAACGGCCCGGGTTTTCGTATCCACGATGACAAAACCCGGCGCCGACCCGAAATGTCCGTAAACC
>ERZ1649853.1029-NODE-1029-length-11114-cov-3.713717_pt1 | contig 11114 bp, 4 predicted proteins | sample MGYA00575353_ERZ1649853 | MGnify/ENA primary metagenome ERZ1649853 (study PRJEB40853, sample SAMN11349654) | freshwater sediment metagenome | isolation source: river sediment | host: Sediment | place: India: Okhla Barrage, New Delhi | collected 2017-02-21 ...
GGTACAAGGAATTGCTCAATCTTCGGGCGGGTACGACACCAGAGGAAATTGCCAAAGCCGTTAAGATCTTCACCGAACAGGATTCCCGCGACCTCCAAATCTGGTTCAACCTGGCGTGGTTTGACCCTGAATTCCTGGCGGTTTCTCCGTTGAAGGAATTGGTCGAAAAGGGGAAAGGTTTTTCTGAGAAAGACAAGGTTATCTGGTTTGATGAAGTGAGGCGGGTCATGAGTGAGGTGATCCCCGTGCACAAGGAAATGCAGGATTCCGGGCAGATCCAGGTGATCACCACCCCATACGCGCATCCCATCCTGCCGCTGATCTATAACACCGACGTGGCACTGGTAGGCAACCCTGCGGCGGAGATGCCGGACCGCTTCAGCTGGCCAAATGATGCCATCGCGCATTTGCAGAAAAGCGTTGAAATGTACACGGATCACTTCGGGCAGGCGCCGGTGGGTTTATGGCCGGGTGAGGGGGCGGTATCTGAGGATATCATCCCACTGGTCGCGAAGGCCGGGTACAAGTTCATGCAAACCGGCGAAGCCGTTCTCGCGCAATCACTGGGGATCGGGTCATTTACCCGTGACAGCGCCGAAACCGTCCAGGAAGCCGATGAGCTCTATCGACCTTACTACGTCACCTCCAGTTCCGGCGAACAGGTCGCGATCTTCTTCAGAGACCTGGTCCTTTCAGATAAGCTGGGTTTCACGTATTCGCAAACTCCCGGAGAAGAAGCGGCAGCCAACCTGATGCAGCGGCTGGAAAATATCCGTCTGCAGTTGAAGGCGCAAAAAGCCAAGGGGCCACACATCGTCAGTATTGTGCTGGATGGTGAGAACGCCTGGGAATATTACCCCAACGATGGCAAGGAATTCCTGAATGCCATGTACAAAATGCTGAACGAAAGCAAGACGATCCAGATGGTCACGCCGTCTGAGTATCTAGAAATGTTCCCCAAGCAACATGAATTGGATTACCTCTTCCCCGGGGCGTGGTTTAGCCCCAATTACGACACATGGATCGGCGAGACCGAGGAACAGCAAGCCGGGAATTACCTCGGCAAGGTGCGCAATTTTCTGGCCAAGTATGATGTAGAAAAGACGCGCGACGCGACGCCGGAGGCACTCGCTGCGGCCCTGGATTACATGTATCTCGCCGAAGGCTCCGACTGGTTCTGGTGGTATGGTTCTGACCAGGATTCAGGCGTGGACGAGTATTTTGATACAGGGTACAGGGCGTTGCTGGCAAAAGTGTATGAATCCTTGGGCGAGCCGGTTCCTGCGTTTATCAATGTTCCGATCATTCCCAAAAAGCCCGAACAACCGGTCCAGGCTTTTAAGGGAATTGAAACCCCCATGGTTGATGGTCAGATCGGTGAAAAAGAATGGGCTAACGCGGCCATTTACCAGGCAGCATCTGGTTCTGCGGTCGGTGCTTTTTCTTACACCATGGATGCCAAGAATCTCTACTTCAAGCTGGATGCTACGCAGGATGCGGGTGACATACAAAGCGCGGGGATCTACATGAACATCCCCAGCGCAGTAGAAAATTATCCGTACGCGTATACACCTGATGCGCCAGACACTGTTTTGCTGGGGATCGCCGCCACGCACCTGTTTGTGTGGAATGGTACGACATTGAAGGTCTTTAATGCCACCTCCAAGGGTTGGGTTGAAAATAAGGATCTAAAGGGCACAGGCGCTTCAGGCGAAAAAGTTATCGAGATCGCGGTTCCTCTCGCGTCACTGGGCGACCTGGCGGCAGGTGATGACATCCGGGTGGTCACGCTGACTTTACCCGCTGGTCAGATTCTTCCGGCCAGTGGTCCAGCCCAGATCGTACTGCCTGACCTTGGGCTTTCAGACCTGGTGCTTGAAGTGACCGATCCCCAGGGGGATGACCACGGACCGGGAACGTACACCTATCCCACCGACGGTGTCTTTTCGGCAGGGAATTTTGATATAGACAAATTCACTGTCGCGACCGATGCCAAGAATGTCATCTTCACCTTTAAATTCTATGGTCCGGTACCCAATCCCTGGGGATCCGGCAGCAACCTCTCCCTGCAAACAATGGATGTGTACATCGACAAGGACCCGGGTAAGGGGACCGGCAACCGGTTGTTGTTACCCGGACGAAATGCGGCTTTGAGCTCCAGTTATGGCTGGGATTACGTCGTTTGGGCAGAGGGTTGGCAGCCTGGGATTTACGCTCCCGACCCTTCGAGCGGAGAGCCCAAGCAGGTCAACATCTCATTCAAGGTTATCGTCGATCCGGCGAAACAATCTGTAACACTGCGTGTACCTAAAGAAGCCTTCGGTGATGGAAACCCGGCAGAGTGGGCGTATACAGCCGTCGTGTTGAGCCAGGAGGGTTACCCATCCACCGGCGTGTGGCGTGTGCGGGACGTGCAGGCGGCGACTGCCCAGTGGAAGATCGGCGGCGGACCGGATGACGTGAATCACACCCGCATCATGGATGTCGCCTGGCCAGCTGATGGTGAGGGTACCCAGGAGGAATTCCTCAGTTCGTACACCGCCTCGCAGGGGCCAGTTGAGACGTTGACTGCCGATAACTTCGCGCAACTACCCATGCTGCTTTTGAAATGATCGAGATCAACACTCCGGTGGATTTGTTCTACCACCGGAGTGTTTCACAACAGTTATAAATCTTAGATTGACCTTTCTGTTGCAAGTTACGGTTTTTTGTGAGAAAATACTGCGGTTTTGCGGTTTGCAAACCCTGGCGCCTTATTAAATCATTGAAGGATTGTGAATATGAGCATTCAAACACCCGACTGGGTAAAAGACGCGGTTTTTTACCAGATTTTTCCTGATCGTTTCGCGAAGAGTCAACATAACGAGGCAAGCAGTCTCAAACTTGAACCATGGGATACACCCCCCAATCCCTGGGGTTTCAAAGGAGGGGATCTCTACGGTGTGATCGATCACCTCGATTATCTCAAGGACCTTGGGATCAACGCGATTTACTTTAACCCGATCACCGCGTCTGCGGCCAATCACCGGTATCATACTTATGATTATTTCAATATCGACCCCCTATTGGGCGGCAACCAGGCTTTTCGTCAGTTAATCGATGCGGCACACGCAGCTGGCATCCGCATTGTTCCAGACGGGGTGTTCAATCACGCCAGCCGCGGATTCTGGCAGTTCCATCATGTGCTCGAGAATGGCGATGGCTCCCCCTATGTGGATTGGTTTCACTTCAATCCAGACCGCTTACAGCGGCGAAAACACTGGGGGGCATATCCGGATGACTTTGAGCAGCAGCAATTGAACAATCACGTGGGCTCCCTGGACGCCCTCGGTTACCAGGCGTGGTGGAACTTACCAGCCCTTCCGAAATTCAACACCAACACACCCGCGGTGCGGGAGTTCATCTTCAGCGTTGCCGAACACTGGATCCGGTTTGGGGCAGATGGCTGGCGGCTGGATGTCGCGGCAGAGATCAATGACGACAGTTTCTGGCAGGAGTTTCGCGGGCGGGTGAAGGCAGCCAATCCCGAGTCTTATATCGTCGCGGAGATCTGGCACGAGAGCCAGCGATGGCTGCAGGGCGACCAGTTTGATGCCGTGATGAATTACCTGGTCACCGCGGCGTTAATGGGTTTGGTGATCGGGGAAAAGATTCCATCCTATGCCTTACGTATCGGTGGGTGGGACAGGGTCCTGCGCCCCCTGACAGCCGCTGAATTTGGCGACCGTATCGAGTACCTGCTTCACCTGTACGACCCCGAAATCAACGCCGTTCAACTCAACCTGCTCGACAGCCATGACACACCGCGGTTTCTAACCACAGCCGGGGGTGATGAGAGCGCTTTACGATTGGCGTACCTGTTCCTTTTTACCTACATAGGTGCCCCATGCATCTATTACGGCGATGAAACCGGCATGACCGGTGGACCGGACCCTGAATGCCGCAAGTCTTTCAACTGGGATGAGAAGACCTGGAATCACAGTTTGAGGGGATACATGAAAGACCTTGTTCAGCTGCGCAATTCACAACCGGCTCTCCGGCGCGGATCCTATAACCGCGTCTACAGCGACCGGGATGTGCTGGCCTTTGCGCGGAAATGGCAGGGAGAAACACTCCTTGTTGCCATCAATATTGCCAGTGAAGAAAAACACCCCGTGATCGACCTGGATGCTGTGGGCGGCACCACGGGTAATATGAAAGCCTTGTTTGGAACCTCCGATTTTACTTTGACAGATGGGAGACTGCTGACCCTCCCTGTGCCAGGCCGCGGCGGAGTGGTCATCAAGGTGTAATTATTAGTCGATTTCTCATTCGATTCATTCGGCCGCTCGAAATCACATTCTGGTGGCCGTTTGTTTACCAAGGCTTGGTGACGTGATGGTAACGGATGATTAATGCTTTGTTGATTAACAATAGAGTACAGAATTCAGGCTTTTTCGACGTGGTAAAATTGAAATCCGAATTTTGTTATCAATTATTCCTGAAGGGGCTTTATTATCGTGGCTGACCAAAATTTAAATGGGAATCAAAAAGTGAAATCAACCCGTCCAACGATCGAGATCGTGCTGCCGGATGGACGCGTTTATACTGGTAACCGCGGTGCCACGCTGGCTGAATTATTTAAGGGGCTGCCTGAATGGGATGAAACGCCGATCATGGGAGGGGTGGTCAATGGCGAACTGAAAGAACTCACCGCTACGGTCGAGATGGACGCGCGGGTGAGGTTAATCACCATGGAGGACGACGACGGTGCGCGCATCTACCGGCGGTCGATCACTTTCCTGCTCGAAGCCGCGTTTGAGGAGTTGTTCCCTGGCTCTTTGATGACCCTCGATCACTCCGTATCAGCTGGAGGATACTATTGCCAGGTGAGCAAGGGTAACCCGCTATCGAAGAGCGATATCGAGCAGTTGGTTAAACGGATGAGGGAATTGGTCGAAGCCGATCTGCCTTTTGAAAGGCAGCTTGTTCCGCTGCAGGAGGTCATCCAGTATTTTGAAGCAAAAGGTCTGATGGATAAGAGCAGGCTGCTCAAGTACCGCCAGAAGGAATACTTGGTGCTTTACCGGCTGGGAGACCACCGCGATTATCATCACGGGTACATGGTGCCTTCCACGGGGTATCTGAAATGGTTCGGGCTTGAACTGATTGGTGAAGGATTTGTGCTTCGTTTTCCGCGCCGCGGCTCACCCAAGCAGATCACCCCCATGCCGAGCTATCCGAAACTGTTGAGCACCTTCAGGCAGTATGGCAACTGGCTGAGCCGTTTGGGCATCGAATCGGTTGGCGCGCTCAACGATTCCATCCAGGCCGGCAACATCCGCGAGATCATTCTCGTATCAGAAGCCCTGCATGACTTGCAGATCATCGATATTTCACAGCAGGTTGCTGAGCGGTCTGAAGAAGCGCGCATCGTTTTGATCGCTGGTCCATCCTCATCAGGCAAGACGACCTTCTCTAAGCGTCTCTCCGTTCAATTGCTCGCCCATGGGTTTTCACCTTTCCCGCTCGAAATGGATAATTACTTCGTGAACCGGGACGACACCCCGCGGGATGCGAACGGCAATTTTGACTTTGAATCTCTTGGCGCGATGGATACCCACCTCCTGTCTGACCATCTTAAGCGGCTGGTCAAGGGTGAAACTGTGCGCCTGCCAAAATACGACTTCAAATCAGGGATGAGAGGAGAAGGCGACGAGGTCAAGCTGCGGCCGGATCAGATCATCATCCTGGAAGGGATCCACGGGCTAAATCCCGGGCTGCTGCCAGATATCGACCCTTCATCCACCTATAAGATCTACGCGTCGTGCCTGACGCAGTTGAACCTTGACCGCTACAACCGCATCTCCACCACCGACACCCGCCTTCTGCGCCGGATTGTCCGCGATGCCCGGGAGCGAGGCTATTCAGCCCAGGAAACCATCTCGCGCTGGGATTCAGTTCAACATGGGGAAAAGGAATACATTTTCCCGTACCAGGAAAACGCGGACAAACTTTTCAATTCAGCGCTGGTGTACGAGTTATCCGCCATCCGCAGGCCAGTAGAGCCGTTATTGCGGCAGGTTCCTTATGGAACAAAGGAATACGTGGAAGCCAAACGTCTTTTGGCGTTCCTGGAATGGTTCCTGCCGATCGATACCAGCCTGATCCCGGATAATTCCATCCTGCTTGAATTCCTGGGGGGTTCAATCCTCAAGGAATTTAAACTTTGGAAACAAGCCTGACCTGTTAAAGCAAAAATCAGAGCAACCATTGTTGGTTGCTCTGATTTTATTAATCATCAATAGTGAGTTAATAGTTTCCGCTTAAACGCCTTTCCCAGGCGCGATATTCCCTCGTTGATCTTATCCGGCGGGCAAAACGAAAAATTCAAACGCATGGTATTTTTCCCGCTGCCATCTGGATGGAAAAACTCACCAGGAACGAAAGCCACGTTTTCCTTGATCGCTTCTGCCAGCATTTCGGTCGAATTGAACTGCTCCGGCAGGGTCAACCACAGGAACAAACCACCTTCCGGGTGGGTCCAATGAACGCCTTCCGGCATATTCTCTTCCAATGACTCCAGCATCGCATCTCGGCGTTCGCGGTAAGTGGCTTTGATCACCTCCACATGGCGGTCGATGAAGCCATGCTGACCCACCTCGTGGGCGACGATCTGGTTAAACGTGGAGGTGTGCAGGTCTGTGCCCTGTTTCGCCAGCGAGAGTTTGCTGATGACGCCTTCAGGGGCGATCACCCACGCGAGCCGGAGACCAGGGGCGAGAATCTTGGAGAAAGTGCTCAGGTAAATGACGTTGCCAGTGTATGTGCCGTTCTGTACCCGCATTTTTGAATCCAGGATCTCGACCGCCGGAAGGTCTTCACCTTCGTAGCGCAGCTGCCCGTAGGGATCATCCTCGACGATCGGCACGCCGTACCTGTCAGCGAGTTCGATGAGCTTCAACCTTCTTTCAAGCGACAAGGTGGTGCCTGTGGGGTTCTGAAAGTTCGGCAGCACGTAGATGAATTTTGGCCCGATGCGCAAGGCTTCTTCGAGCGCGTCAGTCTTCATGCCATATTCGTCCACGGGCACGGTCACGTACTCAGCGCCGTAAGCGTTCCACGCTTGAAGCGCGCCCAGGTAGGTGGGTGATTCAACCAGGATTCGGTCGCCGCGGTTGATGAAGATTTTGCCGAGCAGGTCCAACGCCTGCTGTGAGCCGGATGTGATCAGGATGTTGTTGATATTCACCCGGATGCCCACGCGGTTATTGTGACGGGTGATCATTTCTCTCAGCGGCACGTAACCGTCCGTCCCCCCGTATTGCAGTACTTCAGCTCCTTTATGCTCCAAAACGTAATTGCACGCTCTTTTGAACTCTTCAACCGGAAACACGTCTGGCGCGGGGAATCCCCCGCCAAAAGAAATCATGTTCGGCTGTTCCGTGACTTTGAGCAGTTCACGGATCGCGGATGCCTTCATTCGCTGCGTACGTTGTGAGTATCTGTATTCCCAGGGAGTTTGCATTTTTTCCTCTTTGGTTAGAATTTTTCGAGCTGAATCCTACAATTTTGGAAAACGGCTTACCACTACCGCGGGGGTCGGAAGAATTACCTGGTCATCCTGCTTGAGATCAGCTGGCGCCTTCGAGGATTGTTTAGGCGAACCCTGGAATATTGCGATAGGTGTGCCCTCGACGGAGTACCTGGTCTTGATGAAAGCCTGGCCGGTGAGAAATCCTTCGCTGTCAATGGCGCAGCTGGTGACTTCGCCGATCACTTTTCCTTTTGTGTCTACGACCGGGTCGCCGTTATGCGCCATGCGCACGCCTTTGTCGTTGAACCTGAAACGCACAACCACGCCAGCGCGTTCTTTCTCTTTTTTAATGAAGGAGTCGCGACCAATAAACCAGGGTTTATAGGATTTTACGTAAGATCCAAAACCGGCTTCGGCAACACTTAGATTCCTGTCACCGCCCATCTCGTGACCATACAGCGGTAGTCCCGCCTCGGTGCGCAGAGAATCCCGGGCGCCAAGTCCGCAGGGTTTTATCCCGAACGCCTCACCGGCCTTTAATAGATCCTCCCACAACGCCGGGGCTTTTACAGGATGAACAAATAACTCAAATGCCATTTTCTCGCCGGTGTAACCCGTCCGCGAGACGATCAGGTCGTATCCGCCTATGACTGCCTCGCACAATTCTGTGCGCTTGAGCGCTTTCACGCGTTTCTGTGTCGCCGCGTCACACTGCAGCGAAAGAAGGATGTCCCTTGATTTTGGTCCCTGCAGCGCAATGTCGACCCGCATGTCATCGCCTTCCTCCGGGTCCCGGAGGTTTCTTAACTTCACTCCGCTGCCAAAGGCTTTCACCCAGGGCTGGCGCTCGTCGATCATGACCTTTCCATTCCTCACCGCGTTCAACCAGGCCCAGTCCTTCGCATCATTGGATGCATTGACGACCACCAGGTATTGATCACTGCTGCGTCGATACACCAGCGTATCATCGATCACATTAGCCTGCGGGTCAAGGAAATGCGTGTAGCAGGATTCCCCTACTTCGAGCGTACCGATGTCATTTCCACACACAACGTCCAGGAAGATCGATGCCAGAGGACCTTCCGCCTGGAACACACCCATGTGGGCGACGTCAAACAGCCCGGCCGCCTGGCGGCAGGCGAGGTGTTCCTCGACCACCGAGGTGTACCAGACTGGCATTTCCCACCCCGCGAAGGGGATAATTTTTGCGCCCAGACGTTTGTGATTATCGTAGAGCGGTGTGCGCATCAGGGTTTGAGATTCCGGTTCTTTCCATTCGAAAACCGGCAGCGCTTTGCCTTTGAGCAGCTTATGACCGATAAACCAGGGTTTGGAGGGATCCACAGCCTCGCCCGGCGTCAGTTCCAATGAGACCGTGGCTGCTTCTTCCACAATGATCGGTCCGGGGATGCGCGCCTGCAGGTCTTCATCAAACGCGATGTATCCGTCAGAAATTGCCCGCAGGAAGGTCGCCGCGAGCCCATAGTCCCCAGCTCTTACAGTGAATTGATATCCATCCCTGCCGGTGCAAGTGAGCATTCCTTTCAGGGTTTTCCCGGGGGTGCGCAGTTCAGTCGGTTGGGACTGCGCTTTTCTCAGGCTTAGTACATCGGAACTGAAACAGTAATTCACGAAATATCGTACCTGCTTGCCCTTGATGGTAAGCGCTGCCAGCCTGCCTGCTTTCGCTGGTTTGTCGTCAATATAATAGAAATGGGGATAGCCGGAACGGTTGAATTTCAGGTCAGCGCCGGCTTTTTCAGCCAACTCACGAACTTGCAGCTTGACTCGTTCCAGGACTGAGAAATCGATCTTCGCTCGCTGGACCAGCCCTTTGCGCGTCTCAACCGTGTAGGGAGTGACCGCGAAGAGCACATCCGCGATGAAATCCGCGACTCTGACCATGTCTTTCTCTTTAAGACCGCGCTGGGTCATCCAGGGGGTGCCAAAACGTAAACCGGAGGCGTTGAGGGCGGTCTTGTCACCGGGGATCGTATTCCGGTTGAGCACAATACCGGTGATGTCGAGGATCCTCGCCGCGAGATCGCCTGAAAGGGTGGTCCCGTCTGGCCCGGTGATCGTCTTGCAGTCCAGGTTGGCGAGATGAGTGTTGGTGCCATTGAACGGAATTCGCAGACCGCGCTCCTGCAGCCTGGCGGTTAGCGCGCTGGAATTCTTGAGGATCTGTTGCTGGAATTTTTGGAACTCGGGGGTCGCCGCGATCTTAAAAGTCGTTGCCAGCGCGGCGAATACATGAACATGAGGTCCTCCCTGTTCGCCTGGGAAGACCGCTTTATCGATTTTCTTGGAAAGCGCGCCGTCAGTGGTAAGGATGCAGGCGCCGCGTGGACCGCAAAGGGTTTTGTGTGTCGTGAAGGTGATGACATGGGCAAATCCCACCGGTGAGGGGATGGCTTTCCCGGCGATCAACCCCGCGATATGTGATACATCAGCCAGCAGGTAAGCCCCCACTGAATCCGCGATGGCGCGAAAACGCTGCCAATCCGGCACCCATGGATAGGAGGAGTACCCGCAAATGATGACCTTGGGTTTGTTTTCAAGCGCGATGGCTTTCACCCGCTCGTAATCGATCTGCTCGGTTACAGGATCGACATTGTAGTGAAAAACCTTGTAAAGCTTGCCGGAGCGGTTAACCGATGAGCCGTGGGTGAGATGGCCGCCGTGCAGCAGGTTCATGCCCAGGATCGTGTCGCCGGGTTCGATGAGCGCGTGGTAGACAGCGTTGTTGGCCGGTGCGCCTGATAATGCCTGGATGTTCACGTACAACTGGTCTGCGCTTACCTTATCTGTGGCAAAAACCTCCGCGCAGCGCCGGCGGGCGAGTGATTCAACCACGTCAGCGTACTCCACGCCCTTGTAGTAGCGCGGGTCTGCGTAGCGCCGGTAATTGGAAAGCCGGGCCGGGTAATCAAGGATCTCTTTCTCAGTCATCCAGCGGGTTTCTTCATCAGGGTACCCTTCGGCATACAGGTTCTGAAACACAGAACCCAGCGATTGCCGTACTGCCTGGGGAGCGGTGCTCTCAGACGCGATCAATATCAGTTTTCGGAATTGCCGCTCTTGCTCGTAATTGGTTAATTGGTATAGTTCCGGGTCAAGCTCGTTCAGTGATCCGCGGATAAGGTAATCTGCCATTGTGCACTCCTCGATTAATTATTGGATTGGAAGGAAATAAAAAACCACCTCAAGATGTTGACAATTGGAACATCTTTGAGTGGTTTTTCCTGTGATCAGTATAATCATTCGTTACTCAGCAACCGGACCAATCTTTAGTATTCTCATCTGGCTCAGTGTTGAAATGTGATCTTAATACTATTGTAGCCTTTTAGAGAATTGGGGTCAAGTGAATTCTCCTCAAATTACCGATCTGGTAAAGGATTGGCTGGCACTGCGGTTTTCTTACCCGGTCTGGTTGAGCAAAGGGGGTGTGAACTGCTATATACCAAACACTGGATGTAATTTATAATCTCTAGATTATTGTTGTTACAGGTATTAGTATATTTATGAATAATCGAGATATCGCTTTGGATAATTCTTCCACCCAAAATCCCCCGCCGGTCATTGATTTCAGCTTGTC
>ERZ1649853.1030-NODE-1030-length-11106-cov-5.506832_pt1 | contig 11106 bp, 8 predicted proteins | sample MGYA00575353_ERZ1649853 | MGnify/ENA primary metagenome ERZ1649853 (study PRJEB40853, sample SAMN11349654) | freshwater sediment metagenome | isolation source: river sediment | host: Sediment | place: India: Okhla Barrage, New Delhi | collected 2017-02-21 ...
GGCGGGGCTTGATCGCCAGCGACTCGCCCTCGGCGATGTTCAGCCGCCAGCGCCCGGCCACGTTGACCAGCGCCAGGTTGGTCACCGGCCCGGGGGCATAGGCGTACTCGAAACTTGCCCCGAACCCGTTGACGCCCTGGTAGTAAATGCTGGGCTTGAGGGTCACGTCTGCGGGCTGGGCTGCCAGCGCCGGGTTGCCATGCCCATCGTGAGACAAGATCATGGCGTTGCGCTTGAAGTCGATCACGTAATTCTCGAGGAAAGTGGCCTTGCCGGCGATGGCCTGCAGGATCAACATGGCGGTGACCGTGGTCAGGTCGGCTTCGGTCGAGGTGGGGTAGCCAAGCTCGCACAGGCGCCCGGTGGCATAGGCGGGGATGATCCCCACCCGGGGGTCGGTCAGCCAGACCTGGTCGAAGGAAGCCACGGCGTCGAACTGGCCGTCGCGGGTGACTTTTTCCAGCGCCAGGGCCAGGCGGCACGAGCGCTCGAATTGGGCGGCTTCCAGGTCAATGGTGTAGCGGCTGGATTCTGCCTGCATCAGCGCCGCGACCTGCTCATCCGCTACCTGGCTCATCGCCACCGAGACCTTCTCTGGCTCCACCGGCCAGCATACCGGGCCGACGTACTGGCGCAGGCTGAGCTGGTCGATCATCAGGTCGGTCATGCCCTCAAATGCGTGACCGAATACGGCAATGCGGGCGCGCTTCAGGGTGCGCATGACACCTGCCGCGGCGATGTACTCCGCGAGCTGCTTTTGGCCTTGCGGGTCGTCCATCCGCGAGGTGACCATCCAGAACGGGCGGCCGATGCGCAGCAGTGCAGAGGTCATTTCCGGCACCCCGGCCATCCCCGAGTTGACCATGATCAGGTCGAAGTCGGCATCCTCGGGGAGGTACTCGATCTGCTGCATATTCCACACCAACACCGGCGCGGTCGTGTTCAGGAAGCAGCGGGTGGGCACGATGCCCTTGGTGTATGCCACTTCCACCGCCACGATCAGGTCCACGTCTGCCGCGTTGAACATCTGCGCCGCGGCTTCCGCCTGGTGCTCTTCCTCCACCAGGGGCGGGCAGACCACTTCCGCCGATTGGCTGATGATGTGTCCGATCTTATCCGCCACCTTTTGGGCCATCGGCCGCACGTGGGCGGTCTTATTGTAATCATCTTCCAGCAAGGCCATTACCAGCACGCCAACTTTTGTCTTCATCGTTTCATTCCTTTCGGCATTGTATTTTATACAGAGTCCTTAAAATAATCAAACAACTGGCGGTCCAGGGCCAGGTACCGGGCATAGGGTGCCTGGTATTCCGCCGCCTGGTCGTCGGGGTGGGTGACCTCCCGCACGGCGACCATGGCATCGCAGCCGGCGGCGATGGATGGGAAGGCCCCACACGCCACGCCGGCCAGGATGGCATCGCCGAGCACCCCGGTCTCTTCGTTGACCAGGGTGACAATCGGGCGGTTGCACACGTTGGCCTTGATCTGTTTCCAAAGCTTACTGCGCGCCCCGCCGCCGGTTGAGCGGATTTCCTGAACCTGGATGCCAGCTCGCTCAATTGTTTCCAGGTTCTGCTGGAGCATGAATGCCACGCCCTCCAGCAAGGCGCGCACGAAATGACCGCGGGTATGGCTGAGGGTGAAGCCGGTGAACGAGCCGCGGGCGCGCAGATTAGGCTGCGGGCTGAACGCGCCCATCAAATGCGGTAGCAGCACCAGCCCATCCGCGCCGGGCGGGACGGCTTCGGCCAGTTGGGTCAGGCGGTCATACGGATCAGAATTGTCCTGCGCCGCGGCGCGGATCTCATCCTGGAAGAAGGTGTCCCGCAGCCATTTGAAAGCCATGCCGGCCGTCGGGCACACGGGCACGAACAGGTACTGCCCTGGCGCACTGTGGGTATACACCGGCACGGTCTGCGAGCGGTCGATCCGCGGGTCTGCGATGGTGGCCTGGATGGCCAGCGCCGCGCCCGTCGTTTCAGACACGCAGCCGGGCTGGATATTCCCCGCCCCGATGGCGCCCACCGACTGGTCCATGCCGCCGGCGACGATCAGGGTTTGGGGGGTGAGACCCAGCTCACCGGCTGCCCAAGCAGTCAAATATCCTACCCCCGTCCCTGGCTGGACGAGCTCGGGGAGCTGCTCGCGGCGGATGCCAATCGCCTCCTGGAGTTCCGGCCACCAGGCGTTCTGCGCCAGGTCATAGTTCAGCGTGGTGCACGAGATCGAGCCATCCGTCACGATCCGCCCGGTCAGGCGGTAGATCAGGTAATCCTGCACCAGCAGGAATTTCGCCGCCCGGGCAAAGACCTGCGCTTCGTTTTGGCGCAGCCACAGGATTTTGCAGGCCGGCCAGGTGGCCACGATCTCGGGGATGCCGGTGCGTGAATACACTTCTGCGCCGAATCGCCCGGCGAGCCAGGCAGCCTGTTCGGTCGCCCGGTTGTCGAGCCAGACGATGGCCGGGTAAATGACCTGACCATGCTGGTCCAGGGTGATGGTTGTCTCGCCCTGGCTGGAGATGGCGGCGGCGCGCACCTGCTCGGGCGGGATGCCCGCCTGAGCAAGCGCCGAGCGTACCGTGTGCACGCAGGCCTGCCAGTAGATTTCGGGGTCGAGCTGGGCGCGATCCGGTGCAGCGCTGTCGAGCTGGTATTCCTGGCGGGCAATGGCCAGGCAGCGGCCGTCTGGCAGGAACAGCCCGGCCTTGACCGAGGTGGTGCCGGCATCTATGCCGAGTAATGCATCCATTGCCGCTTCTTATTCGAGCTTATACCGGGCGGCTACTTTGTCGGGCGCCTGGAAATCCTTGACCACTTCCTTCAACGCCTCCAACAGGCGCTCGGGCTCCTTGGATTGGATCACGTTGCGCCCGTAGACGATGCCGCGCGCCCCTGCCGCGACGGAAACCGCCGCCAGGTGCAGGGCGTCGCTTTCCTTGGGCAGCTTCTTGGCGCCCAGCGCCAGCACCGGGATGGGCGTCGCCGCGCAAATCTCGTTGAAGTGCTTGCCGGTGTAGAAGGTCTTGACCAGGTCTGCGCCAAGCTCGGCAATGATGCGGCAGCCGATCAGGATCGTGTTGTGCAAATCCTCGGGGGCGAAATCGTCGCCGCCGGTCGGGTAGACCTCGCCGATCAGCGGGATGCCCAGGGCGCGCGCCTGCGCCACGCACGCCGAGAACACTTCCACGTTGTGAGCGTCTTCGGCTTCGTCGGGGTTCTGCAGGCTCAGGCTGCCGATCACCAGGTCAGCACCCTGCGCCACCGCATCCGCCACGGAGATCATCGGCACGCTGTGCGAGTGCTTGTACTGCCACATCGCCGCGTAGTTGGAGCCCCAGTTCAGGCGCACGATCAAGGCGGGGGCGCCGCGCTTCGCGAAAACCGACTGGCAGTGGGCGGGCATACCCGGCGCCATCAGGATGGCATCTGCCCCGGAGACTTTATCGATGACAGACGGCAGGTCGATCATTCCCGGCAGCGGACCAAAATATAGACCATGATCAACCGCGACGACGACCGCGTTTTTCCCTTCCGAGAACAACCTTGAAAATCGGATGGATCCACCTGTTACGGGCATAACATACTCCTCTTGAAATATTTGTCTTGCCTGAGTAAAACCAGTACAAAGATCATTCCTGACAAAGTATAAATGGATGATAGCGAGTGTGGGATGGAACAGGAAACCTGTTCCATCCCGGGTTTAGGAGGAAAATGCAGCTTACGGAGCGATCAACGACCAGCCATCGGCAATGTCGATGCTGGCCTGGTCGAGCGCCGCATAGTTGGTGGGGAAGCTGACGTTCGCGTAGGCTTCAGCCGGCGGGAATTTCGCCAGCAGCTCGGCGGGCAGCTCAACGCTGGAGCGGATCGGGTGGACGAAACCCTGGGCATAGGCCAGTTGGCCTTCGTCAGAGTATTCATACTCGACCAGCAGCTTGGCTGCGTTGGCGTGCGGTGCACCGGCGGTGACAAACTGGATGTACATCCCGGCCACGCTGCCATCGCTGGGGATGACCACCTGCAGGTTCATCTCGGGATTGCCGTCCTGGTTGCTCAGCGCGTCGAAGTCCCATTGGATGGTGATCGGGCATTCACCCTTCTGGATGGTGGAGGAGGAGGGGGAAACGCCATTCAGGATGCCGCCGTCGATCAGGGTCTTGAAGTAATCCAGACCGGGCTGGACGTTGGTCTCATCGCCGCCATTGGCAAAGGCAGCCGCCAGCACGATCATCTGGGCGGTGGCGGATGAGCGCGGATCCTTCATGCACACCGTGTTCACATACTCGGGTTTGGCCAGATCTGCCCAGGATTGGGGAACGTTGGGTACCAGGTCAGCATTGACCAGGAAGGCCATCACGCCATAATAAGCCGCCGACCATAACCCGTCGGGATTCTTGGCGTAGTCGGGGATTTCATCCCAATAGGCGTTCTTATAAGGCATGGACAGGCCCTCGTCTTCAACCAGCTTGGCGAAGCCCAGGCCCAGGTCGGTGGTATCCGCCACCGGAGCCGCAACCTCGGCCATCAAGGTGCTGATGATGGTGCCGCTGTCCATATCCGTATCCTGGTGGGTGATGCCATAGGCGCCAGTGAAGCCGACGAACAAACCGCCATAGTTCACCCAGTCATCCGGCAAGCCGTACGACACGATGGTGCCCTCTGCCTGGGCTGCCTCGACCAACAGCGCCATGGGATCTTCGACGGGCGCTGCTTCTTCGGTAACCACAACGGCGGGGGTGGGGGTTGCGGTCTGCTCGCAGGCGGTTAAGACCAGCGAAAGGACGATGAGCAACCCGATGAATGAAACGATTTTCTTTGACATCTTATCTCTCCTGAGTGATTGAATATTTCGGTCAGATTTCGGCCGATTGATCATGGGGACGATAGCTCTCGACGCGATATAAACGTGTTGTACCACCTCCTTCTAAAACCTGGCCTTGACTGGGTACCATAGCATTGGGCCGGGTTGTCAGCGGCCCTGGATTAGCACCTCCGCCGCGCCCGGCTTCACGCTGAGCAGGCGCAACTGTGGGTCAAAGCGCCACCCGCTTCCATCCTCCAGGCTGTCCACCTGCGGGAGCGGGTGGCCCCCGGCGAGGATCGCAGCCGGTTGGAAGGTCAGCCGGAAATCCTGGGTTCCTTCTGCCTGCGCAGTCCGGTAGCTGATCTGGTAGGGGCGATAGCTGATCTCCCGGATCACTGCCGTAGAGCGCAGCATGTGGTCGCTATCCGCCGGGGCCAGCTCGGGGAGGCTGGCCATGCCATCGATGAAATGCGGCACGTAATCGAAGTAGCCATCGGTGAACCAACATTGGTTGTAGTAATCGGGGCGATCCACCCCCACCGTGACGATGCCGGCGCTGGTTGCCATGTAGCTGGCCCAGTTGAAGCAGCGCACGGCCTGCTCGCGGTAGGCGGCGTCGCCGCTCGCCTCGGCATACAGCGCGCACAGGCTGGCAAAGCGGGCCGTGTGGCTGCCCATCGGGAAATAGCAATATTTTTGTTCGTGGATCGGGATGGCGGTGAAGAACGGGTGCCCGCCGAGCGTTTCCTTCACCCAGTCGAGCAGGCCCTTGACCTGGCTGCGCCACTCCGGGAAGATTGTGCGGTTTTGTAAGATGTAGCGGGCGGTTTCCAGTGCAGAAACCTGGTCGCGGTTCTCGTTGTGCGGGTCCAGGCGGATATCTTCGAAGTGCCCTTTCCAGATGTTGTTGTGCAGCGGGTAGCGCTCGATCCACGCCCAGACCTGGTCGCGCAGGGATTGGTACGCGCCGGCGCCCAGGCGGATCAGCTCATCGAACAGCCGGATGGCCGGCACCCAGTGGGAGGTGTACTCCTCCACCACGCCGCCGTCGCGCACATCGACGCGGAACGGCCAGGGCGAATGCGCCTCGTCACCCGGCCGCACCTTGGCCGCCAGCACTTCCCCACAGCGCACCCCGGCCTGCAGGTACTGCTCCTCGCCGGTCATGGCGTAGAAGTCGAGAAAGGCGCGCCCGATCTGCGCCACCTTGTCAGGTTCGGTGACGTACTCGCCATCCGCCCGAGCGCCGAAGTAGATGCCGGTGCCGGGGTGGGCGGAGGCATAGGGAACATCCGGCCAGGCCGCATTTCCGGGGGTGCGGTACACCCAACACCGCTCGAGCATGGTGCGCACGATGTGGATGTGGGTGGCGTCGCCGGAATACGGGTAATACTTCAGCAGGGTGGTCACCGCCCAGGCAAATTTACCGGCGGGGTTATCCGGCCAGATGGTGGGTCGCAGGGGGTCAGTCCAAAAGCAGGAATATTGCAGGTACCAGGGCAGCCCGTTGCCTGCCTCCCGCGGGCAATGCTTGATGAAATCCATCGCCAACTGGACGACGCGGCCGTAGGAAGTCCAGGCTTCCAGCCGTTCCTGTTGATCCAGGACGATCTCGTGCTCGTTGATGAAGATCATTCATCCACCGCCATCACCTGGCAGGCATCGACCGGGAAGGTGAGCCAGATTTTTTGGTTCAGGCACACCGGGTCCGTATTGGCCACGGTGATGTCGGCCACCACCCGCGCCCCATTGACGTTGACACCCAGGCGGGTGATGGCGCCGTGGAAGGTGATGGTTTCGATCACGCCGGCGATATGGTTGGCATGCTCTGGCTGCGATTTCTCGGCCTGCACCTGGATGTTCTCCGGGCGGACCAGGACAACCACGGATTGCCCGGCAGCGAAACCGGAGAGGTCGCAGGTATAGAGCTCGAGGTTGTTGCTGATCACCGTGTTCTGCCCTACGACCTGGCCGGGGAACTGGTTGGCCGTGCCAATGAAGGTCGCCACAAAGCGGGTCCTGGGGGCGCGGTAGATTTCTTCAGGGGTTCCGACCTGCTCGATATTGCCCTTGTTCATCACCACCACCTTGTCCGAGATGGACAGGGCTTCTTCCTGGTCGTGGGTCACGTAGACGGTGGTAATGGCCAGCTCGGATTGGATGCGGCGGATTTCGCCGCGCAGCGCCACGCGCACCTCGGCATCCAGGGCCGAAAGGGGCTCATCCAGGAGCAGGATGCGCGGCTGGACAGCCAGGGCGCGGGCCAGGGCGATGCGCTGCTGCTGCCCGCCCGAGAGCTGGTGCGGGTAACGCTTCTCGGTGTCCTTCAGGCGCACCATTTCCAGCACCTCATCGACGCGGCGGTCAAGATCTGCTTTCAACGTCTTTTTCATCTTCAGCCCAAAGGCAATATTTTCCCGCACGGTCATGTTCGGGAAGAGGGCATACGCCTGGAAGACCATGCCAATATCGCGGCGGTTGGGTGGCACGGGGACGATATCGCTCCCGTCCAGTAAAATCGAGCCGCTGTCGAGCTGTTCGAACCCGGCGATCATGCGCAGCGTGGTGGTCTTGCCGCAGCCAGAAGGCCCCAGGAACGCAACCAGGCAGCCTTTCTCGATATCCAGACTGAAATCTTTGACGGCGCCCACCCCTGCGAAGGATTTGTTGACATTTTTCAGTTCCAGGTAGGCCATTGGGTGATCCTTATCTACCGAGCTTGAACGGTTTCAGTTTTTGTGGTCTGCCCCTTGCTGCCCACCCACAGGATGAGCAGAGAGACCAACCAGGCGATGGTAAAGGAGATGACCGAGAATGCCGCCGCGACGTTCCCGTTGATGCGGGTGAATTCCACCAGCAGGAGCGGGAAGGTTTTGAACCGGGCGCCCACGATCAGGGAGGTGAGCGTGTATTCGGCAAACACCGTGGCAAAGACCAGCAGGCTGCCGCTCAGGATGCCGGTCAGGATGTTGGGGATGATGATCAACTTCAGCACCTGGAAAATGTTCGCTCCCAGGCTCTGGGCCGCTTCGGTCAGCACGCGGGTATCGATGGCCTGGATGGCATTCGACACCGGGCGGTACATAAAGGGCATGGAGTACACCACCACGGCGCCGATCAACAGGAAGGGGGAGCGCGCCAGCGGAGCAAAGTTGTAAACCTGCACCAGCGCCAGCGCCAGCACCACGGTCGGGATGCCGAAAGGCAGGATCATCAGCACGTCCAGCATGGGCTTGGCGCGCGGCAGGCGGGTGTGCACCCAATACGCGGTCGGCACGATGAAGAGCAGGCTGACCAGCACGGTAGCGATGGATAGGATCAGCGAATTGCGCAGCGTGCTGGCGAAGTAGGAGGCCGAGAAGGCTCTTTGATAGAACTCAAGGGTATATCCCTCGGGCAGGATGGTGCGATCCCAGCGCGTGGCCACCGAAAAAACATAGGTCGAAAGGATTGGCACGAACATGTAGAATAGAAAGAACCCGACCATGGCAATCTGCCAGCCGGTCGGCCGGGCTTTCTTGCTTTTGGCACCCTGGGGAGAGGAGCGACGCTGGGACACGATTTTCACCTGTTTTCGAGCGAGCACGCTAAGCTTTCGACCAGCGCCGGGCGCGCCGGGTGGACATCTGGTAGATCCAGATGCTCAAACCCATGATGACCAGGGAGATGACCGCCATCGCCATGCCCACCGCCTGGTTTTGGCGCACCTCGCCGGCGATCATGTACCCAATCTGCAGCGTCACCAGGGAAAGCTTGGCCTGCACCAGGGTATACGCCGTGGCGTATGCGCCGAAGGCATTGGCGAACAGCAGGGTCAGGCCGGCGATGAGCGACGGGGTCAGGATCGGGATGCCGATCCGCCACCAGAACTGGAACGTATCGGCCCCCAGGCTCTGCGCTGATTCCTCCCATTCTTTCTTGATCCCGGCGAAGGCGGGCAGGATCAACAGCACCATCAGCGGCAACTGGAAGTAAATGTAGGCCAGGGTCAGCCCGGAGAAAGAGTAAATACTGAACTTGGGGTAGAGCTCGTAATTCAGATATTGCAGCAAGAACTGCGTGATCACCCCGTTCATCCCCAGGATCACGATGAACGAGAAGGCCAGCGGGGCGCCGGCAAAATTCGTGGTTACGTCCGATAGGGAGATCAATGTGTCCTGGACGCGCCGCGATGGCCAGCGATAGATGGCATAGCCGATCAAAGTGCCCAGCAAGACGCCCACCAGCGCGGAGATGCCCGAAATTTTGATGCTGTTGACGAACGAGTTGATGTAGATGGGGCGCTGCAGATCGAGGTAGTTCTGCAAGGTGAGCTGCTGGGTGGATTTTTCGATGAAGCTGCCGCGCAGCAGGAAGATGATCGGAACAATCTCGAAGGCCAGGCAGAAGAGCAAAAACGGAGCCAATCCCAGCCAATCGGGCGCCTTGCGTTTCGTCGTGCGGGTAGCAGCCATGCAGACCTCTCTTGCGTTTATTATACTCATTATGTTTCGATTGTCAAATGAAATGTAATGTTTTGTTTCGTTTGACTGTTTATTTGACCGATGTTAAAATAGAAAAACAAAACATCCCGGCTTTCCACCCCAATTCGACCGATCTTCTGGAGAGGTATCATGGATCACGCGCATAAAGAGCTTCTGGAACGACTTCCCGATTTGGCAAAATTCGAACAGGGGGTGCGCCAGCGCATCGCCTCCGGCTACTTCCAACCCGGGACGGATATCTATATCAACCGCACCCCCGGCCGGTTGGACCTGATGGGCGGGAACGATGACTACACCGGCGGCCTGGTGTTCGAGACCACCATCCGCGAGGCCACTTTTGTCGCCCTCCAGCCGCTCGCCGGCAGGCAGGTGCGTTTCTATAACCCGGCGGTCAAGTCCATCGGTTGGCAGGATTTCATCGAGTTTTCGCTGGATGACCTGAGCGATGGCGGGCAGGTCAAGCCGCTGGAAACCGTGCGCCAATGGATCCAGCGCGACCCGCAGCGGGCGTGGTGCGCCTACATTCTCGGCGACCTGTATCTGCTGCTCAAAAAATTCCCCGCCCAGATCACCCACGGGTTTGCGCTTTACCTGGAGTCAGACGTACCGTTGGGCAAAGGGGTCAGCTCGTCGGCTGCGCTGGAGGTGGCGCCGATGAAAGCCATGGCGGCGATGTACGGCATCCCGGTGGGCGGCGTGGAATTGGCCGAATGGACGCAGTGGGTCGAGATTGCCCTCACCCAATCCGCCTGCGGCATCATGGATCAGTTAGCCGTTGTGATGGGCGACGAAAATTATTTTGTCCCCATGCTGTGCCAACCCTGCCAGCCCTACCCGCTGGTCCAACTGCCGCAGAATTTGCGCCTGTGGGGCATCGACTCGGGCGTCCGCCACTCCGTGGCCGGCATCGAATACGAATCTGCCCGCGCCGCGACCTTCATGGGCTACCGCTTCCTGTGCGATTGGGAGTCCCTGGCGCCGGTGCTGGATGAAAGCGGCGCTCTGCCGCGCTGGGTGGAGCCGAAGTGGAATGGCTACCTGGCCAACCTGGCCCCCGCCGAGTTCCGCGCCAGGTACGCAGCCCGGCTGCCGGAGAGCATGCCGGGGGCTGAATTCAACCAGCGCTACCCCACCCACCTGGACCCCTTCACGCCGGTGCGGCCGGAAGTGGTCTACCCTGTGCGCGCCGCCACCCGCTACGCGGTCGAGGAAAATTGGCGGGTGCAGTGCTTCTTCCGCCTGCTCGCCCGGCCGGGCGAAGCGCTGGACAACACCACGGGAGGGCTGCTCGGCGAGCTGATGTACCAGGCGCACCTTGGTTACAGCGAGTGCGGGCTGGGGTCGCCGGCTACCGATACCATCGTCAACCTGGTGCGGGCAGAAAAGGAGGCCGGCCTGCTCGGGGCGAAGATCACCGGCGGCGGCGCGGGCGGAACGGTGGCCGTGCTGGGTTGGAACACGCCCGCCGCGGCGGGCGCCTTCCAGCGCGTGCTGGAGAAATACGCCGCCTGGAGCCAGAGCGACCCGTACGTCTTCTCGGGCTCCTCGGCAGGCTGCGACCGGTTTGGGGTGGTCAGGTTCAGGGAGGCATGATCCGGCGCGCATGGAGTTGGCCGGCCGCCATGGACGCGCACGGGGGCAGGAGATAGGCAGGTGGCTGTCATCTATAACGGTAGGGGCGGGTCTCTCTTGCAGGCAGGACGATCTGGTGTCGCGAGATGAACGTCAGGCACGACACCATTGAATATAGTGGACGCGCGCCCCTGCACCCCGCGCACCCGTCCCTGTGCAGCATAAGGGTGAAACGGCCGCACCA
>ERZ1649853.1031-NODE-1031-length-11104-cov-6.267536_pt1 | contig 11104 bp, 11 predicted proteins | sample MGYA00575353_ERZ1649853 | MGnify/ENA primary metagenome ERZ1649853 (study PRJEB40853, sample SAMN11349654) | freshwater sediment metagenome | isolation source: river sediment | host: Sediment | place: India: Okhla Barrage, New Delhi | collected 2017-02-21 ...
TTTTTCTTTTTCTTTGCCATAGTGTAAGTGTAGCCTAAAATCCTAAGGCTAAAGCATTTATAGTTTTGATAAACTTTCGCAAAATGAAAACTAAAGAGTCAGAAATGGTTGATTTGGACGCCGACGAATGGACGCAAGAAGAGTTTTTACGCAACAAAAAAGAGCTAGAATCGAACGGTGTGAAAGTTGTATTGATCGATACGATTCTGAGTCCGATCGATGGGGTAGAGACAACGCTCTATGCTCCACCGCTACTCAAAAATGAGCCTGAGGGGAGTGTGTTTGTTTTTTACTGTGATACAGGCAAAAGCTCCAAAGAGCGTTTAAAAGAGTTCCGAACCAAATTCCCAAATCATGTTTGTATCAGTTTACGAGGAGGGCGGGGGTATTGGCGCAAGAATCTACGGGTATAACAGAAGCGTTTGATGCGTTTGCTCACTCTCTCGCAGAAGAGCGTTATTATGATGCACATGAAGATTTGGAGTCTTTGTGGTTTCCTCGCCGATTTGAGGATGATAATGAGGTAAAACTCTGGAAAGGGTTTATCAATGCGGCGGTGAGTTTCGAGCTGATCAAGCGGGGACGCAGGGAGGCTTCGGAGAGGGCATGGCAAAACTATCTCAAATATTGTGAACTTTTGGGAAAATTTGAAACAGAGCATTATGAAATGTACGTTAAAATTATAAAAATTATTGAAAAGCTGGATTCCCGCCTTCGCGGGAATGACAAGCGGGAGGCTTAATATGTCCGAGTTCTTAAAAGCGATGGCATTTCGTCACGCGTGTAAAGCGTTTAATAGTGAAAAACCGATTCCGAGTGAGCAATTTGACTCGATGTTGGAAGTGGCGCGTACTTCCCCATCATCGTTTGGGATGGAGCCGTGGAGATTGATTGTTGTCCGTAATCCTAATTTGCGCAAAGCACTCAAAAGTGCGTGTTGGAACCAAAACCAGATCACCGAATGTTCCGAGCTGGTGATCTTTACGACCGATAACGACACGGTGCGCAGCGACACTCCGTATGTGCGAAAAATGTTTGAGCGTCGAGGGCTCCCTAGTGAAGCGGTCGATATGTATATGGGTGTTTATAAAAACTATCTCACTCCTATCGAAGCAGATGAAATTTTGCTGGAGAATTGGACAGCTAAACAGTGTTATATCGCTCTGGCAAACATGATGACCTACGCCGCGACACTGGAGATTGACAGTTGTCCGATAGAGGGGTTTGACAAAGAGGAGGTTGAAGCGATTTTAGACCTCGAATACGGTCACAGTGTAGCAGTTATCTGCGCATTTGGATATCGGGTCAACCCCCAAAGCGAGCAAAAGCGGCTTGAACTTAAGCAGATTGTCGAATATCGCAAATAGGGAGCTCTAATGCTATCAAAAATCGAACATGTTGAGGATAAAGTAGCCCATTACAGCGATCTGGTCTTAGGATATGCAACCGAATACGGATTGAAAATTCTTGGAGCCCTCCTCATTTTCTTTATCGGAAAATGGGTGGCTCGGAAGATAGTGACTTTGATGCGTCGTGGGATGGAACGGGCGCATGTCGATCCAACATTGATTTCGTTCGCGAGCAATGCACTGTATGTTGTGTTGATCGTTATGATCATTATCGCAGCGATTAGCAATGTGGGGATTGAAACAACCTCGTTTATGGCGATTTTCGGTGCAGCGGGACTTGCGATCGGTTTGGCGCTCAAAGACACCCTTGCCAATGTTGGAGCAGCGGTGCTCATCATCTTTTTCCGACCGTTCAAGGTTGGAGATTTCATTGAAGCTTCAGGGGTGATGGGAAATGTTAAATCGATCAACCTGTTCTCGACGACTCTCACTACTGCCGATAACCGTTCCATCATTATCCCCAATGGAGCATTGATTGCCGGTAATATCATTAATTACACCGGTAATCAAACCCGCCGTATTGATATGACGTTTCAAATCGATTACAAAGATGATTTGAGAGTGGCAAAAGAGGTTGTTATGAATGTTCTTCAATCGCATGAAAAAGTGCTTAAAGATCCTGAACCGATTGTTGCCGTCGGAGCATTGGAACGTGATGGAGTACAGCTTATCGTTCGACCATGGGTGGGGGTTGATGATTATTGGAGTGTTTCATTTGAAGTTACCGAATTAATTAAGCTCGAATTTGACAAACACCATATCACCGTTCCGTTCCCGCAAATGGATTTGCATGTGAAAAAAGGGGAGCTATGATTCGAAAAGGGATTTTCCCTTTTATATTCTTGGCTACCGTGCTTCTGGCGCAAGAATCTCCATTGCTTACCCAAAGCAAAGTTTCGTATATCAATCCTAAAAAAAGTACCGATATAGCGCTGGTCGCTTTTGACGGTGCCATAAAGAAGCAATGGGATGAACATGGATTGAATATTAATGTCAATTTATGCAAATCAACCGATATGGATAAAATGAGCAAAGAGAAATGGACAAGCGAGTTGAGCTATAAGTATCAAATCGGTTCTCGGATGTGCTTAAATTATTTAGTAGGGTACAAAGAGGATCGGTTTATCGGATTGGATTATCAACTTTACAGCAGACCGGAAATCGAAGTCAAAGCGATCGATTACGGTGTGCATAAGTTGGATATTAAGGCCCATCTTTTATATGGGGAAAATAAACCTGAAGCGCAGCAAAGTGATAGTTTCTCTTCGAGCAAAGTCGGTGCTATCTACCGATGGCAAGCAACCGATGATTTAAAATTTACCCAAGAATCGTTTTATCGAGTCAATTTAGAAGACACGGAGTATAGTTACATTAACAGTAAAATAGCGATGGAAACTAAACTCACTCCTCTCCTCTCGATGGGGCTCAATTATAAAATCGATTATATGAATATCCCTTTGGCTCCATCGAAAACGGATCGAACATTTTTCGTCTCATTAATAGCTAAACTTTTTTAGCGTTTGTTGTTGATCCAAAACGCTGCTGTTGCACCGAGTGCAGCAAGAGAGCCTCCGATAAAAAGCATAGCAGGGATGTGTTGATAGATTAACCCCGCTCCCAATGCCCCCACAAATCCCCCCAGTCCATACGATATTCCGAAAAAAAACTGTTGAGAGAGGCGACGTGCATGATAGAGTGAAAACAAAACACTTATCGCGGCGGTATGAAAAAGGGCAAAACTAAAAGCGTGCAAACTCTGTGAGGCAAATAAAACAGCTAGAGAACTTGGGAAAAGTGCTACTAAAAGCCATCGAAGTGCCGTCACTAATGCCGTTATCCACAGCAGAGCGTGGAGATTGCGCATTAGCAGTTTTCCTTGAAAATAAAACATGATGATCTCAGCAATGACCCCAAAGCTCCATAACCATACCGTCGTTTCCAAAGATACCCCGTGATCGGTCGTATAGATGGTAAAGAAGTTGTAAAACGGGCCAAAACTAACCTGCATCAGGAAAAAGCCGATCCAAAGCGGAATATGCTCACGTACGGAAAAACGGCACCCTTCATTGGATGCATCGCACTCATTAGAAGAAATTTTCCCCTCTTTGAATCCGATCAATGCACCAAACAGAAGTGTTGCTACTGCCATCGCGATTAAAAAGAGGATTCCGATAGATGCGGCGGTGAGAAATTTCACCAAAATAAGAGCGACGGCGATAAATCCGAGTGAACCAAAGAGACGGATTTTTCCGTAACGTTCTTTGCCGATTTGCTCCAGCGCGATGACCTCTATATAGGGGAGGATGAGGGCAATTCCGATTCCAAAGAGGATATTGACGGTGAGTAGAGACCAAAATGATTCTAATGCGGGATAAAAACCGATGGCACCTAATGCCATCAGTGCCAGTGCGCTGAAAAAGACTCGCTGACTGAGGCGAAACCCTCTCAAGAAAAGAAACGGGATAGCAAAGCGTACCAGCGGAGCCGATGCGAAGATGATACCGATAGCGGTAGGTTCAAATCCTACCATGGAGAGGATTTTAGGGACAAAAATAATATGTACCCCGATCAGGGCAAAATAGAAAAAATAGAATAAAGCGATTAAAACAGCCATGTTAGGCTTCGCGGATGACGGCAGTACCGCTGAGAAGATCGTGAAGAGCACGTTTATCCCTGCGAAACAGACCGATAAAAAATCCAATCAGAGTAATGAGGGAGATAAAATAACCGATAAAACGGAGTGTTAGTTTTAAAACAGAGGCATTTTGGAGCGTTGTGGCATCGACGACACGGATGCGGGAGAGTTTTTTTCCCGGAGTTTGTCCGCTCGTGTGCCAAAGCCATACATAGGTTACAAGAAACAGGGTGATTTGAACGATAGATGCGATCGGGTTTGGAGGGTTGCTTTGCGCTTTCGGATCGTGCACTAACACGTCCAAACCACTGGCACTGTGCATCTGATCGTAGCCGAAGATCGCCATAGTAAGGAGGGAAATCGGCAATCCTATCATGAAAATATCAGTCACAAATCCAGCCGCACGAGGCCAAAAAGGGGCAAACAAAGTTTTGGGTTTTTTCAGTTGCGGATAAGATTGTTTTTTAGTTTTAAGGGTTCGCCATCTCATAACACAATTATAACCTTATTACCATTCGTTTACCAATTTGATTCATAATTCTTTTATCCCGATTGACCGCAGCAAGTCAATAGAGATTTTTTTCATTCATCACTCACTCCTTAAGTTTCAAAGCATCAGCGAGACTCCTTACTCGCTGAGCCTCTCTTCCTAAACAAGTTAACAATAAAAAGAATTTGATTAAAACATGGTTAACACGCCATGCGTGTTAACGTTTGAGACCGATAAGGGTTTCAAGGAGGGTATCAGAAGTGGTAATCGTTTTACCGTTGGCTTGGTAGCCGCGTTGGATGATGATGAGATTCGTTAATGATTTAGACAAATCGACGTTTGATGCTTCGAGAGCAGATGATTGCATAAATCCTCGTCCTGCCGTTGCTGCCGTACCGATAATCGGATCACCTGAGTTTGCCGATTGGAGATAGACGTTTCCTCCATCGCTCACTAACCCTTCGTTATTTGAGAATTTTGCCATCCCGATTTGTGCCAAACCGAACGAACGTCCGTTCGAGAACGATCCGACTAACGTACCGCTTTGGTCGATTCGGATACCGACGAGATCCCCACCCGGGAAACCGTCTTGGGAGATACCGCTGGTAGCAGAGTCGTTATCAAAACTGGTAATACCGTCAAATGCCCCGATAGTTCCAAAATCGAGATTAACCGCTTGGTTTGGTGCGGCACCGTTGTTTGGAGAGAAATCGATACTTGGAAGATTATATCCGGCGAGTTGACCGTTACTTCCAAACTGAATGATTCCACCTTCTAAGATATTTTGATTGGGCGCAATACCGCCGATTGAAGCCGGTTGCGGAACGGTAATGGTGTAAGCCCATTCGGTAACACCGTTAGTGGTATTGACGGTTTGTTTACGGAAATCCATTTTAACCGTATGTTTAGATCCGAGGGAATCATAAATATCGATACTCGCAGAGTGGGTGGCCGCATTAATCGCTTGAGATTGTTTGACGGAGCTTCCGATAGGCAAAGCTCCTGCCATGGTAGCGAAGTTTTGGGTAAAACGGGTGTTTTCTACTGTATTGGCATCGGTAATTCCTGTAACCGTGATATCAAGAGCTGAACCAGATGGGTTTTTTACAATAAATTTACCTTGTTCATTCACGGTAACTGTAGCACCTGCTGATGCAGCTGTCGCCATGGTTTGTAATCCGGCACGAAGATCTTCAGTAGATTGGAAATAGTAGACACCCCCTGTGATTCCGGGTGCAGGTGTTCCGCTGGTGTATCTAAACTCTTGAGTTGTTGTCCCACCATCAAATGATACGGCGATCCCTTGTCCTCCGACTGGACCTGCAGATGCAGGAGCTAATTGGAATGCTTCACCACTGGCATTAAACATAACCCCCATATCTTCGGTTTTTTCACCTGCGCCAAGACCTGCTGTTGCGTCTAGTACGTAGGTTGGGCTATATTGTTCTACGGTTCCGCTAGAGCTGAGATTGGCTTTGACAACAACCTGTGTACTCGCATTCGCAGGGGTTGTAAGCCCTGGTGGGATTTGGATGTTAGCGATCGGTGCGGTGGAATCCACTAGCCCCGTATCTTCATCACGTACCCATCCTTGGACAATAAATCCGTTGTTATCAACGAAATTTCCGGCAGCATCAAATTTGAAGTCCCCTGAACGGGAGTACTTATAGGTATTCCCACCATCGGAACTGACGATAAAGAAACCGTCACCTTGGATAGCGACGTCGGTATTTTTATCGGTATTTTGGATCGACCCTTGAGAATGGATACGGGTAACCGAAGTAACCGATGCCCCTAGACCGATTTGAACCGCATTTTTACCGCCGAGTTCCCCTTGAGGAGCAGTAGCGATTTGATTGGTTTGCGCTAACAAATCAGAGAAGTTAGCACGAGAGTATTTATACCCGATGGTATTTACGTTTGCAATATTGTTAGACTCAACGTCCATTGCGATTTGATGCGATTGCAATCCGGTAACACCTGCGAAGAGTGATCGTAACATAATATGTCCTTTATGACAAAGTAAAAGTAATAAGCAAAAAATGGTCCAAAATTAGCGATGCATTGCAATGGCTTTTTGGATCATCTCATCGACTGTCGTAATAATTTTTGAATTGGCTTGATAGGCACGCTGCATGATGATCATGTCGGTCAGACCCACATCAACGCGAACGTTAGAAGCTTCTAAATTCCCACTTCGTACGAGTGCACCATTGATAGCTTTGCCGTTTTCATCGGTCCAAAAGGTGGGTTTTCCACTATCAGAACTCTCTTGAAAGTAGGTTCCCCCTTCTCGATTTAGCCCTTGGTCATTTTGAAAATGAAATACGGCTATTCGTCCGATAGCACTTTGGCGCCCATTGGAGAAGTCGGCGACGATAACCCCATTTTGGTTGATGCCGTATTTGGTGAGGGTTCCCCCTGAAACTCCATCTGAACGGGATGAACCGCTGGTCCCGACTCCATCGATAGAGATAACGCCGCTAAAACCTGTCCCGAGATTAACCGATACGGGTGTTCCGTCATTATTCATAGAGGTAATATCAAAACTGGCAAGAGCTCCTGATTCGCTAAAAATGGCTTGGCCTTCTTTTGTATCATAAATCGTACTGCCATCATTTGAGGTAACGGTTGCATGAACGTCCCAGGTAAGTCCATCCCAAGGGAGAGATACTTCTGTCGGATTTCCATTAATGATTTCCGTGGATGTTTCAATGTGTTGTTCAAAAGTTAGTTTGAGACGATTGATATCATTGTTGCCGCTAACAACGTTGGCACTGATGGTTCTTTGTTCGTTCTCTCTTCCCAGATTTCCGAAAAAAGTAGTTTCTGTAGTAGGAACCACGGGATAGGCCAAGCGGGTTGGAAATTCTAAAATTCCTTGTTTTCCTGGAGAGGTTAATTCAGCTTCACTGGTAGGATTATTGACGACATAGGCTCCAGGTGTTGCATTGGAATCGGTATCACCGTAATCAAAGGTGCTGTTATAGGCAAAATTACTCAGCATTGTCCCGCGAACAAACATCCCATCAGCAGTGACTAAACGTGCAGCAGAGGAATTGACATCGCCTGCTGTTTGTTCGTAGGTGTCAAACGAGAAGCTTCCATCCCGAGAATAGTAATACTTGTCATTGGTTGTCATAACACCAAACCATCCATTCCCTTCTAATGCCAAATCGGTATAACGATCTGAGGGCATAAGGGCTCCTTGTTGAAACTGAAAACTGGTCGCTTGAAGTTTAACGCCGTATCCGATGTCATCACTGGTTGGAGTTGATGTATTGCTATTGATCACTTTACTAAAAAGATCGGCGAATTCAGTGGTTGTACTTTTGTACGCCGTAGTGCTGGAATTTGCTAAGTTATCAGAAATAACATCCAACCCATATTGGTGGGTTTGTATCCCCATGATCCCTGCATAGTATCCTTGTGTCATGATTATTTACCTGTCACTTCTTTGATGGTGCTAAAGTCGATATAGCTCGATCCGAGTTTAGCGTAGGTTTTTCCGCTATCAAATTTGATCGATTCGATTGGATAGAGTCCGAGACGTGCTGTTGCGGTGGTACCGTCTGTTTTGGTGTATTCCGATTCGACGTAATAAACACCTTCATCGAGTGTTATACCACTATTATTGGTTCCATCCCAAGTATATTTAGCGATACCCGCATCGGTTGCTCCAATATTCATAGTACGGAGTTTATTACCGTTTTTGTCCAAAATATTTACCGTTCCTGTACTGACATCATCTGGAAAATAGAGTTCAAAATCAACTTTTCCCCCTTTTTCGAGGATAACCGCATTGCTCCCGGTATCGGCGATTTTACCAATTGCGGCAATACCGGAGTATTGCATGGATGAGGTGAGGGATGCGGCTAATGTTTCGAGTGCTTTATTGGTATTTGAACTTGCTTCCATCGTCGCGAGTTGAGAGGTTTGGGTCAAAATTTTCTCACTATCCATCGGGGCGGTCGGGTCTTGATATTTGAGCTCTAAGAGTAACAATTTGAGAAAATCATCTTTCCCTAATATACTGTTTGGATTGACGGGACTGGTTGCCGCTGTTGTTGCGGTAGAAGAGGCACCTAAAGTATTGCCGTATGCGTCGATAGCCATAATAGTCTCCTTGTGTTACGCGTAATGCGGGATAATGATTTCAAGAGCCGATAGCTGCTCTTCATTCAGGGTGAGTTCTTCGAACGACTCATAGGATTTGAATGCATTTTGACGTTGCTCTTGTTGATGCTGATGATTTTGAGCGTTGCTTTGGTGTTGATTCTCTCCGCCGGACATAAAGTTCATGGTTGCATTGGTGATCCCCTGCTGTGCCAGTTGGGCTTTGAGCTCCGTGGCATTGTGGGCTAAAAAGGCGACACTGGAAGTGTTGTTGGATTGGATATTGACATGAACATTATTACCGCGCTGAACCAGGGTCACCTCAACTTCTCCCAGTTTTTCAGGGTTGAGTTTCATTGTGAGACGGGTAAATGGGGGCTTATACTCTTGGACCGCCTCTTTGAGCTCGCTGGCAAAGAGTCGCATACTTTGTTGCGCTTCTTTCGATTTTACTTCGATCGAGTCAGCTTTAGGAGCGTGTATCGCTTTCGGCGAATCGGTATCGAGTTTGAGAGCAGAAGAGTTTTCATTTTTAGTCTCTGTTGACTCATCTATCCCTTTTAATAGGCTAATTAGCCCTTCTGCATTTGGTGTGATCGGGGTTTGCTGATGTCCTTTTTCACTTTCAGGAACAGTAGATACTGCAGCCGTTGAAGAAACTACAGCTTCATTTTTATCAATAGTTTGTAAAAGGGCTTTTAACGGCTGTAATTCAGATTTCTCCGTTACAGCTTGATGGGCTGTAGCTTCCGATTCACTTGTTTTAGTGTTTTTTTGATCTTTCCCTTTTATCTCACTGAGCAGTTGGGTAATCGCTTCAAACGGAGTCTCTTTTGATGCTTCTGTCATCGGCAAAGCAGCGAGAGTTTTTGTATCCAAAAGAGGTTTTGTTAAAAAATCAGAAGTAAAGGCTGAGAACTCTTTTTCGTCATTGATGAGGGTAGAGAGGGAAATACTTTGTGGTTCTAACCCCAGTTTTTCAGCCAATTGAACCAGCCCTAACAGTGTTTTAGGGAGGGATTTCGCCTCTGTTTGGTATTCAGGTGCTTTAGTTGTAATCTCATTTTTAAGATACTCTTTTGCCCGATTGATGAGGGTGCGGACCTGATCGGTCGAGAGGGTTCCTACAAGCTCTTTGGAGAGGAGCGCCGATTCTTTTTCATCACTTCCGCTTAACAGAGACTGCAACTCTTTTAAAACAGAGGATTTGGTATCACTGTTTTTTGGACTAATGGTTGTGGATGATTTTTTGGGATCGATAACGGTTTTAAAATCATTGGCACTGACGATGGGTGATTCAACCTCTTTGCTCTGCATTCCAAATGAGCTTAACAGCTTGGAAAACAAATCATTCGATTTTGTATTAGCGTTTTTTGCATTCCCGCCCAAAAGATCGATAAGGGTGCTTTGCGCTTTCGTCTCTTTGCTTTGAATGATCATGGATGATCCTTGGGTGAGTGCCCATTGAACACTCTTTTGTTTAAAGTAGATAAGCAAAGCAAAAAATATTCCAAATAGATAATAGTTACCAAACCGTAACAATATCTTTTTGCCTTAACATTTCCTTAACCTTATCTAAGATATAATCCGCGAAAATCTTTGCCCTCACTCTAAAGGACAGCAATGCAAAAAATTCGTAATATCGCCGTCATCGCGCACGTTGACCACGGTAAAACAACTCTTGTTGACGGATTGCTCAAGCAATCTGGAACGTTCGGAAGCCACGAACAAGTAAATGAAAGAGCGATGGACTCTAACGCACTCGAAAAAGAGCGCGGGATCACCATTCTTTCTAAAAATACCGCGATCCGCTACGGCGATCATAAAATTAACATTATCGATACTCCGGGCCATGCCGACTTCGGCGGTGAGGTTGAGCGTGTTTTGAAAATGGTTGACGGTGCGTTGTTGCTTGTTGATGCTTATGAGGGTGTTATGCCTCAAACGAAATTCGTTGTTAAAAAAATGCTCGGGCTTGGAATCAAACCGATCGTTGTTATCAACAAAATCGATAAACCATCTGCTGACCCTGAGCGTGTAGTAGACGAAGTATTTGACCTTTTCGTTGCAATGGACGCGACCGAAGATCAACTTGATTTCCCGATCGTTTACGCTGCTGCGCGTGATGGTATCGCGAAAATGGACATGGCTGATGCTGATGGTGACTTCACTTGTATGTTCAACACCATTTTGGAAAAAGTACCTGAGCCTACCGGTGATCCAGAAAACCCGACTCAGTTGCAAGTATTCACCCTTGACTACGATAACTATGTTGGTAAAATCGGTATTGCCCGTATTTTCAACGGTAAAATCGCAAAAGGGGATAATATCCTCCTTGCAAAAGCTGACGGTGAAATGGTCAAAGGTCGTATCTCTAAATTGATCGGCTTTATGGGCTTGAACCGTATGGAGATCCAAGAAGCGGAAGCGGGTGATATCGTTGCCGTAGCCGGT
>ERZ1649853.1034-NODE-1034-length-11094-cov-5.070477_pt1 | contig 11094 bp, 7 predicted proteins | sample MGYA00575353_ERZ1649853 | MGnify/ENA primary metagenome ERZ1649853 (study PRJEB40853, sample SAMN11349654) | freshwater sediment metagenome | isolation source: river sediment | host: Sediment | place: India: Okhla Barrage, New Delhi | collected 2017-02-21 ...
GAAAATCTTGTGGTACAAGGTGGTCGTGCCGCTGGTGCAGTTCTACCAGGGCGCACCCACGAGCGTGCTCACCGGTGTGCTGGCGCTCCTCCCAGCCCTGCTGCTCGCCGGCTGGCTGCTGACCAAAGCCTCTCCCCGCCTGTCGCGCCTGGGCACCCCTGTACTCGCCTTTGTATCCGGCGTCGGCGCGGCGACGGTGATCGGCGGCGCCCTGTTCGGCACCCTGCTGCCTCAAATCATGGCGACAACCGACATCCTGGATATCCGCACTGCCCCCGTGCGCGAGATGGATAACCTGGTCGGTTGGCTGCTCACCGGGATTTTCATAGTCTTGGGTACGGTGACAACCCTGAGCTATTTTCACTTCGGAGTGCGTGTCCGTGTTGAAGGCACTGCCCCAACCCGCCACCCCTTTATCGACAGCCTGGCCTCGATTGGTCAGGCGTTCATCGCGGTTACCCTGGGGGTGATCTTTGCCTCCGTCTTGGTCACCGCGCTGATCGCATTGATCGAACGGGTCAATTTCCTCTGGTCTGTGATCCTGGATTTTTTACCCTGATTGGGATATGCCATGCCTACTTCGCTTGTTGATGCTGATTTGATCTTAGCCCTGGATATTGGCACCATCTCCACCCGGGCGATCCTGTTTGATGTAGTCGAGGGTCGCTATCGCTTCCTGGGCGCCGGAGCCACTCCTACCACCGCCGACGCGCCTGCCGGGGATATCAGCGAGGGTGTCCGGCGCGCCCTTGACCAGCTCGAGGAGATCACCGGGCGCAGGTTGCTTGGCCCGGACGGGCAGTTAGCCATCCCGGCACTCCCCGATGGTACGGGGGTAGATGCTTGCGTGGCGACGGTTTCGGTAGGCCCACCCATCCGGGTGGTTGCCATCGGTCTCTTGGAGGATATCTCCGCTGAAAGTGCGCGCAACCTGGCCGCGACCACCTATGCAGAAGTGCTGGAAACCTTCAGCTTGAACGATAAACGGATGACCGCCACCCGCCTTGACACCCTGCTGAACCTGCGCCCGGACCTGATCGTTGTGGCTGGCGGTGCGGAAGGCGGCGCGTCCGAATCCGTCATTAACTTGTTAGAAGCGGTCGGACTGGCTTGCTATGTGTTGCCCCGCGAACAGCGCCCCGAAGTACTCTTTGCGGGCAACTCCGCGCTGGTGAGGTCAGTCAAAGATACTCTGGGCAACCTGGCTTCCGTCCATGTTGCGCCGAATGTACGCCCATCCTTAGATATTGAACAGCTTGCCCCTGCTCAGCCGGCGCTATCTCAAGTTTTCCGCCAGGTGCGTGCCCGCCAGATGCGCGGCATCGCAGAGATTGACCGTTGGACCGGCAATCGCTTGACTCCAACGGCCACCGCCTTCGGCCGCACCATCCGTTTTATCAGCAAAGAATATGCCCAGACACACAAAGGCGTCCTGGGTATTGACGTCGGGGCCTCATCCACTACCGTCGCGGCCGGCTATGCTGGCGACCTGACCCTCAGCATTTACACCCAGCTTGGGCTCGGCTCGAGCCTGCCGCAAATGCTGCGCTTGTGCAAACTTGAAGATATCCAGCGCTGGCTACCAGTTGAGATTTCCAACAACGAGCTGCTGGATTACATGTACAATAAGGCCGCTTATCCAGCCAACCTTCCGCTAGGCCCCATTGAATTAGCAATCGAGCAGGCGCTGGCTTGCCAGGCAGCTCACCTTGCGGTGCGCCAGGCAATGAAAGCTTACCCGTCCGCGCTGCCGCGCGTCTTGCCAGAATTTCTGCCGTTGTTCGAGCCGATCATTGCCTCTGGCAGTGCGTTCACCCATACCCCGACGCGCGGCCAGGCATTGCTGATGCTGCTCAACGCGCTCCAGCCTACCGGGATTACCACCCTGGCCATGGATCGCAACAACCTGGCCGCCGTTCTCGGCGCAGCAGCAGCGGTTGCCCCCGTGCTGACGGTCCAATCCCTCGACTCGACCAACTTCTTGAACCTGTGCACCGTGATCAGCCCGGTTGGGCAAGCCCCCTTTGGCGCGCCGATCCTGCGCATCCGCTTGACCACCGAAGACAAGCACGAAACCAACCGCGAGGTAAAGTATGGCACCCTGGAGGTGATTAAATTACCCGCCGGGCAGAGCGGGACGCTCCAACTGACCCCGCTTCATCGTTTCGACATCGGCCTCGGAGGGGCAGGTCGCGGCGGAAGCCTGAAAGTTATCGGTGGCACACTTGGCGTAGTGATAGACGCCCGCGGGCGCCCGTTGCGCTTCTCTGCAGATCCGGGCAGGCGCCGAGAGATGCATAAGAAATGGCAGGCACTCTTTGAGGCCTGAGGCGAAGCTGGCATTATCCTTGCACCCTGAAGGGTGCCGTTGATTGGCGGAGAGCAAAATGATGCATGCATCGATCACCCATATCCTGGCCGGAACATCCTTCCGCCGCGAGCGATTATTGCCCATGAATGGCCGCGTGGTAGTTCGCCGCGGCCAGCTAGTCAGCCCGATTGACGTGGTCGCTGAAGCGGTGCTCAGCCCCGAGCACTTACTGCTGGATATCGCCCGTGGGCTGGATACCTCAGCCGGAGAAGCCGACAGATTGCTGCAGTGTAAAGCTGGTGACGAGGTTGGCGAGGGAGATATCCTGGCCGGTCGCCTGGGAATTGGCCGGCGGGTGGTGCGCGCCCCGTACCCCGGCCGGGTGATGGTAGCAGGTGAAGGACAGGTGCTGCTGCAGTTGGATGGCCAACCGCAAGAGCTCAAAGCCGGTTACCCGGGCCTGGTTGTGGATCAGATCGGCGAGCGCGGGGTGATCATCGAGACGACTGGCGCGCTGATCCAGGGCGTCTGGGGGAACGGGCACATTAACTACGGCTTGCTCAGCACCCAAACAGCCACTCCCGATGCGCTTCTGACCGTAGAACAGCTCGATGTCAGCTTGCGCGGGACGGTCATTTTTGGCGGCATTTGCCGCGATGAGCAGGTGCTGCGCGCCGCAGAAGATTTACCGGTGCGGGGCATGGTGTTGGCCAGCATGGATTCTGCACTGGTTCCACTGGCGCTGCGTCTCAATTATCCGATCGTTTTGATCGAGGGCTTTGGACATTTGCCTTTGAACACGCAGGCATATAAGCTGCTCGCTTCCAGTGAGCGTCGCGAGGCAGCCATCAATGCGGAGCCATGGAATCGCCTGGCTGGCACCCGGCCTGAAGTCATCCTTGCCGCGCCGTCGCAGGCTGCCCGGCCCCTGCACGTGACAGGCACCGATTTTAGCCCTGGACAGACCGTCCGGGTAGTCAGCCGGCCTTACCAGGGCCAGGTGGGTACGTTGGCAGCCCTGCAACCCGGTCTGAGCAGGCTACCCAGTGGATTATCCGCCCCCAGCGCAGATGTGCGCCTGGAAAACGGTGAAACCGTACTGATTCCCCTGGCTAATCTGGAAATCCTTATCTAAATCCGTACTATAATATACGTAGCTTGTCGCGAGGAGAACCCCTATGGCCTTTACAGAGACAGAAGACCTGGAAGAAGAACAAGAAGAACAGACAACCGGCGGGTCCAGCAATCGTAACTTCTGGATCATTTTTGGTGTGCTGGGTGGAATTCTATTACTGGCGTTGATTTGTATGGCGATCTATGCAGTATTCATCTTGCCAGATCGACGGGCAGAGATCAACGATCAGAATGCCACCGCCATTGCCCAGAACACCGAATTGGCGCTATCCGGCAGCCAAACCGAAGCCGCCGAACGCGCCACCGCGACCCCCTTCCCCTCGAACACGCCATTGCCCTCCCCCACCGTGACCCCATTGATCGGCGGCAGGGAAGCAACCGTCACTGCCACCAGCGTGGAAGGCGTCATGGAAACCCGGGTCGCCATGGTAACCGCTGCCGCTCAGACCGAACAGGCTGCGCTGGCAACCACCCAGGCCGTCCCCACCGCAGCCATGCCAGAGACCGGGTTTGCGGACGAGGTAGGCATCCCTGGATTGCTCGCCCTGGCGGCAATCTTTATCGTCGTGATCTTCCTGGTGCGCCGCCTGCGAACTGTCCGAGCCTGACCGGCCGCCTGAACGCGTGAATCGCTCACCGCTGGGTGTTGGTTTTTGCGCCGCTGCGCATAAAACCAACACCCCTGTGTTTAAGCGGCTCGCTTCGCCACCTCTTCCCCGTAATCCAGCAACGCCTGGACCATCCCCGGTGTGCGCCCTTCGGCGTAAACCCGCAATACCGGCTCGGTTCCAGAGGGCCGGATCAGCAACCAGGAGCCATCGGCAATCAAGTATTTCACCCCGTCAATGGTGGCGACCCCATCCACTGTCTCGCCGCCAATCGAAGCCGGGGCTCCTTCCACCAGGAGGCGGGTCATTTCACTCTTGGCTACCGGGTGATTCAGGCGCAGGTCGGTGCGTTGGTAGAACGCTGGTCCAACTTGCTTGAGTAAATCTTCTACCAACTCATACAGCGATACCCCCGCGGTAGCCACGATCTCCAACAGCAACAGCCCCATAATCACCCCATCTCCTTCGGGGATATGCCCGCGGAAGGAAATACCTCCCGACTCTTCCCCGCCAATGAGCACGTCACCCCTGAGCATATAATCTGCGATGTGGTTAAAGCCCACCGGCGTCTCGTACATGGGCAGCCCATAGCGCTCTGCCAGGCGGTCGATCATCCGCGTGGTCGAGACCGTGCGCACCACCGGCCCTTTCCAGCCCCGGGTTTCAACCAGGTAGCGTAAAGAGAGCGCCATGATCTTATGTGGATCGACAAAATTCCCGCGCCCATCCATCGCCCCGGTGCGATCCGCATCGCCATCGGTAGCCAGGCCCAGGTCACCCATCCCTGAGCTGATCGCGCTGGCCAGTGCGCCCAGGTAGCGCCCGATCGGTTCCGGGTGCACCCCGCCGAAGCCCGGGTTTAGCTCACCGCGGATTTCTTGCACCTCACAACCGGTGCCCTGCAGGATGCCCTTAATCACCCCCCGCCCTGAGCCGAACATCGAATCCACCACCACCCGTTGCGGATTCTCGGCAATGGCATCAAAATTGATCAATTTGCGCAGGTGCTCGTAATAAGCCGGCAGGGGATTGAACCGCTGGATCAAACCTGCCTGGCGCGCCTGGTCAAAATCCATCTGGTTCGGGCCGCGCCCGCGTTGCTCATTATCGTTGAGATAAACTTCCACATGCCGGCACTGTTCTGGCAGCGCCGAACAGCCATACGCTGCCTTGAGCTTGACCCCATTGTAGCGCGGGGCATTGTGCGAAGCGGTGATCATCACCCCCCCGATGGCGCCCAGGTTGCGGATACTGAACGAGATTGCCGGGGTAGGGGCATCGGATTGCGCCAGGTAAACCGTAAAGCCGTTCGCCGCCAGCACACGCGCCACATCTGCCGCATAGCGGTCGGATAAAAAGCGGGTATCAAAACCAACCACCATCTTGTGCGCGTCAGCATTTTCAGGCAGCGGCACACCCGTATTCCACCGTTCTGAACGCACCGCATCCGCAATCGCCTGGCTGACCAGGCGTAAATTATGAAAGGTAAACGTATCGGAAATTACAGCTCTCCAGCCGTCCGTGCCAAAGTGTATGGGCATAAAAAAACTCCTGCAAGGATTTTAGTGGGGATGATTCTATCATACTTAAAAACCCGAGACTCGCTCGCCTAACCTCCCCAAAACCCCAAACATGACAGGGTACAGGTGTTTTTTATGCCATAAATAACTATGTGATTCGCGGCCGCGAGGCTACACTATGCTATTGAGTCTTTGTCGGACATCCTCTACGCCCCACTGTACCAGCCCGGCAAACTCAGCCCCAGGGGCAGGGCATCTTGCCTGATCATGCTCCTCCCTGCCTCTGTTTGGGGAACATCCGTGATATACGCACCTGTTGCGCATTTTTATAATGGAGTAAATTATGACAAAACAAATGGTAAACCTGGATGGCAATGAGGCCACTGCCTATATTGCCCACAAAACGAATGAGGTGATCGCCATTTACCCGATCACCCCATCCTCCACGATGGGTGAGTTCGCCGATGAATGGTCGGCTAAAAAACGCCCAAACCTGTGGGGCACAGTCCCGCTGGTGGTTGAGATGCAGTCAGAGGGTGGCGCGGCAGGGGCAGTTCATGGCGCTTTGCAGTCAGGCGCACTGACTACCACCTTCACCGCCTCACAAGGGCTGCTGTTGATGATCCCCAATATGTACAAAATCGCCGGCGAGCTCACCTCTACCGTGTTCCACGTGTCAGCTCGCTCGCTGGCAGCGCAGGCGCTGTCGATCTTTGGCGATCATTCAGATGTGATGGCGGTGCGCAGCACAGGCTATGCCCTGCTGGCATCCAATTCCGTTCAGGAAGCCCACGATTCTGCCTTGATCGCCCAGGCAGCCACTTTGGAAGCGCGCGTCCCCTTCCTGCACTTCTTCGATGGCTTCCGCACCTCTTCGGAGGTCAACAAAATCGAGCAAATCAGCGATGATGTCATCCGCACCATGATCAGCGATGAGCTGGTGCAGGCGCACCGCGCCCGCGCCCTCTCCCCAGAACACCCGGTGCTGCGCGGCTCCGCCCAAAACCCGGATGTCTACTTCCAGGCACGCGAGACGGTCAACCCGTTCTATCAAGCCTGCCCGGACATCGTGCAGAAAGCCATGGACAAGTTTGCCGGGCTTACCGGGCGCGCCTACCAGTTATTTGAGTATGCCGGCGCGCCGGATGCTGAGCGCATCATCATCATGATGGGCTCCGGCGCGGAGACCGCTGGTGAGACGGCTGCTTTCCTGGAGGCCAAAGGCGAAAAAGTTGGTTTGGTCAAGGTACGCCTGTACCGCCCATTCTCCAACGAGCATCTGCTGAAAGCCATCCCCGCCAGCGTGAAAAAGATCGCCGTACTCGACCGCACCAAAGAGCCCGGCTCTGCAGGTGAGCCGCTCTACCTGGACGTGGTCAATGCCCTGGTGGAAGGTGGGCGTGCAGAGATCAAGGTGATTGGCGGGCGCTATGGGCTATCCTCAAAAGAATTCACCCCCGCCATGGTCAAGGCTGTCTATGATGAATTGGCCAAGCCGCAGCCGAAGAACCACTACACCGTCGGCATCACCGACGATATCAGCCATACCAGCCTGGAATTTGATCCCGCCTTCGATATCGAATCGCCTGAAACCGTGCGCTGCGTGTTCTGGGGCCTGGGCGCCGATGGCACAGTGGGCGCCAACAAGAACTCGATCAAGATCATCGGTGAAGAGACCGATAACTACGCTCAGGGCTACTTCGTCTACGACTCGAAGAAGTCGGGCGGCAGCACCGTTTCGCACCTGCGCTTCGGCCCCAAGCCGATCCGTGCTCCTTATTTGATCAGCCAGGCGCAGTTCGTCGCCTGCCACCAGTTCACTTTCCTGGAGCGCTTCGATGTATTGAAGTACGCCATGCCGGGTGGGGTATTCTTGCTCAACAGCCTGGCGGGGCCGGATGAGGTCTGGGATACCATCCCACAGGAAACCCAGCGGGCGATCATCGACAAAAAGCTGCGCTTCTTTGTTATCAACGCCTACGAAGTGGCAGAAGCCACAGGCATGGGCACCCGCATCAATACCATTATGCAGACCTGCTTCTTCGCCATCTCTGGTGTGCTGCCGCGTGATGAGGCCATTTACCAGATCAAGAAGAGCATCGAGAAAACCTACGGCAAGCGCGGCGAGGCGGTGGTGAAAAAGAACTTCGAAGCCGTCGACCAGACCCTGGCCCACCTGCACGAAGTGAAAGTACCCCAGGCAGTCACCAGCTCGCTCACTCGCCGCCCGGCAGTCCCCGAGCAGGCCCCCAAGTACGTCAAGGATGTGCTGGGCAAGATCATCGCCCTGCAGGGTGATGACCTGCCGGTAAGCGCTTTCCCCGTAGACGGCACCTTCCCCACCGGCACGACGAAGTGGGAGAAGCGCAACATTGCCCTGGAAATCCCCGAGTGGGTGCCGGATTTGTGCATCATGTGCGGTAAGTGCGTTTTCGTCTGCCCGCATGCCGTCATCCGCGCCAAGGTTTACCAACCATCGGAGCTGGAAAACGCTCCCGCAACCTTCAAATCGCGCAAGGCCAACTGGAAGGAGTTCCCCGAAACCCTGTACTCCCTGCAAGTTGCCCCCGAAGACTGCACTGGCTGCGCCCTGTGCGTGGAAGCCTGCCCGGTCAAGGACAAGACCCAGGTCGGGCGCAAGGCGTTGAACATGATCGAGCAGCCGCCCGTGCGCGAGCAAGAGCGGGTCAACTGGGAGTTCTTCCAGGAGCTGCCCGAAGTCGACCGTACCGCGCTGAACATCCGCACTCTGAAGAATACCCAGTTGCTGCAACCGCTGTTCGAGTTCTCAGGTGCATGCACTGGCTGCGGCGAGACTCCCTATGTTAAGCTGATGACCCAGCTCTTCGGCGACCGTATGCTGGTGGCCAATGCGACTGGCTGCTCGTCCATTTACGGTGGCAACCTGCCCACCACTCCTTACACCTTCAACCGCGATGGGCGCGGCCCCGCCTGGTCCAACTCCCTGTTCGAAGACAATGCCGAGTTTGGCCTGGGCTTCCGCCTGACCCTCGACAAGCAGGGTCAATATGCTCGCGAGCTGCTGCCCCAACTGGCCGGAATCATCGGCGAGGATCTGGTCGCCGGCTTGCTCAATGCCGACCAAAGCAGCGAAACCGGGATCAAGGAACAGCGCGAGCGCGTCGCACTGCTTAAGCAGCGCCTGCAAGGCTCCACTGACCCACGGGCACGCGACCTGTACTCGCTGGCCGATATCCTGGTGCGCAAGAGCGTCTGGATCGTCGGTGGCGACGGCTGGGCCTATGACATCGGTTACGGCGGCCTGGATCACGTCCTGGCCAGCGGCCGAGATGTCAACCTGCTGGTGCTCGACACCGAGGTGTACTCCAACACCGGCGGGCAATCCTCCAAATCCACCCCGCGCGCCGCGGTAGCTAAATTTGCCGCGGATGGCAAGGGCATGCCCAAGAAGGATTTGGGGCTCATTGCCATGGCTTACGGCTATGTTTATGTAGCCCGCGTGGCGATGGGCGCCAGTGACCAGCAGACGCTCAGCGCCTTCCTGGAAGCGGACGCCTACCCTGGCCCGTCCATCATCATCGCCTACAGCCACTGCATCGCCCACGGCATCGACATGCGCAAAGGGCTTGACCAGCAGAAACTGGCTGTCCAATCCGGCTTCTGGCCGCTGTACCGCTACAACCCATTGCTGGTGCAAGAAGGTAAGAACCCGCTGACCATCGACTCGAAAGAGCCCAGCGTGCCGTTCGAACAATATGCCTACAACGAGACGCGCTACCGCATGCTGGTGCAAAGCGATGAAGCTCGCGCCGAGATGCTGCTGAAGCAGGCCACGGAAGATGTCAAGAGCCGCTGGAACTTCTACAAGCAGATGGCGGCCATGCACTACGGCGAAGGCAACGAATAGATCAGGAGAAAGGGGAGAAGGGTTCTGCTCTTCTCCCCACCCATAATTGGTAGAACAAGGGAAAATAATATGGACCTGACAACAACTTACCTTGGTTTGAAGCTGAAGAATCCTCTGGTGGCATCGCCTTCCCCGCTCTCCGAGAAAGTGGAGACCATCCAACGGATGGAGCAGGAGGGCATCGCGGCAGTGGTGATGTACTCGCTGTTCGAAGAGCAGATCATCCATGAGAGCCTGGAGCTGGATCATTATCTCTCCCATGGCACAGAGACCTTTGCCGAAGCGCTGAGCTACCTGCCCAACGTAGGCAAATTCAGCCTGGCGCCCGATGTATACGTTGACACGATCGCCAAAGCCAAAAAAGCGGTCAAAATCCCCGTCATTGGCAGCCTGAACGGCGTTTCCAGCGGTGGTTGGATCCATTATGCTAAAAAGATCCAGGATGCCGGCGCCGACGCTTTGGAATTGAACATCTACTTTCTGCCCACCGATCTGAACCTGACCAGCAGCGAGCTGGAAGACAACTACGTAAAGCTGGTGAGCGATGTCCGGGCTAAGATCAACATCCCCCTGGCGGTCAAGCTGAGTCCATTCTTTACTGCCCTGCCCAACCTGGCCCGCCGCCTGGTGAATGCCGGCGCCAATGGCCTGGTGCTCTTCAACCGTTTCTATCAGCCAGATTTCAACCTGGGCACCCTGGAAGTGGCTCCGCACCTGCTGTTGAGCACCTCTCAGGAGCTGCGCCTGCCGCTGCGCTGGATCGCCATCCTGTACGGCAAGCTACAGGCTGACCTGGCGCTGACCACTGGCGTGCACACCGCTGGCGACGTGCTGAAAGCCGTCATGGCGGGCGCCAGCGTGGCGATGACCGCCTCCGCGCTGCTCAAGCAAGGCACCGGCGTCATTCCCACCCTCCTGAATGGCATCGAAGCCTGGATGAACGAACACGAATATGAGTCGATCCAGCAGATGAAGGGCAGCATGAGCCAGGGCGCCGTGGCAGAACCTGCCGCCTTTGAGCGAGCAAATTATATGAAGGAACTCGGCTCGTACAACCCGCGTTTCAGATGAAATCCTGATCTGCAGGGTGTAAATTGCACAAAACAAAACCGGCTGGCATTCAACGCCAGCCGGATTTTTTTATCTACAACTTTCGAACGTGCAAGCAGGGACTACATTTCAAACGATTCGTTGACCGCTTTCTTATGGCGGTAGACAATGCGGCCGCGGGTCAGGTCATAGGGTGACATTTCTACGCGTACACTATCGCCCAGCAGGATGCGAATGTAATACTTACGCATCTTGCCGGAAAGGTATGCCAGCACCTGGTGGCCTGTCTCCAGGCGCACCTTAAATTGCGTGCCGGGCAGGGCCTCAATGACCGTGCCTTCGACAACTATCTTATCATCATCTTTCGCCATTACAACCTCCTGCAAACACGCTCAACCATCAGGCAAACGAGGTGAGCAAGGCAATTCTATTCGTACTCGGGGCGCGACTTCCGCCGGATGCGACGGATCGACTTCTTCTTCTGAATGCGGCGTAGCTCGCTCTTCGAGACGAACCAGCGCTTTCTGCGAACGGTGCTCAGGATGCCACTCTTGGCAACTTTCTTGCGAAAGCGCTTGAGCA
>ERZ1649853.1035-NODE-1035-length-11089-cov-6.581657_pt1 | contig 11089 bp, 12 predicted proteins | sample MGYA00575353_ERZ1649853 | MGnify/ENA primary metagenome ERZ1649853 (study PRJEB40853, sample SAMN11349654) | freshwater sediment metagenome | isolation source: river sediment | host: Sediment | place: India: Okhla Barrage, New Delhi | collected 2017-02-21 ...
AAATATTGCGTCTCTACGAAGGAGAAAAAATGTTATTTGACCCAAGATATATGATCTTTATGCTGCCGGCGTTCATCTTGATGATGATCACCTCGGCGTATGTGAAATCGGCTTATAACAAATGGAGCAGGGTGCAAGCCAGCAGCCGGTTGACCGGCGCGCAGGCAGCCGAGCGGTTGATCGCCAACGGCGGGCTGTACGGCGTGCGCGTGGAGGGCATCCGCGGCAACCTGACCGACCACTACGACCCGCGCGACAAGGTGCTGCGCCTGTCGGAGGGCGTGTACAACAGCCCTTCGGTGGCGGCAGTCGCCATTGCAGCCCACGAGCTGGGACATGCCATGCAGGACAACGAAGGCTACTTCCCACTGCGCCTGCGTTCGGCAATTGTGCCGGCAGTGAACATCGGCTCATACTTGGGCTGGATCCTGATCTTCATCGGCCTGATCCTGCGTATGACCGACTTGGCATGGCTGGGCGTGATCGTCTTCTCAGGCGGGGCGCTGTTCGCACTGCTGACCCTGCCGGTGGAGCTCAACGCTTCGGCACGCGCCAAGCAATTATTGGCGAACACCGGCGTGATCTACAGCCCCGAAGAGCAGCAAGGCGTCAACCACGTGCTGAACGCCGCGGCGCTGACCTACGTGGCTGCGCTGATCACCTCGGTGATGCAGCTACTGTACTTCGCCTCGCTGGTGTTTGGCATGGGTGGGCGACGGCGCGGCTAAGCCTGCTATCAGTATTGTAGAGTGAAAATACCTCCCGCAGCCCGGCGCTGACGCCGAAAGCCTGCGGGAGGTTTGCATTTGATTGGTATAATCAGCGCATGCGAAAATTTTTCATCGCAGTTATTCTGATCTTGAGTATTGTTTTCGTCATCGCCTCCGCAGCCGAGCTCGAATCGACAATCAACAGCTTAAGGCAGGGCAAGTGGTACTTCCTGCTGGTAGCGCTTGTGATCTGGGCGATCTGGATCTTTACCACCAGCGCCTGCTTGCGCACCATTTACCAGGGCCTGGGCATCGAAGAAAAAATGGGCAACATCCTCTGCCTGTATGGGGCAGCTAACTTTGTCAATATCGTGGCTCCCAGCGCGGGCGTCAGCGGGCTGACCGTTTTCATCGGGGAAGCGCGCCGCCGGAGCTATTCTCCCGCCCGGGCGGCCATTGCCGGGGCGCTATTCTTACTTTTCGACTACATCGGCTTTTTCCTGGTGCTGGGGTTGGGATTGATCGTGCTGTTCCGGCGCAATAACCTGACCGTGGTGGAGATCACCGCCACGGTTGTGCTGGCGGCGGTGATCAGCGTGTTCGTCTTCTTGATGTACCAGGGGATGCGCTCGGGCGAAGCGCTGGCTTCGGCGCTGGTGTGGATCTCGCGGCAGATCAACCGCCTGCTGCGCCGCTTCATCCACCGGGATTACCTCTCCGAAGAGCACGCGCGTGCCTTTGCACATGACGCGGCAGAGGGGCTGGAAGAGTTGAGCGGCAACCCGCGCAAAATGCTCACCGCCATCGCCCTGGCAGTGCTCAACAAAGGTTTATTGATCCTGATCCTGGTGATGTGTTTCGATTCATTCAATGTCGCTTGGACGGTCGGCACAATTATTGCAAGCTTCAGCATCGGTTATCTGTTCATGATCGTCTCGCCCACACCTGCCGGTCTTGGATTTTTCGAGGGCAGCCTGGCGCTGGTGCTCACTTCGATGAACATCCCCATCGGCTTTGCAGCCATCATCACCCTGGCATATCGCGGCATCACCTTTTGGCTGACCCTGCTGTTTGGGCTGGTCTGCCTGCGTATCTTGGAGCGCAGCGGCAGGCTACGGGAAGCAAAACCTGAAGAGATCATTGGAGATAAAAACCGTGACCACTCCACCATATGACGAAGAAGACACCAGCGTCGTAATGCACCGCACGGCGGACTACCAGCCACCGCGCTCCTGGCGCACCTGGCTGTTTGGACGCCCCTTACCCACCGCCGATGCGCCGCACCAGACCATCGGCAGGCTGGTAGGGCTGGCGGTCTTTGCCTCCGACGCGCTCTCCTCCACGGCTTACGCCACGCAGGAAATCCTGGTCATCCTGGCGGTGGCAGGCACAGCTGCCTTTGGTTACGTCTTCCCCATCTCCATCGCCATCGTGGTGCTGCTGACCATCGTCACGATTTCCTACGAACAGACCATCCATGCCTACCCCGGCGGCGGTGGCGCATATATCGTAGCGCGGGATAACCTGGGCGAGCTGCCAGCGCAGACCGCCGGCGCGGCGCTGCTGACGGATTACATCCTGACCGTGGCGGTCTCCGTCTCGTCGGGCGTGGCGCAGATCGTATCAGCCGCGCCGCAGCTATACCCCTTCCGGGTGGAGATCGGTATTGCATTGGTGTTGCTGGTGATGGTGATCAACCTGCGCGGCGTCAAAGAATCGGGCACGACCTTTGCCATCCCTACTTATTTCTTTGTGGTGATGATGTTCTTGACCGTGGGCATCGGCTTTTTCCGCCTGTTGAGCGGGTCGCTCGGCATGGTAGTGGACCCACCGCATTTCGAGGTGCCCGAAGTTTTGGTGGCGGTGACCCCCTTCCTGATCCTGCACGCCTTCAGCAGCGGCACGGCAGCGCTAACCGGTGTGGAAGCTATCTCCAATGGCATCACCGCCTTCCGCGAGCCGCGCAGTCGCAACGCGGGAATCACGCTGATCTGGATGGCAATCATCCTGGGATCCCTGTTCCTGGGGATTTCTTACCTGACCGGGCAAATCCACGCCGTGCCATCTGAGGCAGAAACGGTTATCTCGCAATTGACGCGCACCGTTTACCAGGGACGCGGCTTCCTATACCTGGCAACCATCAGCGCCACCACGGTCATCCTGGTGATGGCAGCCAACACCGCCTTTGCTGACTTTCCCCGATTGAGCGCTCTGCTGGCAGCAGACGGCTTCATGCCACGCCAGCTCACCTATCGCGGCAGCCGCCTGGTTTACTCGTACGGCATCACGCTCCTTGCGCTGATTGCCTGTTCCTTGATCTTAATCTTCCAGGCTTCGGTGACACGGCTGATCCCGTTGTACGCCATCGGCGTTTTCCTGTCTTTCACCCTATCGCAAACCGGCATGGCGCGCCGCTGGTGGAAGATTGGGCACCTGGCTCCAGGTAAGGTGGTCAAGGAACGCGGCTCAAGCCTGCAATTTGAGGCAAGGTGGGAGCTAAAGATGATCATCAATGGCCTGGGGGCGGTGCTGACTTTCATTGTTATGTGGGTCTTTGCAATCACCAAGTTTCGGGATGGCGCCTGGATCGTGTTGATCGTGACCCCGGCGCTGGTGGTACTCTTTACCCAGATCCATCGCCACTACCGAGGCCTGGCAAAGAAGCTGTCACTGGAAAATTACGGCGAGCCACCCAGCATCAAGCGCCAACGTATTATCATGCCCTTCAGCGGGGTACATCGCGGCTCTATGGGGGCATTGCATTATGCACGCTCGCTGTCCAGCGACGTGACTGCGGTGCATGTTTCGATAGACGCTGAAGAAGCTGCCCGGCTGCAGGACAAATGGGAGGAATGGGGAGAAGGTGTACGCCTGGTAGTATTAGACAGCCCGTATCGCCTGCTGATGGAGCCCTTGCTGGAATATATCGAAGAAATCTGCCGGCAGCGCCAACCCGGAGAGATCATCACCATCGTGGTACCGCAGTTCGTGCCGCGTCACTGGTACCACAACCTGCTGCATATGAACACCGCTAACTCGCTACGGTTGGCGCTGTTGTTCAAGCCGGGCATCGTGATCACCGACGTGCCCTACCTGGTCGATTAGTCACCTGGGAGCAACGAGGAGGAAAAGACATGAATATTATTGTCGTGGGCTGTGGGCGAGAGGGTTCTGAGCTGGCCTACCGCCTTTTCAAAGAAGGGAACCGCGTCACCGTGGTCGATTACAACGAGAGCGCCTTTCAAAACCTGCCCGACGATTTCCGCGGGCGCACCATCGTGGGCGAGGCGTTGAACCAGAATGTGTTGGTACGGGCGGGCATCGAGCATGCCGATGGGGTGGCGGCGGTGACCAACTCGGACACGGTGAATGCGGTGATTGCGCATGCGGTGCGCGCCGCTTATGGGATCAAAAACGTGGTGGTGCGCAACTTCGACCCCGCATGGCGTCCGATGTTCGAGGCTTACAACCTGCATGTGGTCAGCTCCACCAGTTGGGGCGCTCAACGCCTGGAGGAGATGCTCTACCACGGCGAGCTGCACGCGGTCTTTTCCGCCGGCAATGGTGAAGTAGAAATCTATGAAGTGAAAGTCCCCGAAGCGCTGCATGGCCAACCGGCATCACGCCTGTCAGGTTCGTGCGATGAATGTCGCCTGGTCAGCCTGACGCGGGCGGGAAAAGCGATGCTCCCCAAAGCCGACACGCTTTTGGAAACGGGTGACGTGCTGCTGGTCAGCGCGACCATTGCCGGCATCCAGGCGCTGCGCCAGCAGCTCAAACCGAAGGAGGCAGCCCTATGAACGTACTCATCGCAGGCGGCGGACGCACCGGAACGACCCTGGCAACCCTGCTGCTCGAGCAGAACCACCACGTGCGCCTGGTCGAATCGCGCAAGGATATCCTGGTCCATCTGCATCGCGATCTCCCAACAGAGGTCATTTACGAGGGGAACTTCACCGACCCGGCCATCCTGGAACAAGCCGGCATCGAAAAAGCGCAGGTTGTGGCAGCTTGTACCACACAGGATGCCGAGAACCTGACCATCTGTTACCTGGCGCGCCAGCGCTATCAGGTGCCGCGCACAATCGCCCGCATCAACAACCCGCGCAACGCCTGGCTGTTCGACGAAAAATTCCACGTGGATGTCTCCTTGAACACAGCAGCCATCATGGCGACGATGATCGAAGAAGAGATGTCGATGGGCGACATGATGACTCTGGTCAAGCTACGGCGCGGCAGTTACTCAATCATTGAAGAGAAGATTCCCCCAGGCGCTCCGGCGGTGGGCGTGGCGATCAAAGACCTGCAACTGCCCGAATCGTGTATCATCGCGGCGATCATCCGCCATGGCAAGGTCACCCTGCCGCGCGGCGCCAGCATTCTCGAAGTGGGCGATGAGGTACTGGCAGTGGTCGATCCGGAAGGCTCGGACAAGCTAGCCGCGTTGTTCACTCCCTCATCGTCATAAGCAGCGGAGCAAGATATGGATCAAATTGACCTGACCATTTTCGAGCACGGCCCGGTGGCTAACGCAAACTTGCGCTCGCTGCTCGTACAGTTCGAACAATACAACCACGTCCACGTGCGCCTGAACGTGCTGTCATGGACGAACGGGTGGAATAAACTGGTGGATATCGCGCTCAAACACAGCGGGGCGGATGTCTCGGAAATTGGCACTACCTGGCTGAGCGACTTCGCCAAGATGGACGCCTTCCACATGCTAAACCGCCGCGACCTGAACACACTGGGCGGGCAGGAACAATTCATCAAAGCCAGTTGGGATAGCTGCCTGGTAGCTTCCAGCCGGGGGGTGATGAACGCCTGGTCTATTCCATGGTCGGCGGACACACGCTGCATCTACTACCGGCGGGATGTGTTGGAAAAGGCGGGCATCGACGAGAAGAAGGCCTTCGCCAGCCTGGAGCAGTTCGAAGGCACGCTCAGCAAACTCAAGGAGGCCGGGGTGCGCGTGCCGCTGGTGATGCCGACCCAAACGACGCGCATTAACGTGCACAACCTGGCAATGTGGGTGTGGGCGAGCGGCGGTGACTTCCTCGACCATACCGGCAAGCTATTGACCCTCGACCAGCCAGCCGCTTTAAGCGGCATGCAATCTTACTTCGAGCTGGCGCGCTTAATGCCCTCCGACGTGCGGCGGTTGCAAGACGTGCAGGCGGACGACATCTTCGCCGCGGGACTGGCAGCGGTTACCATCAGCGGGGTATGGATGCTGCAAGACGCCCGCGTGCCCCCGCTGCTCAACGAGAAGATCGCCACCGCGCCCATCCCCGGCACGCCCTTCGTGGGCGGCACCAACCTGGCAATCTGGAAACACACCAAAAACCAGGATACGGCGCTGAAACTGGTCAAGTTCCTGACCAGCCGCCAGGCTTCCGACATGATGCAGCCCTACGCGGGACTGCCGGTGCGCGAGGACGTGCTGGATACGGGGCAGTACGTGACCGACCCGCATATGCACATCCTGGCAGATGCGCTGCGCTCGGGGCGCTCCTTCCCCACCGGGTACCTGTGGGGCATCTTGGAGAAGCGCCTGGGCGAAGAGACTACCGCCATCTGGGAGGAGATCTTCACCAATCCGCAGCCGGATATCCCCAAGATCGTACAAGAGCACACGCAGATAATATCCCAAAGGTTGAAAATGGCCATTGGATAATATTTACAATTCTCTAATTGACCAAGTATCACCCTTCGTGTATAATAGCCCTTCGTTTGCATTTAAGGAACAGATTCCCAAAGTTAAGGTAGGAAGTACGTATGACGAAGCGAACATATCAACCACGAATCCGCCGCCGCGTGCGCGTCCACGGATTCCGACAGCGCATGTCCACCCCCGATGGTCGTCGCGTGCTGAAAAGCCGCCGCGCCAAAGGGCGATTGCGCCTGACAGTCACCAAGAACAACCACGTCAAGCGCATCATCTGGTAGACAAGAGGCGCGAGCGACGGGGCCGGTAGGGTTGTAAGGGTGTGTGAAACGCACATTTCGCCTGACCAGGTCAAACGAATTCAAGCGGGTGCGGCAGTCTGGAAAGTCTTTCGCCCACCCGCTTATCGTGTTGATTGCCAGCGCCAGCGAGCAGGAGGGCACACGCGTTGGCGTGAGCGCCAGTCGATCCCTGGGCAGCGCGGTCAAGCGTAACCGGGCAAAGCGCCGCCTGCGCGAGGCTATGCGCCCCTTGCTGCCCGCCCTGCGCCCCGGATGGCACCTGATCCTGCTGGCCCGCAAACCGCTGCTACAGGCAGAATTCGCCGAGATCCAATCCGCTATCGCCCAATTGCTCCAGCGTTCAGACTTGTTAATCAAAACGGATGACCAGAACACTCCACAAGGATGATGAGTTTCCACCAGAGCCAGCGTTGCGCGACCTGCCGCTCAACCTGTGGACTTTGGCGCGCTGGCCCGTGCTGGCGTTGATCCGTTTCTACCAGATGACACTTGCGAAGGGCATTCCCGAAGGCACCTGCCGGTTCTACCCCACCTGCTCTCATTATGGTTATCAGGTCATCTATAAACACGGCGTGCTGAAGGGCATTCCCCTGGCAATCTGGCGCGTGCTGCGCTGCAACCCATTCAACCCCGGCGGATTCGACCCCGTGCCGTAACAGAGAAAATCCAACCCGCCGTATTCTACGTATACAAATGAGACACATGAGATCAAAAACCCTGCTTATCACTCTGACCTTGCTCATCTTTGCCAGCCTGCTCAGCGGCTGTTTTGGCGGCTCGAGTGGAGCCACCGTTGCCAGTAGCTGGCCTGGGCTGACCGCCGACGGAGGGCTGGTTTACCTGGCCTCCGGGCAGCACGTCTACGCCATCGACCATACCAACGGCACAGAACAATGGCGCTTCCCCGCTGAGGTTCTGAAAGGCGCTGAATTTTATGCACCACCTGCATTAACCCAGGATGGTCAGCTCATCATCGCCAGCTTCAACCACACGCTCTACAGCGTGGATGCCGCCACGGGCGTGCAGAAGTGGGTCTTCGAAGACGCCGAAGACCGTTACATCGCCAAACCGCTGGTCACGGACACCGCCATCTATGCCCCCTCCTCCGACGGCAACCTGTATGCATTGGATCTCAACGGCAAGCGCCTGTGGACTCTGAAAACCGAGGGAGCCATCTGGGCCCCACCAACCACGTATGCAGATTGCGAATGCGTGTATGTGACTTCCATGGACCACCATGTGTATGTAGCAGACTCGGACACAGGCCGGTTGCTATGGAAAAGCGACGATTTGGGCGGCTCGATCATCAGCTCGCCCACCTTAGATGAGCAGGATATGCGCCTGGTGGTTGGAACCTTCGGCAAGGAAGTCATTGCCCTGAATTTGCAAGACGGCGCAGTAGAATGGCGCGTGCCCACCGACGGGTGGGTCTGGTCTTCTCCCTTGCTGGTTGATGGCGCGCTGTATTTCGGCGATGGAGTCGGCAACTTCTACTCTTTGTCGGCGGCGGATGGGTCTCAAAATTGGAAGATCCAGCCCTCACTCGGCAGCCCAATCGTCGGCACCCCCATCCTGGTGGACGCGACGATCTATTTCACAACCGAGAAGCAGGCAGTTTACGGCGTCAATGCGGAGGGGGGCATTGTCAGCACATTCAACGTAGAGGCCAAGCTCTACAGCTCGCCCGTGTGGGTGGATGGCAAGCTGCTGGTGGCTGAGATGGGAGGCGACGCCTTGTTAACCGCACTCAACGAGAACGGCGCACCGCAATGGCTGTTCACACCCTCTACCAAATAGCACCCTGCTGATAGAGACGGAGACGATATCCCCATGACACAAATTTGGAACTTATTGATCCTTGACCCGATGATCAACTTGCTGCTGTGGATCTACAGCCTGATCGGGAACTTCGGCGTCGCCATCATCATCTTCACCATCGCCATCAAGCTGGTCACTTACCCGCTGACTGCCAAGCAGATGAAAAGCTCGCAAGCGATGGCTGAGATGCAGAAATCGGAAGAATGGCAGGAGATCCAGAAAAAGTATAAGGACAACAAGGAGAAGCTGGCTCAGGAACAGATGCGCATCTACCAGGAAAAAGGCATCAGCCCCTTTGGCTCCTGCCTGCCCCTGCTGATCCAGATGCCGGTCATCATCGGCCTGTACCAGGCAGTCATCCGCGCCCTGTCGGTCACGCCGGTGCAAATGCTCGACCTGTCCAAGCATGTCTATTCCATCATCGACGTCGCCAACCTGATCCCCTTGAATAAAATATTCTTGTGGATGGACCTGACCCAGCCCGAGCGCGCCAAGATCTTTGGCGTCGCCATTCCCATCCTGACCATCCTGGTGGTTATCACCACCTGGTTGCAGCAAAAGATGATGACCCCGCCATCCGCCAGCCCAAACGACCAGTCGGCGCAGATGAGCAAGATGATGAACCTTTACATGCCCATCTTCATGGGATGGATCACCTACACCCTAAATGCCGGATTGGCGCTCTATTTCGTGGTCACCAACCTGGTAGGCATCATCCAATACGGGGCAATGGGCAACCTGAACCTGGACTGGTTCAAGAAACTCTTCAACCTGAAGAGCTTGCAAACCACCACCGTCAGCCCCAGCGTATCAAGCAAAGATCCCGTCTCGCCCACCAAATCGGGTAAGACATCGGGACAGAAAAAGAAGAGCTCTAAATAGTCAATCCACGGGATGAGCGAGCCTCGTCCCGTCTATAGGGATCAGAGAGAAGCATGAATACACAACGAACAAATATCGAGATCATCGCCCTCAGCGTGGACGAAGCCATTGCCAAGGGACTGTCAGACCTGGGACTAACCCGCGAATCTGTGGATGTCGAAATCCTGGACGAAGGCAGCCGCGGCCTGTTCGGGCTGGGCACACGCCAGGCGCGCGTGCGCCTGACGGTAAAGGACCTGACCGAAGGAACGGAAGCCGTTGAGGATATCATCGGGCAGGAAGAAGAAGCTGCCGACGAGCCTGCCAGGCCGGCGGAAACGACCGAACGCCCCAAATCCAACCGCTACGAGGAAGTGCAGCAGGAAGTGACGCTGGACGTCGCCCGGGCAACCGTGGCAGAGCTGATCGAACGCATGGGCGTGGATTGCGAAGTCACCGCCGAGTTTGGCGAAGTGGACGACGTGACCGAGATCAGGCCGGTGATGGTGGATGTGCAGGGCGACGACTTGAGCATCTTGATCGGCAAGCGCTCCGAGACGCTCAATGCATTGCAGTACATCACCCGCCAGATCGTCAGCAAAGAGCTGGGGCGCAACGTGACGGTGATCATCGACGTCGAAGGTTACCGCCTGCGCCGCGAGAAGCAGCTCCGCCAACTGGCGCAGCGCATGGCTGACCAGGCGGTCAAAACCGGGCGCAAGCAGGTGCTCGAGCCGATGTCTGCCAGCGAGCGGCGCATCATCCACATGGAGCTGCGCGAGCATCCCGACGTGACCACGCAGAGCTTTGGGGAGGAGCCGCACCGCAAGGTGACCATCCTGCCCAAAGAGTATTAGAGGCCTTCGAAAACCTTAACGCAAAGGCGTACAGACAGCCGTTTTGCCATAAAAACGGCTGTCTGTGTTGTATAATTCAGCCATGCAGAGCCTGGCACCCCTCCAACCCATCGATTACCTGGTCATCGGTCACCTGACCTGCGACCTGACCCCTGACGGGCCACAACTGGGCGGCACGGCGACTTTTTCCGGATTGACCGCGCTGGCGTTGGGCTTGCGCGTGGGCGTGGTCACCTCCTGGGGAGCGGAAATCCCCCTGGGGGAAATGCGCCACATCCCGGTGATCAGCTATCCATCCGATCAAAGTACCACCTTTGAAAATATCTATACCGAAACGGGCAGGGTGCAGGTCCTGCACCACGTAGCGCCTAAGCTGGATTACTTTATGGTGCCCGACCCCTGGCGCAGCGCGCCCATCGTACACCTGGGACCGGTGGCGCAGGAAGTGGAGCCGGGGCTGGCGCGCCGCTTCCCCACGGCGCTGCTGGGGCTCACCCCGCAGGGCTGGTTGCGCGGATGGGACGAGCAGGGGCGCGTTTCTGCGGTGGAATGGCCGGAGGCGTCTTTCATGCTCGGGCAAGCCGGCGCCACGGTGATCAGCGTAGAAGATGTGGGCAGGGATGAGGAGCGCATCGAAGAGATGGCGGTCGCCTGCCGCATCCTGGCGGTCACCGAGGCCTACGAGGGCGCGCGGGTCTACTGGCATGGAGATGTGCGCCGCTTCCGCCCGCCGAGTGTCCCGGAAGTGGACGCCACCGGCGCGGGGGATATCTTTGCGGCGGCTTTCTTCTCCCGCCTGTACGCCACGCGCGACCCCTGGGAAGCCGGGCGTTTCGCCACCGCCCTTTCTGCAATCTCAGTCACGCGTACCCGGCT
>ERZ1649853.1038-NODE-1038-length-11074-cov-5.588620_pt1 | contig 11074 bp, 8 predicted proteins | sample MGYA00575353_ERZ1649853 | MGnify/ENA primary metagenome ERZ1649853 (study PRJEB40853, sample SAMN11349654) | freshwater sediment metagenome | isolation source: river sediment | host: Sediment | place: India: Okhla Barrage, New Delhi | collected 2017-02-21 ...
ATGTATCTTCTTTCGGAAGAAAAGAATTAATAGGACCGGTCCCAGAAACAAAGATTGCAATTTGAAACAGAAGGAAATTGCGAAAAAGAGCATTCCCACCCAAGTTTTCTCTTTGAGGAAAAAATAAAAGGACCAGATCAGGAAAGTAGTAAACAGAATATCGGTTTGACCCCAAGCGGCACTTTCAATAAAAATTGTTGGAAGAAACAAGAAACCAAAAAATCCCAACCAGGGGATGTCGTTATTTTGATATTTTAATCTTAGGATTCTATAAATCCCGAAGGCTCCCAGGAAATCGAAAAGAATAGGAATCAACTTCATCGCTGGTTCTTTGGGAATGAAGCGGAACAAGGTTATTAGATCGATGACATAAACCGGTGCTGGCGTGTAATTATAAAAAATGCTTTTAAAGGCATCAAACCTCCCAACTTCAATAAGTTCATCGTACCAGGCTGATTGAATCACATCGATATCATGACTTGGCACCCACAATAAGAAAACCCGGAGCGCCAAGGCCATGATGATACCCAGAAAGATAATGAGGTGTCTCTGTTTTGTTTGCAGTTTTGGCAGTTGATAGGAATTTGAAAGGCTACTCATGATGCACCAGATGATAACAAGTGTAATCTATGTAAGTGATTTTTATACATCCAAACCCACCCCGCTACTAAGAGTACCGTAAACACAGCAGCAATCCGCGTGATCACTTCGGGGAAAGTAGTAAGGAAAACAATATACGCCATTGTGGAACTCACCTGGCTGAGCAGAACTAATCCGATTGTACGGGGATCGTAGAAGAACAGGATGAAGATGAAAACACATGCAGTAAAGAAATAACGGTCGTGCATTTTCGGCAGCAGGAATGGAACCAAAAGGGTAAAAAATGCCGCATCGTAACCCAATGAAACCTGCCCAAGGTCTTTCCACTTACGCCAGCGAAGAAACACATATCCCAGCGTAACTGCCAACGCGATACCCAGGCCAATCCACACGATAACCTCATAACCGGGAGGAGTCGCTGGAAGAAAGGAATAAAGGTTAGGAGCAGCTTTGCTCAATTCTCTGAAATTCCCGAATTGCGCAAAATAAGCCAGGAGCAATTCATCCAGCGGACCGCCAGCCAGCCAGGCAGGCACTACCGAAATAAAATACACCACCGGGATCAAGAAGAATTGGTAAAAAGGAATCTTCCGGCGCAGCAGAAGAATCAACAGGATCGGTCCAAAGAATACGGCTTGAAGTTTAAAACAGAATGCAACTGAAAAACTCAGCATTGCCAGCCAGTAGCGTTCTTGCAATAAAAAGTAGAAACACCACACGAGGAAAGCTGTAAAAATGCTGTCGAATTGGCCCCACATGGAACTGACGACAAACACGGTGGGGAGAAATAGGAAAATACCGAAAGCCAGAACTGGAAGGGAACCCTTCGGATACCTGATCTTCACGATCTTCATCACACCTGCTGCTGCCACGAAGTCAAACACAATTGGGATTAGCTTGACCGCGATGACTCCGGGGATACCCCTGAACAACGTCATCACATCAATGAGATAAGGAAGTGCGGGTGAATAGTTGAAGAACATTTCTTGGTAAGCATCGATCCTGCCCACTTTGAGGAATTGCTCGTACCAAAGTAAAAAACAATCCGTGTAATCACTGTTGGAGATTTCGATAAAAATCAGGCGAAGTGCAATGGCAAGGATGACGATCAATGACAAAAGGGCGGGTTTCCGCCAATTGTTTCCATCCAAGTATTCATCCAGTGTTACGAGTATTTCGTTCACAAAATCCACATCCTCGGGTTCACATTTTCACAACACCTGTAAACAAAAGCGCCGCTACATAATACACCAATCCGCAGATAAAATGAGCTGCCAGTAATGCCCCTGCTGTCCATTCACGCCAGGTAAGATTTTTAGTTTCTGTGCGTTGCGCGATCACTTTCTTGCCAAAGAAAACAACGCTGGTCATGAAGAAAACAAAGGTAGCAAATTGCACACTATTCCAGAAATTTGCCACGCCCATGTTGATCTCCTCCCCCAGGAGTAGCCCATAAGCCAATGCCACCAGGAAATTAATTCCGCCCAATTGCATGGCAAGATCTTTCTTCGCAGGCTTCCAGTAAAGGATCAATAATGCCAACGGGAAAAGAAGCGACATGAACAAAAATAGGATCAAATTCCTCACATTTCCCGTCAGGTGAGTGATTGCCTCAAAAGGCGCAAAAACCACCCGGTCACCACGGGCATCACCATAATTGATCGCAAACTGACCAGCAATGACGATGAGGGCGGTCAAGCCAAAAGCAAAGATCACATAGAACCAGTTAACTTCTTTCCATTTACGCAAGTAAAAAGTGAGCAGTACGATCGTAACCGCCGGCAAAAAACTGATGGTGAAATTTGGCTTTGCGAGCGTGGCACAAAGGATAAAACCCGCCATCCAAAGTGCGTTGGTCCAGCGCCATTTAGCAAAAAGGTTGTTGGTTATCGCGAAGACGGTGAGCACGATGAAGGGTTTAGCCATGATGTAGGTGGGACTATCAAAACGGTTTCCAGCGGCGTATCCCAGAAACATGCGCGGCAGAGAGAATATAAAAACTGGAGCGACAAGCATTATCACCAACGCTCCCAATCCTGCCCACCATTGCAGCTTATCTGATGTGCTCTCCTTCCAATCTCTCAGAAGCTGCCGCACCAGGATCAATGCTGTCGCCAGGTAGGTTAAGGTCATCAAGATGAGTTCGGCGATCTCGTAAGATTTGATGTCATATACCTGTTTGAACCACGGACTCACCCATACCAGTACATTCGCAGGTAGTAAAGCGCGTACAACAACCACGAGTTTGTGGTAAAGGGAGTGTGGAATCTTGTGCATGTAGCCGTCTTGCGCAAGCTGGCGCACCCACTCCATGTGATCCCCAAAATCACCGTGATCAAGAAAATGGAAGGACATCACCCCGAATAGCACAGCTACAACCGCAATGAAAACAAAATAAAAGATCACTCTTGACGAATGCTTCATCGCGGTTTCATCATTATCGTTTGCCATAATTAATCGATACTCTCCAGGTATACCTGGTATTCCGGGTTCTTCATCTGCTTTGCCAGCTGTCTCAACTGGTTACGATCGATGAATCCCTTGCGGTAAGCAATTTCCTCCGGGCAGGAGATCTTGAAACCCTGCCGTTCTTGCACCGCCTGGATGAAGTTGGATGCCTGTAGCAACGCCTCCGGTGTTCCGGCGTCCAGCCAGGCAACCCCACGCCCCAATACCTTCACTTGCAATTCACCGCGGTCAAGGTATACCTGGTTCAGGTCAGTGATCTCCAGTTCACCTCTCCGTGAGGGTTTCAATTTTCCTGCATATTCCACAACAGCCCCATCGTAAAAATAAAGTCCTGGTACCGCATAATTGGATTTGGGCTCTCGTGGTTTTTCTTCAAGAGATATGGGTCTTTGTTGCTCATCCAGTACCACAACCCCAAAACGTTCGGGGTCTTTCACCGGGTAGGCAAAGATCACTCCGCCCTTGGTGATCTGGGCTGCTTCAAGTAGTTTTTCGACCAATCCGCTGCCATAAAAAATATTGTCCCCCAGAAACAACGCCACCGGGTCTTTGCCGATAAATTCTGCTCCCACCAGAAAGGCATCCGCCAACCCGCGCGGTTTCTCCTGGGCTTTGTATTCAAAGTGCATCCCCCACCCTGCACCATCCCCAAGCAGCGCGCGGTAGGCATCGATGTATTCCGGGTTGCTGATGACCAGAATTTCGCGGATGCCCGCCAGCATCATGGCCGCCAGGGGATAATACACCATCGGCTTATCATATATAGGCAGCAACTGCTTGCTCACGGAAGTTGTCATGGGGTGCAGGCGTGTTCCGCTGCCGCCTGCCAATATGATTCCCTTCATTTAGCCTCCCCTCGATTGCTATAGTTGGCTATCGTCCAATCCAAATACGCATGGCTTGCAGTTAGACTTTCAGTCCATCCAGGGTGCGCCAGGTACCATTCCACGGTTTTACGTAAACCATTTTCCAGGGTGGTCTTCGGTTTCCATCCAAGTTCTTTCTCGATATGCGATGTATCCATTGCATAGCGCCGGTCATGCCCCGGCCGGTCAGCCACATGCTTCACGAGTTGGATGTGCGGCTTGTATAGTGAGTCCGGTCGCAGTTCATCCATAATGCGTGTGATCGTCTCAATGATTTCCAGGTTGGTGGGCTGGTTGTTCCCGCCGATCAGGTAGGTCTCTCCCGCCCTGCCTTTTTCCAGGATGAGCGTGATCGCCTCGCAGTGATCCTCCACATATAACCAGTCACGTATCTGTAGCCCATCACCGTAAACCGGGATCGGTTTCCCCTGAAGGCAGTTGAGGATCATCAACGGGATGAGCTTCTCCGGGAATTGATAAGGTCCATAGTTGTTCGTGCAATTGCTGATTGAAACTGGCAGTCCGTAAGTATGGGCGTATGCCCGCACCAAGTGATCACTGCCTGCCTTACTGGCGGAATAGGGGGAATTGGGCTTGTAATTTGTCTTCTCCGAAAAGGGGGGTTCACCGGGTGCCAGTGAGCCGAAAACTTCATCTGTTGAGATGTGGTGAAACCGCACCTCCTTTTCCCCTTTTCCTTTCCATGCATGGCGGGCCGCCTCCAAAAGGATGCCAGTTCCGACCACGTTGGTCTCCAGGAATTGGATGGGACCCAATATCGATCGGTCCACATGCGTTTCAGCCGCAAAATTGACCACCGTGTCGATTGCGTGTTCCGACATTGTCCGATCAAGCAGGTCACGGTCACCAATGCTCCCGTGTACGAAGGTATAACTTTTGTTTCCAACGCAGACCGCCAGGTTATCTTCATTGCCAGCATAGGTTAACAGATCCAACCCAACAACATGCAGGTCTTTACGATGCTCCAAAAGGTATTGGGTGAAATTGGCTCCGATGAATCCGGCCGCGCCGGTGATGAGTACGTTTTTCAATAGCACTCCTTGTCCATATCCTTATCACTTTACCACAGCATTCAGTTGGAAATCAATTCTTTCAATGGCATACCAACTGCAGTAATTCCTCATGGTATCCTTTGATGCTGGTTTTTTCCATTTCCGTGGTGTAACTTTCAAACACTCCACAAGCCTGTTTATGGCTATACGCATCTGATTTTACACTATCCAGAACCTGATTAAAGTGTGAGTTTTGAGTGTAGGCGAATCCCTGCAGGAATACCAGCCATTCCATCGCATCGTTGGGAGCATATCCATCCGCTAGAGCTTCTTCCCCCAGCTGCGTTACCTCCTGCCAATCTCGCTGCTGGCGCGCCAGCTGCGCCTTCTGGTAGTAATAGCACCAGTCATGCGCTGGTTCCCTGCCCAACAAGTCTTGCCGCGGCATGAATGAAAAGCCAGTGCTGGAGTCAATACGCTCAAGTTTTGAGAAACTGCCAACTTCGCGGATGATGGCATCATCCCCTTCAGAATATTCCGGGTGCAGCCCGTCAATAATATGTAAACAGGCATTCTCGGTTTTTGAAAGCACCAGCAGGTTCGCGAAATCCTTTTCAAAGGCAATCCCTTTGCGTTCAGCAATCGCCTTTTCGCCTGCCAAAAATAATGGCAGTGTAGATTCATCCAGCACCTCTGCAGTAATTATCACTTCACGGTTCCCGGGATAATAGATCAGGTTAGCCGGTCCCCATAGCGTATAATCCTCATCCAGGATCCCCAGATGGATCCTGCCCGTCAGCAGTGTAGCAGGGCTGATCTGCGGCGCGCGCCAGCTCATCTGCCACCAGACCCCACGCGTCTGGTCTCCATTCTTTGCAAAGATCACATTGTTCGAAAACTGCGTCAGCACAGAGACGAAAACCAGCACTGCAATAATTCCTGTCCGCAAACCACGCGATCTGAGCAGCCAGACCAAGCCAGCGATCAGGATGCAGGCGGATATCGATCCGGGATATGAATAACGGTCACCTGTTATTCCATAGAGCAACTCCCTGCCTCCGAAGATGATTGGCGCGAGCGCTCCAATTGATCCAATTAGTCCCACCAGGATTAACTGTAAAGGGTACTGCCTTAATTGTGAGTTCCCAGATACTTTGCCTTTGTAGAGAAATCGATAAGCTATAAAAACAAAAACACCGACGGCCAACATAGCGAGAATAATTCCGCTAAGCCAATCGCGTCCATCCAGATATTTACCGAAAATCGCCAATGGTTTGTAAAATGCTGAAATGACCAGCCGATACAGATTGATACCCAGATCCTGAAGATTCTCCAGGATTTTTTGACCCGGTGTTCCATATCCGGCAAGCATAATCCCTGCGTCTACGGATTGTCGTTTCGATTCAAACAAGAATAACCGCCAGTAACTAAAGATCCCCGCTCCTGCAATGAAGAGAAATGCGTACAAGAAATTTTTCCACCAACTTAAAAAACCACCCCGTTGAAGGAAAAGGATGGCTAACAATGCCAACCTCAATGCCTCCATACCGATTTGGTAATCCAGTAAACCATAACCCACCTGTGCAAAAAGGATTGCCATAATAATCAATATGACTTTTTGCCATAATTTTTGAATCTTTAGGGGGAGCAGACTGGCAAGGATGGACAGGAGGAGGAAAAGACGCGAAACATACTGCACCTGGTAATTAAAGGCATGCGTCGTTTCATGAAAGCCAGGGTAGATCAATGCTAAGGCGGCGATCATGAGGTTCAACCGCCATTTTTGGGGCCACACAACGCTCATGATCAAAAAGAAAGTAACGGTGTCTAATAAGCGGAAGACTAAAGCTAGAAACAGATATGCAGGCATATTGGCATGAAAGAGCCTGTATTCTGCCAGCGCCAGGTATCCCTGCAGGGGACGGTCAATGGAGTAATGGAAAACCAGGTTTCCAGGTCCCTGCTGCTCGGCAACAAAGAGTACATTCCAGTCATCCTGCAAATATCCAACACGACTGATCTTTGGGAGATATGCCAGGCAGAGCAGTCCAACGAACACCGCCAAAACGATCAGGAACTGTTTTTTCGTCAATCCAATCATAAGGTTAATTGGAAGTCCCGTACATAATCTGGTTCAGCGCTCCAACCAGCGCCCAATATTTGCCGGGAACTTGAACGCTGCCAGTTTGTCCAGCAGTTTCTGCGGGGAGGCATCCTCCACGTACAGGTCAAGGTGCTCCTCGTAGATGAAATGGTCATCGTAGGCGCGCTCAAACCAGGCAAAGAGGTGGTCAAAATAGCCATTGGTGTTCAGGAAGGCACAGGGTTTACGGTGCATCCCGATCTGCGACCAGGTGAGTACCTCGAAGGTTTCATCCATCGTGCCATATCCGCCCGGCAGGCAGATAAAGGCATCCGCCAGCAGGTTCATGCGGGCTTTGCGCTGCTGAATGTCCGGGACGATTTCCAGCTTGGTCAATCCGGTAGTGTAGATCAATTGCGGGCTTTTCAGTCCCTTCGGGACGATACCGATCACCTCTCCACCTTCCTGTAGAGCCCCTTCAGCCACAGCCCCCATCAACCCGGTGCGCCCGGCACCATACACCAGCGTCACTTTCTGCTGCGCCAGCAGCCTGCCCATTTCGCGGGCAGCCGTGTAGTAGGTCAGATCCAGGTTGTCAGCCGAAGCACAGAATACACAGATTGATTGATATGGATAAGGCATGCGTGTCCCTCGTTAATTGGTCGTCCCCTTGCCGATTGCGATGCTCAGGGAATTCTAATGATAAGATATGATAATCAACCCATTATATCAAGGTTGACCTTCGCTACAGAATATCCTCATTATATTTGCACCGAAATCTTCAATCACTGCGTATACAGGTTGTACCATCCTCATTTTTCAGGAGTTCCCTATGGCATCCATTCTTGAAGTAAAAGATCTGGTCAAGAAATACGGCAATTTCACCGCAGTGAAAGGTATCACCTTTGATATCAAAGAAGGTGAGATCTTTAGCCTGTTAGGTCCCAATGGCGCCGGCAAGACCACGACCATTTCGTGTCTCTCCACCCTCTACACCCCCACCAGCGGTGACGCCACTGTTTGCGGGCATTCAGTCACACATGAGCCCATGGCAGTTCGCAATGCCATTGGCGTTGTGCCGCAAGACCTGGCTCTTTACGAAGATCTGACTGCCCGCGAGAACCTTGCTTTTTGGGGACAGATGTATGGCCTCTCCGGTAAAGTACTTAACACGCACATTGATGAAGTGCTTGAGCAGATCGGTCTCACTGATAAAGCCAAACAGCGCGTTAAGACCTATTCCGGTGGCATGAAGCGACGCGTCAATATCGGGGTCGGGTTACTGCATAAGCCGCGCCTGCTCTTCATGGACGAGCCCACTGTTGGTATCGATCCGCAATCCCGCCGTGCCATCCTGGATTCTGTCAAGGAACTCAATCGAAACGGTATGACGGTACTATACACTACCCATTACATGGAAGAAGCCCAGGAACTCTCTCATCGCGTTGGCATCATCGACCATGGAGAGCTTATTGCCCTCGGCACCCAGGCGGAGCTGACCAAACAGGTTGGCGAAACCGATACGCTTATCCTTCATGTTGGTGAAGCCGAAGATCCGCAGCCACTAGCGGATGCCCTTAAGAACATTCCCGGGGTTACCCGCGCTGATGTTACCGATCATGAGGTCACCATCATCACTCCATCTGCAGAAGAGCTCCTTGCTCCGGCAGTAACTCATGCGAATAGTATGGGAATCAAGATCCATTCCATCGACATCCGCGAACCCAACCTTGAGGCTGTCTTCCTGCACCTCACCGGGCGCGCTTTACGCGATTGAGGGAACCATGCGCAAATTCCTTCTGATTGCTCTGAAAGACCTCAAGTTATCCTTCCGTGATACCGCCGCGCTCCTGATGATGCTGGCTGCCCCCTTTGCACTTACCCTGGGCATGGGGGCCGTCACCGGGCGTTTCTCCGGTAGTTCGAGCACCGGTCTCTCTGATATTCCAGTCATCCTCATCAACCAGGATGGCGGTGAACTTGGAAACGCCCTTGTTGAGATGTTCTCCTCGGCTGATCTTGCCGACCTCATCGAACCCTCCACCGGGACTGATCCAGTGGATGCGCGCGCCAAAGTGGATGCTGATGAAGCCGCAACAGTCATTCTCATTCCTGCCGGCTTCACCAACTCCATCATTCCTGTGCAAGGCTCACTTCCAGGCGACCCTGTACAGATAGAGATCTATTCCAACCCCACCCGACCCAACAGTGTAGGTGTGGTAAAGACCATCCTGGAGCAATTCCTCAGCCAGGTGGAAGTCGGTCGCATCGGCGGGCAGGTGGCAGTGACCGAACTGCTGACCAGTGGACTCATCACTCCCGACCAGGCTGCGGCTGTCGGGCAGTCCGTCGGACAATCTCAGGCAAATGATACTACGTCTTCAATAGCGATAAGACAGGTTACCGCCAGTGGCGAGGAGGTCAAGTTTGATGTGCTTGCCTACATTGCCCCCGGCATGGCACTTATGTTCCTCATGTTCACCGTCACCTACGGCGGGCGTTCACTCCTGGTGGAACAGGCTGCCGGTACCCTGCCACGTTTGCTGGTTTCTCCCACCACAGGCTCCCAGATTCTCGCTGGAAAGATCTTTGGTATCTTCCTTACCGGGGTGGCTCAACTGCTTATCCTGATCGGGGGTACTACCCTGATGTTCCAGCTCAACTGGGGTAATCCGCTACCTGTCATCCTAATGGTACTTGCTTCTGTACTGGGTGCTACCGGCTGGGGTGTACTGCTCACGGCTCTTCTTAAAACCCCGGGGCAGGCTGGCGCGATCGGGTCCGCGGTGATGCTCATCTTTGGAATCCTGGGCGGATCCTTTACTAATATGCAGTTATTGCCCGCACCCATCCAGTTCATCAGCCGCATCACCCCCAATTATTGGGGATTACAGGGCTTTACCACCCTTGCCGCCGGTGGTAAATTCAACGGTATCGTCACTCCACTTCTGTGGCTTTTGGGGATGTTCCTGGTCCTCTTCATTATCGGCGCCGCGCTTTTCAGCCAGCGTGGGCTTGGGAAGAAGTAGGAGGCTGCCATGCGAAAGCTTTTTGCAATCATGATCAAAGACACCCTCGTGCGTTTCACCAGCCCGGTGGAGTGGCTCTTCTTCCTCATTTTGCCTATGGTTTTCATGCTGCTCATCGGTGGTTCCACCGGTGCCCCGGCGGACCAGCGCGTGGAACTCTATTTTGTTGACGAAGCGAATTCGCCTCTCTCCGCTACTCTTTTCAGCGAGTTAGAGCATTCCACATCGGTGAACGTCATCGCCAAGGATCGCACGGATGCCCTCAATGAATTCGATGAGCGAAAGGTGGTTGCAGTACTCATCGTTCCTGCCAACTTCACCCTAGAGACTTTGCAGAGTAACCGCGCTGAATTGGATTTGCACCTGCTGCCTAACAACATGAACGCTGTCATTGTTCAGCAGGCAGTACGCGCGGTTCTTGGGCGTGTTTCCAGCAGTGTTGATATCGCCAATGCAAGTGTTGCCCAAGCTGAAAAGATCACCCAGTTTAAGGATTTCACCGCCCGGCAAACTTTTTTCGAGAATTCACTCACTGAAGCCCAGCACCTGCAATCTGAAGCTCCAATTCGCCTGACTGAAGTGGTGGGACTCACCCCTGACCAGATCGAGTATGACCCCAAGCTCAACAGCTCTGCCGGCCAGATGCTCACCTGGGTGTTCATCCCACTGGTGGGGCTTGCTGCCATGTTCGCCTATGAGCGGCAGAAGGGGACACTGCGCCGGCTGCTGACGACCCCCACCCGCAAGACCACTTACATTCTTGGCACCATTTTTGGACAGGTTCTCACTGCACTGATCCAATTGGCTATCCTCATTCTCTTCAGCGCACTGGTGATGAAAGTCAAATGGGGCAACCCGCTGGCACTGCTGCGTTTCCCGGGCATCGGGCTGCTGGCGAAGATCCGCTACGGCCTCATGGCATTCACCTCCACCAAGCGGCGCAACTGGCGCCGGCTGGAGCATGTCGACGCGGTCAGCTGGCTCACGCGCTGGCTCGGACCCGCGTGCTACGAG
>ERZ1649853.1039-NODE-1039-length-11069-cov-14.563283_pt1 | contig 11069 bp, 8 predicted proteins | sample MGYA00575353_ERZ1649853 | MGnify/ENA primary metagenome ERZ1649853 (study PRJEB40853, sample SAMN11349654) | freshwater sediment metagenome | isolation source: river sediment | host: Sediment | place: India: Okhla Barrage, New Delhi | collected 2017-02-21 ...
AACCAGGCGTCGGGCAGTGCGGCGAGCTGGCGGCGCCGCAGCGCCCGCGCGGGCTCGTGCGCGGCCAGGTAGCCGGCCGAGTAGACGACCGGTTCGAGCGCGTCGCTGAGCAGGGCAGGGTCGCCGGTCGCCAGGGCGTCGACGCAGGCCCTGCGCCACCTCGCCACCTCCTCAGCCATGGACGCATCGAAGGCGTCCGCCGAGGCGATTGACACCAACGACTGCACGCGCTCCGGCCAGCGCGCCGCCACCAGCAGGGCCACGGCACCCCCGAAGGAGGTGGCCACGAGGTGCGCGCGGTCGATGCCGAGGCGGTCGAGCAGGTCCACGGTGTCGGCGGCGTGCTCGCGCACGTCGGCTGGCGGGTCGCCCGGCGACAACAGCTGGCCGCGGAAATCGAAGCGCACGACCCGGAAGCGCTCGGCGAGTGGCCGCGCCACCTCCTCCCAGCTGGCCACGCTCATGGCGATGCCGTTGAGCAGGACGAGCGGCTCGCCCTGGCCGTCGACGCGATGAAACATCAGCTCGCCACCGGGTCGAAGTCGAGCGACTTTGCGGCCATGAAGGCCCGGATCGTTCCGAAGAACTGCCGCGGCTTCTCGATGTGGACGGTGTGGCCGCTGCCGGCGATCTCCACCCAGCGCGCGTTCGGCAGCAGGTCGTAGATCTTGCGCTGCTGCCAGAGCGGGATCGCCCGGTCCTGGCCGCCGACGATCATCAAGGTCGGGGTGGCGATCGCCCGGTAGCCGGGCAGGTTGGCGTCGAGCGAGCCGAAGAACGGGTCCTGCGCCTCGGTGAGCCGGATCAGGCAGTGGCGCGAGCCGACGTAGCGGTCGTAGAAGCGCCGGCGCATCGCCTCCAGCTGCTCCGGCGGGATCGCGGCGACGAAGGCCTCGCCGAAGATCTTCTCGTACATGTAGTGGGTGTAGAGCTCGAACGCCTCCTCGCTGCCGCGGTAGAAGCGCAGCGAGATGTCCTGGTACATCTGGAACAGCTTCTCGTGGGAAAGCAGGATGCCGGACAGGGTCAGCGTGTGCAGCCGCTCCTGGTAGAGGCGGCCAAAGTCGAGGGCGATGAAGCCGCCGTAGGAGATCCCCATCAGGTGGACCTTGGGCTGGCCCACCTCGTCGAGGATCAGCGTCAGATGGCGGGCGAGCTCGGGGATCGAGTAGGGGACGTCGTCCTGCGACGACTGGCCCTGGCCGAGGAAGTCGTAGAGGATCACGTCGTAGGCGTCGGTCAGGACCGGCAGAAACCCGTACCAGGCGCGGGTGCTCATGGCGAGGCCGTTGAGCAGGCACACCGCCTCGCGGCTCCCGTCACCGTGGTACTCCCACCACACCTTCCGGCCGCCGACGTCGAGGTGGCCGCTGCGCGTGGGTTGGATCTCCTGGCTCATGGTGAGACCTCCCCGCGGGTATCACTCCGTTCCCGATCCCGTGCCCGCTCCCGTTTCCGAGATGTCGGCTTCGGGAACGGGGACGGGAACGGGTACGGGTACGCGATCAGGGCGTGCGCACCCTCAGGCGCGCCGCAGCACGGTGCACACCGAGGCGCAGATCGGCCCGCCGATGTTGAAGGTGGCGGCAAGCCTCGGGTTGGGCACCTGGATCGGCGCCGGCGCCTTGCCGAGCAGCTGCCACGCCGACCAGCCGATCATCGCCACGCCGGTGGCGCCGACCGGGTGGCCCTTGGCGATCAGGCCGCCCGAGGTGTTGATGCCGCACTCGCCCTGCGGGCTCGCCTTGCCGTCGGCCCAGTAGCGCGCGCCCTTGCCGTGCTCCGCCTTGCCGATGACCTCGGCGGCGATCGCACCCATGACCGTGAAGCAGTCGTGGACCTCGGCAACGTTGACGTCGGCGGCTTGCGCGCCCGCCATCTGGTAGGCGGTCGCCATCGCGCGGTACGCGCCCTGCGGCCGCAGCACGTCACGGCCTTCCTTGAGCAGCGGATCGGTGGCCTGGCCGAAGCCGGCGAGCTCGACGCAGTCGGCCTTGGCCACGCCCAGCCGCTCCAGGCCCTTGTCGGTGGCCAGGATCAGCGCCGCATAGCCGTCGGTGATCTGCGAGCAGTCGTACGTCTTCAGCGGCAGCCCGTCGACGATGTACCGGTTGCGGCCCTCGGGCGATGCGGCCTCGTCCAGGGAGACCTGGACCTTCTGCATCTGCGCGTAGGGGTTGTGGTTGCCGTTGGCGTACTCCTGGACCGCCACCGCCGCCAGGTCGCGCTCGGTGGCGCCGTGGGCCGCCATGTAGTCGCGCATCACCTCGGCGAACAGGTGCGGGAAGACGTAGACCTTGCCGACGCGCTCGGCGGGATGGCTGAAGTAGCCGAGGACCTTCCCGATCAGCGCGCCGTCCATCTTGCCCTCGTTGTCGCGCATCTTCTCGTAGCCGACCGCGACCCCGACCTCGCCGTGCCCGAGCAGCAGCTTGTGCGCCACCGACAGCACCGCCTGGCCGCCCGAGGCGCAGGCATTCTCGACCGCCTCGATCGGCTTGCCGCCGAGGCCCGGCACCATCGCCATCAGCCCGGCAAGCAGGCCCTGCTCGTTGAGCGAGAAGTGGCAGGTGGCGCCGATCGAGCCGACATCGAGCACCGCCGGCTCGACCCCGACCTCGCCGCACACCCCTTTGACGGCGTTGGCGATGATGTCCGGGACCTGCATGTCGAGCAGCTTGCCGAACTTCGACTGGTGGTAGGCAGCGATGTAGAGCTTCTTGGCCATTCTGAACCCTCCCTGCTTTCGATTTCCTTTCCCGTTTCCTGACGAGCGCGCCGGGTCGTCACGCCCGAGACGGAACAGTAAAGGAAATCGAAAGCCGTGTCATGGCGGACCGTCAACCGCCTCCCGCGAGCAGCTTGGCGAGCTCGGCCTTGACGACCTTGCCGTACGGGGTGCGCGGCAGCTCGCCGACCACGATGAAGCGCTTCGGCAGCTTGTAGCGCGCCAGCCGCGCGCCCAGGAACCCGGCGAGCCCGGCCGCGTCGATCTCGACCCCCTCCCGCGGCACCACGAATGCGACCCCGACCTCGCCCCAGGTCTCGTCGGCCACGCCGATCACCGCCGCGTCGCGGACCTCAGGGTGCTGCAGGAGCTGGCTCTCGATCTCCGCCGGGTAGACGTTGACCCCTCCGGAGATGAACATGTCCTTCGCCCGGCCGGCGATGAAGAAGAAGCCGTCCTCGTCCCGCACCGCCATGTCGCCGGTGTGGAACCACCCCTGGCTGTCGTAAACCTCGGCGGTGGCCTGCGGGTTGTTCCAGTAGCCGGCGCTGACGTGCGGGCCGCGGAAGCAGAGCTCGCCGACCTCTCCGGCCGGCAGCTCCTGGCCGCTCTCGGAGACGACCTTCGCCTCGGTGAACATCATCGGCCTGCCGACGGAGCCCGCCTTGGCGTAGGCCTCCTCGTCGGTCATCGTGAAGCAGTTGACGCCGACCTCGGTGAGCCCGTAGCCCTGGCGGAGCACCACTCCGCGCGCGCGGTAGACCTCGATCAGGTGCCTCGGCAACGGCGCGCCACCGGAGATCAGCCAGCGCACCCGGCTCAGGTCGACCGTCTGGAACTCCGGCGCGTCGGCCAGGATCTTCCAGATCGTCGGCACGCCGAGCACGGCCGTGCAGGCCTCCTGCTCGATCACCCTCCACACCTCGGCTGCGTCGAAGTTGGCGTGCAGCACCAGCCGGCCGCCGGCCATGATCAGCGGCGTCAGGAACGCCCCCAGCCCGCCGGCGTGGTAGAGAGGCGTGAAGATCGAGCTGACGTCGTTCTCGTCGAGCTGCCAGCAGGTGGCGGTGCTGTAGGCGTTCCACGAGATCTGACGGTGGGGGATGACCACCCCCTTCGGCCGCCCGGTCGTGCCCGAGGTGTAGAGCAGGCAGTACGGGTCCTCGGGACGGCACCGCCGATGCACCGAGCTGCCGGCGCCGCGGGTGAGCACCATCTCGGCGTAGTCGAGGTCATCGTCGCGGTCGGGCTCGTCCAACGCCACCCAGAAGTCGACCTCGACCCGAGGCCGCAACCGCCGCACCAGCGCCCGGTGCTCGCCGCCGTAGATCAGCGCGCGCGGCCCGCAGTCGCGCACGATCAGCTCGAGCTCGTTGGCGGTGAGCCGCGTGCTCAGCGGCACCAGCACGACGCCGCTCTTGCCGGCGGCGAAGAACGCGTCCAGGAGCTCGATCCGGTTGCCCGACAGGATGGCGACCCGGTCGCCGGGCCGCAGCCCGAGCCCATACATCCACATCCTGGCGCAGCCCACGGCACGCTGGTCGAGCTCGCGGTAGCGGTACCGTTTCCGGTCGGCAACCGTCACCAGCGCCTCTCGCTCGGGTGACAGCCGCGCCCGCTCGCCGAGGAGGTCGCCGTGGATCATTCCTCGCCCTCCCGCGCCTGTCCTGCGGCCGGAGCAGCCCCACCGAGCGCCGCGCCGAGGGCCGTGAGCACCCGGTCGGGGCACTCGCGCTGCGGCACGTGGCCGCAGCCCTTCACCGGGTGCAGCCGGGCGTCTGGCAGCCCTTGGACCAGGAGCTGCGCGTAGCTCATCGTGAACAGCTCGTCGGCGTCGCCCCACACCAGCTCGACCGGCACGGTCACCTCGCCGAGGCGGCCGTCGAGGACGTAGCTGCCGAGCTTTGATCCCGCCAGCAGCAGCCCCTGCGCGAACCGGGCCGCGGGCCCGTCCTTCGCCTGGCGCACCACGTCATCGAGCACGAAGTCCGGGGGGAGCACGGTGTTGGGGCCGAGCAGCGCCTTCATGGTCGCCCGCGCCTCCTCCCGGCTCCCCGGCAGCACGTTGACCCCCGGGTTCTCGCCGCGGACCGGGCCGCCGTTGATCGCCACCAACCGCGTCACGCGCTCCGGATGCTCGACCGAGTAGAGGAAGGCGATCCAGGCGCCCATCGAGTTGCCGACCAGGGTCGCCGGCTCGCCCGCGCACCGCTCGTCCATCACCGCCTCGAGGCCGCCGAGTAGCTGCTCGATGCCGATCGGCCCCTGGCGCGGGTCGCTCTTCCAGTGGCCGGGCAGGTCCGGCACCAGCACCCGGTAGTCGGCGGCCAGCGGCTCCAGGATCCGCGCCCACGCCCCTGCCTGGTCGCCGGCCCCGTGCAGCAGCACCATCGCCGGGCCGCTGCCGCCCTCCCAGACCGTCATCGTCCCGGCAGGGGTGGCCAGCTCCGACGCCCGCAGGCCTCGCTTGCCGAGCGCCAGCCGGCTCACCCACGCGTCCACCGTCAGCGGCCGCTTCCAGACCAGCCACGCGCCGATCAGCATCGGCACCGCGATGGCGGCCAGCCCGAACCCGATCGCCAGCTTCAGTGCGGTTCGACCCTGCACGTGACGTTCACCCCCTGCCCGCTCACGCCTGCCCGAGCCCTCCTCGCCACGCCCCGGGCCCCCATGCTACGACATCCGGAATGCCGCCCCTGCCTGGTTGTAGCCCACGCCCGACCCGATGAAGACCACCAGGTCGCCCGACCTGATCTTGCCCTGCTCGAGCGCGTCGTCGAGCGCGATCGGCACGCAGGCCGAGCCGGTGTAGCCCCACTTCTCCATCACCATGTGGGTCCGGTTCATCGGCAGGCCGAGGTCGCCCATCACCAGCTCGATCGACGCCTTGCGCACCTGGGTGAAGATCGCGAAGTCGATGTCCGCCACCTTGAACGACCCGGCGGCCGCGACCTTGCGCACCAGCCGCGGCCAGCCCTCGTGGTTGATCTCCGGCGGGTAGCGCTCGATGAACCGCACCATGGTCCGGCCCGCCTGCGCCGCCTCGACGGTCGCCGGCTCGAAGGTCCCGCCGGCATAGATCCCCCAGTGGGCGTGGTACGAGCCGTCGGCCTGCGACGCCGAGGCGACGAAGCCGGGCTCGGTCGCCGGCTCGAGCACCGCCGCGCCCGCCCCGTCGCCGTAGAAGAAGATCGTCGGGTCGGTTGGGGCGGCGAGCTTGTGCATCAGGTAGACCCCAACCACCAGCACCGTCCGCAGGCTCGGGTTGGCGGCGATCATCCCGGCCGCGATCGCGAGCCCGGTCGGGAACGAGGCGCACGCACAGCCGACGTCGAAGGTGCCGGCATTGATCGCGCCCAACTTGTGTTGCAGCACGACCGAGGTCGCCGGCGTGATGTAGTCGGGCGAGTCGGTGCCGAGGATGATCAGGTCGACGTCCTTGGCCTGCCGTCCAGCGCGCTCCAGCGCCTGCCGGGCGGCCGGGAGGGCGACGTCGGAGGTCGCCCAGCTTGCCGGCGCCCACCACCGGGTCCGGATCGCCGACGACTCCTCCATCTTGTCGACGAACCCCGGGATGTGCGCGAAGCGCTGCCGGAGCTCGTCGTTGGAGACCTCGATCTCCGGGATGTACCGCCCGGTCGAAACGATGGTTGCGAATCGGCTCATGCTGCCCTCCCCGTTCCCGTTCCCGTTCCCGTTCCCGTTCCCGTTCCCGTCCCCGTTCCCGTTCCCGGCTCCGTGTCCGGAGACCCCTAGAGGCCCAGTGCGTGCACGGATACGGAGACGAATACGGGCACGGGGTTTACGTCCCCACCACCAGCCCGCCGTCGACGCCCAGGGTCTGGCCGGTGATCCAGCTTGCCGCGTCCGACGCCAGCCACACGTAGGCCTCGGCGATGTCCCGCGGCTGCCCCATCCGGCCGAGCGGCGTGCGGCCCACCATCCCCTGGAGGACCTTCTCCGGCATCGCCTGCAGGATCTCGGTGGCCACGAACCCCGGCGCCACCGCGTTGACCCGGATCCCGAACTTCGCGAGCTCGCGGGCCCAGGTCTTGGTCATGCCGACGACCCCGGCCTTGGCGGCGACGTAGTTGGTCTGGCCGAAGTTGCCGTACAGCCCGACCACCGAGCTCGCGTTGAGGATCGCCCCGCCGCCGGCGACGATCAGGTGCGGCACCACCGCGCGAGTGCAGTTGAAGACCCCGCGCAGGTTGACACCGATCACGGCCTCCCACTGCTCGTCGGTCATGGTCGCCACGACCTCGCCGTCCTTGTACTTGACGAGCTGGGCGTCGCGGACGATGCCGGCGTTGTTGACCAGCACGGCAATCCCGCCCCACCGCTTGACGAGGGCCGCGATCGCGGCGCCGACCTCGGCCGCAGCCGCGACGTTGACCTTCTGGAAGAGCCCGGTGCCGCCCGCGGCCTCGATTTCCGAAACCAGCGCCGCCGCGCCCGCGTCGTTGACGTCCCACGCCGCCACCCGGCTGCCCTCCTCGGCGAACCGCAGCGCGGTCGCCCGGCCGATGCCGGCCGCGGCGCCGGTGACGATCACCACCTTGTCCTTGAGCCCGGTTTCGATCATGCGTCTCCCCCCAAAGAAGCAGGGGCGCACCGGTCGCCCGGTGCGCCCCTGCGGCTGTCACGCGATGGCCACGGTCCCTCTCCGGCTCCCTGCCCGCTAGAAGCGCAGCCGCGCGCCGAGCTGGAACTCCTGCGGCCGCAGCGTGTCCAGGTACCGCCCGTAGCGCGGGTTCTCGACGTAGGGCAGGGTCGGGTTGGTGATCGTCGGCCCCGACAGGAACTCGCCGTTGTCGACCGTGGTGACATCCCAGTTCGTGGAGTCGAACAGGTTGAAGACCTCGGCGATGAGCTCGAGATCGGCGGCGCCGCCCAGCGGCAGCGTCCAGCTCAGCCGCGCGTCGAACTCGTTGAAGCTCGGCCCGTCCATCGAGTTGCGGTCGACGCCCGCAGGGCGGTCGGACGCGAACCCATCGGTGTTGTAGTCGTAGCCGAGCAGGTGGTTCCAGGGCTGGCCGCTGCCGTAGACCCAGGTCCCGGAGAACATGAAGTTGGCCGGCAGCCGGAACACCCCGGACACGACGACCCTGATGTCCTCGATCGAGCGGCTCGGTCCCCACTCGGCCTCGGGATCGGCCGCGTCGTTGGGGTACCCCTCGGGGAACTCGGGCGTGAAGTCGTCGGTCAGGTTCTTCTTGTCGGCCCAGGTGACCGACGAGGTCAGCATGTGGCCGTTGCCGAAGGTGCCGTTGAGCGACAGGATCCCCGCCATGTACTCGGAGTGGCCGAGGTTCGAGCGGATGTTGATCGCGTTGTACGTCGCGTCGATGCGCCCGGGCTGGTCGTTGCCCGCCCAGTTCGAGTTGAAGTTGTAGAACTCCTTGTCGCCCTCGGCATACAGGCCCTCGAGATCGACATAGAGCCCGCTGTTGCCCAGGCGACGGGTGAAGCCGAGGTTGACCTGCCAGCTCTCGGGCGCCTCGAGGCTGTCCTCGAGCAGGATGACGCTCTGGGCCAGCGCGATGCCCGTGTTCTCCGGGTCCGCCGGGTTGAGGATCCACGGGCAGGCCGACGGCGGGATGCCGAGCTGCAGACAGAGGAAGAGGCCGTTGTAGTTCTGGTGGGTGAGCCAGCCGGTGGTGCCGTTCTGCTGCAGCTCCTGGAGCGCCGGCACCAGCAGGTAGCGGCCGGTGAAGATCCCGGCCCCAGCGCGCATCACGGACTTGCCGTCGTTGCCGAGGTCCCAGGAGAGGCCGAGCCGCGGCTGGAAGTTGTTCTCGTCCACCGCCCGCGGGCCGGTCATCGGATTGACGAAGTCCGGGTTGTTGCCGTCGGAGTCGTAGTCGTAGCGCAGGCCGAGGCTCAGGGTCACGTTCGGCCGCATCCGCCAGTCGTCCTGGATGAACGCCGACAGCACGTCGGTGCTGGTGGTGACATCGCTCGAGCCCTCGCCCCAGGTGTAGGCGAGCGGCAGGCTGCGGTCATCGGTCACGTAGATCATCAGCCCGTACTGGTAGGTGTCGATCCGCGACTGCTCCTCGACCCCGAACCAGGCGGCGCCGAGCTTCCAGTCGTGGGTGCTGCGGCCGATGGTCGACTGCAGGTGGAAGGTGTCGCGCACCTCCCAGTAGGAGCCGTAGCCGATCAGGTCGCCGACCGTGTTGCCGCCGATCTTGAGCGTGTTGCCGCTCGAGAACCACTCCTCCACCTCGTCCGAGTTGGTCGGCTCCTCGTAGTCGCGGTTGCCGGCCTGGAAGCGCAGCTCGTTGAGCTTGTTGCCGTCGCCGAACACGCTGGTCAGGCCGAGCACCGCGTTCCAGTTGTCACGGTCGAGGGACTGCCCGTTGGTGACGTCGTTGACGCCCCCGACCCGGAAGTTGTCCTGGCGGTACTGCTCGTACATCCCCTTGAGGAAACCGGTCGAGGACCCGCTGAACTGGTGGTCGAGGCTGAAGCTCGCCAGCTGCTGCTGGATCGGCAGGTCGTAGTCGGTGGCGAGGTCGACGTAGGCGCCGCCGGGCCGGAAGCGGGCCACGTCGGAGACGTCGATGTACTCGACGGCGAGGAAGTAGTGCGTCTTGTCGCGGACGATCGGGCCGCCGAGGGTGGCGCCGAGCTGGTAGCGCTCGTACGGCGGCTTCTCCGCGTCCACCTCCTTCTTGGCGCGCATCGAGTCGTCGCGGTAGAAGCCGTAGACCGAGCCATGGACCTCGTTGGTGCCCGACTTGGTGACCACCGAGAGCGCGCCGCCCTGGGAGCCGCCGATCTCGGTGTCGAAGCGGCTGGTCACGACCCGGAACTCGCGGATCGCGTCCTGCGAGAAGCGGGCGCGCGACAGGCCGAGCGCCTGGTCGGTGAAGTCGACGCCGTCGACCTGGATCGAGGTCTGCGAGGCGTTGCCGCCCGCGCCCACCACCGGCGAGTTCTGGATGAAGCGGAACGACCCGACCTCGCGCTGCACGCCCGGCGCGATGAACGCCAGCCGCTCGAAGTCGCGGTCCGCCACCGGCAGGTTCTCGATCTGCTCGGGCACGATGTTGGTCGACGAGTCGGTCTTGAGCACGTCCACCAGCGGCACCTCGGCGGTGACCACGATGGTCTCCGACACCTGGACCTGCATCGTGAACTCGACCCGGGCCGTCTGGCCGACGCGGATCACCACCTCCTGGTCGGTGATCGGCGCGAAGCCCTCGAGGTTGCCGCTCACCGCGTACGGTCCGGGCGGCAGGGCCGCGAACACCGCCCGACCGAACTCATCGGCCACGCCGACGCGGTCGGCACCGGTGTCGGTGTTGCGCACCTGCACCGTCACTCCCGGCATGGCGAGGCCCTGTTGGTCGACGGTCAGCACCTCGATCGTGCCGGTGCTGACCTGGGCCGCGGCCGGCAGCGCCACCGCCAGCAAGGCGGCGAGCATGGCCAGCGGCAGCCATCCCCTGACTGTCCGATCTGTGTGTCGCATCATGGTCTCCTCCCGTCAGGTTGCCTTCGCCGCCGTGGCCGCCTCGGGCGCGTCGGCCGTCGCCGGTGCCGTCCGGGGCAGCACTCCGTAGCGAAGAATTCGAATGAACTCGTCCACAGCCTCGCTCGGCGCCATGCCGAAGTGCATGGGCACGCCGAAGCACTTCTCGACCGTGAAGTAGTAGTAGAGCCAACGCGTCGCCAGCATGACCGCCACCAGCGCGTTGGCGTCGCCAAGCCGGCCCTCGCGCCGCTTGCGCGCGAAGTTCTGGTGGTAGGCGGCGGCGAAGCGCGCGGGCATGTCCTGGTAGAAGGCGTGAATGTGCTGGCCGCGGAACTCCACCACGTCGATGAAGATCAACATGATGTACGGCGCGTAGTCATCGACGCCGCGCCTGATCAGCGCCGCCAGCTCCTCGAGGTCATCGGGAAAGTCGGCCCGCTCGAACAGCTGCTGCAGCGCGTCGTTCGGGTCGAGGAGCCTGGCGAAGTACTCGTCGAGCAGCTGCTGATAGATGGCTTCCTTGGAAGAGAAGTGGTGGTAGAGGTTGCCGACCGAGACGCCGGCGCGCTGCGAGATCTGCCGCATCGAGGTGGCGCCGTAGCCCTGGGTGGAGAAGAGCTCGAGGGCCGCCTCCCGGGCACGCGAGATCGCAGCCTCGGATCGCGCGGCCTGTCGTCCATTGGTAGCCACCAACCGCCCCCAAACAAATCGAACGCTCGTTCCGTAACATAAATATGGGTCGGATTCTGCGGTTGTCAAGCCCCGGGGCTGGCGGGCGACGGTGGTTTGGCCGGTTGCTCTGGGTTGGCCGCCTCTTCGTTCCCGTTCCCATTCCTGTTCCCGCTCGTCACGGCG
>ERZ1649853.1040-NODE-1040-length-11068-cov-6.245619_pt1 | contig 11068 bp, 16 predicted proteins | sample MGYA00575353_ERZ1649853 | MGnify/ENA primary metagenome ERZ1649853 (study PRJEB40853, sample SAMN11349654) | freshwater sediment metagenome | isolation source: river sediment | host: Sediment | place: India: Okhla Barrage, New Delhi | collected 2017-02-21 ...
GCCGCTCTTCGTGGAAACAGGCATGATGCCGCTGTCGCGGCCCGTCGGCCGCACGGTCATGCCGAACATGCGGGGGATGCTGGGCCCGGTGATATCACCGTCCAGGATTCCCGCTTCCAGGCCCTGTCGGGCCAGCGAGAGGGCCAGGAGACTGCTGACCAGGGACTTGCCCACTCCTCCCTTTCCACTCATCACTGCCACCACATGCTTGACTTCGTTCAGTTCCGACGGACGGGCTTCGACGAACTCCGTCTCCACCTCACTTACGTCGGGCAGAGCCCGCACGGTCTCCTCCACCTTGCTTTTGACCCACTCCAGGGCGCCGTCCCAGAGTGCTGTCGATGCCAGGCTTACTTTGACCCTGTGGTCTGACGTCGCTACGCCTCTGACCAGGTTCATGCTGACCAGGCTGCGCATCGCTCCGGGTATGAGGATTCCTTCCAGGCTTCCTCGGACTTGCTCTTCAGTTGCCATTCCGTTCACTCCTGTCTAAATGTCCTAACCAGATGGCCAGCTTGCCCCGCAGCCGGTACGACCGCTGTGCCGGGTCCAGGGTAGTCATGCGTCGCCTCCGGCTCAGTGATCACAGGCGTTGTCGCCGGTGGCCAGATTGCCGGTGAGGTGATTAAGCACGGCCTTCTCCGGGTCGGTATCCATGGCGCCCACGATCACCCCGATCCTGTTCTGCTGGAAGAGGTCCTGGGCCCGGCCTCCCATTCCGCCGGCTATCACGAAGTTGACGCCCTGCTGCGCCAGCCATCCGGGGAGAAGCCCTGGCTGGTGCTCGGGCGATGGGACCATTTGCTTCTTGATGACAGTGCGGCTCTTCTCGTCCACGTCGATCAGGGCAAACTCCTCACAGTGGCCGAAGTGGGGTGAGAGAATACCGCCGGTTACCGGTACTGCGTACTTCATGGGTACCTCCGTCTACTCATCGATTTTGAGTCCGTATGTTGTCTTCCCGTCCTCGAAAGAAATCCTGACGGTCACCTTCCTGCCGTCTGAGAGAAGCCTCTCCGACTCCTCCCGGAGCCTCTTCATGTCAGGGGACTGCAGGAAGGAGACCAGGGCTTCGTATGTCCGCCTCAGGTCCTTGTTGTCGGTATCTCCGCCGAGGAGGGCCCTGAGGCACTCGGTGTACTCCTGGTCGGCCAGGCATTTCAGGCACTTGCCGGGTATCTCCCTGGTGGAGTACCCGGGCGTCAGCTCTATTTCCTGCACGCTCTTACCTTCTGTGGCACCCGTGCTCCGAATGGCACGGCGGTGAGTCGCAGCGCTCCGCCCGCCCGCAGCAGGTGTTCCCTGGAGTCCCCGCGCCCACCCTCACGGCATATGAGCCGGAGATCAGCCGCTCCAGGTTGGGGCTGCCGCAGCTTGGACACGCGTTGACCCGCGCTCCTTCGCTCCTCAAGAACACCTCCGACACCACGCCGCAGTCACGGCACCTGAAATCATAGATCGGCATGCGTTGCCTCCTCAGTCTCCAGCCTCTTCAGGACGTTCTCCCACAGCGCGTTGATGAGGCCGGTCACGCCGTTCGGGGAGTACTCCACCACAGCCAGTCCCCTGACCAGCGCCTCGATTATTGACTTGTCGAATGGAATCTGCGCCGCGATCTCTATGCCCCTGGCGCCGCACTGCTCCACGATCCGGCGGCTGTTCTCCTCATTTACATTGTACTTGTTGATGCAGACCATTGCCGGAACATCGAAATGCCGGCAAAGGTCGAGGACCCGGTCGAGATCATGCATGCCCGAAAGGGTTGGCTCGGTAACCAGGAGGGCCAGGTTGACCCCGGACAGTGATGAGATCACCGGACAGCCGATGCCGGGAGGCCCATCGATGATGATGTGCGCCAGGTTCTCCTTCTTGGCGATCACTCGGGCCTGGTTGCGCACCACGGTGACCAGCTTCCCGGAGTTCTCCTCCGCAATTCCCAGTTGAGCATGCACCAGCGGGCCGTGGCGCGTGTCGGAGACAAACCAGTGCCCGGCCATCCTCTCCTTCATGACTATGCAGCGCTCCGGGCAGACGCGAACGCAGAAGCCGCAGCCCTCGCAGGCCAGGGGGTCCACGGTGAAATCCTTCACTGCGTCGAAGCGGCAGACGCTCTCGCACAGGCCGCACCGAGTGCAGGCCTCCCGGTCTATGGAGGCAGCGTGGCCGCTCCAGAACTCCGTCTTGTCTCTGACCGACGGCCGCAGGAGGAGATGCAGGTCCGCGGCGTCGACGTCGCAGTCAGCCAGGACCTTGCTGCGGGCCAGAGCGGCAAAACAGCCGACAAGGCTGGTCTTGCCTGTCCCTCCTTTGCCGCTGAGAACCACCAGCTCTTTCATCAGGCCTGTCCGCTCCTTGTCGCGGGCTTCACCCGAACCCCCGACCGGTCAAGGATCGCATCGAACATGTCCAGAAAGCGAGGGCGCCACTCGGGCATGCCCTCCACCAGGGGCTGGCCCCTGGAGTAGAGCCCGGCGATGCGGGTGTCCAGCGGGATGGTGAGCAGAATCGGGATGCTCTCCCTGGCGCAGTACTCCTCCACCTTGCCGTCGCCTACCCCGGCGCGATTGACCACCACGCCGCAGGGTATGGAGAGCTTCCTGGCCACCTCCACCGCCAGGACCAGGTCGTTCAGGCCAAAAGGCGTGGGCTCCGTCACCAGCAGGCAGAAGTCACTGCCCCTCAGGGATTCCACCACGGGGCAGGATGTCCCGGGCGACACGTCTATGATGGCCACCTTGTCCGGGTCGATGCGCTGCTTCACCATCCGGATCACCGGCGGGGCCATGGCCTCGCCCACGGAGAGCCGACCGTGGACGAAGTCCACCCCGTCCGAGTGCCCCCACTCCACCACGCCTATCTCCTTCCCCTGCTCGGCTATGGCATGCTCGGGACACAGGTAAGCGCAGGCGCCGCAGCCATGGCAGAGCTGGGGAAAGACCAGGACCCTGTTCGTCAGCACGGCGATGGCCCGGTAGGCGCAGACCTCGGCGCAGAGGCGGCAGTGGGTGCATTTCTCCTCGTCCACCACGGGTACCGGAATGCAGACGGCTGCTCTCCCGGTTACCTCGGGCTTCAGGAAGATGTGCGCGTTCGGCTCCTCGACATCGCAGTCGAGCAACTGCACCCTGAACCTGTCCTTCAAGGACAGGGCCAGGTTGGTGGCGACGAGCGTCTTTCCTGTGCCGCCCTTGCCGCTGGCAACCGACAGGACCATCCTATTCTCTAACCATAGCTCTGCCGCATTTCGGGCAGCTGATGGTGGCGCAGGGTGACCCAACCCGGTGGGGTGCCCTGGCCCCGCAGTTGGGGCACACGCAGTTCCCGCCCGGGCCGGCGCCCGCCCTGGTTCCTCCCATGCGGCCGCGGCCGCCTCCCCCACCGCGACCTCCTCTACCTGTACCGGGGCCGCCCCCGCCAGGGGGCCCGCTTCCGTCTCTCGCTGGCATCGTCACACCTCCCGCAAATTGTTCAACGCTGCTGTGGGCCAGACGCCATACAGAAGGCGCCCTCCCCGGCCGAGCTAGGTCCCCCCGCCCTTCTGCAGGCCATGATGCGCGTCCACCGAGGGCTTGGAGGAAGCCAGCAGCAGCCCGGCCTTGTATGCTTCCATGGCTTCTCTTATTGTGCCGCTGACGTTGGTGATCACCTGGACTCCGGCCGCGGAGAGCACCTGGTAGGCGTTTGGCCCGCAGTCCCCCGTCAGCACGGCGCGGACGCCCTTGTCCACGATCATCTGGGCCGTGGCGATCCCCGCCCCGCCGCCGGCCGCAGCGCTGGCGTTATCCACGGCTTCATGCAGTGAAGTCTCCGGGTCGAAGATGATGAAATGCTGGCTGCGGCCAAACCGGGGATCGACCTGGGCTGTGAGGTCAGTTCCTGTTGCTGAGATGGCTACTTTCATAGTACCTCCTCTCCTGTCTGTCTTGGGCAAGGGCCCTGAGGAACCTGCGTGTCTGGCTGCACGACTTGTGTTCGTCTCTTGGGTCTGCCTGTCGGCGTCTCGGCCCGTCTCCGGACCGGCATCAACCGGGGGCTCGCCTTCCAATGCCGGCCGGGGGCACCACTCACCCCGCTGCCTTCCCCGGCCGCAACCTCTGCCGAAAGCGCCGGGACGGATCGGCAGAGCCCTGGGGCTGTGACAGCGAGGGCATAGTGGGGCTCCAGTTGCCAGGTCCTCAGCCGGCAGCTCCCATTCGTGGCCGTCCTCCGTGCACCTGAAACGCCGCGTCGCCAGCTCGAAGTTGCCGCCTTCTATCCTTATCGCCTTTCCGTTGAGAATGGCATCGGCTATCTTCTGCCTCGCGGACGCCAGTATGCGCTGGAAGGTGGGGCGGGAAATGCCCATTCTGTCCGCCCCATCTTCCTGCTCCAGCCCCTCGAGGTCCTTCAGGCGGACAGCCTCAGCCTCATCCAGGGAGAGAGTGACCTCCTCCAGCATCCGCATGGGTACTCCCGCCGGCTTGAAGAACGTGGCTTCAGGGACGAAAGACACTCGCCGGCATCTCTGGGGCCTGCCTCGCACCTCGGTTCCTCCAGGCGCCGCCGCCAGCGGCGCATTCTGAGCATACGCTCATAATCATAATAGGCTGGCGTCAGGATGACTGTCAAGTGACCGGAGTCACACATTTCGTGTTTCTGGCCGGAGCGTCGTCGGTCGTGATGGGCCCGGTGCACTGCTGCCCCTGGCGGGGCCTATGGACACCGCACTGCGCCTTCGGCCCACCAGCAGTTGCCGCAAGTGGGGAAGGGATTGCCCAGGCAGTCCTCCTCGTTACTCTCCGACATGTGGCAGCCGCCGCATACCGTGCAGGGAGGGAAATCGAAGGTCAGTATCCGCCGCCGGAAGGCGATGTGCTCCGGCCTGTGCCAGAGGTCGGTCAGGTCATGGTCCGTCACTTTGCCTATGGTCCACGCGCGGGACAGGCGTTCTCTCTCCACAGGGTAGCTCACGTGACTGTGCAGCAGCGGCGGACAGGGGCTCAGACCGCCATCCCATCGTATGGCCCCGGACTCCGATTCAATGAAGGGGCAGTGGTTGAGAGGGGTCTGCCTGTTGTTGCCCGCGATGGTCACCTCCATGTCGCTCAGCGCAGCGGTGAGGGCCGTCCCGGCCGGGTCGCCTTTGGCGAATGCTGGAAGGATCGGCTGCGGGTAGCCGTTGTCCCGCAGACCGCGGGAGTAGATCACCTGGCCGATCATGTCCTGGGTGTAGGGCAGGAGGTGGGTCATCATGAAATGGTCGGCGCCGAGGCGGTGGGCCAGGACCAGTACCTCCGGCAGATCGCTGATGTTGCGTCTCATGGCCACGAACTCGATGCCGAGCCCGGCATCGTATCCGGCGTCCGGACTGCTCTTGTCTGCCTCGCCGCGCCCACTTCGAATCTCAGCGAACCGCCCGATGTTCTCAATCACCAGGGGCAGCTCCGCGCCGAGGCGTATGTCGGAGTAGCTCTCGGGGGTGGAGCCGTCCAGCGACACCCAGAGCAGATCAAGCCCGGCGGCGAGCAGCTCCGATGAGACCTCCGGTGTGAGCAGCGTCCCATTGGTTATCAGCTCAGTCCGGGCCCCAATCTCTTTGGCCCGCCTCACCATGGCGATGATCCCGGGGTGGAAGAGGGGTTCGCCGAAGCCGCCGAAGAAGACTGTCGGCGGAGGCGAGAAGACCCGCAGTCCCTCGATCACCCGGTCGAAGACAGCGTCGGGCATCATCCCCATGGGCTCCTGCCACACGTTGCGCACACAGGTGCGGCACCGCAGATTGCACTGATTGGTGGGCTCCAGGTAGAGCTTGGCCAGCCGCGCGGCATGCGGTGGCCGGGGCGGGCTGGTGGACCGGTGGACCCCGGCGGGGATGACGGCGCTCGGATCGTCGTCCAGCCCCGCCATCTTGTCGAGCCGCGAGACCAGGATCCCTTTCAGCCTGGCCCTGGTCTCATCGGTGAGCGGCTGCGGCCAGTTCAGCATTTGCCCCAGGTTCACGGAGAGTTCGCTGCTGTCTTCCATCGGACTGACCGGCTTTCTCTCCTTTCGGGCCAGCGGCCGCTGCCCCTGTCTGCACTACATTCTACACGAGGGCCGGGCCACAAGCTCCCGATATCCCGCCATCGGCCGGCGGCGCCCTGCAGTGTGTATCCTTGCCGAGGCGAAGACCGCTGGGTGGCCATTACGGTGTTCACTGACGACGAGTGGCAGGGTCTGTGCCGGGCCATGGGCCATCCGCCCTGGGCGGTTGCCGGGAGGTTTGCCAGCGCCCCCGGCCGATGGCAGAACCAGGACGAGCTGGATGCCTCCATCTCGGAGTGGACCAGGGAGCGTGAGGACTGCGACGTCATGCATCTGCTGCAGGCGGAGGGAGTGGCCGCCGGCCCGGTAATGGATGAAAGGGACTGCTATGCTGACCCGCATCTTCGGGAGAGGGGGTTCTTCGAGCCGGTGTATGGGCCTCTGGCCCTGGCCCGCCGCATCATATGGCCTGGCGCCCGGGTGTCGGGGGGCCGGCCTCGTGGAGCTTCTCCGGGCTTTCCAAGTGATCGATGTACAGCGTGCCGTTGAGGTGGTCGATCTCATGCTCCAGGGCTTCCGCCAGCAGGCCGTCGGCCTTGATCCTGGTGGGCTTCCCGGAGCGGTCCAGGGCCTTGACCACAACTCCGGCCGGCCGTTTCAGCTGCCCCCAGTAGCCGGGCACGCTGAGACAGCCCTCTGTCACGTCCTGCTCGCCGGTTCGTTGGACTATCTGCGGGTTGACGAGAGCGAAGGGCTCCTCTCCCGGCATCTGCAGCACGATAACACGCAGCGACACCCCCACCTGGGGAGCCGCCAGACCGACACCCCCGGCCTGCTGCATCGTCTCTATCATGTTGTCTATCAGGCGGGCGATCGAGGCGTCAATCACCCGCACCTTCCTGGCTTTCTGTCTCAAGACGCGGTCTTGCGGCAGGCGACATATCCGCAGGACTGCCATCACATCACCTCTCTAACTCGCCTCCGGCGCACCGGCTGCCCGCCGGCCAGGACCACGGTGAAACCGGCGTCAGAGTGATAGCCCTCGCGAGGCTCTTCCACGTGCTTTGACCGGCCAGGTGGCTCGAACAAAGCTGAAACCACCCTCTCCATCACGAACCCTGCCTGCGCCAGGAGATCGGACACCTCGTCGAAGCTGTAGAAGCTGGCATAGCGGTAGAAACGATGCCCCCTCTCCCTCTTCCGCTCGTAGAGCTGGCCCCAGGGACCTTCTCTCAGAAGCAGCCCCAGCACGATCTTGCCGTCCGGCGCCAGCACGCGGCGGGCCTCCTTCAGAACGCTTCGAGGCGAGCTCAGAAAACAGAGCGTGGTTATCAGGAAGACCGTGCCAAAGGACTCTTCGTCGAAGAGCCTTTGCTCCCCGCGGCCGACAAAGGCATTCACGCCCCGGGTCCTGGCCATCTCAACCATCTTTGCCGAAGGGTCCACGCCGGCTTCGATGCCCAGCGCGTGGGCGAAACGGCCGCTGCCGACGCCTATCTCAAGCCATGGCTTCGGCGCGTGCGCCGACACCTCGGCCAACGCCCTCAGCTCGGTCAGAAACACGCTGTGCCCATCGCCATCGAACCATCGGTCGTACTCTGACGCCAGGTCCTTGAAAGGGGGCAGGACCCCCCGGGTGCGGCTTGCACCCGCCAGGTGTTTCCCGGCTCTGCCGCATGCCGGCGTAGTCAGGGCTCCATCCATGCGGGTCCTCAGCTCAGCATCACGCACACGCTGTGGACCACCTTAAGCTGATGGTTCCGGCAGAAGGCGATGGCCTGCTCGCTCTCTGACCCGGGCTGCAGCCAGATTCTGCGCAGCCCCATGTCCGCGCACTGGGGCAGGGTCTGCTCGGTGGCCGCCGGCGGCACCACGAAGTCCACGACGTCCACGGCGACCGGCAGGGCAGCGATGCTGGGATAGCACTTCAGGCCTTCCACCTGTTCGAGCTTGGGGTTGACCGGATACACCTCGTACCCCCGGTCTCTGAGATTCTTCACGATCCTGTTCCCGTACTTCTCCGCATTGTCGGTGGCGCCCACCACGGCGAACCTCTTCTGGTCCATGAACTCCTTGATCAGTTCATCCATGTCCCACGCTCCACTGGCAGGCTTCTTCCTGCCCCAACGTCGCTACTTCTCTTTGTCCGCCAGGCCTCTGATCCTGGCTTCGAGGCTGTCCAGAGTCCTCTTGAGGGCCTCCGCCTCGCTTCTGAGGTAGTCGATCTCCTCATCACGACTGACGAAATCGGGGCCGGAGGTGTGGCCGGCATAGCCGTAACCATATCCTCCCCGTCCCCGTCCGCCGTATGGGGCCCGTCCGGCCCTGAATCCCCGGGGATTGCAGTATCCCCGGCCTCCCCCGGTCATCGGTCCCATTCCTCTCGGTCCAGTCCCATCAAACCCTGGCATGATGCTCCTCCTTCTCTGTGCTCAGCTCCTCCAGCCTGATTCTGATGATGCTGAGTTGCCTTCTCAGCGCCATGGTCTGCCTTCTGAGGTAATCGATCTCCTGCTGCGGACTCGATATCCTTACAGCGCAGTAGCCGTTTCCCCAACCTGTCATTGGGCCCTGGCCGCGGGGGCCTGTCCCGTCACAGCGAGGCATGCTGGCACCTCCTCACTCTATCATCTGCCCGCGTGTCCAGCTCTACCTGGCCTCCAGTTCACGTATCCTGGTCTCGATTCCCTCCAGGTCCGCCTTAGTGGCATCGGCCTGTTCCCTGAGGTAGCTGACCTCGTCTTCACTGGTTCCGGCCGGATAGGGTGCGTATCCCGGGGTGGCGGTGGCTGGCCAATAGAAAGGGGCGCCGTGCCAAAGGCCGTGGTGCGCGGCGCCGCCGAAGAAGTGCCGGCATCTTGGCAGGCCGCCCCTGCCTCTTCCGACGTATGGCCAGGGTGGGGAAGCCCCGCGAAAGCCGAGGCCCATGCCCCGGCCCGGGCCGAGCCCCCTCCCGGGACCTCTGCCTCTCCCAAATTCGTACCCACAGTACATCGCCTGCCTCCTCTCCTCACTGCGTGCGAGCTGCCGGCCGCACTTCCTGGGCCCGTTTCCCCCAGGCCTGTTTCGTCATGGTCAACTGCCGGAGCCCCTTGATCTGGCGGTAGTTGGCCCCCTGGCTGACGCAGCGCATCGCCAGGTCCGGGTCGGCTACCACTGTGCCCGATATGGCGTCCACCCCGTGGTCGAACAGAACCGGCGACAGGGGGGACGTGTCCCCCAGTACGACCACGAAAGCCCCGGGGCTGCACAATGCCAGGAGCCTCTCGATCGTGTGGTTGGTGAACGCCGTCCCCGTAATGGCCACCACTTCGGCCAGAGGCACGAAGGTCTCGCTACCCCCTTCGAGCAGGTCTCCTTCCTGCGGGTTCTTCTCTATCACCCACAGGTCCTTGACCTCCCGGAGCAGCTGGGGCACAAACGGAAAATGGCCCACAATGGCGACGGCCTTGCCCCTGCCCTTCTCGATTATCAGCTCCCGGGCGTTGATCTCCTGGCATCTTGCCTCGTCAACATCCAGCAGGGAGTTGATGGTGGCCATGCCGATGGCGGCCTCGGGTATTCTCTGCGAGTGGCACATCCGGGCCAGCTCCAGGGTGCTCTTCATGAGCAGGGACCCTGCCTCCCTCACCAGCGGCGGCTCCTGCCGCAGGCTGTCGCGCGGCAGCGTAGCCGCCAGGCCGCAGTTGCGGGTGAGCACGGCGGTGTGGAAGAGGCCCTGGCGGACGTCCCTGACGCTCTCCTCAACGTTCAACCCTGCAAGGATGTCATCAAGTATCTTCATGCCGTATCGTTGCTCCTTCAGTGATGCGGGCCTCTGCCGTGGCGCCATCCGCCCCGCCCCATGCCCGGCGGAAAGAGGGGCATGACGCTGGGAGTAGCGCACCTGGGGCAGACCTCCGGCGGGCCGGCCACAAGCCGCTCGAAGGGCACCTCCCATTCGTGCCCGCTCACGCATCTGAAACGGCGCGCGGCCATCTCGTAGTTGCCTCCCTCAATGCGTATCCCTTTGCCGTTCAGGAGGGCGTCAGCGGTCTTGTGACGGGCGGAATCCAGGATGCGTGAGAAGGTGCTCCGGGAGACGTTCATTCTCCGGGCGCCTTCCTCCTGCTCCAGCCCTTCAAGGTCGCTGAGGCGGATGGCCTCGGCCTCTTCCACCAGCAGCCGGACCTCCTCGAGCTCCCCGGGCCGTATCTCGACGGGCCTGAACTCGGTCACCGGCGGGATGCAGCTGACTCTGCGCCAGAGATGCCGTCTTCCCAAAGTGCCACTTCCTCTTTATGGTCTTCTGTGCGAAATGAGGCTATTTTGCACGTATGCTCATAATAATTATAGCGCCGTTGTCAAGCGGCTGTCGAGTGGTCGGCCCCCGGCGCTGTCTTTGACAAGTGATGTGCGCCTGACTACCATTAGCGTCTTGTGGGCGAGGAGAGTCCCGACCCCGGCGCGAAGCAGGCCAGCCGCCCGGCACGGCTTCTGTCCCTGGTCACCAGCCCCACCGGCATAGGGCGGTTCATCCGGTTTGCTGTGGTGGGAGCCAGCGGCGTCCTGGTGGACATGCCCATCTTCTGGGCCCTGACCAGCCGGGCTCACGTTCGCGACCTGGTGGCCATCCTCCCGGCCTATGCCGCCGCCACGGTCTGGAACTTCACGCTGAACGACCGGTGGACCTTCCGGGACCGGCGCGAGGACACGGCGCGCTCCACCCTGACGCGGTTCGGCAAGTACGCCCTGGTGAGCCTGCCGCCGCTGGCCTACCGGATGGCTACCTACTGGCCGCTGAAGGAGCTGTCGGACGTCCAGTACCTGCTGGCCTACGCCATCGCCATCGTGGTGGGGATGGTGTGGAACTTCGGCGTCAACTTCCTATGGACCTGGCGCAAACGCCGCCGCGAAGGGTCAGAGAGCTGAGGCCTCAGCGGGGGGGGGCAGGCTGAAGCCCGGATGGAGCGCCGAGGCTCAGAGCGCCGAGTATCTCCGGACCTGGAACCGGTAGAGCTTCAGCGGCTCCCGGGGGCCGATGCCCCCCTTCTGGCGGCAGATGTCACCTGCTCCTACACGGTGT